>Ga0209382_10001102_pt1 | contig 43269 bp, 39 predicted proteins | sample SoiMetdeltSBSDD5_FD_187599 | JGI IMG/M metagenome (GOLD analysis project Ga0209382, IMG submission 187599) | Bulk soil microbial communities from a Populus tree surrounding site in Tennessee, USA - Soil MetaG P. deltoides SBSDD5 (SPAdes) (version 2) | ecosystem: Environmental > Terrestrial >... | reverse complement strand
GCTCTCGCATCTTTATCGCGGTGAGGTTTACCGCAGTACCGTCTGGCGCACGCGTCTCGATCACACCACCAACTGGTCGGTTGTCACGCTCGGCGTCGCGCTTTCGCTCGCGTTCTCGGCCAACGACGCGTCCCCCTTGCCGCTGGTTCTGGTCGGCATCCTCATATTCGCGTTCCTCGGTTTCGAGGCGCGCCGCTATCGCTATTTCAACGTCTGGCGTGCCAGGGCTCGCTGGATCGAGACGCATTTCTTCGCGCCCATGCTGCGCGGCGAAGACGTTGCTGCCAGCCAGGCCTGGCAAGGGGTGCTCGCCGCCGATTATTGCGAGCCCGGGTACCACATCAGCTATGCGCGAGCGCTCGGGCGCAGACTACGCCGCAACTACGCCTGGATCTTCGCCATCCAGGCAATCGCGTACTATGGCAAAATCGCCGTCCATCCGACGCCCATTGGCACCTGGGGCGACGTATGGGAACGCGCAGCCGTCGGGCCGATCCCGGGAAGGGTGATGGTGCTCGGCGGGATACTGTTCTATGGCGCCCTCCTCGTCCTGGGCCTTGTAACGCGTCATCTCGACCGGTCGAAACACAAGGGTCGGCGCGCCTCGGTGGCGATGGGATGAACGCTGTCCTGGTGATGGCCATTGCCTATGCTCCGTGCCGCTGCCAAGGCCGTTCGCGGGGAAAACGTGATGTTGCCGGCTTTTGTTACGAGAGCAGTTGCCGCAGGCGCAGGATCTCCCCTCGCCAATGGTTGGCAAGGCGATCGCGTGCCGGGTCCTTGCCCTCGTTCCTTACGCGCCGCTTGCGGAAGGCCAGCTCGTGCTGCGCGTTCACGAGCGCCGAGGACGTGCGGCGCTGCATACCGCTGATACGGCGTGTGCGAAAGATGCGGTCGCGAGCGATGTCCTGGTACTCGCCCGGGGTCACCGCGTGACCGACCTCGTCGGCCAGCTCTTCACGGATAACGCGCCGTTCCCATAGGCCGCTCCGCCACAGCGCAAACCCCGCTACCAGCAGGAATGGCAGGAAGACCACGAGCTGGAACAGTGTCCCGCCCAGGAATGCCCCCAGGAACCCGACATCGGCGCCGGGGGGCTCGAGCCCGCTCGGAGGCTCTCCCGCAGCGGCACCTGCGAGGGCGGCGAGCAAGGGGAGAGCGTTGTTCAGCATGTGAGCGGCGATCGCAAGCGTGATCCCGACGATCGGCGCGAGAACGCGCAGCCAGGTGCGCTTTGTCTGGAGGGCGAGGCCGAGTCCTGCCCCAAACAAAGCAGTGAACAAAGTATGCCCACCGAGACCGAGAAGCGCATATCGGCCGCCGAGCTCCTGGCCGTATGGTGGCACGCCGGATTGGACGTATCCCTGGGCCACATACAGCGCCGCCTCCACCCAGTTGAACCCGAGGCCGACCACGGCGCCGTAAACGAGGCCGTCGCGCATGTTGTCGAACTCTGCGCGCAGCAACCAGAATATCAGCACCACCCCGAGTGCCTTGGCGACCTCCTCGACGATCGGCGCGGAGATCGGCGCGGCCAGCAGCGTTGCCGCGTCGGGTCCGAGGACCGCGGTGATCGCCGGATGCCGCGCGACCCAGGCATCGATCAGCTGGAAGAACGCGGTGTTGAAGGGCAGGGCGAGGGCGGTGGCAATGCATCCGCCCCACAGAAAGGCCGCGGCGAACAGCCATGCGCCTTCACGCTCACGCCGGTCGAGATACCAGAGCAAGGCAAGCGGCACGACGGCAAGCAAGCTGGAGAGCGTGAGCGCCTTGAGAAACACGATCGCTATGTCTGGAGGCACGCTCGCCAGAAGCTCAGCTGCAGCAGCACTGCGAAGGCGAGAACGAGAACGAGCGCTGCGCTGATGGTTACGCACACCCAGCGTTGCCGGAGCGGGGGGCCGGTCTGGAGAGGATCGTGATACGAGCGGGCCAGCATCGTGGTGCCCTTCCTTTCGAATGTTTACCCGGGGTGGCTGCGATGACCATCGGCCTGCGAGCTGGCGCGATCCTCAGCCAAATCCCAACGAACCCGCGCCACGCCGTGCAGAAACACAACGACCATGACCAAAGCCAAAACGATCCACATCGGATCGAGGGCGATGCGACCCGAGAGGGCTGCGACTGCGACACCCGTGGATATCAGGGGAATGCCGAGCAGAACGGTCCAACTGACGAGCTGGCCGAGCACTGCCCAAGCCCGGTCATGACCCGATGCCGCGTCTCGCTCGGCCGCCAAGCTACACCGCCCAGAGGTCAGCGGCTGGCGCTTCGGGCCTGCGGCCGCCCAACGCGAGACCTTTCGTCCTGTCCATGGCTTGCTCCTTGGGACTGGCGCCGACGCGCGCAGGTTGGGTACCGTTGAGCTCTGTCGAGGCGCCCGTTCGGGCGGCATGTGCCCACTAGTGCCGGCGCCGGAGCGAACAAAATCGGCAAAAACCCTGAATGCGATAAGCGCCTTACCTCAGCGGTTTCACAGCTCCGGCTTTGGAGTTGAGGCGCGGCCAGATCCTCGGGGAATACCGTGTGCCCTCTTTGTCGAAGCGACGGATGTATCGCACCGGGCTGGCTGGGGCCTCGGACGTAGGCTTGGCGTTGCGCCGTTCGGGCCCTTGCTCCGCCACTCTGCGAATGCGTGATTGCCCGTCTCGCGCCTTCCCTGGTAAGGAATCGCGAGCCCAGCCTACCGGCCAGCTATCGTGATACAGCGGCGACTCGTACTGCCCATCCTGCTGGTCGCTCTCTGTGGAGTGGCGCTGCCGGCGCTTGCGCAGCTGCGCGGGCATGGCGGTCCGGTGCGCGCCGTCGCTGTCTCCGCCGACGGCAGCCGTGCCATCACCGGCAGCTTCGATTCGACCGCGATCCTCTGGTCTCTTTCCACTTCGACCGCCGAGAGGGTGCTGCGGTTTCACGACAGCGCGGTGAATGCGGTCGCGTTCCTGCCGGACGGACGGATCGCAACCGGCGGAGAGGACGCCACGATCGCCATCTGGCAACCCGGCGCGAGCACGCCAGAGCGCGTGCTGAAGGGGCACACGGGCCCGATCGTGAGCTTGGCGATATCGCCGGACGGGAGGATGCTCGGCTCCGCATCCTGGGACAGAACTGCGCGGCTATGGTCGCTGCGGGACGGAGCCTCGCAGGTGCTCGAGGGCCATGCGCAGAACGTCAATGGGATTGCCTTCACGCCCGACGGCCGGTCGGTGGTGACGGCGGGATACGACCTGACATTGCGCATCTGGGCGCTGGATGGCCGCGCGTCCCCGACGGTGCTGACGCTGCCGACGCCGCTCAATACGGTCGCTGTGGCTCCGGGCGGCGAGATCGTTGCCGCGGGAGCCTCCGGCAAGGTCTACGTTCTGTCCGCCACGGGCGAGAGGCTCGCCGAGATCGAGGCCGAGGCTACGCCGGTCATTGCGGTCGCCGTGTCGGGCGATGGCAAGCTTGCGGCCGCCTGCAGTGTGCGGGGCGCGGTGGCGATTATCGACCTTGCCAGCCGGTCGCTGCAGCGGCTGCTGCTCGGTCCGGGACTGCCCGCGTGGTCGGCGGCGTTCCTGCCCGACAATCGCACGCTCCTCACGGGCGGCAGCGACCATCTGGTGCGCCGATGGGACGCGCTGACCGGCACGCGTCTCGGCGACACCGGACTCGGCACACCCGGCGATCCGCTGGCCGCCTATGGCAACGATCGGGGCGCCCAGGTCTTTCGGGCCTGTGTCGCGTGCCACACCCTGAAGGCCGGCGAGCCGCCACGTGCGGGGCCGACCCTGGCGGGCATTTTCGGCCGCAGGATTGCAACTGCGCCAGGCTACGATTTCTCACCGGCGCTGAAGCAGCTCGACATTGTGTGGACGCCGGAGACCGTGTCGAGGCTGTTCGAGATCGGACCTGCGACCTATACGCCCGGAACCAAGATGCCGGAGCAGCGCGTCGGCGCCGAGGACCGCGCCGCGCTCGTGAAGTTCCTGGAGAGAGCCACGCGGCCGTGACGCGGGCGTCAGCCGTCGTCCTCTTTCTCTTTCTTCCAGCGCTCCATCAGATAGTCGTCGGTGGTTCGCACGGGCGCCCGCGGCGGCGCGCCGTAGGGGTCGAAGTCCTGCTCGGAGATGACCGCGACGCGACAGTCGTCGCACATCCGGATCGCATCCAGGCGCCCGGGGTCATCCTTGAACATCCAGTGCTTGCCCTCGAGCTTGGCGATGACGCGCTCGATCGTGCTCTTGACGCCGAACGGCTTGCCGCAGCGGATGCAGCAGAACGGCTGCTCCTCCTTGAGCACGCGCGACGAGGTGGTGGCGGCCCGGAAATCGAGTTGCGGCTTGAGCGTGATCACCTTCTCGGGGCAGGTCGCTTTGCACAGCCCGCACTGCACGCAGGCGTCCTCGATGAAGCGCAGCATAGGGTGCTCGGGGTCGTCGGTCAGCGCCCCGGTCGGACACGCGGAGACGCAGGCGAGACAGAGCGTGCAATGGGCGACATCGATCTCCACCGCGCCGAACGGCGCCTGCTCGGGTAGCGCCACCACGTCGACGGGCGCGGGCGCGGCGCGGTGCAGCTCGCGCAGCGCAACGCGGAGCACGTCGCGCTTGCCGCCGGCCGGCCGGAAGGACGCCGGGCGCGGCGCCGGCGCCAGCGTGGCGATGGCGCGCAGCGCAGCGCCGAGGGTGTCTGGATCGTCCGTCTCGATGGTCCCGACGCGGTCGCCGTCGAACCCGAGGCCGTGCAGGATCGGCTCGGCCAGCGCCAGGGTGCGCCTGAGGCCTTCCACATCGTGGCGCGGTCGCTCGCGCAACAGGAAACGCAGGGCGGTGGTCCCGTAGGCGAACGCCGCTGCGATTGCCTCGATGCCGACCTGCGTTACCTCGTTGACCGCAACGGGGAGCACATGAGCCGGCAAGCCATCGCCGAAGCGCGCGAGCGTATCGATGAGCGCGTCGCCGTGCTCCTCGTCGTGCAGGAGCACAATCGGATGCTTGCCGCCGGCATCGCCATAGGCCGTCAGCAGCGCGCGCAGCTTGCGCATCAAGGCGTCGGCGGAGGGCAGCGCATAGGAGGCAGCGCCGGTCGGACAGGCCGCGGCGCACTGGCCGCAGCCGGCACAGATCTTGTCGTCGATCGCCACGTGGTCTCCGGCGGGAACAATGGCCCCTGCCGGACAGAGATCGAGGCAGCGTTTGCATCCGACGATCTGCGAGCGCGCATGAGCGCACAGACCGGCGTCGAACGTCACATAGCGCGGCTTCTCGAAGGTGCCCACGAGGTCGCGCGCCTGCAGCACGGCCTTAGTGACGGCAGCAGGCTGGCCCGGATCGGCGCGCAGATAGCCGTCGCGCAGGCCGGACGCGGGGAACAGCGGTGTGCCGCCGGTGAGGTCGAGGATGACGTCGCATTTCGATCGCGCGCCGTCGCGCGCATCCCCGAAGGCGAGCGCCTGGCGTGAGGACGGCACCGCCTGGGCGAACTGGTCGACCGTCAGCTCGAAGGCGCCCAGGTGGCCATTGGCGGCGCGGACGACGCCGCGCACGATGGGAAACTCGGTATGGCGCGGTGGCTGGAGGTTGGCCGGCGGCTTGACGAGCACGGTAACGTCGAGATGCGCCTTCAGGAGATTGGCGGCCTCCACGGCGCTCTCGTCGTGGCCGTAGATCAGGATGACGCCCTCGCTTTCCAGGCTCACGACCGGTACGGCCGGCATCGGCTCGGCAGCCGCCGCAAGCAGCGCGGCCATCTTCGGCCCCGCCTTGGCGCCGTCGCGCGACCACCCCGCCGTCTCGCGGACATTGGCGTAGGCGATCGGCGCCTTGCCGCCCGCCTCCTCGGCCACCTCGCCGAACAGCGCCGCCTCCTGGGTGCAGGCCACCGTCACCGGGGCCTCGGACTTGATGGCGGCCTGGAAGCGATGCAGCTCCTTCCGGCACAGCTGGCGCGCCGTCGTCAGCTGGGCACCGCGGCAGCCGGCGCCGATCGCCTGCGGATCGAGAACCATGGTGTCCTCGCACGAGCAGACGAGGATGCTGCGTGCCGGGGCAGCCGTAGTGCCGCTTTTTCTCTCTGTTGCCAGGCGAGGCCTCCCGCAGGATGCTTGTCTTGCTGGTGTGCTCTCGGCTTATACCTATACTTGTTCCAAGACTACCTATACTTGTTCCAAGACGAGTGCACCAATCCGGGAAGCCCGGCAGCCCAGATGAACCGCTCCCGACATACCGGCAGGGCCGCGGCGCTCGATTTGCCGCCGCCTTTCCAGCTCGTGACCCTGCGTGAGCTCGGCAACGCTTTCGCTTATGCCCAGGCGATCGCACCCGAGCGGGGCGCAGGCACGCTGGCTCACGTTGGCCGTTTCGACCTCTCGGAGTTCGCCGTCGTTTTGGAACCCGACGAGCCGCTGGCAAGCGCGCGCCGCGTATTCTATGCCGGCATGGTGGCTTTGCGCGATGCGCTGCTCGCGCACGCCCCCCCCGAGCGTCCTGTCGCGATCGCCTGGCCGGATGCGATCCACGTCGACGGCGCCCTGGTCGGCGGCGGCCGGTTGGCTTGGCCCGCTGGCGCGGAGGAGACCGCCGTCCCGGACTGGATGGTGTTTGGCGCCACCATTCGGCTGGTCGCCCTCGGGAAGGACGAGGCCGGCCTCCACCCCCTGGTGACGGCGCTCGCAGAGGAAGGCTTCGGCGATCTCGGCTCCGGCCGGCTCGTCGAGAGCTTCACGCGGCATTTCATGTTGGCGCTCGACGCGTGGCGCACCGGCGATCTCGCGACAGTGAACAGTCGATATCTCGAGGGCCTGCAGGTTGAAAAAGGAGCGATCCCGTCGCTCGGCAGCGAGGGCGACCTGCTGGTGCGTTGGCGCGGCCAGGCGGAGCCGGACCGGCACGTGCTCGCTGCCGCGCTTGCAACGCCATCCTGGCTCGATCCATCGACGGGAGGGCCCCGGTCATGAAGCTCTTGCGCACCATCCGGCTCGATCCCTCCGATACATTCGTCTTCGAGAGGGCTGCGGAGCCGGGCGAATGGGCCGTGCCGGGCTCCTTCGTGTTCGCGCCAACGGACGTGGTGGCCCTGAGAGGCAAGGTGCGCGCGGCGTTCCGGTCGGGGTTCCTGGGGATCGACTCGCTCGGCTGGTCGACCTTGGTCCAGGTGGTCGAAGCGAGCGCGCAGGACCGCGCCGCGGCCGTCGATCTGCTGGCCCGGCGTCTGGTCGAGCGCTTCGGCGCCCCCGATCTTGGCGCCGCAAGGGCGGCAGCCGAGGAGGAGATCGCGTTTGCCGCCTCCCTCGCCAATCATTCCGAGGGCATGGTGGTCGCGCTGGCGCGCACCCATCAAGACGGCGACATCCACGAGCGCTTCCGCACCCTGGCACCCGGCTCGATGACAAACCCCGTGCGAGCGGTTGCGATCGACGGCGAGGACGACGCACCGGCCGAGGAGGTGGATCTGCTGCTCCTCGCCAAGGAGCGTGCCCGTGAGTGAAGCGCGCGACTTCTGGCTCTCATGCGGGCACCACCTGCTCGACCGCGACGATGGCGGTTACCTGCTGGTCACCGACGACTTCCTCAAAGCCTATCTGGCGCGCCCGGAGCTGGCACCTCCAGCTGAGGCGTGCGCGGTCGAGTGTGCGCTGCACAACAGGCTGCTCGCCGCCCCGCGCGAGCCGGTGAGCCGGGCGGAGATCGGCGCCATAGCCGATGCAGATGCACGCGACAACTGGCGGGTAATGCTTGCTTTCCGCGACCAACTCGTGTGCCATCCGACGCTGGAGGCCGCCTACCTGGATATCGTGCGGCGGAACCTCAGGTTCCCGCATTTGTTCCTGAGTCAGGTTGTGCACGTGATCCTGCGCAACGTCCTCAACGGTTGTGACGACGCGTTCGTCCTGCGGGCAGCCGAGATGCTCTTCAGGCCGCAGAAGCTCACCTTGAACAACGGGTCGCTGGTGGCCGCCGACGAGGAGACGGTATCCGGCATCGGCCAGCGCCCGCTGTCGCCGCTGGTGTCGATGCTGGGGCTGCCGGCCGCCGCGGAGATCGATGTGCTCGGCGAGGACAACGCGGCAGGCTATTGGGGCCGCAGCGACCGGTTCGACATGGCGCTGGACCTGACGGCGGGCCGCCAAGGCCTGGCCGCGCTCGGCGAGGTGATCAGGCGCTGGATTGCGCATCTGCTCAGAATCGAGGTGCAGGTCCAGCCGCTTGCCGAGCTGCAGGATGCTCCCTTCGTCTGGTACGTGGGGCTCGATGCCGAGGCCACGCGGTTCGGTGACGCGCTGTGGCAAGGGGAGGAGCTGGACGAGGTCACGCGTGGCCGTGTCGTGGGGCTCTACCGGCTCACCTTCAATGACACCGGCGAAGCGGATGATAAGGTGAGAGACCAGGCGGTGTATCTCATTGCGGCGATGACCGCCGACAAGGTCCTGCGCATCAAGCCGCAGAACCTCATCGTCGGTTTGCCCGTACGGCGTTCGGAGGTCGTGAGTTGAGCTCGGCGGCGCTCGTCAGCATTCCGGTCGGGGTGGTGGTGGAACGGCACAGGGCCACCAGCCCGTGGCTGGATTTCGTGTGGCGGCCCGCCTCCGTGCTGCCCGGGGTTCCGTCGGCAGAGCCCTGGACGCCGCTGGGCACCACCGGTGATACGGCAATGTTCTTCGCGGGCACCGCAACCATCGCGCTGCACCGGACGGAGACTGCCAACTACATCGGCAACATCGAGTCCAGCACGCCGCTGCTGTGGGTCGTGCTGCGTGCGACGGGAGGAGAGCCTCCTTACGAGGTGGTGGCGGTCACAGCGGACCCCGCGGAGGGCGAGGCTTACACCGAGGCCGGCAACGATCTGGTCGAGACGGTGCCGATGCCGGGCAGCATAAGAGAGGCCCTCGAGGCGTTTGTCGTGCAGCATCACGTCGAGCGGCCCTTCTTCAAGCGGCAACGCGACGATGCCTACGCTGGCCGGCGAGGACGCGGCGGTAAGCCGCGGGAGGACGAGCCATGAGCGACGACGACACCTTCATCGCACGCTGGTCGCGCTTGAAGCGGAGGGCTGCGCAGGGCAAGGCACAAGATGAGGCCGGCGAGCCGGACGAGCAGAAGGGCGATGCCGCCAAGGTCGAGCGCACTGGCGCTGCAGCCGAGTCCAGGCAGCCAGAGGAGGCGTCATCCTTCGATCCGGCCACGTTGCCGCCGATCGAGTCCATCGTCGCGGGCACCGACGTCCGCGCCTTCCTGCGCTCCGAGGTCCCGGCGCACCTGACGCGCGCGGCCCTGCGGCGCGCCTGGACCGCCGATCCCGCGATCCGCGATTTCATCGGCCTCGCCGAGAACCAGTGGGACTTCACCGACCCCGCCTCGATACCCGGCTTCGGATCGCTCGAAGCGACGGACGACGTGCGGCGCCTCGTGACCCAGGCCATGGGCGATTTGCGGGAGGCCGGGGACGCCGTCGTTCGCCCGGCGGACGCGCAGGCCCGCTCGGAGGGTCAGGGCGCAGCCTCGGCCGTAGCCGTGAAGGAGGCGCCTGCCAACGATCTGCACCCCGCTGCCGCCGACGCTTCGAGCGATCATCATATCGCCGATGCGTCTGTTGCGGTGCGAGATGATCGGCCCGCAGACCCCGACGGACCAGCGCTGGCACGCCGCAGAGGGCACGGCAGCGCGCTCCCAAAGTAGCAGCGAGGCCGCCGCGTCTGCGCGCGCGGACCATAGCCGCCGCCGTGCACCTGTGCGTGGCCCCTATGCGACCGGACACAGGGTCGGGACGTCTCGCTCGTGCGAAAGCGTTCCATCATCCCGGTGTTCTTTCGCCACTTATGTCAGCTTAGCAGGTGCAAACTCCGTCGATAGCATTTCCCAATGGAGCGATTGGGTACGCCGATCGATAGCCTGCAGCTATTGACGGTAGGTTCGCTGTGGGATTAGGTTCCGAAAACCGACCTCCAATCTGGCCGGCTGACCGATGCGCGATCAAGGACTCGATGAGGCAATCCGCGCCGCTGGCGGGATTACCGAGCTAGCGCGCCGCGTCGGCATCTCGCAGCCTTCGGTGTCCAACTGGGAACGTGTCCCTGCGGAGCGTGTGCTATCCGTCGAATCCGCGACCGGCATCGCGCGCAGTATGCTGCGCCCCGACCTCTTCGGCATCGATATGCGCACAGTTGACGAGGTGGATGCAGCGCGCGCCCAGGAATACGCGCTGCTGGCGACGCTGTTGGCCCGGGCACCCGATGCGCAGCTGATGGGACGTCTGGCACGCCTTCGCGGCGATGCAAATCCGCTCGGGCTGGCGCATGCGGCGCTCGGCGAGGTTGCGGCCAACTCAAGTGTCGAAGCGGTGGGGCGGGAGTACTTCGACCTCTTCGTCGGCGTTGGGCGTGGCGAGCTGCTGCCCTACGCGTCCTACTACCTGACCGGCTTTCTCTACGAGCGTCCACTGGCGCGGCTGCGGGCCGACCTCAGGCGGCTGGGCATAGAGCTTGTCGGTGGAAGATCCGAGCCGGAGGACAACGCTGCGATCCTCTGCGAGATCATGGCCGGCCTAGCCGGTGGTGCGATCGAGGCACCGGATGACGCGGAGCGGGAGATCTTCGAGGGCCATATCGCACCGTGGATGGACCGCTTCTTTACGGACTTGGCGACGAGCGCCACGGCAAAGCTCTACGCCCGGGTGGGCGCGCTGGGCCGCACGTTCCTGCAGATCGAGGCTGAGGCGTTCAAGCTCCCGCGCTAGCGGACAAGAGGAGCTGTTGAGAGGAGGCGGACATGAAGGACGAGGGCAAGCCCACGGGTAGCGCCGAGACCGATGCTACGGCCCGCGCCAAGGTCGGGCGGCGACAGTTCCTCCGCATCCTGGGCGGCGGTGCCGGTGTGGGCGCTGGCGTAGTCGCCGGCGCGGCCGTGCTGACGGCACCCGCGCATGCCGACAGCGAGAGCGACGCCGAGAAGCGAAAGGCGCGCTACCGCGAGACGGACCACGTCAAGGCTTTCTACCGGGTCAACCGGTATCCGACAAAAAGCTAGGGAGGCGAGACCGTGCTGACCAAGAAAAGCGATCGCCAGGCGCGTCGCGGCAGCCTTGCTGCAGCCCTTGGCAACCAGGCCGGCGGTGCCGTGGACCGCCGCACTTTCCTGAAGCGCTCAGGCCTCGCCGCTGGCGGGCTGGCGGCGATCGGCACGCTGTCGCTCGGCGGCGTGCGCAAGGCTGAGGCCGCCGCCGGTCCGGCACCTGCCAACGGCGTCGTCAGGCAAAACGTCTGCACCCACTGCTCCGTGGGGTGCACGGTGCTGGCCGAGGTCGAGAACGGCGTCTGGGTCGGGCAGGAGCCCGGCTGGAACAGCCCGATCAACCGCGGGTCGCACTGCGCCAAGGGCGCGGCCACCCGCGAGATCGTGCACGGCGACCGCCGCCTGCGCTACCCGCTCAAGATGGTGAACGGCCAGTGGCAGCGGATCAGCTGGGACACGGCGATCAACGAGATCGGCGACAAGCTCCTTGAGATCCGCGAGAAGTCGGGCCCGGAGTCCGTCTACTGGCTGGGGTCCGCCAAATTCACCAACGAGGCGGCCTACTTGAACCGCAAGCTCGCGGCGTTCTGGGGCACCAACAACTCCGACCACCAGGCCCGCATCTGCCACTCCACCACCGTCGCCGGCGTCGCCAACACTTGGGGCTACGGCGCTATGACGAACAGCTACAACGACATCCGCAACTCGAAGACCCTGGTCTTCCTCGGCGGCAATCCGGCCGAGGCGCACCCCGTGTCCCTGCAGCACCTGCTCGAGGGCAAGGAGCTGAACCGCGCCAACTTCGTGGTCATGGACCCGCGGCTGACGCGCACCGCCGCGCATGCCACGGACTATGTGCGCATCCGCCCGGGTACCGACATTCCCGTGCTCTGGGGCATGCTCTGGCACATCTTCGAGAACGGCTGGGAGGACAAGCAGTTCATCGAGCAGCGCGTCTACGGCATGGACCAGATCCGCCAGGAGGTCGCCAAGTACACGCCCGAGGAGGTCGAGCGCATCACCGGCGTGCCGGGCGAGCAGCTCAAGCGCGTCGCCAGGATGATGGCCCAGGAGCGGCCGGCCTGCCTGATCTGGGCCATGGGCCAGACCCAGCACACCGTCGGCACGGCCAACGTCCGCGCCAGCTGCGTGCTGCTGCTGGCCACCGGCAACGTGGGTTTGCCGGGTGGCGGGGCCAACATCTTCCGCGGCCACACCAACGTGCAGGGCGCCACCGATCTGGGCCTCGATATCGTGACGCTGCCGCTCTACTACGGCCTCGACGAGGGTGCTTGGCGGCATTGGTGCAGGGTCTGGGAGGTCGACTTCGACTGGATGGCCTCTCGCTTCGCGACCTATACCGGCGCTGACGGCAAGCCCGTCAAGATGATGCACACGCCGGGCATTCCGTCCACGCGGTGGTTCGACGCCACGCTCTTGCCCAAGGAGCAGGTCTCGCAGCCCGACACCGTCAAGGCGATGTTCGTCATGGGGCACGGCGGCAATACCGTGACCCGCATACCGGAGGCGGCCAAGGGCATCGAGAAGCTCGATCTGCTGGTCGTCGTCGATCCGGTGCCGACGAGCTGGGCGGTGGTCTCGGAGCGCAAGGAGGGCACCTATCTGCTGCCGGCTGCGACCAGCTACGAGATCGCGGGCTCGCGTGTGGCCTCCAACAGGTCGATGCAGTGGGGCGAGAAGATCGTCGAGCCGATCTTCGAGGCCAAGGACGATAACGAGGTCATGTATCGCCTGGCTGTGAAGCTCGGGTTCGCCGACAAGATGTTCAAGAACATCAAGGTCGAGAACAACGTGCCGTCGGCGGAGGATCTGCTGCGCGAGATCAACCGCGGAGGCTGGTCGACGGGCTACTGCGGCCAGTCACCGGAGCGAATCAAGCTGCACATGGCCAACCAGAAGGACTTCGACGTGGTCACGTTGAAGGCCAACGACGGGCCGGCCAAGGGAGACTATTACGGTCTGCCGTGGCCCTGCTGGGGTGCGCCGGAGATCAAGCACCCGGGCACGCCGATCCTCTACAACACCACGCTGTCGGTGCAGGAGGGCGGCGGCACGTTCCGGGCGCGTTTCGGTGTCGAGCGCGAGGAGAAGCTGCCCGACGGGACGACGCGCACGGTCAGCCTGCTCGGCAACGGCTACTACTCGAAGGACTCGGAGATCAAGGACGGCTACCCGCAGTTCACCTACGGCGTGCTCAAGAAGCTCGGTTGGGACAGCGAGCTGACCGAGGCTGAGAAAGCCACCATCGAGCGTATCGGCGGGGCGAGTCCCGACGGGGTTTCGTGGGCAACCGACCTGTCGGGCGGCATCCAGCGCGTGGCGATCAAGCACAACTGCATCCCCTACGGCAACGGCAAGGCCCGTGCCGTCGCGTGGAACCTGCCCGATGCGATCCCGACCCACCGGGAGCCCATCTACACGCCAAAGCCGGAGCTGGTCGCAAGGTATCCGACGCTGCCCAATGCACGTCAGTTCCGCGTGCCCAACGTCGGCTTCGACGTGCAGAAGGCGGCCGTGGAACAGGGCATTGCCAAGGAGTTCCCGCTGATCCTGTCCTCGGGACGCCTGGTGGAGTACGAGGGCGGCGGCGAGGAGACCCGCTCCAACAAGTGGCTCGCCGAGTTGCAGCAGGACATGTTCATCGAGATCAATCCGGCCGATGCCGCGGAGCGCGGCATCAGGGACGGCGGATGGGTCTGGGTGTTCGGCCCTGCCGATACGAGGCCCAAGGCCCGGATGAAGGCGCTAGTCACCGAACGTGTCGGCAGGGGCGTGGCGTGGTGCCCATTCCACTTCGCCGGCTGGTTCCAGGGCGTCGACCAGCGGCCCAAGTATCCGCAGGGCGCCGATCCGGTGGTGCTCGGCGAGAGCGTGAACACGCTGACGACCTACGGCTACGACCCGGTCACCGGCATGCAGGAACCGAAAGCCACGCTCTGCCAGGTCAGGGCGGCGTAGGGAGGGAACGATCATGGCCCGAATGAAGTTTCTCTGCGACGCCGACCGCTGCATCGAGTGCAACGCCTGCGTCACCGCCTGCAAGAACGAGCACGATGTCCCCTGGGGCATCAACCGCCGGCGAGTCGTCACCATCAACGATGGCAAACCCGGCGAGCGCTCCGTGTCGATGGCGTGCATGCACTGCACCGACGCGCCGTGCGCCGCCGTCTGTCCGGTCAACTGCTTCTACACGACCGCCGACGGTGTGGTGCTGCACTCCAAGGACCTGTGCATCGGCTGCGGCTACTGCTTCTACGCCTGCCCGTTCGGAGCGCCGCAGTATCCGCGCGTCGGCAACTTCGGCTCGCGCGGGAAGATGGACAAGTGCACCTTCTGCGCCGGTGGCCCGGAGGCAGACCTGACGCCCGCCGAGTACGGCAGCCGGGACAGCGGTCGGTTCACGGGCTACGGCTCGAACCGGCTGGCGGAAGGCAAGCTGCCGCTCTGCGCCGAGATGTGCTCGACGAAGTCGCTGCTGGCGGGCGACGGCGAGATCATCGCCAAGATCTTCCAGGAGCGAGTGGTGCGGCGCGGCTACAGCTCCGGTGCATGGGGTTGGCAGACGGCCTACCGCGAGCGGATCGAGTCTTGAGCAGCGCAACGGCGGCAACCGACCCGTTGCCCCGATCGCCCGGCCAGTACGACTAGGAGGCAAGAAACAATGCCAACACGCGCTTCCCTGCTGCTCTGCATCGCCGTGTGCATGTTCGGCTTGGCCGCCGCGCTCACGGTACCAGCCGGCGGTCCGGCCTGGGCCCAATCGGTCAACCCGACCGCGCAGTCGGTGAAGGAGAAGGAGCTGCTGCAGGAGCTGCGGAAGATCGAGGGCCGCAGCTCGCTTCCCGACCAGCGCACGGCGGTTCTCGAGCAGCCGGACGGCCGCAGCTGGCGTGTGTTCCACCAGGTCACGCTGCGCTGGATCGGTACCATCGCGATCCTGGGCATGCTCGGCGTCCTGGTGCTGTTCTATCTGATCCGCGGCATGGTGCGCATCGAGGGCGGGCGCTCGGGGCGCACGCTCGTGCGCTTCAACGGCTTCGAGCGGTTCGTGCACTGGATGACGGCCGCATCCTTCATCGTGCTGGCGATTTCGGGACTCAACATCACCTTCGGCAAGGAGCTGCTCACGCCGCTGATCGGGCCCGTGGCTTTCGCCGAGTGGTCACAGTGGGCCAAGTACGCCCACAACTACCTGAGCTTCCCGTTCACGCTCGGCGTCGTGCTGATTTTCCTGATGTGGATCGCGTGGAACTTCCCGTCCGTCACTGACTTCAAGTGGCTCGCGCAGGGCGGCGGCATCGTCGGTAGCAAGCATCCGCCGGCGCGGCGCTTCAACGCCGGACAGAAGGTTATCTACTGGGTGGTCGTGCTCGGCGGCGGAGCCGCTGCCGTCACCGGCTATCTCTTGATGTTCCCATTCTACGCGACCGCCGTCGGGGGCTTCACGGTTGGCACCACCAACATTGCCGCCGTGCAGCTGGCGCAGATGATCCACGGTATCGTCGGTCTCCTGTTCATCGCCATCATGCTGGCTCACATCTACATTGGCACCATCGGCATGCAGGGCGCCTTCGAGGCGATGGGCAAAGGCGAGGTGGATGTGAACTGGGCGCGCCAGCACCACAGCCTTTGGCTCGACAAGGAGGTCAAGAAAGGGCGCGTCTCGGGCGGCGGCACCCCGGCCCCGGCGGAATAGAAAGAAAGAGGACGACCCCCATGCGCGCCTTCCTGTTCGCCTGTGTAGCCGCGGTGCTGCTGGCCGTCGGAGCGGCCTACGCCCTCAACAGCCGCTACCTGCCCAACGCCTCGTCGACCGTCTTCTCCTCCACCGAGAGCGTGCGCTTGTAGCGGTGCGGTCGGTGCGGAACCATCGAGCGCACAGCGGCCCGCGCAGAGTGGTCATGGCAGAACTCGCCGTGGCCCTTGCGTCGCAAGGGGCCCGATCCGGGCACCTCCGGCACAGGCTGCCTGAGGGGGTACAGCGGCAGCTCTGATCCGTCTCCTGTCCCGCTCGGGCGGACATCAGCCTTTTCGCACCGTGAGCTTGTGCGGAGCCAGAAGCCGGTGCGTCTTCCGTCATCACGAGGTTGCTACCATCCTGCCCTTGTGTCGCGCTGGTGAGAGTGGCAGCATGCGTTCCAAGGGGTTATCCGCGATTGCCCCGTGAGGCTGCGGCTGAAATATCGCGTCCACGCACCCGAGCAGGGGAGAGGACGCTATGCCCGCAACCACTCTGATCACAACTCAGCAATTCTCCAGGCTGATCGGCCTGCCGAGCAGCCCCGCGGTCGTCGATGTGCGCATCGACGACGACTATCGCGTCGAGCCAAAGCTGATTCCGGGCTCACTGCGCCGCGACCATCGGGCCGTCACGCGCTGGGGGAAGGACTATTTCGGCAAAAGCGTCGTGGTTGTTTGTCAGCGCGGGGAAAAGCTGAGCGAAGGCACCGCAGCTTGGCTCCGCCACGAAGGCATCGATGCACAGACACTCGAAGGCGGCTTCGAAGGCTGGAAAAAGGCCGGCGAGCCGCTCGTCCGCACCGACAAGCTTCCGGCGCGCGACGACAAGGGCCGAACCATTTGGGTCACGCGCAGTCGTCCTAAGGTTGACCGTATCGCGTGCCCATGGCTGATCCGTCGCTTCATCGATCCCAACGCCGTTTTCCTCTTCGTCGTGCCGGCCGAGGTTGTGCCGGTCGCCGAACGCTTCGACGCCACACCGTTCGACATCGAGGGCGTGTTCTGGAGCCATCGCGGCGACACCTGCACGTTCGACACCATGATCGAGGAATTCGGGCTCGAGACCGATCCGTTGCTGCAGCTCGCGAGGATCGTGCGCGGGGCCGACACAGCGCGTCCAGATCTCACCCCGCAGTCGGCAGGGCTGCTTGCGGCTTCGCTCGGCTATTCGCGGATGTTCCGGGACGATCTCCCGCAGCTCGAGGCCGCGATGGGGTTCTACGACGCCATGTATCGCTGGTGCCGGGACGCGGCAAGTGAGACCCACAACTGGCCGAGCAACAAGCCCGGAGCCTGACGTGAACGGCGCCACGGCGGCTGATGCCACACCCAAGATGCGAGGGAGCCCTTCACACGGGGTCTCCCTGCGCGAGGCGTTCTGGACGTGGATGCGGGTCGCGGCACTGAGCTTCGGCGGCCCTGCCGGCCAGATTGCGGTCATGCACCGCATCCTGGTCGAGGAGAAGCGCTGGGTCTCCGAGGAACGGTTCCTGCACGCGCTCAACTACTGCATGCTGCTTCCCGGCCCCGAGGCGCAGCAGCTCGCAACCTACATCGGCTGGCTGATGCACCGAACGCTGGGGGGCATCATTGCTGGAGGCCTGTTCATTCTGCCCGGCGCCATCGCCATCATGGGCCTCAGCTACATCTACGCCGCCTGGGGAAACGTGCCGATCGTCGTCGCGTTGCTCTTTGGCCTCAAGGCAGCGGTGCTCGCCATTGTCGTGGAGGCCGTGGTCCGCATCGGCAGGCGCGCGCTCAACAACCAGATCCTGATCGGACTTGCTGCTGCGGCCTTTGTCGGCATCTTCTTCCTCAATATTCCTTTTCCCCTCATCATCTTGGGCGCGGCATTGATCGGCTTCGTTGCTGGCAGCATGGGGGCTGCTGCATTTCAGGGTGGGGGTGGTCATGGCCCTGGCAAGGCCAAAGGCTCAGAAGCCGTCGTCGACAGCCTTCTCGGCGAGCAGTTGCCCGAGCACGCCAAGCCGAATGTCGTCCGTGAGTTGAAGGTTTCGGCCGTCTGGCTGGCGTTGTGGCTCGTTCCGGTAGTGGCGCTGCTGTGGGCGTTCGGCGCCGGCAATGTCTTCAGCGAGATTGGCGTGTTCTTCAGCAAGATGGCGATGGTGACCTTTGGCGGTGCCTACGCGGTCCTCGCCTACGTGGCTCAGCAGGCGGTCGAACACTACGGCTGGCTCAAGCCCGGAGAGATGCTGGACGGGCTCGGCATGGCCGAGACCACCCCAGGGCCGCTCATCATGGTGCTCCAGTTCGTGGGCTTCATGGCGGCCTACCGCGACCCTGGCGGTCTGTCGCCGATGCTGGCGGGTACGCTGGGCGGCTTGCTGGCAACGTGGGTAACGTTCACTCCCTGCTTCCTGTGGATCTTTCTCGGCGCCCCGTTCATTGAGACGCTGCGCGGCAACAGGGCGCTGAGGGCGGCGCTGTCCGCCATCACGGCGGCCGTGGTCGGCGTGATCTTGAACCTCGCCGTCTGGTTCGCCATCCATACGGTGTTCCGTCAGACGACGCCGGTGCGGGCGTCGCCGTTCTCGTTCGATGTGCCGGTCCTCTCCAGCATCGACGTCTGGGCGCTGGCCCTTTCGCTGGCGGCCGCACTGGCGGTCTTCCGGTTCAAGGCTGGCATGATCCAAACGCTTGCGGCCTGCTGTGCGGCGGGCATTGCCCTCCACCTTGCTGGGCTGATCGGATGAGCGGAGTCCTGACGGCCCCAACGCAACCGCCTATGTGGACACCTCCATGAGTTCCATTCGCTGGTGCAATGCGGACCGGCTGTTCGCACGGCACGTCAAGCCCGGTGATGCCGTCGAACCGACTGAAGATCGAAACGTTGGCAGGACGACGGGAGCGCGGTGGTGAAATCGTGAGCCGAGGCTGGAGAGCCATGACGATGAAGAGGAGTGCCGTAATGGCCGGCATTTTGTTGGGTACGACAGTGGCGGCGGCCGAGACGGTGGATTTCCAGGTCGACGCGGCCGGCGCTCCACCCAACGGATGGACCATCACCATGACCGGCACAGGCACGCCGAGGTGGACAGTGGAGCGGGACGACACCGCCCCATCGAAAGGGCAGGTGCTCAGGCAATCGGGCAAGGCAACCTATCCACTCGCGCTCAGGGACGGCACGAACGTCAGGGACGGCTTCGTCGAGGTAAGGTTCAAGGCGATCGCCGGGTCTGAGGATCGCGCTGCCGGGATCGTCTGGCGGGCAAAGGACGCCAACAACTACTACGTCGTGCGCGCCAACGCGCTCGAGAGCAACGTCGTTCCCTACAAGACCGTTGGCGGAGTTCGCAGCTCGCTCGATATCCTCGGGCAGAAGGGTGGGTATGGCATCAAGGTGCCCGTTCCCTCCAACCAATGGCACACGCTCCGCGTGGAGTTTGCCGGCCGACGCTTCAAGGTGACGTTCAATGGCAAGCCCCTCTTCGAGGTCGAGGACAGGACCTTCCCGGATCCTGGCATGATCGGCTTATGGACCAAGGCCGATAGCGTCACGGCATTCGACGGCCTTATTTATGGTGAAGGCAAGTAGAGGGACGGTCCAAACGCCAGCTTGCCCCGCAGGTTGTCCAGTATCGGCAACGAAGCTGAAGGCGGCAGGGCTCGAGGTAATGACGAGGTGCGTCCTGGCCGCCAGCGCCTGCGGGCGCCCGCGTCGATCCGCAACTCTCCCCCCGATCGGGGATGCAGATGCCCCAGAGGCGCCCCATTTCTCACTCGGCACGAGGCCACTGCGGTGCTCACACCGCGCTTATGACGGCGCATCCACTGCGCGCCTTGACGCCTGCACCTATCGCCGCGTTCGGCCCCAATCGGGCCGGGCGCGGCCCCCTCCATGCAGTGTGGCGCGATGCCGTGAACCACATGGCAGCGCGTTACGGTTCGGATGCCGACCCATCGCGACGGCGCGGCAGGCACCGGTGCGCAGCGCACGTCCGAAGGACAGTCTGTATCGCCGAGCTTGCCCACCCGGGGCCGGTCCGTGAGCGCTTTTGCCCTTGCGGCAGCCCGTTCGCCACGGAGACCGGAGTCGAGGTCGGGGGGCCGGGCATCGCAGCACAGCTGCGTCTCGGCCGTGTCGAAGTTGAAGCTGGTGGTCGTGCCGCGGCCTGTTCCCGCTCCGCGGCCGCGGGGCTTTTGTCCTTCTGCCGCGCTTCGCTCACTCAGGGGCGGGGTTGCGCACCTGTAGGATGTCGCGGATGGAACCGGATCGCAGGATCGGTGGTTTCTTTGGTTAAGTGGAAGGCGCAAGGGGGATGCCTGAAAGTGTTACCGGGAGGCGGGTACAGAATTGACAGCCTTCGGGTTACCTGGACCGGACAGACCTCAACACGCTCTTGGAAAACGCCCAATTTTCGTCCCGCCCGCCTGGGTGGGGCCGGCGCATGCGGGGTGATCTATGTCCGCGTCCCAAAGCGACACTTTTCGATCGTCCCAGGACAGCCTTGCAGCCACGGCTGCAAGCTCGCAGGCGGGTGAGTCCAAACTGAGGGACCTCCTCGACGCGCTGCAGGCTCTTCGGCTGGGCGATGCGGCCATGCGGATGCAGGAGAGCCCGGACCCACTGCTGGGAGGAATCGCCAGCTGCTTCAACGACATCGCTTCAAGTCAGCAACAACTGCTGGTGGCGTTGCGGGCCATGCGCGAAGGCGACTTCTCGGTGCGCATGGCCCGTGATGGCTCCGGTCTTCTGGGCAAGATGGCCGAGACTTTCAACCAGATCGCCTCAGCCAGCCAGACGCTGTCTCAGCAGCTCCAGCGCGTGGGACAGGTTGTCGGCAAGGAGGGGCGGACGCGGCAGCGCATCCGTATCGGGCTTCCGAGCGGGGCCTGGGCGGAGATGGAGCACGCCGTGAATTCCCTCATAGACGACCTTATTTGGCCCACCACGGAGGTGACCCGAAGCATCGAGGCAGTAGCCCGCGGCAACCTGCTCGTCACCATGCGCCTCGACGCCGACGGGCGGCCGCTCAAAGGCGAGTTCCTGCGCTCGGCCACGATCGTCAACAGGATGATCGCGCAGCTGAGCGTGTTCACCTCCGAGGTCACCCGAGTCGCCCGCGAGGTCGGTACGGAGGGGAAGCTCGGCGGCCAGGCGCAGGTGAGCGAGGTGACGGGGGTGTGGAAGGACCTCACCGAGAGCGTCAACTCCATGGCGAGCAACCTCACTGCCCAGGTCCGCAACATCGCCGATGTGACAATCGCCGTTGCGAACGGCGACCTGTCGAAAAAGATCACCGTTGACGTGCGTGGCGAGATCCTGCAGCTCAAGGAAGCCATCAACACCATGGTCGATCAGCTGCGCTCGTTCGCCGCCGAGGTGACCCGTGTCGCCCGCGAGGTTGGCACCGAGGGCCGCCTCGGCGGGCAGGCGGTGGTACCGGGAGTGGCTGGCACCTGGAAGGACCTGACCGACAACGTCAATTCGATGGCGAACAACCTCACCACTCAGGTGCGCAACATCGCCGAGGTGTCGACCGCCATCGCCAATGGCGACCTGTCCAAGAAGATCACCGTCAGCGTCAGCGGCGAGATCCTGCAGCTGAAGGAGACCATCAACACGATGGTCGACCAGCTCAACGCCTTTGCCTCGGAGGTGACCCGCGTAGCACGCGAGGTCGGTACGGAGGGCAAGCTCGGCGGCCAGGCGGTCGTGCGCGGGGTGGGCGGTACCTGGAAGGACCTGACCGACAACGTCAACTCCATGGCAGGCAATCTCACCGCCCAGGTGCGCAACATTGCCGAGGTCTCGACCGCCATCGCCAATGGCGACCTGTCCGAGAAGATCACCGTCAATGTCAGCGGCGAGATCCTGCAGCTGAAGGAGACCATCAACACGATGGTCGACCAGCTCAACGCCTTTGCCTCGGAGGTGACCCGCGTGGCACGGGAAGTCGGCACCGAAGGCGAGCTCGGCGGCCAGGCCAACGTGCCAGGGGTGGCGGGCACCTGGAAGGACCTGACCGACAACGTCAACTCCATGGCCAGCAACCTCACCGCGCAGGTACGCAATATCGCCGAGGTGACCACGGCCGTGGCGCGCGGCGATCTCTCGCGCAAGATCACCGTCGATGTGAAGGGCGAGATCCTGGAGCTGAAGAACACCATCAACACAATGGTAGATCAGCTCAACGCGTTCGCCTCGGAGGTCACGCGCGTTGCGCGCGAGGTGGGCACGGAGGGCCTGCTCGGCGGCCAAGCTGTGGTGCCAGGTGTCGCCGGCACCTGGGAGGATCTAACGGATACTGTGAACGTGATGGCCGCCAATCTGACTGAGCAGGTGCGCGGCATCGTCAAGGTCGTCACCGCGGTCGCCAATGGGGACCTGGAGCAGAACCTGACGGTGAAGTCGAAAGGCGAGGTGGCCGCCTTGGCAGAGACGATCAACAACATGACAAACACGCTGGCCATCTTCGCCGACCAGGTAACGACGGTCGCGCGCGAGGTGGGGGTCGAAGGACGGCTCGGTGGCCAGGCGCACGTACCGGGTGCCGCGGGGACATGGGAGGACCTGACCGGCAATGTCAACCTGCTGGCCGCGAACCTGACGAACCAGGTCCGCGCGATCGCGGAGGTGGCCACTGCCGTCACCAAAGGAGACCTGACTCGCTCGATCCAGGTGAACGCGCGCGGCGAGGTCGCCGATCTGAAGGACAACATCAACACGATGATCGGCAATCTCCGCCTGACGACGGAGACAAACACTGAGCAGGACTGGCTGAAGACCAATCTCGCCCGCTTTACGCACATGCTGCAGGGTCAACGCGATCTGAGAACCGTCGGTACCGTACTGCTGTCGGAGCTGGTGCCGCTCGTCAACGCGCATCAAGGGCTGATCTATCGGCGCATTACCGGGGAGGATGGCGGCGACTGTCTGAGAATGCTCGCAAGCTACGCCGGCGATGAGCGGAGCGGCTATCCCGCGATCATACCGCTTGGGCATGGTTTCATCGGGCAGGTCGCGAGAGGCAAGCGCCGCATCCATGTCCAGGATATCCCCCCGGACACGGTGCCCGTCGGATCGGTATTGCCCGACACGATGCCGCGCAGCCTGCTGGTGCTGCCGATCGTGTTCGAGGACCAGATCAAGGCCGTCATCGCCCTGGCTTCGCTCCACGAGTTCGATCCGGCCCATCTCACGTTTCTTGATCAGCTGACCGCCAGCGTCGGCATTGTGCTCAACAGCATCGAAGCGACGATGACGACCGAAGCGCTCCTAGAGCAGTCGCAGCAGCTTGCGAGCGAGCTGCAGACCCAACAGAAGGAATTGCAGGAGAGCAACGAGCAGCTGGAGCTCAAGGCGCAGCAGCTTGCCGAACGCAACAGAGAGGTGGAGGCCAAGAACCAGGAGATCGAGCAGGCCCGCCGGGAGCTGGAAGAAAAGGCGTGCGAGCTGTCCGCCACGTCGAGGTACAAATCCGAGTTCCTGGCGAATATGTCACACGAGCTGCGGACGCCGCTCAACAGCATCCTGATCCTGGGCCAGCAGCTCAGCGAAAATCCCGACCGCAATCTTACGGACAGACAGGTGGAGTTCGCGCGGACCATCCATGGCGCCGGCAGGGACTTGATGAATCTCATCAGTGACATCCTGGACCTGTCGAAGATCGAATCTGGGACAGTATCGGTCGACCCGGAGGAGTTCTCCTTTTCGGATCTCGTCGAGGCGGTCGCGCGTCCCTTCAAGCACGAAGCGGAACGGCGCCACCTCTCCTTCGATACCGAGCTTGACCGCTACCTCGCCCGGACCATCCTGACGGACTCCAAGCGGCTGCAGCAGATCCTCAGGAATCTTCTCACCAATGCGTTCAAGTTTACGGAGCATGGCGGTGTCAGGCTGCGCATTGCCGCCACCGCGAGCGGCTGGTCTGCAGGGCATCCAAGCCTCGGCAAGGCCAGCTCCGTGGTCGCTTTCGAGGTGACGGATACCGGCATAGGCATCTCGGCCGAGAAGCAAAGGATCATCTTCGAAGCGTTTCAGCAGGCCGACGCCGGCACGAGCCGCAAGTACGGCGGCACCGGACTTGGATTGGCGATCAGCCGCGAGCTCGCGCACCTGCTGAGCGGGGAGATCCGGCTCCGCAGCTCACCCGGCAAGGGAAGCACCTTCACCCTCTATCTGCCGCTGCGATACGCGGGGCCATCAAGCGCCGTCGTGGCCGGGAGGAAGACGGTGATTTCTCCCGCCGACGCCCCTCTCTGTCAGCTCGTGCAGGAACGGCCCGTCGAGCGGCCGCCCGATGACCGTGAGGACCTGAAGCCCGGAGACATGGTGCTGCTGATCATCGAGGACGATCCGCACTACGTACGGGTCCTGGCCGATCTCGCACGCGACAGCGGCTTCAAGGTGCTCCTCGCCGGGACCGGTGCGGAGGCCCTTGCCTTGGCCAACGGCTATCAGCCGACGGCGATCTCGCTCGACATCTTCCTCCCCGACATGCTCGGCTGGACAGTGCTCAGCCGGCTCAAGCAGAACCCGGCCACACGCCACATCCCCGTGCAGATCGTCACCCTCGACGAAGACCGGCAGCACGGCTTGTCTCGCGGCGCATTCAATTTCATCACGAAGCCCGCGAGCGCACGGGGCCTGCGGAGCGCCATGTCACGTCTCGAGGCATTTGCCAAGCCGGGACGCAGGCGCCTGCTGATCGTCGAGGGCAACGAACCCGAGCGCTTCAGCATCACGGAGCTCCTCGGTAATCACGATATCGACATCGTGACGGCTGCCGATGGTGCCAGCGCACTTTCGATCGTCGGTGATGGGAGCTGCGACTGCGTGGTCGTCGACCTCCGCCTGCCCGATATGAGCGGGCTCGACGTCCTCGAGAAAATGCGCGGCGATGCGCGCCTTTCCGATATTCCGGCGGTTGTGTTCACCGGCCGCGAGCTGTCGTATGAGGAGGACGCCCGATTGCACGCCATTGCACGCAGCATTGTGGTGAAGGGAGTCGAATCACCCGAGCGGCTGCTGGACGAAACCACTCTCTTTCTGCACCGCATGGTTTCCGAGCTGCCTCCGGAAAAGCAGCGCCTGCTCGAGCGGTTGCATTGCTCCGATGAAGATCTCGTTGGCCGCAAGGCCCTGCTCGTCGACGACGACGCGCGCAACATTTTCGCCCTCAGCAGCACGCTCGAGCGGCGCGGGATGGAGGTCCTCACAGCCGCCACGGGCAAGGAGGCCATCCAAATCCTCCTTTCGGCCCCGGAAGTGTCGATCGTACTGATGGACATCATGATGCCCGAGATGGACGGATATGAGACCATGCAGGAGATCCGCCGCGACGCGCGGCTGCGGCGGCTCCCGATCATCGCCCTTACGGCCAAGGCCATGAAGGGCGACCGTGAGAAATGCGTCGCCGCAGGAGCCACGGACTACCTCGCCAAACCCGTCGACACGGAGCAATTGCTGGCGGCGTTACGCATGTGGCTTCATCGTTGATCCGGGGGCTTGGAAACGCATGACGCCCAGCCGCATCCTCATCGTCGAGGACGAAGTCCTCATCGCGCTGCAGCTGCAGGCGGACCTCGAAGCCGATGGTCATCGGGTGATCGGGCCGGCGCGAGCTTTGGCGGAAGCGACTGCGCTGGCGCAACAGGGGGACTTGGATCTTGCCCTGATCGACGTCCGCCTGGGGCAGGATACGAGCACGGCCCTTGCCGACGAGCTGCTCGAGAGGAGCATACCGTTTGCGTTCACCACCGGTTATTCGGAGGCCGACGTGGTACCGGAGCACCTCCGATCGATACCTCGTCTGATCAAACCCTACGCGCTCGACCGCATTCGCTCCGTGATCGAGAAATTGAGGGGGCCGCCTGGCCGCAGCCTTGCCAGGTCGTAGCTGCGAGCCGTGGTAGGCAAGGCCGACAGCCTGCACTCACCGAGTCGGCTCACGGCGTGAGAACCGGATAGCGCTGCCGATCGGCGGCGCCGCCTGCCCGTCGTGCCATCGCGCTGCTTTCGGCGATTACACCTGAACCGTAGCCAAGAGAGGCGCGCGCGCTGCAAGCACAGCGCGCCTTGGAACCGAGGGACAGGATGGACGTTATTCTGGGACCGAGGCGAACCCTCCCCCCCGGGTTCGCTCCAGCCGGGGCCCTCCCCCGCTCCGGCAGATAGCGAGAGCGGTGCGGCCCCCCCGCCGCACCGCTCCTTTCTTTTTGGAACCGGCTGGGTCGCTGCCCGCCGACCGCAAGGCCCCGATCATCCGGAAGGAGGACATCGAGGGGGGTGCCGTGAGGGCGGTCACAACCGTTCGCTCGCAGGACCGGCGCCGGAAGGCGAAGGCGGCGGCTAAAGCCGAGCAGGGCGATCGCGGCGACCGCGCGCGGGCGAAACGAGGAAGCGCGCCACGAAAAGCGCTCGCCAACCCTCCCTGACACGAGGCAGGCGAGAGATGCGTGGTCTGAAGTGGCCGGCCCGGTGCGCTCACACGTCGTGCGGGATGTTCTCCCTCGTTGGCGGCTCGAACCGATCGAGGTCGAGAGAGTACGAGGGCACGCCGCGTGGCAAATCCTCGAGCGTGAACCGCTCGATTGAACCGGGTCTGGCTACCCACAGATTCCCGTCCACGTCCCAGCTTGCCCACGTAGCACCTGGGAGGATGCCGGCGTGCTCGTCGAGCCGAAAATCGAACGTGTACCCGTGCATCAGGTATCCAACGTAGCGGACCTCGAGTGTCGGATGCCGGCGCGAGAATCTGTGTCCCCAACCATCGTCGCCGACGTTCGCGATTTGGTATTTGCGGGTAGTCAGTCGCTTTCGCTCCCCCCAATTGTCACCGAGGCGCCTGAAGCCGTCGCGCTCGAGGCGTTCGTAGATGACGCCGAGGTCCTCGCCACCGTAGCGAGAGGCATGCGGCGTCAGCGCAAAAGGAATGTCCGTGCGCGTGAGCTCGCCTGCACCCCAGCCGTTGGTGTTCAGCAACCTGCGACCTGCAAAGAAGCCACCGCCGAACCACGTGCCCATGTTTTCGGCGTCGACGAGCGTCGTCAGCCACGGCACGCGGCAAAGGCCGTTCCATGTTTTGCCGTTGGAGCCCATCGCCAGATAAACCATGAACTTGCCGTCGAACGAGACGTCGCAGCGCAATGGGTAGAGCTTTCCGCGAAACCACGAGCCTTCCTCGACCTTCAAGGTCTGGGTGTGCACCGTAAGGACGTGGAAGAGCTTAGCCCGCTTGCGCTGAAGAATGACAACCAGGGGTGCCTGCCTGGCTGTGAGAAAATGAACGCGCGATCTGAATTGTTGCGGTGCCATGAGCTCGCAGCTCCCGATCCGCTCCTGCTCGATGCACGCGATGGGAGCGTCCTCGTGCCATAGTAGCGTACGAGCGGACTGGCCTTCTCGGCGTTCTTCAGGGGCCCGGCCGACGAGCGGTCGCCGAGGCCGGTAGCGCACATCTGCGGGGCGATGGGCCGAGGGGCGATCGGCTGCTGGATGGTCAGCGAACCGACGCAGCCGACATTCTGCGGGCAGGAGAGCTTCACCGACGGGACAAATGCTGGCGCGCCCGACAGGATTCGAACCTGTGACCTCTGCCTTCGGAGGGCAGCACTCTATCCAGCTGAGCTACGGGCGCCGGTTGCCTGCGGTAGGTGCAATAAGCCGAAGGCGCATTGCACCGTCTCTCGCGGTCCGAGTCGGTGCAATGCGGCTACCGCCTTATTGCACCCTACGCTGGGTTGATACTCCATTTGACCGGGGCCTGCAAACGCCGCAACCATGCGGACGCCGGGTAGCGCGCGCCCCGGCGGCGGAATGCATCTGGCGGTGGGTCATCCATGGCAGACGAGAGCGATATCAGGCCCGGCGAGGTTGCCATCGAGCTGCCGGAGGCCTTCGATGCCGGCGTCTACTTCATCGGCCGCATCCGCACGCCCTTCAAGACCCGGGCCGACTGCCCCAAGAACGTCGCCGAGACCGATGTCGTCGCGCGCGTCGAGGTCGATCCGCGATATGCCGCCGGCCTGCGCGACCTCGAGCTCTGCTCGCACGCCATCCTGCTCTACTGGATGGACAAGGCCCGCCGGGACCTGATCGAGCAGGTCCCGGCGCACCTGGGCCGTCCGCGCGGCACCTTCGCGTTGCGCTCCCCGGTGCGGCCAAACCCGATCGCGCTGGCCGTGGTCGAGGTCCTCGCGGTCGAAGGCGCCACGGTCACCGTCCGCAGCGTCGACTGCGTGGACGGCACGCCGCTCGTCGACATCAAGCCTTATTTTCCCTCCACCGACAGCATCCCGGGCGCCGTGCGCCCCTGAGACAGCCGGAGGATGCACCACATGCTCACGGGTAGCTGCCTCTGCGGCGGCATCCGCTTCGAGATCGGAGGGCCGGTCACGGGCATCGTGCAATGCCACTGCTCGCTGTGCCGCAAGAGCAGCGGCACCGGCTCCATCGCGACGCTCCGGGTTCGAGCGGAACAGCTGCGGTGGCTCTCCGGGGAGGACCTCGTCCGGACGTTCGCGCGACCTTCGGGCTATGGCACCTCGTTCTGCGCGGTGTGCGGGTCGCCGGCGCCCGATCCCGATGCCGCGCGCGCCCATTACGGCATCCCGGCCGGGCTTCTCGACGGCGAGCCCGGGCTGCGCGTCATCGAGCACATCTTCGTCGACTCCAAGGCGCAATGGGACGTGATCCCGGGCGATGCGCCGCGACACGACACCATGTGAGCCGGCGGTCCCGGGCCCGCGGAGGCCGACAACAGCGCCGGCCGACACCGCAAAGTCGCAATGCTCGCCTGCGCTCGTTTGTTTGGCGGAAACGGCCCACATCGGCTACATGACTCTGTTGCGACGACAACCAGGAGCCAGGGGGAAATGCCATGCTGCCGTTGAGCGGCGTCAGGGTGGTGGAGCTCGCCAACAACATCGCCGGCCCCTACGCGGGCTACATCCTGGCGATGCTTGGAGCCGACGTGCTCAAGGTCGAGCGCCCTGAAGGCGGCGACGACGCGCGCGGCTGGGGCCCGCCGTTCTGGCGCGGGACATCGGCCACCTTCCAGGCCATCAACGTCAACAAGCGCGGCATCACCCTCGACCTCAAAGATGTGTCGCAGCTCGCCTGGCTCACTGACTACGTCAAGGACTGCGACGTGCTGGTGCACAATCTGCGCCCCGGCGTGATGGAGGACCTGGGCCTCGGCAGCGAGGCCCTGCGCGCCGTCAACGAGCGGCTCGTCTACTGCTCGATCTCGGCGTTCGGCCCCACCGGGCCGATGCAACGCCATCCGGGCTACGAGCCGATCGTGCAGGCGTTCTCCGGCCTGTTCTCCATCAACGGCTATCCGGACCGGCCCGGCGTGCGCATCGGTACCTCGGTGCTGGACCTCGGCTCGTCGGTGTGGGCGGCGCTGGGGTGCGTCGCGGGGCTGCTGCAGCGCGCGCAGACCGGCAAGGGCTGCGTGGTCGACGCCTCGCTCTACGAGACGGCGCTGGGCCTCCTGACCGTGCATTTCGCCCGCTTCCAGGTGAGCGGCAAGCTGCCCCAGCGGCATCCGAGCGGCAGCGATACGGTGGTCATCTTTCAGGCCTTCGACACGGCGGACGGCCAGATCATCGTCGCCGCCGCCAACGACCGGCTGTTCGTCAAGTTCGCGGGCGTCGTCGGCCATCCCGAATGGGCGCAGGACGCGCGCTTCAAGACCAACGCCGACCGGGCTGCCAACCGGGGCGTGCTGATCCCCATTGTGGCCGATATCATGCGCTCCCGCACGACAGCGGATTGGGTGGAGCGGCTCGATGCGGTCGCCGTGCCCAGCGCTCCCATCAACGACATCGCTCACCTGAAGGCGCACCCGCAGACCGTGGCGCTCGAGATGGTGCAGCCCGTCCCCGAGGTGGAGCTGGAGCTGATGAGCCTGCCCCTGTCGATCGACGGCAGCCGTCCGACGATCCGCACCCGCGCGCCGAAGCTCGGCGAGCACAACGATGACGTGCGTGGATCGCCGAGCTCCAAGAAGGCGTAGGCAGCGGCCAGTGGGAATCCTATTGCCGGGTGTGCGCGTCGCGCGCAGCGCAGTCGGCGATGACGACGATGGCCGTCAGGCCGAGCATGGCCGCCCAGACAATGGCGTCGGCCGTCCCGAAGGACGGTGATGCGCTGCACGCGCTGACGAGGAGCGGACGGATGAGCACCTCGTGCAGGGCGATCACGCCCGGCAACACGATGGCCGCGATCACGCTCTGCTTGAAGATCAGGGCGCCGAGCGCGAGCAGTATGAAGGGCGGCGCGAGGAAGAGCAGGACTGTTCTGGCGGTGATCGGGATCTCGAGCCCTCGAGCGCCCCCGCTCTGGGACCAGACGAGAGCTGCAAACATCGCAATGCCCAGAAGGCCGACCAGGGCTGCCAGGGCGCCGTAGGCCCGGCAGGCGATCCTGCGCACGTGGGCGGCGCCCGAGGGGTCCACCAGGGACAGTGGGCTGTGAGCTGCGTGCGACATTGTCTTAATCTCCGTTCCCGGTGGAGCCAGCGGAATTGGCCGGCTTCGGCCACCCCTTGCTTTGCCGCGGCCAATGGCTGGCCTGCTCCCGGTTCACACGGGTTCTGCGCGGGTTTTCGGCTCGCCGCTTTCGTTGGACCGGGCTGCAATCGGCTGCAGCGGCGGACCGCGGCCCACGCCCCAAGCCGCCCTCGCGTCGTCAATAGCCGCGGGCGCGGTCCACCAGGTTGGCCAGCGCTTCGCCCCGCTGACAGGCGCGCCTCTGGGCGAGGGCGTAGCGGGCGATCGCCGGCGGGCTGCTTTCGGCTGCAACGTGCGGCGTGACGACGACGCGCGGGTGCGACCAGAGCGGGCTCGACTCCGGCAGCGGCTCGGTCTCGAACACGTCGAGCGAGGCGGCGTAGAGCTCGCCCGCATCGAGCGCGGCGAGGATGTCGGCATCGACCTGCACGCCGCCGCGCCCGGCATTGATCAGCACGGGTCCGGGCAGCAGCGCGCTGCGGCCGCGGCGCGAGAGCCTAGCGAAGAGCCCGCGGCTCAGCAGTCCGCGCGTCGCCGGCGTCAGGGGCAGCAGCACGGCCAGGATGTCGGTCTCGGCCAGGAACGCTGCGAGCCCGTCGGTCCCGCTGAACGTGGCGACGCCGTCGACGGCCTTCGGCGTGCGGCTCCAGCCGCGCAGGTGATAGCCGAGAGGCGCCAACGCGCGTGCCGCCGCCGTGCCCAGGACGCCGAGCCCCATCAGGCCGACGCGCACCTCGCCTGCCGCAGGCTCGGGCAGGTAGCGCCAGACCTTGCCTGCCTGCAGCTCGCGCACCTCCGTCATACGCCGGTGGTGATAGAGCACGTTGAGCGCGATGTAGGCCGCCATGCGCCCGGTGAGGTCGGGATCCACGAATCGCACGAGCGGCACCTCGGGCAGGGTCGGATCCTGCAGCAGCGCATCGACGCCGGCCCCGACCGAGACGATCAGCTCGAGTTTCGGCAGCGTGCGCAACAGGCCGGGCGGCGGCTGCCAGACCAGGGCGGCGTCGATCTCCTCCGCCCTGCCGATGTCGGGCGCGATGCGCAGGTCCAGGCTCGGGTCGAGCGCCCGCAGCTCGGCCGCGAACTGCTCGGCGCGTGAGCTGGAGGCAATCAGCAGTGCCATCGGCGTTTCCCTCGGGGATTGTTCTGCCCAAGATACTTCTGCGGCGAATTCGAGGCGAGGGGCGGGTCGCGCGCTCCTCCCCTCCCCCTTGCGGGCCCTTGCGGGGAGGGATGGGGGGTGGGGGTCCACATGCTCCAGGTCATCGTTCTTGGACCTCCACCCCCCGGCCTTCGCCGGGGCAGGCTCTAACCCCTCCCCGCAAGGGGGAGGGGAACCCGATTGGCGCAAGCGGAGGGCGGCGCGGCGATGCCGGCGGTGACGCTGCGGCATGCTGCTGGTATCACTGTGGCGAGGTTGGACGAATCGGGAGGCAAGCCCACGATGCGCGCAGAGCCCGCGCCAACGCTGCCCGCAGCGCAGTCGAACGGCGCCTGGCCCTCCGGCGTGACGCCGACGGAGGAGTTCATCGCGGCGGCCCGGTTCCTGCGCGAAGGCAAGGGCCACCTGTTCGTCACCGGACGCGCAGGGACCGGCAAATCGACCTTGCTCAAGGGCCTCAGGGAGATGCTCACCGGCGAGATGGTGGTCGTGGCGCCGACCGGGCTCGCCGCGGTCAATGTCGGGGGGCAGACCATCCACTCGTTCTTCGGTTTCCCGCCGCGCCTCGTCAGCCGCGACGACACGCGCCGCCGCAGCCGCAACACCCGCATCATGAAGGAGCTGGAGCTGCTCGTCATCGACGAGGTGTCGATGGTGCGCTCCGACATCATGTGGGCGATCGACCAGTCGCTGCGCTTCAACCGCAAGCGGTCGCGCGAGCCGTTCGGAGGCGTGCGCCTCGCCATGTTCGGCGACCTGCACCAGCTGCCTCCGGTGATCGACGAGGGCGAGGTGGCCGAGCACCTCGAGACGGAGCACGGCGGGCCGTTCTTCTTCGACGTGGCGGCGCTGCGCGAGGGCCACGGCACGGCGCTGGTCGAGTTGACCCAGGTGTTCCGGCAACGCGACGAGGCGCTGCTCGACGTCCTCAACAAGGTGCGCGACGGCGAGGCCGGCGAGAACGACCTGGCCTTCCTCAACCAGTGCGTGCATCGCATCCGCACGCTGCGCGAGGGCGAGCCCTACGTGATCCTGACGCCGACCAACGCCGCCGCCCGCCGCATCAATACGGCCTACCTGGAGGCCCTGACCGGCGAGGCCCGCACCTACACGGCCGAGGTGACGGGCGAGTTCGGCGCCGGCGCGCATCCCACGGAGGCCGACCTCACCTTGAAGCCCGGCGCGAAGGTGATGCTCCTGCGCAACGACGCCGACCGGCGCTGGGTCAACGGCACCATCGCCCGCGTGGCCGAATTGGAGAGCGACCGCTTGTGGGTCGAGATCGGCGGGGAGAAGCACGAGGTGGAGCGCGCCGAGTGGGAGAGCCGCCGCTACGCCTTCGACAATGCCGCCGAGAAGATCGTCGAGACGATTGCGGGCAAGTTCAAGCAGTTCCCTCTGAGGCTCGCCTGGGCGCTCACCATCCACAAGAGCCAGGGGCTGACGCTGGACAAGGTCTACATCGACCTCGGCGGCGGCACCTTCGCGCACGGCCAGGCCTACGTGGCCCTCTCCCGCTGCCGCTCGCTCGAGGGTCTGGCCCTTGCCCGCCCGCTGCGCCCCTCGGATATCCTGTTCGATCCCTCCGTTCTGGGCTACCGCCGCCTGTTCGAGCCGCTGGGATAGCCGCGGCGAGGCTACAAAGAACTGACCATCACAGAGCGAGGTCCCGGCCGCGGCGTACCCTCCCCCTTGCGGCTACGACATTCACACGTCCTGCATTGGGAAGGCATGGATTTGATGGGCCGCCCCCGGTGCCGCATCCTCGACCTGTCATCGCGGCACTTGCCTGCACCGGCGAAGGCCGGTGTTGCCGCGATCCAGCGCCAGGCAGGCTCCAAAGCATGGGGTGCGGGGACAAGCCCCGCAATGACATGGTTTGCCGCGTCTTGGGCGTCCCGGCCAACTTCTGCGAACGTCCTTAGCCCTTGCGGGGAGGGTGGCGCAGCGACGCGAAGGCGTGCTTCGGCACGACGTACCGGGTGGGGGTCCCCGGGGGGCAGAACTCTCGCCCCCCCGGCCTTCGCCGGGGCAGGCTCTAGCCCCTCCCCGCAAGGGGCCCGCAAGGGGGAGGGGAATCGGGTCGCGGCTGTGGTGGGGAGGCGTTTCATCCGCTGCGGGTGGGCGAAGCCGATGGCCGACTATCCGGGACCTCGCGAAGCGAGGCGGCGCCTGCCTTCCGAGGTCCCGGATCGAAGCGCCGCTCGCGTTTCGGGCGCGCGGCTTCGTCCGGGATGACGGGTGCGCAAAAATGGTTATAGTGGGGCCCATGTTGGGGTCCGGATCAAAGGTGAGCGTACGCAAGGGCCGGCTCGGCGATGCCGCGGCCCTGTCGGGCGTTTTCCGCGAGTCCTGGCTGTTCGCATACCGCGGCATCATCCCCCAGCTGCATCTTGAAGGCCTGATCCGGCAGCGCACGCCCGAGTGGTGGCGCGGCGTCGTGCGCTCGGGGGAGGGCCCCCTGGTCGTCGAGCTGGCCGGCAAGGTCGTGGGCTACGCCACCTTCGGCAGCGCACGCCATCGCGGGCCTTACCAAGGCGAGATCTACGAGCTCTACCTCGACCCGGTCCATCAGGGCGTGGGGCTGGGCGAGCACCTGTTCGAGGGCAGCCGGCACGCCCTGGACACGCGCAAGCTCGAAGGCCTCATCGTGTGGGCGCTGCTCGACAATACCCCGGCCTGCGACTTCTACTGGCGGCGCGGCGGCAGGCCCATCACCAGCACGTTCACCAAGATCGGCGGGGCGCGGCTCGAGAAGGTCGCCTTCGGCTGGCGCTGAGGCTTCACCACCCGGTCCCGCCGCTCTTTGCGCGACGGCCCGGCGTTGCTATGACGGCCTCGTGCGGCAGAGGCGAGCGAGATGAGCAAGACGAGGATCGCCGTCACGGGGGCGGCCGGGCGCATGGGGCGCGAGCTGATCCGCGCGGTGCACGGCAGGGACGACTGCGTGCTCGCCGGCGCCATCGAGCAGCCCGGATCGCTGGCACTGGGGCAGGACGCCGGCCTGCTGGCAGGCCTCGGCAAGCTCGGGGTCGCCATCACCGACGATCCGCTCGATGTGTTCGTCAAGGTCGAGGCGGTGCTCGACTTCACGGCTCCCGCCGCTTCGGTGGAGTTCGCCAGCCTCGCCGCCAATGCGCGCATCGTCCACGTGCTCGGCACCACCGGCCTGTCGCCCCCGGATGAGGCCAAGGTGGAGGCCGCCGCGCGCCATGCGGTGATCGTCAGGTCGGGCAACATGAGCCTCGGCGTCAATCTGCTCGTGGCGTTGACGCGCAAGGTGGCCGAGACGCTCGATGCCGACTTCGACATCGAGATCCTGGAGATGCACCACCGACACAAGGTGGATGCCCCTTCGGGCACCGCGCTGATGCTGGGCAAGGCAGCAGCCGAGGGGCGCGGGGTCGATCTCGACAAGATCGGCGTGCGCGTGCGCGACGGCCACACCGGCGCGCGCCGCCGCGGCGACATCGGCTTTGCGGCCCTGCGCGGCGGCAGCGTGGTGGGCGAGCACAGCGTGCTCCTCGCCGCCGACGGTGAGGTGATCGAGCTGACGCACCGCGCCGCCGACCGCGGCATCTTCGCGCGCGGCGCGGTCAAGGCCGCGCTGTGGGGGCACGGCAAGCGGCCGGGCATCTACTCCATGATGGACGTTCTGGGCCTCGAGGCGCCACAAGCGAAGGCCCAGGGCCCGCGTTGAAGCGCAAGCGCAACGGGTAGAGGCAGCGGGGTCAGACCCTGGCCTCCAGAGGTCGGAACTGGGGTCAGACCCCTCGCCTCCGACCGGCGAGATTCGGTACAACCGCCCGTGCGAGGGGTCTGCCCCCGGCAACTGACCCGCAACTCGAGGAGACGATATGGACAACGTGCTGGTGCTCGTGCGGCACGGGGAGAGCGAGTGGAACAAGCTCAACCTGTTCACGGGCTGGAAGGACCCGGACCTCAGCCAGAAGGGCGTCGCCGAGGCGCACGCCGCCGGCCGCCTCCTCCGGGCCGACGGCTACACGTTCGACGTGGCCTTCACCAGCGACCTGTTGCGCGCCCAGCACACGCTCGATCTGATGCTCGAGGAGCTGGGGCAGACGGACCTGCCGGTGCACAAGGACCAGGCGCTCAACGAGCGCGACTACGGGGACCTTTCCGGCCTCGACAAGAACGAGGCGCGCAAGCGCTGGGGCGAGAAACAGGTGCACATCTGGCGCCGCAGCTACGACATCCGTCCGCCCGGCGGCGAGAGCCTGAAGGACACCGCCGCGCGCGTGCTGCCCTACTGGGAGGCCGAAATCCGGCCCGAGGTCATGGCCGGCCGCAACGTGCTCGTCTCGGCCCATGGCAACTCCCTGCGCGCCCTCATCATGCGGCTCGAGGGCCTGTCGGGGGAGGAGATCGTCACGCGCGAGTTGGCGACCGGGGTGCCCATCGTGTATCGTCTGCGCGCCGACGGCACCGTTGCACGACGCACCGACCTCGTGCCGAAGGACGTTGCTTGATCGATAGCTCCGATTGCTCCGGGGGAGGGCGTTTTACATGTCGATGGAAGAGGTCATCGAGCGCCTGAAGACCGACAAAGAGGAGATGAACAAGTGGGTGGGCGTGTACATCGGCGTGCTCGCCGTGCTGCTCGCCATCTGCAACGTGGGCGGCGCCAATGCCGCCAAGGACGCGACGCGGGCCAACATCGCGGCCTCCAACAAGTGGGCGTTCTACCAGGCCAAGACCATCCGGCGCACCTCACACCAGCTCGCAGCCGATGAGCTGGAGGTCCTGCTGGTGACTGACCCCGGCCTCGCCGCCCCTGCCAAGAAGACCGTCGAGGACAAGCTCAAGGCTTACCGCGCCGAGGCGGACCGCCTGAAGCGCGATCCGGAGGACGGCACCGACAAGCTGTTCACCGAGGCCCGGGCGCTCGAGGCCGAGCGCGACGTCAATCTGCGCAAAGACCCCTACTTCGACTGGAGCCTGGCCCTGCTCCAGATCGCCATCGTCCTGGCTTCGGTGCACCTGATCATCAACAACTTCCTCCTGCTCGGCCTCAGCAGCGGCCTGGCGGGGCTGGGGATCCTGCTGATGCTGAACGGGTACACCCTGCTCCTGCGGCTGCCACTGCTGGAGTAGAGTAGGGCCGCCCGCAGCGCCCGTGTGCGGGCGGTGCCAGGCGAGGAGCTGCTCAATCGGGGCGCAGGATCTGAGCCGCGGCATGGCCTCCGGGCGACCGGTAGCTGGCGAAGCCCGGCTCCGCTGCCGCGGCCGGCGCCGGCTCGGCAGCCGTGCGGTCCCCCTCCGGACCAGCGCCGGCCGCCGGCCAGGGCCCCGGGCCGAACGGCCACAGCAGGCGGACGGGCGGGGCCGCAGGTCGCAGCAGCTGCAACCACAAGGTCCATCCGCGCGCTGCCCACGCATCGGCAACGCGGGCAGCTGCCAACGGCCAGGCCCACATCATCGCGGCTGCGGCGGCTCCGGCCGCTGTCGCCTGAGGCTTCGTGTCGTGCATGTGCCTTCGCTCCATTGCTTCCCGCGGGCGACGATCTCGCATGCCGGCTGATTCGCCGCATCGCGGATGGACCCGCATCCGCCCAATGACGTGCCGCTACCCGTGCAGCCATATCGACCCTTGCGATCCAGCAACGGCTGCTGCGCTGCATCATAACGCAACGGCTGCAGATGTTTGAGGATGTCTTTTTCTGCCAGGCGTCGTCATTGGGTCAGGGACCGGGCGCCACGGCCGGGGGAGGGGCACCCGCCGATGCGGGCGGACCGGGGTTCGGCCTCGGCCCGGGCTTCGGCCTGGCGAAGCGCCCCGCAAGCGCCCAGTAGGCGAGGCCGCCGACCAGTCCCGAGCTCAGGAAGGCGGCGAGCTGGTAGAGGCTGGGGACGCTCGCCTCGTGCACGACCACGAAGCCCGCCGCCGCGGTGGCAATGCCGGCGAGGGCGTAGAACCACCAGCGTGCGACCCGGCGGACCTCGGCGAAGAGCGCACCCGCCAGCGTCGGTACGGCGGCCCACACGGCAACCCAGGGCGTGACATGGAGCGCCATGAGCCCCGCCTCCGACAGGCGCTCGGCCCCGAGATCGGCGCGCAGGCTTTCCAGGTCGGCGGGCGCGTAGACGAAGGCGACCAGGGTGAGGCCCGCCGCCAGGCTCGCCAGCGCAAAGCCCAACGCAATCCGCATGCCGCTCAACGCAATCCGCATGCCGCGCCCCAACATGGCACCTCGCCGGTCGCCCCTCGACGTTGTCCAGCCGGACTGTACAGGCAACGGCGCGTCGGGCTCAACGGCATGTTGCGCAGGGTGCAACGCGGCGAGGAAAGCGGCGTTGCACCGGTACGCCCTTTCCCCGGGGCGGTACCGCCGCCATCGGGGCGGCTCGCCGCACTCGGGCGGTCACCCGCGCGCACCCTACGCCCGCGTGCACCCTGCGGGCGCGCGCTGGCTGGCCGTCAGCTTCAGGCTCGCGGATTTGAGCTGGCCGCAGGCGGCGAGGATGTCGCGGCCACGGGGCGTGCGCACGGGGCTCGCATAGCCCGCCCGGTTCACCACCTCGGCGAAGCGCTCGATCCGCTCCCAGTCGGAGCACTCGTGCGCCGTGCCCGGCCAGGGGTTGAACGGGATCAGGTTGATCTTCGCCGGGATGCCCGCCACCAGCTTTACGAGGGCCTTGGCCTCGGCCAGGCTGTCGTTGACACCCTTCAGCATCACGTACTCGAAGGTGATGCGCCGGGCGTTGGAAAGGCCCGGATAGGCGCGGCAGGCGGCCATCAGCTCGGCAATCGGGTATTTGCGGTTGATCGGCACCAGCTCGTCGCGCAGGGCATCGTGGGTGGCGTGGAGCGAGATCGCCAGCATGGTGCCGGCCTCGGTGCCCCAGCGGCCGATTTCGGGCACCACGCCGCTGGTGGAGAGAGTGATGCGACGCTTCGAGAAGGCGAGGCCGGCACTGTCGGCGGCGACCGCCATCGCGTCGCGGACGTTGTCGAAGTTGTAGAGCGGCTCGCCCATCCCCATCAGGACGACGTTGGTGATCTTGCGCTCGGTCGACGGCACGAGGCCCCTGTCCTCCGGCGAGGCTGCGCCGGGCCAGTCGCCCAGCGAATCACGCGCCAGCAGAATCTGGCCCACGATCTCCTCTGCCGTCAGGTTGCGTACGAGACGCTGGGTGCCGGTGTGGCAGAACGAGCAGTTGAGCGTGCAACCGACCTGGCTCGAGATGCACAGGGTACCGCGGCCGGGCTCGGGGATGTAGACCGTCTCGATCTCGGGCGCCTCGGCCTCCCGGCCGCGCCTGGCGAGCCGCAGCAGCCACTTGCGCGTGCCGTCGGCGGAGACCTGCTCGGCGGCGAGCTCGGGCCGTGCCAGCGTGCAGGCCCGCTCGAGCGCGCCGCGCATGTCCTTGGAGACATCGGACATGGCGTCGAACGAGGTGGCGCCGCGGGCGTAGATCCAGCTCCAGAGCTGGCCCACGCGCATCTTGAGCTGCCGTTCCGGCACCCCGATGGCGGCGAGCGCGGCGGCAAGCCCCGGACGGCCGAGACCGGCCAGCCAGGCCCTGTCGTCCGGGGCTCGCTCGGCTGTGCGCAGGTCGAGAGCGGTGTCGGCGGTACCCATGGGCGATCCAAGTGGGGGAGTCGCCCGTTATGTAGCGAGGAACCGGGCCCGCAGGAAGGGACGCGGACGTTCCCTGGGCATGCTGCCGGCGGCCCGAGGCCGGGCTGCGGCACCCGGACCGGGGTCAGGGCGGGGGTCAGGCGGCCTTGCGGTGCGCGGGGGCACACAGCGCGAGTGCGATGCGGTCGATGGCCGTGCTCCAGTCTGCCCCGTCGGGGGCTCCGAGACCGAAGGCGCCGAGCGCCACGGCAGGGCTGCCGCCGTCGCGGAACACCCGCGCGCAATGGGCCCGTGCCCAGCCGATGGCCTGCTCCCACTGGAGCGAATTGATATGACGGTTATGCATGGGTCTTTCCCGTCTTGCAGGCCCAAGCCCGGTCGGGGACAGCCGCGCCGAGGCGGTGAATTGCGTGCACAGGTCGCAGTCCGGGGGTTATGTCCTGTCGCGCCCCGTGCCACGTTGGAGGTGGCGGGCGCATCGAGCGCTACGGCTTCCCGACGCGATACCTTGGGCAGCGAAGCCGGTTTGACATGCCTGTCGCACGCTCGATGCGCCTGCCTCACGGACGGAACGCCTGACCCAACCGTCCTCGTGCCTTGCCTGTGACGCCCCCTCCCGACTTGGGGCCGTTTCGTTCTGGTTCGATGCCCGGCGGGCGTGTGGCGCCCGCCATTCTTCTCACTCGAAAAGAGCCCAGTCGGCTCTTTCTTTCTGCCCGAATGCCTTGGCCCGGTCGACCCCGCCCAGGGCCGCGAACCGCCTGGCGATACGCCTCGACTTCCTCGCCTCGGCGGCCCGCCGCAACCCTAGGAGCGCGGGGGCTAGTGCCGTCCTCGGCAACTCACGCGACCGACACAACTCACGCGACCGACGCAACGCATACGCGGACTCGAACGCAGACCCGGACCTCGACGCCAACTGCAACTCCAACTCCAACTCGCTACCCACGCCGACGCAATGCAACCGACCTGCGGGGGCAACTCGGACCCAACTCTCGACGCCACTCGGAACGCGACGCATAGGACATCACCCGTTAGACAGCAGACCACCGTTACAAGAACGGGCGACGGCCCGATTCCAGTTCAATGCGATTTGCCGAACTCGCTGGAGCACGCTACGCGTACACAACATGCCTTTGCAGAAGCGGCGGGACCCTACGCGAAACCGAGGTGGAACGGGCCCCTTCGAGTACTTCTGCCGGACAAGCTCGTTATTTTTTGTTCTCTCTGCGTTCCAACCTTGGACCCACTATAGCCCGCCGTTTGTGTCTCAGATAAGGCACACATGGTCGACAAAAAGACTTTCCAGGACAATTAGCTTGACAGATGTTGGGCGACGCAGATCCGGTTGCCGATACCTCCGGAATGGGGCTCAGGGGGGCTAAACCCGCGTGCCACCACGCTATTTGACTACCGGCCCGGCCGATGCCCGCGTGCGCTTCCTGTGCGCCCACGGGGCCGGGGCGGGCATGGGGACGCCCTTCCTCGAGACGGTCGCCCGGTTGCTGGGCGAGCGGGGAATCGCGGTGCTGCGCTTCGAGTTCGCCTATATGGCGCGCCGCAGCGAGACCGGGACACGGGGGCGGGTGCCCAGGGCCGAGGGCCTGATGGACGAATACTGGGCCGCTGTGGCCGGGGTCCCGCCCGGGGCGCCGCTGCTGATCGGCGGCAAGTCGATGGGCGGGAGGGTGGCGAGCCTCGTCGCCGACGAGCTGTGGGCGGCGGGGAAGGTCGCGGGCCTCGTCTGCCTGGGCTACCCCTTCCACCCGCCGAAGAAGCCCGAGCAGCTGCGGACGGCCCATCTCGAGGCCCTGAGGTGCCCGGGGCTCATCGCCCAGGGCGAACGCGACCCGTTCGGCTCGCGCGGCGAGGTGGAAGCACTCGGCCTCTCCCCGGCCATCCATTTCCACTGGGCCGGCGACGGCGACCACGACCTCGGCCCCCGCGGCGGCTCGGGCTTCACGCGTGCGGGGAACCTCGCCGCCGCCGCCGACGCGATCGCGGCATTCGCGCGGGGTCAGACCCTGCGGGTCTGACCAAGTTACCCTGTCGTTCCTCATGTCGCTTGCGGACGGTGGCTACTGCCGCGCCGGCAGGGGTCGGAGCCGAACGCGGCCCGGCTCGATCACCGAAAGATGGCCGATGGCAGCATCGCCCAAGTCCTGGACACGTTCGGCGGCATATCGTTCGCGCGCTCCGGTTGGAAGCGCGTACAAGGACCGAATGACAACACCGACTGCCGGCTCGCCTGTGCGAACTACAAGCTCGCCAAAACCCCAGGTCGTGTGTGATCAGAACGCGTCCATCCTCGGCCGCCAATCCGAGAACCCCGGGATCGGGGCTGCCGCGGCAGACCTCCTTGGCATAGGCGACGTCGAGGCCCGCGGCGCGGAGTTGCTCGACGATCTCGGTGGCCACGCATTCGTCTGCGAAGAAGCGGGCCACGGGACGTGCCCTATCCTGCCGCGACGATGCTTTCGTGCGCGAGGTAATCGGCGGCGTAGGCCTGGGCGGCGTGGATGTCAGCCTCGGTAAGCAGCGGGTGATTGCGGAGAATATCCGCGATGCCGTCACCAGCGCCGAGGAGGCGCAGGATGTGCTCGACGGTGATGCGCGTGCCCACGATGACAGGCTTGCCCATCATCACGTCGGGATCGCGCTTGACGCGGGGGTGGTCCATCGGCGGTCTCGTGTGCGTTTCGGGCAGACTACGACACCCGGGCGGTCGGGGGAAGGCCGCTGCACCGAAGCGCCCTCTCAAAATGCGCGCGCGAGGGGCGCGGTATGGGGTCAGACCTGGTCAGACCCGCCGGGTCTGACCCCTTACCCTATCGCGCCCTGGCCGCGGCCATCGCACCCGGCTCCGGCAGGCGGTGCGGGAGCATCAGGACGGCGGCCAGGATGATGGCGGCGGAGGCCGCCAGCACGCGGAACAGCACGTCGAAGCCCCAGCTCTCGTAGACGACGGCGATCAGCGGCAGGGTCGCCGCCAGCACCGTGAAGCTCACGACGTAGCGCACCGCGTAGATGCGCGCCCGCCACTCGCCGTCGGCGAGGCGGCCGATCATGTAGTCGTTGATGGGGATCTGGCCGAACGCCGCCAGCATGAAGACCGTGGCGCACAACAGCGCCGCCCAGTCGAGGAGGCCCGGCATCAAGGCGAAGAAGACGAGCTGGACGGCGGCGGCGGCCACGAACACGGTGCGCGCGCCGAGCCGGTCGAGGTAATGGCCGACAATCAGCTGCCCCATGGAGGCGATGGCATAGACGGCGAAGGCGAACCCGCCGATGGCCGTGGCCGAAAAGGCGATGCCGCCCAGGCGCTCGTCGAACACCTTGGGCAGGGCGAACGTGGTCGACTGGAACACCACGCTCGACACCGCCGTGGTCAGGAACACGATGGCCGAGACGCGCACGACGAGCGCCTTGATATCGCTCGGCATGGCCGCCGCCACGCGGGCGCGCGGCGTGCGCGGCCTGGGCCGGCTGACCTCGGGCCACATCAGCACCGTGTAGACGATGCCGATGAGAATGGCGAGGACGCCGGGCACGATGAAGGCGGCGCGCCAGCCGCCATGGTCGATGAAGAAGCCCGTGATGAGGGCCGCGCTGCCGACGCCCAGGTTGCCCCACACGCCGTTGACGGCGATGCGCATGCCCGTGCCCTTCCAGCGCTCCACGACGATGGCGAGCCCGACCGGATGATAGATGGCGGCGAACACGCCGACCACGAACAGGCCGATGGCGATCTCGATGGGCGAGCGCGCGAAGCCGGTGGCGATGGAGGCGAGGCCGATGCCGATGAAGAACACGCTCATCATGCCCTCGCGGCTCCACCGGTCCGCGAGCCATCCCGCCGGCAGCGCGAACACGCCGAACGCGAAGAAGCCGGGCGTGGCGTATTTCAGGAGGTCGCCGTAGCCGAGGCCCCACTCGCGCACGAGCGTGAGCGCGGCCACCGTGGCGAACACCAGCGTGAGCAGGTGATCGAGGAAATGCCCGATATTGAGCAGCAGAAAGTGCAGGCGCTCGCGCATGAGGTGCTCCCGGGGCAGGTCCCTGGTGGCCATGTTTTGTGCAGCCTATCGCCTTTGCGCCGTCCGGCAAATCGGGCAGCAGGCATGGCTGGATTGATGCACGAGGCGCGCGCTGCCGTGCCCGCCGTGCTAAGAATCCGGAAAAATCGCAGGAACCAGGAGGGAGAAGGCTTGCCATGGTTGCGGGCGCGATCGACGGCCTCGGCGAGATGGCCAACGCCGATGCCTGGCTG
>Ga0209382_10001101_pt1 | contig 43273 bp, 61 predicted proteins | sample SoiMetdeltSBSDD5_FD_187599 | JGI IMG/M metagenome (GOLD analysis project Ga0209382, IMG submission 187599) | Bulk soil microbial communities from a Populus tree surrounding site in Tennessee, USA - Soil MetaG P. deltoides SBSDD5 (SPAdes) (version 2) | ecosystem: Environmental > Terrestrial >... | reverse complement strand
CGTCGCAAGCCGAAGGGAATGCGCTTAGTATAACACACCCTGCAAGCAGACGCCAGACTGGGGGGGGGTATCCTGGCTGGCGTGCCTACCTCATCCCAGGTGGCGTGTCAAGGCTTATTTTCTGCCTGCTTCGGTTGCTTGCTTAGTTGCTTGCTTCGTGCGTGCTGTGTGTGCTGCGTGCGTGCTTGTGCCTGCTGTCTGCATCGGGGGCGGCGTTTCACACTTCGGGCAGTGGCAGATCGCGGCGATACTTTCGGGGGTCACGCCGGCGCTCCACCAGGCCCCGTCGACCACGCCGGCGGCTTCCCAACGGTACGCACACGTCGGGCAGCTCAAGAAGATGCTCGTCCGTGACGGCACGCGCTTACGACGCTTTCGCTTTGCGCGCGGCTTTGCTGTTGCGCGATTCTCTGACCGCAAACAATTCCACCGTGGGCTTCAGGTTTAAGTGTCGCGCGAAGCGGTAGAGCGCCGTGCGCAGTAGATCCGCGTCGGTGAATATCCGGGTCTGCGCCTTCATCTCGTCCACAGCGTTGCGCTCACGGGGCGTCAGTTCGCAGCCGATGTGCGAGTCGTCGACGCGTCGCATCGGGATCACCTGGCGACGACGCGCCCGCGGCCGCTGCAGCCTGGACAGACGGTTTGCTCAACGCGCGTCTTGTCGTCGTCGTAGTGGGCCCTCGAGCTCGCGTAGCTCTCCACGCGCGAGCGATCGAGGCCCGTCCCGTTGCAGCGTTCGCACGTCACGGTCGGTTGCCCGTGCGGCCAGGGTGAAGGCTTCTTGCGCTCGCTCATTTCTTGGGGATCCTCGTCAGGGGAATCCCGGCCCAGTCGTATTGATAGGCGTCGTACGGCAACTTGGCGCCAAACTCTGGCGACTCCAAGGATTGTCTGAGCATGTTGACTGACCACTGGTCCGTGCCGAAGGCCTTCGAGATCGCGTCTTCATCCTCTGCACTGAACTTCGTGAGATCGAGCACGCGTGGCGTGCCCGATGGCTTGCCCGTCGCGACTAGCACCTCTGACCTCGCGGGATGCGAGGCGACTCGGGATGTTGCCAGTCTTCCCTCTCCCCTTCTTCGGGCGGCTTCCACCCGCTCGAGGCTTCTTCGGAGCCTTTCCGCCAAGGTCTGTGGCGTTGGCTCGCTGGCGACCGGATTCATTTGTCTTCGGAGCGTTTCCATCAGACCGGGCGTGGGCTCCTGGCTCGCCGCCGGCGTGGCTATTGGCTCCTGGCTCGCCGCCGGCGTGGGCGCTGCGCCTGGATCCTTCGGGCGGTACTCCGACATCAAGTCAAATTGTTCCCAAGAGTTTCGCCCAGGCACGCCGCGCGTGACCCCTTCTCGATTCCAGATTCTCTCGGAGTATTGGTTCCGCATTGCAGGGTTGGACGCGAGGCCGCTATACCCGCGCTGCTTCGCTGCGTTGATCGCCTCTTGATACATCTCGCGACCAAACCCTTTATCTCGAAGGTTTTCGTTTGAGCGCGTCAGATCGACTGACAGATGGTTCTGCACGACCTGATCGCCCATGTCGATCGACCCGGCCCTGAGGCCTAGTGGGCCTTCTCGAATCTCAACTCTGTACGTGTCACCGGGCAGTTTTTCGACGACGGTCTTGAACCACCCTGGTGGCTTACCGAGTTTCGCCGCGACGTCGTCGAGCGACGCGGGCCCCATTGCCATGACGAGCTCCGTCAGCCGCTCCATGTCGGGGCGCGTCACTCCCCACTTCTCGAGCCCAGGTTCCCAGTTGTTCTCGATCCCGCGCATCTCGCCGAGCGAGATCTCCGGCGTCTCGTTGATCCTCGCGCGCTGGATCATGTCGTCGCCGCGCCGACGTGACTCGAGGAGGACCGCATCGCGCGCGGGGTGCGACGCGACGGGCGCGATCGGCGGCGGCGGCGTGAGCTCGCCGCCGGCGAGCAGCCGTCTCAGGAGAGCTTCGCGGTTTGCCGCGTCTTGTTGTGGATCCGCCATGGCCCCGCTCGCTGCACCGTCACGCGGTTGATCACGATCGGCGTCCTCTCCCCCAACCAGGCGCCCAGCGTGTTGAAGGACAGCCACTCCTCGGCGTCTTCGCGCGACATGCCCTGATCGCGGAAGTAGGTCACGAGCTTCTGATAGTCGTACACCACGCAGACGTCACGCCGCGGTTGATAGCAGCTCAGGCCCACGATCGCGGCGTCCATGCCTGGCGGCTCGAAGAAGATCACGTCCTCTTCGCCGAGCTCGTCGAGGATGGCGCGCCGCTCGGGAGTCACCTCTCACCGCTCCAAGCGCAGCATGTTTCCGCCGTGACCGTCGCCCGAGTAGCCGCCCTGGGCGACGATCCTCCAACCCTCGCGCGTTTGGTACCCCGGCCACTCTGGCCCCGGATCACAGCTGAGCCCGTAGTACTTGCCCTCGAGCAACTTGAAATAGCTGCGGCACGCGCCATCTTTCGGATGATGGCAAGGCGATGCTTCGTTGTAGCGATCGAAATGCACGACTGGGCACGGGCCATCGTTGCACTCTCGTCCGCGATCCAGATGCTCGGTCCCGCCGACGCGCGGATCGAAGATGTCCGACTTCCACACATCCGCCACCGCTTGCGCGCACGCCATCGCGTTCGCGGATCCGGTCGCGCGGCAATTTTGCAGATCGTTGTCGTGCGAGCTGTCGAAGCTCGAGTAGCCGCCGTGCAGACAGCCACCCAGGCCCATGAGCTCGGTGCAAGCGGCGTTGTCGGCGTGTTGGCGCGGCGTGGTGGCTTCGCCGATCCGCTCCGGCTCGCCGCTCAGACTCGGGATGCGCGCCGGCGGAAATGCGCCGAGGCCTTCGAACTGCATTTCGTACAGCGTCTTCGCCTTGCGCGTCCACTCCGTGCCCCGATCGAGGTGCTTCGTCCCCAGGCTCAGCCAGCCGCCGAGCGACGGATCAGCCGGCGGCGACTCTTCGGGCCACGAGCTCCGCATCGCGAGCAGCTTGTCGAAGAGCGACGACGGAAAGCGATCTGCGTACGCGTTGTTCCCGTTCTTCCAGCTCTCGTTTTCGATCTCGACGAAGACGTTGTCGGTGTGGCGCACGATGTTCAGCACTTCGTTGAGGTGCGTGTTCTGATCCTCGTGCGAGAGGAGCACGTCGCTGCCCTCGACCTGGTCGCAGAAGCAGACGAAATGGACATAGAGCCCACTGCCCTTCGCGTGCGCGAAGAACGCGTTCAGCGCGTCGTAGTACCCACTCCCCCGCTTCGGCATGTAGCCGGTGTTGTTCCACATGCCGAAGACGCGGATGGTGTTGCCGCCGAGCTCGCGGATCCACTGGTAGTAGTCCTCGATCCACCCGATCTCTTTTTTCGCGTAGAGCTCCGGCGCCCTGAAGCCGGTGACCGCTCTGTATTTGAAAATCGATCCGTCGGGCCGCACGAGCTCGACGCCTTTCGCGGTGAGCGGCACGACGAGCGCGGTGGGCGGCGGCGCCACCGTGGTGCCGCCCTGCGCGAACCAGAACAGCAGCTCGCTCGTCGCGTTCACGGTTCCTTCTCCTCCCACGGGCCGAAGCGCACGACGACGCGGTTGCCGCTCTCGCGTTTGGCGCCGTAGCCGCCGGGCCCTGGAATGAAGCGCTGCCAGGCGCCGGGCGTCTCGTGCTCGTCGCGCCAGCTGAGCGAGAGCTCGGGCACGTCGTCGACCGTCAGCCACTGCTTGGTCGTCGCGTGCTGCAGCGCGATGTTCGGCGCGCCGTCCTGGTGCGGCTGCTCGAGGACTTCGATCGCGAACGGTTTCTTCGGGTCGAACGAGATCAGCGCGTGCTTCATCTCAGGCTCCACAGGATCGGGCGGGTCAATCGGGACGGTGACGGTGACGGTGGCGCGCTCGGAGGTGACCTCGCCGGCCTCGTTCCACACCACCACCCAGATCTCGACCGTCTCCTCGAGCTCGGGCGTGGTGTAGGTCGGGCGGTCGTCGCCGACGACGTCGGGGCTGTCGCTCGCATACCAGGCGTAGTGCAGCGGCTCGGTGCCGGTCGCCTCGACGGCGAGCGTGGTGAGATCGCCCTGCTCGATCGTCACGCTCTGGGGGTGCTTGGTGATGACCGGCGGCTCGGTGACGTCGGGCACGTCATGGGGGTCGAAGAGGGCTCCAACCCAGGTTGATCGCGGAATAAACCCGCCCCCTTCACCCTGCGCTGCGACTGTGCCGTCCTCCGCGATCCCTGGCAAGAGCTGCACGTCCGAGACGAACGCGCGGTACCACCGCTTGCTCGGCTTTTCGAACACCGAGATGCCGAGCCAGGTGTGGGCCAAGACGCCGACGATGTAGTCGCCGCGCTCGCGCCAGTTGAGCAGCTGCAGGCCGTCGACCATGCGGCTGTTGTTGCCGTTCCACCAGAGGATCACGCCGTCGACCGTGACGTCTAAGACCCCCATGGCGAGGCCCATATCGGCGTCAAAGTGCGGCTCTTCGCGCACGTAGTAGCCGGCGGCGTCGAAGATCAGGTGCCGGCCGAAGACGCCCTGGCCGTCGGCCGTCAGGGCGACCATGTAGAGGTGAAAGTTGTTGTCGGTCTGGAACCGCGGCACCGCGGGGTTGTTGGGTTGCCGCGCGCCGAGCTCCATCCGCTGGCCGACCGAGGTCGCCACGAACACCGACCCGTCCGGGTTGCAGTCGCTGTAGACCCACCCGCCTTGCGGGCTCACGTCGACGCGCGGGAACATCTCCCCGATCTGCTGGAAGCGGAAGCCTTCGAACGACGCGACGTCGCAGCGTACGTAGGCCATCAGACCCGCCCAGACCGCGTAGGAGGCGCGATCTTCTCGAGCACGACGTATTCGTCGGCCGTCCGCTGGAGCACCGGCACGGCGTAGCCGCAGTCACAGACGAAGAAGACGACCTGGCGCCCGTCGAGCTCGCGGTGCTCGCGCCACATCGCGTCGTGCCGGCACAAGCCGAAGAGTCGCTGCAGCAGGGCGAACATTAGCGGAAGGCCGGGCCGCTCCAGAGGCCGAAGACGCGGAGCAGCCAGATGGCGACCGCGAGGACGATGACGACGCGGATGACGACTTTGATCGGCGGCGACAGCGGGATGTACCCGCTCTCAACCAAGAACCACTCCACGACGCCGATGACGACGAGGACGATGATCGCGGTGAGGAGGGTGGCGAGCGACATGGCTGGAGCCTCCGCGGCGTCAATCCGCGAGCCGTCTCCAACCACCAGCTCGCGCGCCGGAATCCCGTTCTAGGTCTGGGGCCTTTCGATCTTACCCCTCGATGCAAGCGGGCCGCCCAAGGAGCTCCCCAGCTCGGTCACGACTGAAGGGCAAAGACTAGGTTCAGGCGCGGCCTTTTCCTTGAGCGACCCGCCCTGATCGTACGACCGGCGTCAACTGCCCGCCGCTGCACAGTTCGGCACGCTACTTTGTGTCCACGTCTCTACCTGCATCGTTTCACCCGTCTGGAATGTGATAACCATTGCACGCGTCGCCGTGGAGACGGTGGGCGTTACACGCGTTCAAAAGGACACAACGTGATAATTACCGTGGCAAGCTACAAGGGCGGGGTGGGGAAGACAACAACAGCGGTCCATCTTGCGGCATACTTTCAGACTTATGCGCCGACGCTGCTGCTCGACGGCGACGACACCCGCAACGCGACGGCGTGGAGCAAGAAAGGGCAGGGCTTCCCGTTTCAGATCGCCGACGAGATCCAGGCGGCGCGCCTGGCGCGCAACTTCGAGCACATCGTGATCGACACCGGCCAGCGGCCCAGCCAGATGGATCTGAAGGCGCTCTCGGACGGATGCGATCTGCTCGTGGTGCCGGCCGTGCCGATGAGCCTCGACACCGAAGGCCTGCTGCTCACGGTCCAGGCGCTGCAGCGGATCGGCAGCCGGAAGTATCGCGTGCTGCTGACGAAGGTGGCGCCGGCGCCCGAGCCGGAAGGGAAGCAGCTGCGCGCCGAGCTTGTGGCGAATGAGGTGCCGCTCTTCGCCGCCGAGATCCCCCGGCTCAAAGCCGTGGAGATGGCCGTCGCGGCCGGCGTCACCGTCGACAAGATCCGCCACCAGAACGCGCTGCGGGTGTGGGAGGCGTATCAAGCGATCGGAAAGGAGATCTTGAATGGCAGGGAAGTTTGACATTCTGAAAAATCTGCGCAGCGGCGCGGCCGCCGTGGAGGTGGAGGAGGGGAGCGCGCCGCGCACGGGCCGGCCTCCGAGCAAGAGCAGTGACCCGGCGTACCGGCCGATCACCGTCATCCTGCAGAAGACCACGATCCGTCGCGCGCGGCGGAAGCTCGAGGATGACGATCTCGATCTCGATCTTTCCGATCTCCTGCAGCGACTCCTCAGCGACTGGGTAGGGCAGTGAGCACTCATAAGCACTGCCGGCTTTGTCGACAAGAGATCGACGCACAGTGGCGCAAGAGCACGCGCGACGAGGTCCGCACCTGTCGCGACTGCTTCTACCGCTACGACATGCGCGAGGTGAAGGTCACCGACGACGGGCTGACGCGGATCGAGCTGGCCTCAATCCTGAGCGCGCAGACCAAAGAGGGGAAAGTCGAGCTGGCCGTTAACGACGCGCAGATTCAGATGGATCTGCCGAAAGCGCGCGAGGTGCTCGGGATGCTCTCCGGCGCGATCGAAGCGGCCGTCTCGGACCAGTTGACCTACTTGTTCCTCACGACGCGCGTGGGGCTGTCGGACGAGCAGGCGAGTCGGGCGCTCTTGGACTTCCGCGAGCTGCGCCAAGGCTCGCGCGCGACCGTTTACCCCGTCTGAGTGGTCGCTTGGCCGACACGAAAAGTCGGGCGAAGGTCTTATCGGGACCGACTAAAGACCGTACTGCTGGAGGACTAAATGTTGACGGGTTGAGTACCGGGGCGTAAAGTCGCCGGATAACCAAAGCGCGCGACCGGATCGTCTCGGTCGCGCGCTCGGAACCCGAAGAGGATCCCGCTTTACTAGGTGAGTTGGAGCACCCAGTAAAGCACACCTCTTCGGAACACGTCAACCAGACGTGGCAGCGGCAGCCCTCCCGTGTTTGCCACCCCTGGTCCCGTGACAGGAAGGGTGTGCCTGAATGGAGCAGTGTCAGCAGGGAAGTCCCGCCCGAGCGGCCCAGGGCCGCGCCGCCGCCCGCCTGGGCGGTTGGATCTCTGGCGTCACCCGTCGACGCCAGCGGCGTCCCACCAGTCCCCGCGCCCGCTGCAATCGCCAAGGCCCAGGGCTCCGCCGCCCCCGAAAAAATTTTTTGTCCGCGGCAGTTCAGGCCCCCCCCAGCGCGCGTTCCCTTAATCCCCCCCCCAAGATCAACCCCCCGGAACTTACAGCGCGTGCCGCGCCGCGTTCGCGTGTCGAAAAAACCCCGTTCGACCCCGCCAAGATGCGCACCGTGCTCGAAGCCGTCGCCTACCGCGGCCACGAGCACCGTCTCGACGACGGCGAGATCCTCGAGAACCTCAAGCGCACGGCCTGCCTCGTGTTCGACGACCAGCTGACGGTGCGCGACGTGGAGCTCTGCCGCGCCATTTTGCGCAGCGTCGACGGGCACTGCGCTAAAATGCGGGCCTCCCGATCGCGCGCACCTCGCGCGCCCCAGCCGCCCCGTCGGTCGTGCGCTCGTCGCCCCGTGTCGTCGCCGGAGGTGCCCATGCGCCGTACTCCCGACACGCAGACGCCCTCGCTCTTCGCCGTGCTCGACGAGGCCCCACCCGCTAACTACCCGGTAACTAGCGGGTTATCCACGCTGCCGTTGGACAGTCCCGCCGGGAGTGTCCAAACGCGCCCGTTGGACAGTCCCGCCGGCAGTGTCCAACCGCCGCTCGACTTCCGCGCCCGCGTGGAGCAGCGGCGCGCCGAGCTCGCCGCCGGAGGGAAGCCGCTGTGGCTCGACGAGTGACGCACACCGATCTGCCGCCCGCGCTGGCGGGCATCGAGGCGCCGGCGCCGCGCCGGCCTGGCCGCCAGCGGCGGATCCTGCGCCCCGACGAGTACGCGCGGCCCGCGCCGCTGCCGCTGATCCAGGCGGCGCCGGCGGTGATCGGCGCGCCGGTGCTCCACGCGGTGGCGAAGTGCCGCTGGTGCGGCGGCCGCTTCCGCAAGATGGACGAGCGCCACTGGATCTGCACGACGGAGCAGTGCGCCGAGCGGCAGCTGGCGCAAGCGATGCGGCGCGCGGGCAACGACACGGGACCGATTCTGTTTCTCCCGCTCCCGCTGCAGATCGACGTCGACGAGGATCCGACGACCAACCTGCTCGTCGCCGGCGCGGCCGGCGTGAGCAAGTCGACGGGTTGTCGCTGGAACCTCTACCGCAAGTGCCGCAAAATTGCCGGCTACCGTGCCCTCTTACTTCGCTGCACGTACGACCAGCTGCAAAAGAACCACCTGGCGATGATGCCCGCCGAGCTCGAGGCGCTCGGCGACGCGACGTACAAAGCGCAGCAGCGCGTCGCGATCTTTCATCACGAGGACGGCAACGACGCCATGATATTTGCCGGCTACTGTGACAAGCCTGCGGACATCGCGCAGCATGTCGGCCCTGAGTGGGATTCTGTGAACTTGGAAGAGGGCGTCACGCTCCTTCCCAAGGCTATTGAGGAAATCTCGGCGAAGGCGCGCGGCTCCGGCACGTCACGCGTCGCGCACGAGCGGCTCGGGCTACGCGCCGGTGTCACGCGTATCTGGAGCAACCCGGGCGGCCGCGCGATGCGGTACCTGATTCAGATGTACATCAACAAAAATCCCGACCCCGAAGAGTTCCCGAAGTACGACCCCAACGAGTTCGGCCACCTGCACTGCACCCTCGAGGACAACCCAGCGCTCGACGCTAGTTACGATCAGAAAACGCTCTCCGGCCTCTCGGCCGCGCGCTACAAGCAGCTCCGCTACGGCGACTGGTCCGCGCTCGCCGGCCAGTTCTTCGAGAGCTTCTCGCCTGAGATCCACCTCACGAGGTCAGAGCCAGCGTGAGTTGCGCAGGGGGCAAATATGGCCGTTCGCGATCGCCTTTTGAGGCATTACATGAGCGACACGCCGGTACCACGTTCGCTGCGGTGTGGCCGCCATTTTTAGTCAGCGGGATCACATGGTCGTATTCCAGTTTGGCGGGCTTCTTCCCGCAGTAGTGGCACCGGCCCTCATGCGCCTCCACGATGGCCGCCCACTGCGCCTCTGTCAGATCGGCAGGCACGCCGAGTTTGATGGCTCGTCGGCGCCGTTGGAGTTCGCCTTTTTTGGTTGGGTGCTTCGCATGGAAGCGTCGTTGCGCGGCCGCACGCTGCGCCTTTTCCTTTTTTGCGCGCTGGCGATCCCTCTCGCGGATGAGCTCGAGGTTGGCGGCTCGATGGGCCTTCGCCTTTTCCCGATTGCGCGCACGCGCGACGGGGTCGTGCTTGAGTTTGGTGTGGTAATAGCGGCGCACCTGCGCCGCCTTCATCTTCCGGTACTTCTCGGGATTCTTTGCGGCGCTGCGTCGCCGGCTCTCTTTGACCTTCTCAGGATGCTCTTGCGCGTAGCGACGTTTATGTTCCCTTGCACGCTCCGGGTTCGCGAGCGCCCACAGGCGCGCCACCTCGCGCGCTTTGATCGCAAGTTCCTCGCGCCGACTCGGCGAGAGCGCGAGTCGCCACTGCTTCGCCCGCTCGGACGCCGTCGGTTTGCGCTCTGGGTCGTTCACGGGCGGCAGCTTATCACCCTACCTGTTGGAGGACTATGACCAAGAAGCCCTCTCCGCCGTCCACCTCACCCGAGCCGAGCCCGCCTGACGACGCCGTGGCGGGGTGGGAGGCGTGGCTCGCCACGCGCCCGCCGCACATCGCGCACGCCGCGCGGCAGTTTCCGCCAGGCGTGACGCTCAAGCACGAGGGCCAACTGCTCTGGCTGATCGGCTACCACGAGACGTCGACGAACGAAGTGATGCTGATCTTTTCGAAGATCGATCCGTCTGAGGACTACGACGCCGCGCATCAGGACGAGCAGCGCGTGCTGGTCTGCGCGAGCCATCTGAACCCGAAGTACCTGGAGTGATCATGGACGGCACGTACCACGTCGATCTCACGCTGACCGATCCGACGGGGCGCCGGCTGCTGATCGACGGCGACCTGGCCGTCGAGCAGCTCGATCCGCCGACGAGCTCGCCACCGACGATCATCACGCAGCCGCAGAGTGTGAGCGTCTCGGCCGGGCAGAGCGCCACGCTCTCCGTTGTCGCCACCGGCACGCCGCCGCTGAGTTATCAGTGGGGCAAGAACGGCGCGCCGATCGCGGGCGCGACGAGCGCGAGCTACACGACCGGCCCGCTCAGCGCGACGACAAGCTACAACGTCGTCATCACCAACGCCGTCGGCTTCGCGACGTCAGACGCCGTGATGGTGACCGTGATCCCCGTCACGCCGACGGTCGGGATCGGGTTGACGTTCGTCCGCACGATCGGCCTGCCGTCGCTGAACATGGCGTACGCGTACGGCGACTGCACGGGCCGCATCGTCGACGGCAAGGTCAGGTTGATCTTCAGCGGCGATGAAGTGAACGTGCATTCGCCGATCTACGAAGTCGAGATCACCGACGATCCGGTCGCCACGTTCGTGCAGCAGTGGGACGACCCGTACAACGGGCGGCGCGGCACCTGGATCACCGGCGCGGATCTGCTCGCGACGGCCGACGCGCTCGAGCTCGAGGCGCGCCGGCGCAAGCTCGCGTGGTTGCTCAGCGCGGCCGTCTGGTACCGGCGCCGCGGACTGAAGACGCCGAAGACCGGGTACACCTGGGTCGACTTCGCGAACGCTGGCACGTCGGCCGTCAACGGCGGACACTACTACCACGCCGGACACGATCTGCTCTACGTCAGCTACGCCGACACGTACAACGTCGCCGGGCGCCCCGATTGGTGCTTCCTCGGGATCCGCCTGCACCCCGATGGCACCGCGGAGACGTGGGGCCCGTGGCGGCCGGCGATCACTGACGGCGACGGCGTGCTGCGCCAGGGCCCGCGCGCGATGATGAACTTTCGTGAAGACCCGACCACGGGGGGGCTGCTGGGGAGCACCACTCTGGGGTCGGGGAACGTGGGGTACCCGTGGGGAACCAATCTGGCGCGTCGCGCGTCGTGGCCGACGCCGACGACCCCCACGGGCCCCACGTCGCCCGATCTCACCCTCACCGATCGCTTTCTCTGGCACTACTACATGGGCACCGTGATCGATCCGGCGACCGGCGTCGCGGCCGGCCCGGTGCGATCGCAACGGCGCCCGCGCGACCCGTACATCTACGAGTTCTTCGCGGACGTGCAAGCGAACTTCGTCAACCCCGACGCGTATCAGCACGTCGGGAGCTGGACCGACAACGACAGCTGCATCGGGTTTTTGCCGCTCGTCGATCGCACGTACTTTTTCGGCGGCGTGGCGGGCAGTCCCATCCAGGACAAACAGAGCAGCCAGGCCGCGCACGTCTGGTACGCGAACGAGCACAACAGCTTCCGCTGCAACCACGGCGTCGAAGCCGTGCCGGCCGGGATCACCGGGCCCGTCTGCACGGCGCGCTTCCCGTACGCGTGCATGTACGCGGCGAGTGATCTCGAGCTCGTGCGGAGCGGGCAGCGCGTCGACTACACGATCGAGCCGACGGCCTGGTCGAATCTCGAGGCCGAGTTCAACATCGTCACCGCGCCGGTCACGAGCGTCGGCAACGCCAAGATGATCGCGAGCGGGTTCTTTGATGCGCGCACGCGCGAGCTCTACCTGATTGCCCAAGGCGCGGACCAGGGCGAAGTGACCTGGGGCTTGGTCAATGCGAAGATCCACGTTTTCAAGGTGGCGTGATCATGGACAAGTTCCCGCTGTCGTGGCTCCGTCCGCATTCGCATGTCTGGTTTGATCCCGGCGTGCCGCCGATCCAGCGCCGGCCCGTCAGCCCGATGATCGGCGACGGCCCGCGGATGATGCGGCCGGGCCACACCTACCGCTGTTATCAGTGCGGCACCGAGCTCACGGTCACCAAGCGGCCCGAGGCGCTCCGAAAATGCTGACCCAACTGATCCTGCTCGTCGTGGCGTTCGCCGCCGCTCTCGGGTGGTGGCGCGCCATGGTGCATTGGCAACGCGCGCTCGACCGTGAGAAGCTCCTCCTCGAGCTCGTGCGCAAGCTCATTCAGAACCTGCCCTCGATCACCGACGATCTGCACGACCTGGCCGCGCGCGAGACGCGGCACTGAATGCTGAATTGGTTTGCGGCGCTTCATTGGGCCTATTCCGCGCGCGGCTGGATAGGGTATATCGCGGTCCAGAGCGACGGCCGCGCGATGCTCCGATTCGAGCAGACCTTCTACAAGAAGACCCCACAGGTGGCGGCCAAGGAGATCCACGCCTTCATGCGCCAGCACGGGATCGCGCGCCTGGTCGACTGCATCGCGCAGCCGGAGATCTTTCCGGCGACGAAGAAGGCGCGCGGCGAGACGGTGAGTGAAACCTTCCGCCTGGCGGGCCTCCACATGACGGCCGGCGACAAAGATCGGACGAACGGCTGGGCGCGCATCCGCGCGTGGATGGACGTGCGCGAGTTCCGCGACGAAGATCGCGAGGTGCCGCTCGTCTTCGAGGCGCCGTCGATCACGTTCCACGCCGATTGCAAATTTTTCCTCGACACGTTCCTGCAGCTTGTCAGTGACAAGGATCATCCCGACGACATCGATGCGACGACCGACGAGTACCCGGCGTGCGCGCTCCGCTACTGGGTGATGTCGAGGCCGTTGCCGCCAAGCAAAATTGTCAAGACGCTGCCCGAGGGCGCGATCGGCCACGAGATCAACGAGCTCCGGCGCGGCCTCAGGCGCGCCCGTTGACGGCTCTGGTAGAATCACCAGGTCCATGTCCATCGTCTTCACCCACCCTGACCGTGGGGTGGCGGCCGGCCCGAGCTCTCGCACAGCTCGGGCCGGTCTGTTTCTGGCCGCTCAAGTTCGCTCAAGTGCGCTCGATCCTACCGGCGCCTGACGCCCGGCTCACCTTGCCACGGGCGATATAATCACCGTCTCATTGCGGTTGGAGAGAAAGTGCAACGCTCGTGGCGAAAGCACGCAAGGGCCCGCCGCGCGCGTCTGCGCCTGGGCGCGCGTCAGCGCGTCTCCCCACCGGGCGTGACGACGCGAGCGCGCTAACCATCCCGCTGCCCGACGACGGGTACGGGAGCGCAACATTCTGGGTCGACGAAGTCGAAGCGGCACAAGAGCGGCTGAAGAAGGAGATCCCTGCCTGGCGGGCGAACCTCGCGCGCTATGACGGGGAGAAGCCGGCCTTGCCCGGCATCCACGTCGACGACATCTGCAATGTGAACGTCGGCTTCTATTCGACCGAGCAGAAGAAGCCGCAGTTGTTCCATCAGCAGCCGACGCTCCAGGTCACGGCCCTGCGGCCGGAAACCAAAGCGGCCGCCCCGATCGTGAAAGCGATCATGGACGCGCTGCTCAGCGAAGACCAGATCGACGCCACGGCGTTGATGGACGAAGTGTTGTCCGACATCATGGTGCCCTCCGGGTACAGCCCGACCAAGATCGGCTACGAGGCGGTCACCGTCGACGTGCAGGTGCCGACCGGGCGGATGACGCCGCAGGTCGATCCGCTGACCGGGGCGCCGACGCCGAAGATCGATCCGGTGACGGGGATGCCGGCGATCGATCCGATGACCGGCGCGCCGCAGCTCGAAGAGACGCTCGCGCTCGGCGAGGACGGGCAACCGGAAACCGAAACGGCGCCGCAGAAGATCTGGTGCGAGTACTACATGAAACGCATCAGCCCAGACGACTTCCTGTCGCCGGTCGGCTTTTTGAGCACGCGCTTCGACGAGGCGCCCTGGCTCGGCTTCCGCTTCTACGCCGACCGGCACGAGCTCCACCGGCGCTACGGCGTCGAGCCGGCGACCTTCGACGACATTCAGTGGGACCAGAAGCTCGTCGCGACGGACGATCGCGAAGCGCTCGAGAAACGCTCGGTCGCCTCGGGCTTCGAGATCTGGTACAAGGCCTCGCTCTACGATCCGGCGGAAGTCAATCCTGAGCGGATCCGCCGCCTGGTGCTCGTCGCCAAGAAGAGCCGGCATGGTGCGCACTCGATCGTCGTCAACGAGAACAGCCCCTGGCAGCGCTTCGATCCGGTCGGCCGCTTCATCGGCGGCATGAAGGGGTTCCCGCTGCACGTCTACACGCTGCGCAGCCGCGTGAACAGCGCGTTCCCCAAGAGCGACTGCAGCGTCGTGCGCGACATCGCCGACGAGAAGAACATGGGCCGCTCGATGATGGTGGCGCAGCGCAAGCGGTCCCTCCCGATGCGCGGCATCAACATCAAGTCGGGATCGCTCACGCGCGACACGGTGGAGCAGATTGAGGCCGGGGAAATCGGCGCGCTCATCAAGTTCGACGGCCCCGTCTCCGACAACGACATCAAGGCGATCGGCCTGGCCCACTACCCTGGAGAAAACTTCTCCTTCGACAGCATCTGCCAGCAAGATATTGATCGCATCACCGCGAGCGGCGCGAACCAGCAAGGGCTGCCCCTCGAGGACTCCGACACCGCGTACGAGGCCTCACTGATCCAGCGCGCCACCGAGACGCGGCAAGCCAAGGAACGCGTGCGGCTGCTGACGCAGTACGCGAAGGCCTGCCAGAAGCTCTTTAGTCTGGTGCAGCTCTTCGCCACCGACCAGGAGCTGATCGAGATCGTCGGCGAAGACGGCAAAAACCGGTTCGCGTCGTGGGACCGCGAAACGATCCAGGGCCAGTACGGGTTCAAGTTCAGCCCCGACTCGTCGATGCGCGTCGACGCGGCGCAGAACCGCGAGATGGTCCTGCGGTTCATCAACCTGGTCAGCAATAACCAGAACTTCAATCAGCAGGAAGTCGCCGCGCTGCTCTGCGAAGCGTTCGGCCAGGATCCCGTGCGGTTGCTGCAGCAGCCGCAGCCGGCGCGGCCCGAGCCGCCGAAAGCGTCGTTCTCGATCAAGGGCGAGGATCTCAATCCGCTCAGTCCGCAGTACGCCGGCGTGCAGATGTACCTGCAGACGGTCTACGGCGTGCAGCTCCCGCCGGCGCCGCCCCGGCCGCCCGAGCTCATCAAAGCGCCGCAAGGGATCGAGCCGGTCAGCAAGCACCAGACGAAGGTGACCGGGGAACTTCCAGGGCCGGGGCCACGAGGACCGATGTAATGCCGCATCCCTTCACCTGCGCGGCGTGCGGACGGCTGGCCGAATGTCCGTACTTCCTCTGCCTCGAGGTCGACGGGCACCGCTGCGAGCTCTGCCGCACGCAGGTGCCGCTGCGCCGCCCGAGCGGGGATGTCGTGAGCGAAGCGAAGTGGCCGACCCGGCTGGGTGCCACACCGACTGAACGTAAGGCGTGAAGGCGCGATGGACGACTTCAAGAACTTCGCGATCTCAACGGTGGCCGTCGCGCCGACGCCGGCGACGACCGGCACGTCACTGACGGTCGAGGCGGGCGCCGGCACGTACTTCCCGCTGCCGCCCTTCAACGTCATCGCCCACGCCGTCGGCGAGCTCCCGCGCGTGACCAACGCGGAGATCCTCCGCGTCACGGCGAAGGTCGGCGACGTCTTCACGTTCGCGCGCACCCAGGAAGGATCGTCGGTGCGCGCGATCGTCGTCGGCGATCAGATCTACGCCGGCCTCACCGAAAAACTGATCGATGATCTGTTCGCCGCGATGACGCCGGGCCCGACCGGCCCTGCGGGGCCGCCAGGGCCGCAAGGGATCCAAGGGCCGGTCGGCCCGCAGGGCCCAGAGGGCACCGCCGGCGTCGATGCCACGTACTGGACGGTGTCGCCCTCCAGCGGCTTGGTCAACGAACGCGCGCTCAATGCGCTCGCCAACGGCTACGTCAAGAGCACGGCGGGGGAGCCGAGCACGGTCGCGGTGATCCCGGTGAGCGAGGGCGGCACCGGCGCGAGCTCGGCGGCGGCGGCGCGCACCGCGCTCGGGCTGGGCACGCTGGCGACCCAGAACGCGAACGCCGTGAACTTCACCAGCGGCACCGTCGGCGGCGATGTCATTGTCAACACCACGAACTGGATCTCGGCGTACTCTTTCGTTGGCGACGGCAGCAACTTGACGAACCTCAACGCCGCCCGGATCGCCACCGGGCTCGTGGCCCCCGCCCGGCTCGGCAGCGGCACGCCGAGCGCCACGACGTTTCTGCGCGGGGACCAGGCGTGGCGGCCGGTCGGCGACATCTTCCCCAGCGGCCTGATCGTGATCGCCAATGGGGACTGTCCCCCCGGCTGGACGCGCATCTCCCCGTGGGATGGCTATTTCTTGCGCGGCGGCCCCCCCTTCATCGCGGGCGGGTCATCGACGCACACCCACGACGCCGGATCGTTCGCCGTCCCGGATCACGCGCACGGCCCCGGTTCGTTCGCCTCGCAAGATCACGCGCACGGCCCTGGTTCGTTCGCCGCCAACGGGCACAACCACGGTGGCAACGTCAACGTCAACGTGAGCGTCAGCGGATCGACCGGGAGCGCCGGCGATCACAGTCACCGCGTCGGCGCGACCATCGCGGGCGCGACGGCCGCCACGGGCGCCGCGAACACGGCGGATGCGGGCGGCAGTTTTCAAACCAACGCGCCCAACCACACCCACAACTTCTCCGGCTCGTTCGATGTCGACAGCTCGACGGCCGGCGCGCACGCGCACGGCTTCAGCGGATCGGGATCGGGCTCCGGCAGCATTCCCAATGACGCGCCCGCGATCTCGGGTACCTCGGCGCTGGCCGGCGCGGTCGGCGTCGTCGGCACGTCGGCGGGAGCCGGGGCGCTGGGCATTGTCGGCACGTCGGCGCCGGCGTCGCACCTCCCGCCCTTTGTGCAGGTCAACTTCTGCCAAAAGGACTGAGCATGGTGTTGGACTTCAACGACGAGCTCGGGCGCAAGCATTTCGAGTTCCTGTTCGTCGGCTTCGTGCTCGGCGGCAGCTTGCAGCAGCAGAAGGGGATGCAAGTGCTGCGCACCGAAGTGGGGCTCTTCGAAAAGCTCGAGGCGATCAGCGAACTGAAACCGTGCGGGAAGAAGCTCGTGAATGGCGAGCCGGATCGGCAACTGAACAACGGCGACGGCAGCAAGCAGCTGCACCTGACGACCCAAGAGTACGACCTGCTGCACGGCTACGTCGCCCAGGTGCCGTGGCAGTCGGGGACGGCCGTCAAGTACGCGGTGGACACGCTCGACTGGCTCGAGCGCACGCACCGCAGCAGCCTCGGCGCGGGGGTGCATTGATGTTCTATTTCGGCGGCGGCTACTTCGGCCTCTACTTCCCGCCGTCGATCCCGGTCCCGCCGCCGGTCTACGACACCGCCCCGCTCGGGGCCTTCGAGATCCCGATGCGCATTGCCACCCAGGTCACGCAGCCGGTGACGGTCCAGAGCCAGGCGCGGATCACGATGCGGATCGTCCCGACCGTCACGGTGCCGATGAGCCGCAGCTCGTCGGACGCGATCGCGATCCCGATGCGCGTCACCACCCTCGTCACCTTGGAGCGCCCCTAATGGCCGCCATCCTGCGCGTCGACTCCGTGGGGATCGACATTGTCTGCCCGCTCACCGATAGCCACGGCAACCCGGTCGACCTCGAGCTGGCGACCGTGATGACGATCTTTATGACGCCCCCCACGCCGACGCCCGACACGCCGGCGACGCCCGACACGCCGCCGCCGCCGCCGCCGCCGACAAGCGCGAAAAACGCGACGAAGGTCGGCAGCGGGAAGGAAGGCAAGATCGTCTATCGCACCCAGCCCGGCGATGTGCCGGTGGCGGGGGACTGGAAGATTCAAGCCCGCGTCCAGTACACCAATCCGATCCGCGACTGGTACACCGAGATCTATCCGCTCGTGGTCGCGGCCAACCTCAACACCACCGAGGGCCCCGTCGGCACCTTCCGCCAGCCCGGCCCCCGGCCCGCGGTGCGACCGTTCGGACCAGGCCAATGATCGACAAAAAGAAACCGCCGCCGCCGCTCGAGCCGGTGCCCGATCCGAAGACGCCGCCCGAGAAGCAGACCGTCGCCGTCCACGACGATCGGATGTGGGGCGGCCCGCAGCACGTCGAGGGGCTGCCCGGTCGGCCCTACGTCACGTCGAAGAGTCAGTACCTCACGCTCCTCAACCAGGCCGGCCTGCGCATGAAGCACCAGCAGGAGAGCACGACGGGGCCGAAGACGGAGCCGATGCGCCCGGATATGTTCGCGCCGGCGCCGATCGTCGTGCCGCCGATGCGGATGGAGGAGGCGCACGTCTACGGGGCCATCACCGCGGTGTTGCGCCACTACGAGCTCCTCGAGACGATCTGGTGCGAGGACTGTCACGCGCGCGGCCGGCACTCGGGCTGCCGGATGCAGGTGACGCCCAAGCGCGTGCTGCTCGAATGCCGCTGCGGCCACGCGATCTACGTGCCGCCCAAGGGCACCACCGATCTCGTGCTCAGTAAGCTCGCCAACATCGCGCGCACGCAGGCCGACACGCTCGCCGGCACGATCGTGACCGCCGAGGGGCCGGTGCTCCGGCCGACCGCGGTGCTCCACGACATGGAGGCGCTGCTCTTGCGCCGGTACTTCACGGTGCTCCGCACGCGCCACAAAGATCCGCGCCTCTTTCATCGCCCGTGCTACGGCGGCAGTGTCGTGGACGAGAGCAACGCGCTCGCGATCGGGATGTCGCCCGATCGCCTGGTGCTCGTCTGCGCGTGCCGCACGCTCTACCACCAAGCGACTCATCAACCCACGCAGCCGTTGAAGGTGATGTAATGCACATAGGCACGACCGTTCTCTACCTTCTATCCGCCAGCGACGCCGAGCAGATCAACGCGCGTCGCACCGACGGCGATCAAATCAAACATCGACTGAAGCAGAACCCGCCCACCTGGCCGGCCGGCGCCCAGGCGCACGTCGGCGACAAGGTCGCCGAAGGCGACACGCTGCCGATGCTCGTGACGCGGGAGACGCCCGAGGGCTCGATGATCTCGGGCCAGGTGATCTTGAATGGCAGCGATACCTACTGGGTCGCGGCGTGCGAGCTCGTCGTCGATGACCCGCCCAAGCCCGGCCAGGCCGCCCCGCTGGGCTCACAACCGTGGCACGACGCGCAGCGCGCGGTGCAGACCGAGTCGCCGAAACTGCGGGGCCGCTGAGCGCCGTGTCGGCGGCGCGACGGCTGGACGACCAGACTCACGGTACCGGGTGAGGGTTATCTCCAACCGTCTGACTCGGGCGCGACCTGGAAGCAGACCGCAACGCGCCGCCGGCACGACGCTCAGCGACGGCAGCGTACCACCCCCCTTGACGCCGGCGCTAAACTGGGTACTCCCCGGCAGTATCGACCACTCGTGCGAGCGCCTCGAGCGAGACAGAGGCAAGGTCAGGGATCCCTGGTCACATGAGTCTTGAAGGCGCTATCAGCGCAGCGGTTGACTCGGCCGTCAGCGCGCCCTCGACAGGCTCCGACTCACCCTCGGAGAGCTCGAGCGCGCTCACGGTCCCGACCGCCCCGTCTGCGCCGGCATCAGATCCCACGCCGTCTGATGCCACCGCGGCCGTGTCCGATGTTGACGCGGCAGCTGCTCCCACGCGTTCCTCCGACGGGGCCACGAGACGGCCCAGCGTGCCCGCAGCCACACCCGAGCGTCAGCCAGGGGGTGAGCCCCCGCCAGCCAAGTGGACGCAGGTCTTAGAGAACGCGCGGGGCAAAGAACGCCAAGCCACGCGTGAACAAGTCTTCACCGAGTACGGACTGGTCGACGGCCTCGACCCGGTCGAGGTCCGTGCGCACCTCGAGCTCCTCCGGCGCGACCCGCAGCTCCATGCGGAGTTGACGCTCCAGGCGCTCAAGCGCGACGGCACCTACCGGCCGCATGACGGGGAGAGCCCCGATGCGCGGCTACCTCAGGCGCCGCCCGCCCTGCCCGATCCGGCGCTCGTCAGCGTCGATGGGCAGACCGCGTACAGCGCGGACCAAGTCCTCCAGGTCGTCAACCTCGCGCTGCAGAACTTCCGCGCCCAGATGTCGGGCGAGCTGCAGCCGCTCCAGCAGATGCATCACGCCGCACGCGTGGCGCAGATCCGCGCTGAAGCGCAAAGCTATGCCGGCGAAGCCGTGCGCGAAGCGCAGAACTGGCACCGCTTCTCCGAGTTGACGCCGCGGATCCGCGAGATCATGGTCAACGACAAACGCACGACGTTGTTGTCCGCGTACAATCGCGCCCTCCAAGAAGACCTCAAGACGAGCACCACGCAGCTGAAGAGCGAAACCCGGAAGCAGACGCTCGACGAAATTAGGCACGCATCCGCGGCGAACACGATTCGACCGGGTGCGGCCGCCACCGCGGCGGCAGGGTCACGCGTAGCGCGTGGAGGCCTCGACGCACGGCTCGACCGTGCGATCAATGCCGCCCTGTCGTCGACGGGGGCGCGGTGAGCCGCGCATAGTTCCTCCGTGAACTATTAGGCGGCACCGTAGGGTGCTGCGTTGGCAGAACCAAATATCGGGCAAGTCCCCAGCGTCGCCTGGGAAAACCTGTGGTCCGACGGACCTATCGACCAGTATTTCACGAGCCAAGCCCTCTTATATCTCCTCAAAGATGGCGGATATAAAGAGAGCATGGATGGCGGCAGACTTTTCGAAATTACGGTCGAGTATGCCCCCAACACGACGTTTCGGAGCATCTCCGAGACGGAGGTGATTGACACGAGCCGGATAGATGTCTTCGATGCTGCCAGGTATGAGCAGAAGATACATGCCGGCTCTATTGTCTTCAGCGATCTCGAGGAGTTGCGCAACGCGGTTGCCAACAGAAAAATCGACGTGATTAAGGGAAAGTTGAAGAATGGCGTGTCGTCGGCGATGCAGTCGATGAACGAGATGCTCTGGGGGGACGGCACGGGAAATGGAGGGAAAGACTTCGACGGCATCAAAAAGATTATCCCTGCTGACCCCACCGTCGGCACAGTTGGCGGCATCAATGCCGGCACCTGGGCATTTTGGCGCAGCAAACAAGCGAGCGGCGCGGGCACCAACTTCAACAACTTCCGCGCCGCACTGCTGTCGGTCCACAACCAATGTTCGCTCGGGGGCACCGAGAAGAAACCCACCGGCCTCGTCATGGACCGCCCCTCCTTCGAAGGATACGTCAAACTGCTCACCGACGTCACCAGTCTGGTGAAAGACGGCGGCGGCGAAGCCGATCCTGACTTGGGTTGGCTCAACGAGGCCGTCGCGTACATGGGCCTGCCCATGGTGTACGACGAACAAGCCACGCCCGCCGCGACGGCATATTTCGTAAACAAGAACTACCTCAAGTTGATGGTATTAAAAGGGGCATGGATGAAGATGAAGAACCCGGTCGAGCCCGCGAATCAGCTCCTCAGGGTACACCGTGTCTTCACCGTCGGCAACCTGACCGCGGCCGCGCGGCGCCACCTTGGCGTCGTGACGAACGTCGCGTAACCCCGGAGAAAGGAGGCAGACCATGAATCTCACAGGTTTCCCGATCTCCGGCGGCGGCCCGGTCAATAGCGATTCCGCCACGCCGCTCGCGGCGCTCGGGTCGCTGCAGACCGACTCCCGCGGCCGGCTCTACAAGTACGTCATGGCGGGCGCGCTCCCGCTCGTCCCTGGCAACGTCGTGCAGGCCCCCGCGCAGGTGGCCGTCCACGGGCAGCTGACGCCGACGGCCGTGCAAGGCGTCGGCTCGAAAGTGATCGTCGTGACGCTCGGCGCGGCGGCCCTCGCGGAGAACGCGTACTCGGAGGGGTTAGCCAGCATCGACACGGATCCCGGCGGCGGGTACTCGTACGGCATCAGCGGCCATGCCGCGGTCGTCTCGGGCGGCGTGGCGACGATCAACCTGCGATCGGACGATGCGATCCAGGTGGCGATCACCGGCACGAGCCGCGTGACGCTCACGCCGCATCCGTGCCGCGGCGTGATCCAGTCACCGGCGACCCTGACGGGCGCGCCGGTCGGCGTGGCGGTCTTCCCGATCGGCGCGGGGAAGTTCGGCTGGGTGGGGGTCGAGGGCGACTTCCCGACGCTCATCGAGGGCGCGCCGGTCGTCGGCCAGCTGCTTAGCGTGCCCGGCACCGTGCCCGGCGCCGCGACCGTCAACAGCACGACGCTGGCGATCATCGGCCGCACGCTCGTCACCGGCGTGACCGGCAAGATCCAGCCGGCCCACATCAACCTGCTGTGACCTGAGGTGTCACACCAGCCCGCGCGCTGCCACGCTCCAACCCGGCGGCGCGCGGGACTTTTCTCGAGGTGCTTGCATGGCGAAAGACGATCCGATCCCGACGCCGAAACCGCCGACGCAGTACGTGCTGGGCGCCGATGACCTGAAGGCGCTGCTCCTGGCGTTCAAAGAAGCGTCGGGCCCGAGCTCGCCGGCGGCCCCCGGCATGACCGATGCGATGACGGCCCTGCTCAAGCAAGTTGAGTCGCTGACGCAGACCGCGCAGCGCGCGGTGCGCCAGGACAATCCCAACTACGAGGACGTGTCGGTCTACACGTACGACCCGAAGTGCGAGATCTGCAAGACCGGCGCGCTGCACTTCCTCCCCGACAACCCGATCGGGAAGAAAGCGCATCCGCGCCCCGCGATGATCTACGCCTACGAGTTTTGCAACGGCGATGTCCAGGCTGACTGGCTCACCATTCCAGAGATTGAGTTGATCAATCAGTTCACGTCCGACAAGAGCGCGCGCGACGGGCAGTGGACCGCGACGATCGTCAAGCACGGCACGAAGAAGAAGCTCATCGTCGACGTCCCGTATCGCGGACTCGATGTGCGACACGACTTGCCGAGTCAGTCGGCCATTCTCGTGGAGCTGCTCTATGGCGAAACGATGGCCGACCCGGCGTCCGCGCTCGCGCTCATCCAGCAACTCACCGCGAAAGTCAACGAGCTCGAATCGCGGCTCGCGTCCAAAGTCTAGGAGGCCCAAGGTGGCGCAGAAACGTAACGACGATCCTGAACCGGAACAGCTGCCAGTCGAGGACGAGAAGCGGCTCGAGCCGCCGGTCGCGCGGCCCAAAGCGGCGCCGCTGCCCAAAGAAGTGGAGCAGACGCGCGTGCTCCTCACCGGCGACAACCGCACCGTCGTCACCGAAGCCTACGTGCCGACGGCCGAGTACGGGTTCCGCATCAAAGTGAATAACCAATGGTTCGAACACATCGGCGAGGCCGCCGACAGCGGCACCTGGATCTACGCGCCGACCCGGTGACGCCATGACGTTCCGCGAGCTGCAGCTCGGGCTCTTCGATGACATGCAGTACCAGCCCGCGCCCAAGCCGGGCGTCCAGGACCGGGCGCGGCGCTACTTGAACGAAGGGCTCGAGCGCGTGCTGCGGCGGCCGCGCCTGAAGAGTCTGCGCATCGGCATCCTGGCGTTCAGCACCGAGGCCGACGTCGGCTTCTATGGCGCGCCGATGAGCTTCGATCGGATCGACTACATCACCGATCTGGACAATCGCCGGCGGATGCACTTCCGCACGCGCGACTGGTATCGCGGCCTCGACCCCGGGCTGACCTCGAGCGGCACGCCGGCGTACTGGATCCCCGAAGGCATCTCGCCGGTGTGGCGGCAGCCGAAGGTGACCGGCGGCGTCGGCGGCGGGATCAACAACACGCTCTATATCGAGTCGAACGATCCGACCGACACGACGCAGGGCTTCGAGATCCACGCGCTGCGCCCGTGGGACGGCGACATCCGGTCGACGTCGGCGCGGCTCAACGGCACCACGCCCGTGCCCGCGTACATGTACGGCGATCAGCTGATCCAGATCACGCACTTCACGATCAACGCGACCGCGCGCGGCACCGTCACGCTCACCGATGATGGCGGCCGGCACCTGGCGCACATCACGACGCCGAATCTGTCGAGCCGCTACGTGAGCTTCCGGCTCTTCCCGACGCCGTCGTCGGTTCTCCGCTACGAGATCGAAGGGCAGTACGCGATCCCGAAACTGATCCACGACGAGGACGAGCCGCCGTTCCCCGACCACTACCACGAGATGCTGCAGTCCTACGCGCGGGCCCGGTTCTATCGCAAGGACGGGCGGCTGCAGCAGGCGGCGGCCGAGATGGCCGAGTTCGAACGCTTCGCCGCCGATCTGACCGCGCACATCGAGTACCCGCCCAACTACCGGCCGGTGAGTAGCAAGCTCAGTGCCTACGGCACCCGCTGGAGTGATCTCGGGCCGAATTATCCGGCGACGCGCACGGGCCTGGTGGACTGACGATGGCAACCCGTCCGAGATCCGGCGCCGGCGTAATCAGCTGGGAGCGCTTCCGGGGGCGCAACGGCACCGACGATCCCGCGATGTTGCCGGCCGACATGGGGACCGAAGCGGTCAACTGGCTCATCACATCGCAGGGGCTCGGCGCGCGGCGCCGGGGCACGCAAAACGCGGGCGTCACGGGGGCCAACGGCTGGGGCTCGATGGCCCGGTTCATTCCCGCGCAGGATGAGAGTGCCGCCGAGCTCGTGTTCGCGACGTTCGACAACCCGCCGAAGTTTATGACCGTCAAGCCCGCCAATGCGCCAGCGGCCGTCGAGATCCCGCAAACCGACACGGTGTGGGGTTTGCCGATCCCGATCACGTATGCCGCTGGCAACGGGAAATTGTTCTGTGCGTACCGCAACGCGTCGAGTGGCGTGTTGATGAACCGGCTGCACGTCTATGATCCGGCCACTGGCAACGCGATCCGTAGGGCGGGCGTCACGGGCCCCCCGGCCCCGACGGTAGACAATCACGGGATCCCTGGGACGTATCCCCCCGTCCTGCGCTATTACCGCGTGCAATTCAAAAGCGCGGGCGGCGCGATCTCGGCGCTGGGAACCGCGAGCGCGGCCTTCACGCCGTCGGGGACCAACGATGGCGTCCGCGTGACGCTCCCCGCGTACCCCGCCGCCGAGAACGTCACGCACGCCCGCGTGTACGGCTCGGCGGATGGCACCCTCTACTATCTGCTCTCCGGGTGGATCGCGGGGGGTGTCGGGTTCTACGACGACTTCGCGCTGCCGTCCACGTATGGGACGCGCCCCGCCGCGCCGCTCGAGGGCTCGCGCTATCCGTTGCCGTCGGCGCGGTTTCTGCTCTGGGACGGCTACCACTTGTTGCTCTTCGGCACGTTCGGCGATCAAGCCGGAAACGCGTTACCCGCCGTCCCCGGCCGCGTCTACATCACGCAGTCGCTCGACGCCACCGCCGAGGGCGGCGAAGACGAATCGATCACGATGACCGACGAGGTCAAGGGCTACGTCGATCTCAACCGGAACGGCAATGCTGAGGACCGCGCGATCGCGGGCCCCATCGACGGCAATATCTTGGTCTTTCAATCGCGCGGCGTCTTCATGCTCAAGCCGACCGGCAGCGCGCAGCGGCCCTACGCGCGCATCGCGCTGTCGCGCGAGCTCGGTGCGCTCAGTCACTGGTCGACGTTTGTCGGCGAAGACGAGAGCGGACGGCCCGCGATCTATTTTCTTGATCCCGATCGCGGCCCATACCGCTACGGCTACGCCGGCTTCGAATGGTTGGGGTATGACGTTCAGGATCTGTGGAAAAACGTCAATCTCGCGGCGCTGCACACCGTGGCGTGCGGCGTCTACGACGCGCGCGAGCGGCGCTGCTACTGGTGGATCGCGACCGGCGATGCGAACTACACGACGATGGGGCTCACGTTTCACGTCGCCGAAGCCCGCCCGACGCCGTCCCAGGGGGTGCGCTACGGCTGGACGCAGTTCAACGGGTACGCCTGCAACTGCTACTGCACGGTGATGTTCGCCGAGACGATCGGCAACCCCATGGCGCGCAAGCTGAAGCCCTACGTCGGCGATCACACGAGGCTCGTGCAGTTCGACGCGCCCAACACGAACACCGACTTCGTGGTGTTCGATGGCGTCCCCGCGCGCCAGCCCTACGTGTCGCTCGTGCGCTCGAAGGCGTGGGTGACGAGCGCGCTCCCGCAACTGGTCGAGCTCCACCGCGCGTGGATCCGGGGGCCCTGTGCCGACGCGATCCTCGCGCAACGGCTGCTCCGCAACTTCGGCGATGACGAGGCGCGCCTCTCAACCGTGCCGCTCCATCCCGAAGGCGACGAGTCGCGACGGGTGTTCCTGTTTGAAGAGGCCATGTTGGCCGGCGCGTGGACGTTTCAGACCGAGCTCGGGGACGCGGTCGCGGCCGATCAGCACTACGAGATTGATCGCTGGGATGCGCGCATGACCGCCACCGACCTCGAGGTCGGCTCGAGCACACTCTAATGGGTTTCCCCAACACGACCTTCCGCTCGGAGCTGCCGCCGGTCGTCCGCAAGGAGCTCGATCAATCCAACGCGGACACGGCGGGCTATCTCAACCAGGAGCACGACGAAGAGGGCCACCACACCCACATCACCGCGAAGTCGCTGAAGGTCAAAGGGCCAGTGGCGATCACGGGGGGGGCGCTGACGATCAACGGCGCGCCGATCACACCGGGCGGCGGCACGCCTGGCGCGCACGCGCCGACGCACGCCGCGGGCGGCAGCGATCCGGTCGCGCTCAGTGCTGCCCAGATCACGAGCGGCACGTTGCCTGATGCGCGGTTGTCCGCGAATGTGGCGCGGCGCGATCAGAACAATACGTTCGCGGGCCAGATCACCGCGCCCACCGTGTATGTCGTCGCCTCCGGTGCCTACGTCCTCCTGCAGGACAACGCTGGGGGAACCAACGCGAAGGTGTTTCAACTCCTCGCGCAGAATGGCCTTCTCTACCTCCGTGGACTGACGGATGACTTACAGGCTGCCCAGCTAGGCATCGAGGTGAATCGGAATGGCAACCTGACGGTCCCCGGCAACTGCTACTTCCAAGCCATTTCGACCACCACCATCGGCTGCACCAGCCTCACGGCCTCGCTGGATGTCTATGCCCAGCGGAATATCAATGCGGATGCGGCGGTCTTCTCCCCGCTCTTCATCGAGGCGGGGCGCAGTACCGCGCTGGGCCACTGGATCAACGTGCCGTATGCGGCCTCCAACTTCGTGGGCTCCCAATCGATGATCTGGACCGTCGAGAGTGCCGACGTTAATACCTATGCCTACACGCTCATCGGGAAGACGATGCTCTTATCGGTCTGCATCTTCGCGGCCAGCGTCGGCGGCACGCCTGACGCCTACTTAATGACAAGAATCCCAGGCGGTTTTAGTGCGAGACAGCAGACTGAAGCGTTGTGCTGGGTTCTCAACAACGGGGCCGTGGCAACTGGACGGGTCCGCACGTTTCCGTCTGATGGCTACGTCTACGTCATGTTACAGGCAGGGGGGAATTGGCAGCTCGGCGCGAACACCAACTACGTCTCGTTCCAGATCGCGATTCAAATTGGATGAGGTGACGCCGTGAGCGTAGGCCTGCCGGTCACGAAGCAAGAGATCGATTCCCGCTCGGGCGACATGGCGCGGAGCTTTCAGCGGCTTGCCGGGGACGCCACGACGCTCAAGGGCTATCTCGATGGGGCGACCGAAGAGGTGCTGATCGAACTGGGCTACACGTCGAACGAGATCGCCGTGCTCAAGACCGCGATCAGCGATCTGCAGCAGCTGCTCGTCACGATCGGCTACGGTGCCGAAGGGTTGGCCGCGCCGAAAGACTTCACCGTGTTTCTCCGACAGCTCTGGGGTGTCGGCGCGTACTGAGCTTTGAGGTGAGCTGTGGCCTATAAACCGCCGAAGTACTCGCAGGACGCTGAGAACCCGGCTTACACCCCGCCGACGGGCCCGGTCGCGCCCAACCCCAACGATCCGAATGCGCCGCCGCCGCCGACACCGCCGCCGCCGCCGCCCGATCCCAATGCGGTGATCTCGCCGCAGCCGGTCTTCACGCCGACGGCGCCGCCGCCGCCGCCGCCCGCGCCGCTCTATCAAGACACGTACGCGAAGCCGACGCCGCCGGCGCCGCCCTCGCCGACCGATCCCTATCAGGCCAGCCAACCCTGGCTCGACGACTATCAGAAGCGGCTGCGCGCCTACGAGGCCCAGCTCGCCTACTGGAACAGCTTGCCGGCGACCGCGCCGCCGCCTGGCGGGACGACGCCGCCGACGCCGCCCGGCACGACGACGACCACGACACCGTGGGGCGGGCTGTCGACCGCCGGCACGTACAACGCGGCAACCGATCAGGGGACGTGGGACACCGGCGGCTACGCGCGGCCGGCGTTCACGCCGACGCGCTACGCGTCGACCGCGGTCAGCGGCTACGACCCGGCGAAGTGGGGCAGCGCGACGCACCAGACGCCCAAGTACGTCGTCGGCCGCATCCTCTCCGGCTACAACCTCAACGACCCGGCACAGCTCCAGGCCGCGATGAACGACATCATCAAGGCCTACCCCGGCTCGACGTGGGGCGGCCGCGACGTCATCACGATCCCTGGCATCGGGCCGGTGGATGTGATCCGGGACTTCGGCGGCCAAAGCGGCATCGCGTGGCAACCGCAAGACGGCGCGGCGCCGCAGCCGCCCTCGAGCCTGACCACGACCAAGCCGCTGACCGGCGCCTTCGATCCGTCGATGTCGCACATCCAAGGCGCGGGCCAGCCGACGTCGCCCGATCCGTTCGCGTCGATGGGCGGCGGCGTCTGGGCGAATGGCGGCTGGTTGCCGAAGGCGATGGCCGAGCAGTACGGCATCACCGATCAGCGCGGCACCGGCACCGACACCACCACCAGCACGACCACGCAGAACGCCGGCACGCCGTTCGACACCGAGCTCGATGACGCGCGCCGCCAGGCGCTGCTCGATCTGCTCGGGAAGGGCCCGCCGACCGCGGCCGAGCTCCAGGCCTCGCCCGAGAACCAGGCCTACCAGCTGCAGAGTCAGCGCGCCGCCGAGCGCGAGCGCGCCGAGCTCGCCGAGCGCGCCGGCTACGAAGGCTTCGCCAACACGGGCTTCATGGACACCGAGCTCGGCGGCATCAATCAGCGCCGCGCCGAAGGTGAAGCCGGCTTCATGGGCCAGCTCGCCATTCAGCGGATGACCGCGCAGCGCGAAGATCTGCAGTTCGCGATCGCGCAGGCGCAGCAGAGCGGGCAGTTTCAACTGGCGCAGCAGCTCGACCGCGAGCGCATGAACCTCGACGCGGCGATCGCGCGCGAGCAGATGGCGTCGAGCGAGAAGATGGCGGCCAACGACCTGGCGCTGCGCGAGTTCCTCGGCCGCGCCGGCATCGACCTCGACCGGCTGCGCCTCGGCGAAGATCAGCGGCAGTTCAACTACAACCTCGGGTACAACTACGCGAACCTCAACGAGCAAGGGCGACAGTTCGACTTGCAGCCGTTCAGCTAGTGAGGACTGATGGCGATCGAGCGTCCACAATTCGGCCAGCCGCTCGGGCCTCCGCAGCCCGGCTACGGCGCGCCGCCGCGCCCGCCCGGCCCCGGCCGCCCACCTGGGCCGCCAGGGATGCCGCCCCCGATGCCGCCTGGGATGCCGGGCGCGCCGCCAGGGATGCCGCCAGGGATGCCTGGCGCCCCGCCCGGCGCGCCGGCCGGCCCGCCCATGCCCGACCCTCGCCAGCTGCAGCGTGAGGCGATTATCGCGGCCTTGGGTGGGCCCCAGGTGGTGCCAGACAGCGGCGAGCGGACGCCCGAAGGGCCGAGCACGGCGCCGCGCGCCTACTGGCCGCAAGACAGCGCGCGGCGCGGACAGCGAGACTGACCATGGCCCGCACTGACCTCGTGCGCATCAGCGACCGCAGCACGCCGCGGTTCAGTCAAGACAGTGCGGCTGACCCGGTGCAACTGGGGCAAAACCAAGGGGCGCTCGACGCGCAGAACGCGTACGTGGCGGCGCATCCCGAGCTCCGCGATCCGTACCACATCCCGTGGTGGGAGCCGCTCCTCCCGCTCGCGCTCGTCGCGACGGGCGGCGCCGCCGGCCTCGGCGGGTTCGGGGGCTTTGGCGCAGGCACCGCGGCCGGCGCGGGGGCCAGCGCCGCCGCCGCGGGCGCGAGTCTGCCGGTCGGCGGCGCGGGCGGCGCGGGCCTGCTCGCTGGCACGCCTGGCGTCACGGCGGCGAGCTTGTTCGGCCCTGGCGCGGCGGCCGGCGGGGCCGCAGCAGGAGGGACCGCGGCAGGCACCGGCGGCGGGTGGCTCAGCACGCTCGGCCAGGTCGCCGGCGTCCCGTCGGGGACCGGCGCCGGCGGCTGGATCAACGCGGCGGTCGATCGCATCCCGCAGATCGCGGCGCTCGCGCGCGGCGCGCAAGGCCTCGAGTCGGGGCGCGCCGCCGGCCGAGTCGCCGAGACGAATGCCGCCAACCAGTACGACTACCTCGACCTGGCGCGCACGCGCACCATGTACGACCGTGCGCAGATGGAGCTCGACCAGCGCAAGTTCGCGCAAGACCTCCAGGAGCGCAGCGCCAAGCAGGCCTTCCGGGGCCAGCTGCTGCAGACGGCGCGGCCGGGCCCGGTCGTGACGCCGCCCGCGGAGATCGCGCCCTTCATGGGGCAGAGCACCGGCCGCAGCCTGGGCGACATCCCGCAGAGCACGCGCGACGAGCTCGGCGGCGCGATGTATCGCAACTCGATCACCGAGCTCCTCGACCCGCTGCAGCCCGGCACGGCCACGAGCGGCCGGCGGATGGCCGGGCTACCCGAGCCCAACCCGCTCAGCCCGCGGCCCGAAGCGAACGCGTTCGACACGGCGCTCAACTACACCAACGTCGTGGGCACGATGCTCCCCGGCATCGTCGACCTGATCCGCGGGCCGCGCCGGCCGCCCACGCCGTCGACCGGCGTGACGCCTGGCATCGATCTGCGGGGCGGGCCCAACCCGTTCGCCGGCGGCGCCACGCCGCCGCGCTCGAGTACGAACCCGTTCGGCACCGGCGGCCAGCTGCCGCGCATCAGTAGTCCTGGCGGCACGCCGCCGTCGGTCGTCCAGCCCAACGTCGGGATGTTCTCGGGCCAGGGCCGCACCGGCTTCGGGATCGGGAACCCGTCGCTCTTCGCGCCGCCGCCGCCCACGCCGTACGACGATGATCCGATGCGGATGCGGAGGCTCGGCTGATGCCCGCCCCCAACCTCGGCCTGGTCGGCGCCTACGGCGGCGAAGGCCTGCAGCAAGAGATCCAGAAAATGATCGCCGAGCGGCGCGAGCAGGAGCAGCTCGCGTACGACCGCGCACTGAAAGAGCGCGAGCTGACGCGGCTCGAAGGATCCGAGCGGACGCAGGCCGACTACCAACAACGCCAGCTCGAGCTCGAGCGCCAGCGCAACGAGACGTACGCCAAAAGCCTCGAGGCGAAGGAGACGCGCCCCGACGTCAAGGTCCACACCGGCCTGAAGTCCACCAAAGGCTTGCCCGGCAGCTACACGATCGCCACCGGCCCCAACGGCGAGATCTACTACGAGCTCGCCGAGACGGAGCAGGAAGAGTCAGCACCGAGCGCCGGCTCCGACTTCCGTCAAGGCATCCTCCTCGAGAACGAAGAGCGCAAGAAGCAGGGCCTCGCGCCGATCAGCGCCAAGGAATACAACGAGCGGTACGACGAGTTCCGCAAGATGGAGCGGCAGCCGCCGAGCCCGCTGCAGGAAGACATCGCGCTTGAGCGCATCACGCGCGACTACAAGCAGTCGGCGGCCAACTACATGATGGTGAACAACGCGTCGCGCAACATGGACGCGGCGTGGAACCGGATGCAGCGCGATCCGTCGGGTGACGCGGTGCCATCCGCTGCGCAGTCGATCGCGTTGTACTTCCAGCGCGTCATCGATCCCAACTCGGTGGTGCGCGAAGGCGAGTACCTGCGCTCGGTGTTGACCGAGCCGCTCATCAATCGGCTCGAAGGCTGGGCCGAGCAAACCTTGCGACACGGTGGCTCCGGCATCCCGCAGCATGCGCTGCTCGAGTACGTGGAGCTGGCGCGAGAGTTCAAGGAGCTCGCCAAGCTCGACGAGGAGGTTGCGGCGGCCAGAGCTGAAGCGCGGGCCAAAAAGATCCTCGGCAATCGCTACGACCCCCTGCTGATCTTCGGCAAGGACATACGCGGCACGCGCAGCCCCGAGCCGCCCCCGCCAGCGCCAGGACCGGCGCCAGGGCCCGCGCCAGGGCCCGCGCCAGGGCCCGCGCCGGCGCCCGCGCCCCCGCGGCCAGGCGGTGGCCCGCTCCCCCCGGGCGTGCCGTCGCACCAGCCGCCTGGCGGCGGCGCCGATCCCGCCATCCAGGCGCAACTGCAGCCTGGCGAAGAGCAGCGGGGCGCCAACATCATCAAGGTCGAGACGGACGCCCGAGGGCGCAAGACGCTGAAGCTCATGGGGCGCGTCGTCAACGGCCAGGTCGTGAGGAAGTAACCCATGGGGCAAAAGCCCGGCGCCGGCGATCCGTTTGAGGGGCTCCCGATCGGGACCGTCATCAGCGAGGACGGCTTGATCCTCTCGGTGCCTGGCGGGGCGACCGATCCGAAGGGCCGCTCGACGCTCGGCCAGGTCGGCACCGACTTCACCCGCGGCGGCGTCAAAGGGATCGCCGGCAGCCTGCTCAGTACCGCGCAGCAGGCCGGCACCACGCTGGCGGCCGCCAACCCGGTGACGTTCCCGTTGTGGCTCGCCAACAAGGTCGGCCTGGTGCCGAAGTCGGTGCAGCAGAAGGTGCTGCCGTTCGCAATGCCGGGCTATCTGCCGCCGGAAGTCCAGCAGCAGGTGGACACGTCGCTGCAGTCGAAGAACCTGCCCGAGACGCTCGGCGGCTTCGCGGCCGACGCGGCGACGGCCTTCATCGGCGGCGGCGGCGGCGGGCTGGGGCCGCGCATCGGGCGCGCGGTCGCCGAGTTCTTGCCGGTCACCAAGAGCAAGACGCTCGCGAACGTCGCCGACAAGATCGGGCGCGGTGTGACGGGGCGCGTCGGCACGCCGGCGGCGCTGACCGAAGCGGAAGTCGCGCAGGCGCAGTCGCTGCGATCGATCATGCCCACGCAGAAAAGCGCGCGCACGCTCCAGGCCGAGGTGCGCGCGACGACGCCACCGCCAAATAAATCGCCGATCAACATGCGCAAGATCTACCGCGACGAAGTGCCGAAGCGGAAAGGCCGCAACTCCCGCCGCCAGTCCACGCCCGAGCAAGTCGAGAACACGGCGCTGCGGATGATGGAAGAAGTTGAGAAGCGCAAAGGCGTGAGCCCGTTCAAAGATGTCGCGACGAAGATGCAAGCGGCCGCCGATGCGCCGATGGCGCCGCCGCACTGGACCGAGCTCGGCGCCGTCCTCGGCCCCCTGCTCGGCACGAAGGCGTTGATCCCGAGCGGCGCCGGCCGGCTGCTCGGGCGCCCGCTGCCGCGCGGTATCGCATCGCATGTTCTCAGTGAGTACGCCGGCATGGCGCCGCTCGTCGGCGGCGAACGCATCCGCCGCGAGACGGCGGGGCGCGTGCCCGATCCCGCCGAGGAGCTCCGCGCTGGCATCATCAACCAGCTGGGGCAGGGCGGGCCCGAGCTCGCCGCCGGCGTGCCGTCGCACGAGCCCGCGGCCGCGCCCGCGCTGCCGCCGCCGGCCGCCACGCCGCCGCCCGCGCCGGCCGCCGCGCCCGGCCTGCCGCGCCCCAACGTCGCGCCCGTGCCCCTCGGGCGCGGCCTCCGGCTGTCGGCGCCGCCCGGCGAGGAGGAGGAGCCCGACGAGCTCGCGGCCGAGCTTGGGCCCCGCAGTTATCGTGACGCCATCACGGATCTGCTCGGCCAGGCCGGCCGGGCTGAGCTCCCGATGGAAGAGGCCGCCAGGCCGGGCGCGCCGGCGGTCACCGGCGGGCCGTCGCGGCCCGCGGCCACGGGCATTCAATCGCCGACGAAGATCCAACCCAAGACCGACACCCCGGAGCAGCGGCAAGGGCTCGCGGACGGCTCGCTCTTGCGCGTCGTGCATCCCGTGAGCGGCGAGGACGGCGTGATCCCCAACACCTTCCGCGACATCGAAGACGCGAAGCGCAAAGGGTGGAACATCGAAGTCGGGCGCGATGCTACGATGCGCCGATGAGCTCGAGCTCGTGGCGCCACTACAAACTGCCCGGCACCGCGCCGACGCCGCGCCGCCTCAAGAAGCCGGTCTTCGCGATCAGCAAGTCGGACGCCGCCGCCGACGCGATCATCTTCCAGTGCCGCGCCGCCGCGCTGCCGATCCCCACGCGCGAGTACCTGTTCGCCGCGCCCGATCGCAAGTGGCGCTTCGATCTCGCCTGGCCGGATCACCAGCTCGCGCTGGAGTTCGAAGGACTCGTCTTCCCGACGCAGCCGCGCTGGCAGGACGGCCCCGCCGAGCATCGACTCAGCGGCCGCCACGCCTCGGTGACGGGCTTTCTCGCGGACCTCGAGAAGTACGGCGACGCGTTCGCACGCGGCTGGTCGGTGCTCCGCGCGACGCACAAGCAAGTCGAGATCGGCATGGTCCTGCACTGGCTCGAGCGACGGTTCAAGGCGCTCCCCTGAAAGGCCCCCGTGGCGATCGACGTGTTGATCAACCTGGCCCTGGCCGGCATCACGCCGGGCCCCCTCGTGCTCCCGCACGAGCTCCTCGACGCCGACACGATCACCGCGAGTACCCGTGAGCGACTGATCGCCGTCTGGTGTGAAGCCGACTCGCGCACCCCGCTCTACGATCGGATCGTGGCGTCGCGGCCGCGGGCGCGCGAGCTCAAGCGGCCGCTCGCCATCTACACCGGCACGTTCGGCTGGGCGCTCGGCGTCACCGGCGTCGTCGATCAACACACCGATCAGTTCTGGATGCACTGCCGGCGCGACGGCCGGCCGCTGCACGAGCTCCGCGAGGCCTACGAGCTCGAGCTCCAGCTCGTGCCCGTCTCGCACGTCGTGCTGGTGATCGAGCCGCTCGACGTCGAGGAGGGGCCCGACGAGCTCGCGCACCTGCGCACCTGTCGCGACCTGGCGCGCCGCCATGCGGAGATCATCGGCGTGGTGTGGTTGGGATCGTTGACGGTGGAAGACTTGCCGGGACCGCCGCCCGTCGTCGAGCTCGCGCCGCCGCTCCAGTGGGGCGGCGCGAGCTCGTAGCCTTAGCTTTTGTTCTCCTCCTCATCACCCAAGTCGATCAAGGCGTTCGTGATGGCGACGTCGGTGCGGACGGCAATTTCCTGGAGGTGATCGGCCACCTCCGCGAGGTGCCCGCCCATCGCCACGACGTGATCGATGGCCTTACGCAGGGTCCGCGTCGTCTCGGCCAAGTTCCTCAACATCTCCTCGATGTCCGCGCGGGTCATCAGTGGACCGGCTCCTTTCTGGTCATGTACTCGTCGTAGATCTGGAGCACGGTGATCATGAAGTCTTGAATGTCCGTGAACTGCGCGCCGGTCTTCCTTTTGAACGTGCCCGCCGCCAGCGCGAGCTTCTGCTGAATGTCCTCGGGGATCGCCCAGTACGACCCGCACTGCGTCGTTTCCAGCGGCTTCTTCATCGTCTCCGTCCTTTCCGCGGACGCTGCAGATCGCGGATGGCGCGGCCGAATGTTTGCCGCGCTAGCCGCTTCAATTCGGCCCGGAAGGCCGGATCCTGCAGCATCTCTTTGGCCGCCTCTTCGGCCATCTTCTCAATCGCGAGACTGACCGACGTCGAGATCACGGCGTTGGTCCGGTGTTGGGCCAGCTGGGCCAAGAGCGTCATCGTGGCCCTCCTCTCCGCGGCTCCACCCAGACGTGGAGCACGCTGCGCCGCGCGACGAGCTCGGGGTGCTCGCGCTCGAGTACCTTGCCCGCCGTGAAGCGCACGCTGCGCGCCCGCGCCTCATTCGGGAACTTGATCGCCCGGCCGGTGTTGGCGGTCGCGAGGACCGCGTCGACCGCGGCCGATCGCGGGCGCCCGCCCTGGGGCCGCTCGGCCGGCGTCGGGCGCGTCACCTCGCGGAAGTCCGTTTTCATCAGCGCACCCCCCGAATGAAGATCTCCAGCGTCTCGCACTCCTGGCGCAGCCGCGCGAGCTTGGCGGTCGCGCCCTCGACGGCCAGCGCGTTGATGCTCGCCCGCATCAGGGCGTGTTTCTTCGTCTTGTGCGTCAGCAGCGGCGTCTCGTCGCCGTTCGCGCTGTTGACCGCCGCCCACCGCGCCTTCATCAGCGCGGAAAGCTTCTTGCGGGTCACCGGCGACACCGTCTGCTTCTTCGCGCGCTTGAGCGCGTTCAGCCGCTTCGCGCGACGGATGCGCCGCTTCACCGCGGAGCTCTTCTGCAGATCCGACATCCGCTTCCGGCCTTCGGGGGTCTGGGTCCAATGCACTTTCTTAGCGGGTTCGTTTGCCATGTCCTGTCTCCTCTTCGCGTCGACGCACCGACGCGTTGAACTCTTCGATCGTCTGCACCACGATGATCCCGTCCTCCGGCCGGCGTTCCAAAAAGAGCGTCGCGCACTGACACGCCGACCCGTCGACGAAGTCGTCGCCCCACTGCCACGCGTGCCCGTGTTCGCAAAATTGCCCGCGGTGCTTCGCGTCCTCGCACAGGGCGCAGAGCCGCCAGAGCGAACCTTTGCCACGCTTCACCGCGTCGAGCCGTTCGCGGATCCGCGCCGGTTGATCGCTGATCCCGTCGAGCGCGACATACGGTCCTCCGGCGGTCGGCCGCCCGCAGATCGCGACCGCCGGATGCTTCCAAGTGAAATGCACAATCATGTCCACGTCCCTCTCGTTCTAGTTGACGCTAGCGTGGCGCTCGGCGCGCTCGACGATCTGCCCGCCGCGCTTGGTGAGCGAGGCGCGCTGCGTCGCGTGCTTCGCGTGTTTTTCGCGGCTGATCGACTTGATCAGACGCGCGTGTTGGTCGGGATTGATCACCGCGGCCTGGCGCTCGCCGATAAACGCCGGCGGGGCGAAGCCGAAGAAGTTGTAGATGATCTGTTCGAGCACCCAGCTGACCGACTGGTTCTCGCGCATCGCGATCATCCGCAACCCGCGCTTGATGTGCTCCGGCAAGGCGTGCGCGTTCGCAACACGAGACAGTCCCGAGGCGAGCCGCGGGGCGATGTGGCGATGCAGTTCTTTCGACATGGGCACTCAGACCTCCGTGGGGATGGTGTCCGTGGGGAGCGTCGGTTTTTCGCTCGCCAGGCGTCGGCGTTCGCCGCGCAGGACGAGCTGCATGTGTGACGGGTTGATACACGCGCGAACGCCGCACTGATGGAAGAGCAGGTGACTAGCCTCCGATTGCCCCTCACCATACTGACCAAACCAGCGAAACGCCAGCACGTCGACGGTGTACATCGTGCCGCCGAGCTCGAGGAGCGGGTACTTGGTGTCGCTGACCTTGCCGGTCCAATGCCAGCAGCCGGTGTTGCGCGTGACCTCGACCTGGCCGAAGACGGCGGCCAGGGTGTCGGTGTGCAGCGCGAGCGGCGGCTTCTTGGGCACGCGCACCTGGCGCAGGTGCGCCGGGTTGACGCACCACTTGTGCCCGCACTCGGTCGTCATCTGCCAGCCGGGGTACGGCATCAGCACGCCGCGCCACCAGCTGTACGCGGTGCGCTGCGCGGTCGGGACGCGCGACGCGAGCCGCGCATCGGGCCGCCCCGCGTAGCCGAAGGGGCAGTCGCCAAACATCGGCAGCCCATTCGGCGTCAGCGTCCCCGTCCACTTCCAGCAGCCGTCGGCCGTCCGCTCGACGTGGCTGAAAAACGCCGGCAGCTGCCCGTGATGCTCCGCGACCGGATCGCCGTCCTTCGACCAGACGACGCCGCTCGTCGGAATCGGTTTCATAATCCAGACGATCGGCCGCTTGGCCGGGGGCGGCGGCTTGCGCGCGGACGCCACTTTTTTTACCGCGGCGGCCATTAGCGCTTCACCTCCTCCGCGGCCGCCAGCGTATCGACGCGGTCAGCGATCGTGTCGAGCGCGTCTTTCGTCACCTCCTCGTAGCGGCCGATCCCGAGATCGCGCATCTGCGCGGCACACCAGTCGGCGGTGATCTCGATCCCGGCGGCTCGCGCATCGGGGCGCAGGTCCGACACGGCCGCCGCGAGATCGCGCGCGGTGACGAGGCGCGGCTGGTGCGACGCCTCGAGCGCCTCGAGGTCGGCCGCGGCCGTCGCCGCCAGGTCGGGATCGGCCGACGTGGCCTGCAGGGCCGCGAGCGCGCGGCGCTGCGCGTTCTTGGCGTTCGCCGCTGCGCGCGCGCTCGCGCTGCGCTCCTCGGGCGTCATGCGCTCCGCGCGCGCGAACCCGCCGAGCCGCGCGACCTTGCCGGGGTCGCGGACGATCTTCTTGCGCCGCGGCATCAGCGCCATGTGGATCGCGCTGGCGGCCGCCAGGCCGTGCTCCAGGCCGTCCTGCAGTTCCTCCGCTTGCCGCCGCGAGCGGACGGCGACAATGCCCGCCGGGCGCGTCGAGCGGCCCCGTGTCCATCGAACGATGTACCCGGCTTCACCCGCCGGGGCCGTGCTGATCGTGACCTTGAGTCGAGCCATGTGCGTGCTACCTCCCTGCTTCAGAGCTTGCCACTCTACACCAGACGGGCCGCCTGGCGGTCCAGGCGGCCCGTGGGCGTCACTTCGCGCGGCGCGCGGCGAGCGCTGCGATCTGCGCGTCGAGGTCGCGGTCTTCCTCTTCGCTCTTGAGCCGCGCGGCCGTCTCTTCGGCGGCCCACTGCGCGTCTTCCTGCGCGAGCCACGCGAGGTACTTGGCTTCCAGTTCGCTGTCGATCGCGAACGTCCGCGGATCGACTTTCAGCCAGCGCAGGAACGCCTCGATGCGCTCGTCCGCATCGTGGAGATCGCGATCGTCGAACACCGGGCCGAAGGCCCAGCCGCTCGTGCTGCAGTACATCGCCGCTTCGGTCTTGTCCCGAAGGATCCTGACTCCCATCTCACTCACCTCCTTCCGACTTCGTGTTGTCGAGCCACGCGTTGACGCGTTCCTTCGATCCCCAGGCCTCGCGCGGCGCGTAGTTGTACAGGTAGCGGACGACGGCCTGCAGCCCCGCCAGCGACCGGTCGTCGCCACGGGCCACCGCTTCGGTCAAGTCGTTGCTGAGGACCGCTGTCAGGAAGTGTCCGACGTGCAGGTGGTCGTGCAGGTAGAGGTTCAGGCCGTCCTGCAGGTGCTCCGGCACGCCGAGGTCTTGCATCTTGCCGAGCGCCTGGACGGTGGTGTCGTACTTCATCAGCGCACCTCCTTCGTGGTGATCGTGCAGGCCGCCACCTCGACGTTGTAGAGCCGCCACAGTTCGTCGATCTGCACGCGGATGTTGTTGGTCTTCAGGCCGGTGGTCTGCTTCGCGACCTTGAGGATCGAGAACCGGCGGCTGACTTCCACGCCGGTGCGCTGCTTCAGTTCCAGGCCGACGATGATCGCCTTGAGCCGGTAGGCGATCACGCCGCGCCCCGTCACGCTCGCCAGCGTGCCGTCGCTACGGTTGGTGATGGTGTTGTCCATGTCTCTGCTCCTTGTGGCCCACGATCGCGTGTCCTGCGCGACCGTGGGCCGGTTGATGGTTGGTCTACGAGGTGGCCGCCAGCGCGGCCTGGTGCTCGACGTACGCCGCGAGGATCGTGTCCCGCAGCCGGTCCTGCGCCGCCGCGTCGGTCTGCGGCCGCAGCAGCGCGAACGAGCGCCGCTCGCCGTTGACCGAGTACTGCTTCGCGGGAAACGTCACGTTGCGGCCGCCGTTCGCGCGCTCCCAGACCGCAAACCCGATCAGCTTCAGGCCGTCGAGCGGCCCGTCACTGAAGTGCAGTTCGGCGTCCGCGAGCTTGCCAGGCGGCAGGCCCTTCTCGTTGTCGATGAACTTGATGATCATGTCCTTGTCCTTTCGTTCGTCGAGGTGCTCCATGCGCCCCATGCGCCCCACGATCCGCGATCGTGGGGCGGTAGCGGCCCACGAACACTACGCGTGGTGAGTCTCGATGATCTTGATCTCGTCGATCGCATCGTCGCCGCTGTCCTGCTCGCTCAGGGTCTGCAGCCACGCCACGACGTGTTCGAAGACGGCCGACTTGGTGTGGCAAGTCGGCGCGCCGCTCATGGTGACGACGACCGAGAGGGAAACGGCGTACACCGTCTCGGTCGTCTCGCAGGCCTCGCAGGGATCCGGGTGCCCCGCGGGCCGGTGCTTGCGATACGCCCGCAGCGCCGACTGGCCCCCGTCGATGTAGACCTGGGACTCGATCGAGGTGACCGGCGGCGGCACCGCCTTCGCGTACCGCAGTTCGTCGCAGTCCAGCGTGCCGTCGTCGAGCACGGGCACGCCCGCGGCCCGCGCGAGCGTGACGGCCGCCTGGTCGTCGGCCAGCACGTAGCCGCGGTTCGCGTCGTCGTCGTCGAGGCGCTGCACCTCGGCGTCGTTGAAGATGCCCCAGCCCTCGCGCTCGGCCCGCGCCTGCAGGTCGGGCGTCACGGTGAAGCAGCGCGCAGCCGCGCGCGCCTCGGCCTCCTCGCGCGAGCACCTGGCCTCCTCGCGCGCCAGGTGCTCGCGCTCCAGCCGCTCGATCGCCATGCCATGCGGCCGGGTCCGCGCCAAGTGCTCGCGCTCTTCCGCGGCCTCGCGCGCGTTGTGCCCCTTCAGCCACCGCTGGCAGTTGCGGCACGTCACGTTCGCCCAGTCGCCCGCGACGTACTGGTCGTCCTCGCGGCCGCGGACGGCCTTGCCCGCGCCGCAGATCGCCGGGCCCATGTGGACGTGCTCGTGCGCGTCCTGACGGCTCGCGAAGTGGATCACCGGGTTGTTGGTCTTGTTCATGCCCGTCCTCCGATCCGCGGTGTCTTGGAGCGGGAGACAGCGTCCGCGTAGTAGGTCGTTCCAGGCCGCGACAAGGTGCGGGCGAGCGCCGAGGCCTCCGCGCGTTTGCTCTCGGGGAACACCCGCACCACCGTGCCATCCGCCGACGTGACGACGAGATAGGTCTTCTTGTCCATGTTCAGTCTCCTTCGTTGGAGTAGTGATCGACGAACACCGCGCCGGTGTCGCCGCTGATCTTCAGCACGCCGTAGAACGGGATGAACGTCAGCACGCGCACCCACGAGTACCCCTGCGCGTACGTGCTCTCGATGCACTCGATGGGCGTCTCGTCGGTGAACCGGCGATAGCGTCGGAAGTAGATCGTGACCAGCATCAGCGGCCTCCTCGCGTAACTTTGAAGCTCTTCATGTCCCTGTCCTCCTGGCGGCCGCAGCCGCCGTCCAAACGCCGAAACCAAGTCCCTAGGATACTCTCACTGCACGCAACTAGCAAGGTGGACAGCACGCACGTCGGTGCCCCCGGACCCGCGCGCGGACACCGATTTTTTTATCCGCCGCCGACCAGGCGGCCTGGCCCCCGCGGCCCCCGCCAAGCTGCCGCCCCTGGAGCAGCTGCCGCCCCTGGTCGGCCAGCTGCCGCCCCTGGAGCAGCTGCCGCCCCTGGTCGGCCAGCTGCCGCCCCTGGAGCAGCTGCCGCCCCTGGTCGGCCAGCTGCCGCCCCTGGAGCAGCTGCCGCCCCTGGTCGGCCAGCTGCCGCCCCTGGAGCAGCTGCCGCCCCTGGTCGGCCAGCTGCCGCCCCTGGAGCAGCTGCCGCCCCTGGTCGGCCAGCTGCCGCCCCTGGAGCAGCTGCCGCCCCTGGTCGGCCAGCTGCCGCCCCTGGAGCAGCTGCGTGCTTACTGCGTGCTGTCGAGGTATGATGTGGGTTCACTTTGTTCGTTCGGTTGCGGCCGCGGCCGCGGAGGGTACCCACAATGATCGGAACGCTCGCTGAACTTCGTCACATCGATCGCGATTTCGAACTTGAGAACCACGGATCGATCTATCTGCTTCGGCCCGTCACACCGGACGCGTCGCGATGGATCTCCGACAACGTCCAAGATCCCCAGTACTGGGGTAGCGCGATCGTGGTGGAACCGCGCTACATCGCGACGCTGATCGCTGGCTTGCACGCGGAGTGCTTCATTGTGGAGGGTAACTAAATGCGCAAGGTGATCAAGATGTCGCGATCGAAGGCCGAGCGCTTAGGGCGGGTGATGCTCCTGGTCGCGCAGATCGAACAGGCGCGCGCCGATCGTGGCAAACGTGAGCGATCGAAGGCGCGCGCCGCGGCCGCGATCGTTGCGCGCCGTGCTGAACTACTCCGCGCCGCGCATTCGAACGGCGTCACCCTGTATGACGGGCCGAGCATGTTTACTGGTCGGCCGATCATTGCCGTCGCGACGTTCGAAAGTGATAACGAGAAAACAGGGAACATGATCACAATCTGGATCATGCCGCGCGATATCTCGCCGTCCGAAGCACTACGCAACGGCTCTGACGTCGACGTCTGTAATCACTGTGGGCACCGAATGACGATCGATGGAGTCCGCCACACCCGAACGTGTTACGTGAACATGCAAGTAGTGGTTGATCGCTGGTACGCGTTTCATCGCGGAGAGTACCCGCACGTCACACCCGGTACCGATTTGTGGCGTGCTGTGCTGGCCGATCGCGTGAGCCGATACGGCGGGTGGGGCGATATCGCATCGCTGCCGTTCGATCGTGTTCAAGCGATCGCAGGATCCGTTGCGAATTGGACAGCGTACACACACAGCGCGTTTACCTGCGATCAACGGTTGCGCGCGTTTGCCATGGCAAGTGTCGAGACGGAAGAGCAGTACTTCGCGGCCGTTGCCATAGGGTGGCGGCCGTACCGGCCGATCAAGCACGGCGCGCCGTTGCTACCAGGTGAGATCCTGTGTCCCGGAACACCTGAAGCAGGCCGACGTACGACGTGTGAGGCCTGCTTACTGTGCAACGGTAAGCACGGCGATCGCGATCGGCGCGCGAACATTGGTGCCACGGTTCACGGTCCCGCGGCGCAACGGTTCGATCCTTCGCTGCCACGGTACGCGCAACCGGTGCCGGTGCAATTTCTCCGATCGCGCGCTGAACTAGTCGCACGCTAACACTCCGATCGTTCGGCAACGGGCCCGATCAGATTGCCCCTGGTCGGGCCCGTGGTGTGTACGCCGACCAGGAGCACGCCGACCAGGAGCACGCCAGCTCGGAGGTACCGTTACGCCGATCGACGTAACCACTAACAGCCGAGTAATAACCGAATGACAGCACGCACGCAGCACGCATTAGGCTATCACTCACGATCCCACCACACAGAAGTAACAGACCAGTAAGTAACACAGCACGCAGCTAGCACGCAGAGTGATAGCGTGCGTTACGTAACGTAACGTAACGCGTTACGTAGAGTAACGTAACGAGAACCTCGATACCCCCCCCCAGTATAGGCGGCCTGTTCACCTCGTTGACAGTGAGCCGGCCAATATGCTAAGGTTGCTTCGCAAC
>Ga0209382_10001099_pt1 | contig 43299 bp, 37 predicted proteins | sample SoiMetdeltSBSDD5_FD_187599 | JGI IMG/M metagenome (GOLD analysis project Ga0209382, IMG submission 187599) | Bulk soil microbial communities from a Populus tree surrounding site in Tennessee, USA - Soil MetaG P. deltoides SBSDD5 (SPAdes) (version 2) | ecosystem: Environmental > Terrestrial >... | reverse complement strand
TGCGCCGCGCCCGCGCGCCGTCCCCGCGGCCGATCGTGTCTTCCTCGGCGGCCGCATCTGGACGGCCGACCCCGCGCGTCCGCGCGCCCAGGCCGTCGCTCTGGCCGGCGACCGGATCGTCGCGGTAGGGACGGACGCCGAGATCCGCCGCTACGCCGGGCCGACTACGACGACCGTCGATTTGCGCGGACGCTTCGTCGCGCCCGGGTTCAACGACGCGCACCTGCATTTCCTCGTCGTGGAGACCGTGGACCTCGCCGACGCCGGCTCCGTCGAGGAGATCCAGCGCCGGATCCGGGCCTACGCCGCCGCGCATCCCGAGCGTCCGTGGGTCAGCGGCCGGGGCTGGGTCTACGGCGCCTTTCCCGGCGGCCTGCCCGGTCGAGCGCAGCTCGACGCCGCCGTCTCCGACCGTCCCGCGTTCATGACCAGCTACGACGGGCACAGCGCCTGGGCCAATTCGAAGGCATTGCAGGCGGCCGGGATCACGCGCGACACGCCCGATCCGGATCACGGCGTCATCGTGCGCGACGAGAAGGGGGAGCCCACGGGCGCCCTCAAGGAATCGGCGTCCCGGCTCGTGGGACGGCTGGTGCCGCCGGCCACGGACGAGGAGCGCTACGCAGCCCTGAAGCGCCGCCTGGACGAGGCCGTGTCCTATGGACTGACGTCGGCCCAGAACGCGACCATCTCCACCGCCGACCTGCCCGCCTACGAGCGCGTGGCCGCCGAGGGCGGGCTCAAGGTCCGCTTCTATTTCGCGCTGCCCATGGTCAAGGACATCGCGTCGGACGAGCTCGCCCGCTACAGGACGCTGAGGACGAAATACGCGGGCCCGCTGATGAAGTTCGGCGCGGTCAAGGGGTTCGTCGACGGCGTTGTGGAATCGAAGACGGCGGCCATGCTCGAGCCCTATCCCGGCGGAGGGATGGGCGAGCTCAACTGGACGCCCGAGGACCTGGACCGCACGGTCGCGCTATACGACCGCGAGGGATTCCAGGTCTTCCTGCATGCGATCGGCGACCGGGCGATCCGCATGGCCCTCGACGCTTACGAGTGCGCGGCCCGGACCAATGGAACCACCGGCCGCCGCCACCGCGTCGAGCACGTGGAGGCCCCGACGCGCGCGGACATCGCGCGCTTCAAGCCGCTCGGCGTGATCGCCTCCACCCAGGCCCTGTTCGCGAACCCGGACCAGAACACGTACGAGGTCTACGCCCCTACCCTCGGGCCGGATCGGGAGTCGCGAGCCATGGCCTTCCGCTCCCTGGACGAGGCGGGGGCCGTCCAGGCCTTCGGCAGCGACTCGCCCGTCTTCTCGATGGAGGTCCTGCGCGGCATCTACTGCGCGGCCACGCGCACGACGCCGGAGGGCACACCCGCGGGCGGCTGGCAGCCCCAGGAACGGATCTCGGCCGAGGCCGCCCTGCGCCATTTCACCCGCGACGCCGCCTACGCGAGCTTCGAGGAGGGGCGGAAGGGTACGCTGGCCCCGGGGATGCTCGCCGACCTCGTCGTCCTCTCCGACGACATCGTCGCCTCGTCGCCGGCGCAGATCCTGAAGACGCGCGTCCTCCTCACCGTCATGGGCGGCCGCGACACCTATCGCGCGAGGGACTTCTAGGTGTCCGCGTACACCGGCAAGTCGATCGTCGTGACGGGTGCCTCGCAAGGCATCGGCAAGGCCCTCTGCCTCGCCCTGGCCCCGCAGCGGCCGCGTCTGGTCCTGGCCGCGCGCGACGTCGCGCGCCTGGAGGAGGTCGCGTCCGCGTGCCGGGCCGCGGGCGCGGAGACGCTGGTCGTGTCGACCGACGTCACGTCACCCGACGAGTGCCGCCGCCTCGTCGATCGGACCGTCGAGACCTTCGGAGGCCTGGACGTCCTCGTCAACAACGCGGGCGTCAGCATGAATGCGCGCTTCGAAGAGGTCGAAGACCTCGCGCTCTACGAGCGGCTCATGAAGGTGAACTACCTCGGGTGCGTCTACCCCACGCACTACGCGCTCCCGCACCTCAAGAAGAGCCGCGGCCAGATCGTCGTGATGTCCAGCCTGGCCGGCCTCAACGGCGTGCCCACCCGCACCGGCTACGCCGCGAGCAAGCATGCCGTCTTCGGGTTCTTCGACTCGCTGCGCATCGAGCTCGCCGGCTCCGGGGTGTCGGTGACGGTGGTGGCTCCCTACTTCGTCCTCTCCGAGATCCACCGGCGCTCCGCGGGCGCGGACGGCAAGGCGCAAGGCAAGAGCCCGATGCAGGAGGACAAGATCATGACCGCGGAGGCCTGCGCCGCGCTCACCGTGGCGGGCATGGAGAAGCGCGAGAGGCTCGTGGTCACGAACTGGCGCGGCGGACGCCTCAGCCGGCTGTTGCGGATCCTGGCGCCGGGGGTGACGGACCGGCTGGCCGAGAAGGCCGTACGCGAAGGGAAGTGACGTGCGGCAGCAACACGACACCGTACACGTCTCCACCCGTCGCGGCCTCAACGACATCACGGATGAGGTGACGGCGCGCCTGCGTGACTCCGGACTGCGAGACGGCCTCTGCACCGTCTTCATCCGCCATACCTCGGCCAGCCTCGTCATCCAGGAGAACGCGGACCCGGCCGCCCGCCGCGACCTGGAGGCGTTCCTCGACCGGCTCGTGCCCGACGGCGATCCGCTCTACACCCACACCGCGGAGGGCGACGACGACATGCCGTCGCACGTGAAGGCGGCGCTGACGCGGACCTCCGAGCAGATTCCGTTCCGCGAGGGAGAGCTGCTCCTCGGCACCTGGCAGGGCCTGTACGTCTGGGAACACCGGAGCGGCCGTCACCGCCGTGAGCTGGCGGTGCACCTCTTCGGCGAGTAGCGCGCCCCCCTCGGGCCGGGCTGCTCTCAGCCCTCGAACAGGTAACGGCGCAGGTAGTCGTTCCGGAACTTCCCGTCCGGATCGTGGCGGCGGCACAGGTCGCGGAAGTTGCCGAGGCGCTCGTACTGGGCGGTCACCTGCGCTCGGGTCCGCGCGTGCATCTTCCCCCAGTGGGGACGCGGTCCGAAGCGGTCGAGGGCGGCCTCCACGACGGGCATGGCCGCGGCCACGTCCGGGTCGTTGTCCGTCCACGTGAAGTGGAGGGCGACGCTGTCCCGGCCCTGGGCCGTGCTCATCCAGAGGGAGTCGGCCGCGACCGTCCGGATCTCGGAGATCTGCAAAGCGCGCGCGATCCGTCCGCCGACGCCGTAAAGGGCCTGTATCGCGTGCACGGCCTCCGCTCGCCGGACGAAATACTCGCTGTGTCGTTCATGGCCCTGCGAAGACGGCGGGTGATCGGGCCGGAAGTGCGGCAGCCGCTCCCAGGCCGGGCCGGGCACCCCCATCTGCGCCGTGCAGGCCCGCGGGTCCATGGCGACGATCGGGTGCCGGTCGCGCGGGGCGGGCGAGGCTCCGAACCACTCACGTCCCGGGTTCCAATCGCCGGCGTCGGCGCGGCGCTTGACCCAGACCTCGGACACCTGGTCGTCGCGCCAGGTGGTGAAGGCGGAGACGCTGTAGCCGGCGTTCATGATCTCGTCGAAGTGGGCGGTGAACTGGGAGAGGGGCATGTTCTCAAACACCCACTGCCGCACGTCGAAGGCGGGCACGACGCGGAGCGTCACCTTCGTGACCACCCCGATCGCCCCTAGACCGACGACCGCGCCCCGGAAATCCTCGGGGCTCCGGTCCTCGGACAGCCTGACCACCTCCCCGCGGCCGTCGACGAACTCGAGGGCGACGACCTGGGTGGCCAGGTTCCCCGTCCCACTGCCGTGGGTGGCCGTCGAGCAGGCCCCCACCACGCCGATGTGCGGCAAGGAGGCCAGGTTGGCGACCGCGAAGCCCTGGCGCTGGAGCTGCGGGCAGAGCTGCGCGTACTTGACGCCGGCGCCGACCTCGACCGTGCCCGCCGCGCGGTCGACGTCGGACACCGTGTCGAGCCGCTCCAGCGTCACCATGGCGCCGTGCGTGTCGGCGATGGTGCTGAACGAGTGACGGCCGCCCAGCGCCTTCACGGCCTGGTGGTCGCGGACCACGCGGCGCACTTCGTCGAGCGTTGCCGGGCGGTAGAGGCGCGTCCCGCGGTAACGGACGTTCCCGGCCCAGTTGGTGCCGACGGCGTCCGCGCTCCCGGTCGCCGCGCCGGCCGGCGCCAACCGCGGCCGCCCGCTGGGGAGGACCAGGCCGCCCAGTCCCGCCGCCGCCATGCGCAGCCACTCGCGACGCGGCAGGTGGTCCCGGTTCACGGCTAGTGGGCGACCTTCTTGCGGGGCGGGGGCGGGGGTGATCCCGGCGGGGGCGGGACTCGCGCGCGCACCGGGGGCGTGGATCCCGAGGGGGCCGAGACCGCTTGGGACCGACCCGACGCGAGCTCCTGCTCGATGTCCGCCTCCAGCGAACCCGGCGACATCATCTCGTGCTCGAGGGCCAGGATGTCCTCCATGTCCTTGACTCCGCGCTCCGTCTCCTCCGCCGAGCTCACGAGGCCGTCGATCTGCTCGGTGATGCTGCGCGGGTCGCGCATGGAGTAGCTCTGGTCGCGCAGGAGCTGCAGGACCTCCTGCACCGTCTCCGTCTGGGCGTCGATGAGGTCGCGGTTCTCGAGGGCCTTCTTGTACCGGTCCAGGCGCTTCTCCAGGACGGAGCGGGTGCGGGCCTTGATCTGCTGCACGCGCTCCGGCCCCGACTTCATCTCGTGGTCCAGCATGGCGATGCGTTCCTGGATGCGCTCGGGATCCGTGCTGTTGAAGTAGTTGTGGTACCGCGTGAGCGAGTAGCGCATGCGCAGGTAGAAGCTGAGCAGGAAATCGAGCTTCTCCACCAGCTGCTCGAGCAGCATCTGCGAGCTCGAGTCCATGCCCTTGTAGTTCTGCCGGATCTCGTTGGTGAGGGCCTGCAGCGTGCGGTAGCGCGCCCGCTCGGCCTCCGGCATGTACTGCAGCATCTCCGACGATTCCAGGCGCTGGCGGGCCGCGTCCTTCTCCTCCGCTTCCTCCGACGTCCGCGCGCGCACCAGGCGCTGGAAGCGTCCGCTGCCGGAGACGAGGGGCAGCACCACCATCTCGATGCCCGCGGCCACGATGATCGGGAGCAGGGTGCCGCTGAGCACGGCGAACCCGAGCGCGGTGCCGAGGCCGATGAGGTTGTACTGGCTCTTGAAGGCGTGCGCGAGATAGTTGGGCTCTTCGGCGGGCACGGGTAATTCTAGAACGCCCGGGCGGGCCTCAGGTGGTGATCCGCAGGTTGCCGCCCTTGGCCTGCTTGCGGATCTTGTCCAGGACCACCGTCTCCAGCTCGCGGAAGCGGGCGGTATTCTTGAGGTCTTCCGTGCGGTGCAGGGGCAGGTCCACCGTGACCTCGTCCACGATGGTGCCCGGATTGGCGGACAGGATGTGGATCTTGTCCGCGAGGTAGACCGCCTCCGCGATGTCGTGGGTCACGAAGAGGATCGTGCCCTCGATCTCCTCCCACAGCTCGTTGATGAGGTTCTGCATGCCCAGGCGGGTCTGCACGTCGAGGGCCCCGAAGGGCTCGTCCATCAGGATGATCTGGGGGCGGGCGGCCAGCGTGCGCGCGATGGCCACTCTCTGGCGCATGCCGCCGGAGAGCTGCCGCGGGTACTTCTTCTCCGTTCCCTCCAGGCCGACCTTCTTGATCCAGGTGCGCGCGGCGGTCTCCCGATCCTTCCGGGGCAGGCCGCGCAGCATCAGGCCGAAGGCCACGTTGTCGAGCACGGTGAGCCAGGGGTACGAGCTGTAGCTCTGGAAGACCATCCCGCGGTCGGGTCCGGGCCCGGTGACGCGCACGCCCCGCACGAGCGCCTCGCCTTCCGTCGGCCGGAAGAGGCCGGCCACGATGTTGAGGATCGTGCTCTTGCCGCATCCGGAAGGCCCGAGGAACACGCGGAACTCGCCCACGTCCGGCTCGTCCTTGATCGTGAGGTTCACGTCCTTGATGGCCGGGAAGAGCTTCCCGTCGGGGTTGACGAAGCTCTTGCTCACGCCCCGGAGCTCGAGGACGTTGGGCGAAGCGGAGGCGGTGGACGGCGTGGCCATCACTCGTTCCAGGCGAACAGCTGCTTGTTCACCATGCGGATGATCCAGTCCGTGACCACGCCGATCACGAGGATGACGAGCACGAGCGCGAAGATCTGGTCCACGTTCGAGCGCTTGCCCGCGGCCGTGATCAGGTAGCCGAGGCCGTAGCGCGCGTTGATCACCTCGGCCAGGATCACGTAGGTCCAGCCGATCCCGTTCATCACGCGCAGGGCCTCCCCGATCGCGGGCAGGCTGCCCGGGATGAGCACGTGGCGGATGAGCTGGCCCTTGCTGGCGCCGAGGGTGGTCGCGGTCTGCAGGTAGACGTCGTCCACGTTCTCCACCGCCTCCACGACCAGGGGCAGCAGGTACACGACGATGCCGACGAACAGGAAGATGATCTTCTGCATCTCGTCGATGCCGAACCAGACGATGAACAGGGGCACGAGGGCGGAGATGGGCAGGAAGCGCAAGGGGTCGAGCAAGGGGACGAAGAAGCTCTTCACGGGGGGAAAGGTCCCCATGAGCAGGCCGAGGGGGATGGCCACCACCGCCGCCAGCAGGAACCCCATGTACACGCGATAGAGGCTCCCCCCGATGCTGCGCACCAGCGCCTCCTGGAAGTGCAGCACGGGGAAGGCGCGCAGCACTTCCGTCGGCGTCGGAAGGATCACCGTGGGGACGATGTTCGCGTAGGACAGCACGCACCAGAGGGCGAAGAACGTCAGGACTCCCACCGCGGCCAGGACGCGCGCCTGGTGTCGCGTGATGGGCTGACGGACGTCCACTAAGGATTCACCTCACACCTCGGTGGAGGTGAATCCTCATCTCGCGATCACTTCGAAATCCGTGCGCCGGTTCTTGGCCCGCCCGCCGTCGCTGTCGTTGCTCGCCACCGGCTTGTCCGGGCCGTTGCCCACCACGTCGAACTTGTTCCGGTCGAAGCCCTTCGTCATGAGGTACTGGGCCACCGATTCCGCGCGGGCCCGGGAGAGCCGGACGTTCGCGTCGCGCGCGCCCACGTTGTCGGTGTTGCCGGAGACGCGGAGGTAGGCGCTGCCGAAGGTGGCGGCGAGGTCGACGACCTGCGAGTCGAGCACGGCCTTGGCGTTCTCGTCGAGGACGGAGGCGCCGCTCGGGAAGTAGATCGAGACCGTCTTGGTCAGGATGGGGGCGGCGGTCGTGCGCGGGGCGGGAGCCTTGAATTCGAACTCCGGCTTGCTCTCGGCCACGGACGTGCTCGCACCGGGGAAGAACTCCGCCCCCGCGTCCAGGAAGCGCGTGTCCACCGTCTGCTGCGCCGGGTTCACGCTCGAGATCTTGCCGATCTTCCGCCAGATGTTCTGCGCGCTCTGGTAGATCGAGAAGTAGTTGACGATCGAGCCCTGCGGGTTGAAGAACGCGCGGTTCTCCCCGTAGTCGGGGAGCTTCACGTCGTCGAGCATGCCCTTGGCGTCGTCGAGGGTGTTCACCCCGGTCAGGCTCTTCTGCAGGAGCACGGCCGCCTTGTCCGGGTTCTTGCGCACCATCTCCACGCCGCGCAGCCAGCCCGCCACGAAGCGGCGCGCGTCCTCCGGGTGCTGCTCCAGGAAGTCGCCGCGGGCCACGAAGATGTCCGCGATGAGGTTCGTGGCCTCCTTGGTGGAGGCCAGGATGTGGCCGCCCTCGCGCTCGCGCGCGGCCACGTAGACGTCGGGTGACCAGCTCACGGCCGCGTCCACCTTGCCCGCCTTGAAGACGTTGGCCGCGTCCACCGCGGAGGAGGTGAAGACCCAGTTCACGTCGCGGTTGGTGAGCCCGCCCTGGGTGAGCACGTAGAGGGCGAAGAAGTGCGAAGGGGTGGCCTCCGCGCAGGCCAGGCGCTTGCCCTTGAGGTCGGCCACGGACTTGATGGAGGCGTCCACCGCGATGGCGTCGCCGCCGCGGCTCCAGTCGTACTGCATGATCGCCTTGGGGCCGAGCTTGCTCAGGCCGCCGTACTCCAGCGCGTAGGCGTCGACGGTGGACCACATGATGTCCACCCCGCCCTTGTCGCCGCCGGCCCGGAAGGCGTCGCGCGACTTGTCGAAGTCGTCGATCTGCAGCAGCTCGACCTGGACGCCGAAGTCGCGCGAGAACGTGCTGTCCGGGTTGGGCAGCATCCCGTTGTTGGCCATGATGCCGCCCGCGTAGCCGCCCCAGAGCACGATCGCCACCTTGATCGGCCGCTTGAGCCGCGAGCCGCCGGAAGGAAGCGCCGCCGACGTGCTCGTGGCCGCGCCGGTGCCAGCGGGGGCCGCAGAGCCGGATCCGAAGTCGTCCTTGGAGACGGTGCCCTCGGCGCGCCTCTCGGGAGCGACGATCCCGGCGATGCGAGCGAGTACTCCGTACTTATAGAGGCCGTAACCGAGGAGGGAAAGGCCGGCCACCACGAACAGGAAGCGACCCAACGGCGTCAATTGGCGCGCCATGATCTCCTCTTCTTTAATCTCAGGGGGGGAACGCTATCGATCACCTCGAACGCGATAGGCTCCCCCCCTGAAACCCCCCGTCGCGCGCCGCCGCTACGCAGCGCCGCCACGCTCACTGGTCGGCCAGGAAGGGGGGGAACGCGACTGATCACCGCGACGGCAGTCGGCTCCCCCCCTGAAACCCCCCGTCGCGCGCCGCCGCTACGCAGCGCCGCCACGCTTACTGGTTGGCTGGCCAGGGGGGGAACGCTACTGAACACCGCGGAAGCAGTAGGCTCCCCCCCTGAAACCCCCCGTCGCTCAGTGGCGCCGAAAGAAGACGCCACTGAGCTCACTGGTTGGTTTGGGTGAGCGTGAGCGCTCACGCTGAGGGCTTGGGTGGCGTGGAGCCCGAGAGGGAGCCGGTGGTGATGGGGTTGTCCGGCGCCTCCACGAAGTTCGCGACCACCTCGTGCAGCCGCTCCTCTTCGCGCCGCTTGCGGATCTGGAGCTGGGCGAAGGCCTTCTCCGCTCCCTCCGCGGAGGCCTTCAGCCGCTCGATCTCCGCGTTGATCTTGGTGAGGAGCGTCTCCATCTCCTGCCGCAGCTCGCGCACACGCGACTCGTTCTTCGCACGAAGGTCGTGCAGCTCGCGCTCCTTGGCCGCCTCGAACGCGTCCAGCGCCTTGTCGCGCCGCACCGCGTCCGCGATGACGTCCTTGACGTCCACCTGGGCCGCCTCCAGGGCGGCCATCACGGCCGTGGCCCGGACCTCGCGGCTGAGCGAGCTGAGGCGCTTGCCCTGGAGCATCTCCGCGACCTTGTCCACGCCGTAGCCGTGGTCGGGAATGCTCAGGCCCGCCTCGTCGTAGACGGCGCCGAAATCCTCGATCTCCATGGCCACGTCGGAACGCGCGGGCGGCGGAGGCGAGGAGGCGATCTCCTCGGCCGGGATCTCGCGCGGCCGGGGGGCGCGCGCGGCAGCGGGCGGTTCGCCGGCATGGGCTTCGCTCGCCGGCGACTCCGGGTCGACGACGATGAGCCGCACGCCCTTGCTCACGAAGTCGCTGAGCTTGCCCATCTACCCCCGCAGAAAATAGACGAACGGCGCGCCCAGGGGTTCCCCGAAATCGGACATCTCGTTGAGGCGCAGGATCTTGTAGCAACGCCGTGGCGTGCTGTCAAATGGGTGTACGATCGGCGGCCTCATGTCTGCCATAACCTGGGAAGACCTGCAGCCGGTGCTGGCCGTGCACCAGGGCGCGGAGGCCCTGCGCCGCGCCGTGGACGCGGCGGCCACGCCTCCCCACCTCCTTTCGGTGGTGGCGCGCTACATCCAGTTCAACTCCGCCTTCGGCCCCGGCCTCGCGAACCTCGCGGGCGAGATCGCGGCCCGCCAGGGCCTCTTCCAGGACAAGGACGAGCCCGTTCGCATCCTGGCCGATCGGGCGGCGGAGGTGGCGGCGGACTTCTTCTACGCGGCCGTCGACGAGTTCGACGATCGCGCGACGCCCTGGCGCGACACCCATCGCACGCTCGCCCAGGCCACCCTCAAGGGCATGGGCACGTTCTACGGCTATACGCCGGTGCAGCTCAACGACGTCATCCGGGTGAACCCCGCCACCGAGGACGCGATGGACCTCGTGTGGGAAGGCTACGGAGTCGGGGCCAGCCTCGAGGAGGCGCGGCTCTTCCGTGCCATGGGCTTCCACACCGGCAGCGAGATCCTGGCCGACCAGGAGTTCGTCGTGCTCGACAAGGCCCTGCGCGCGTCCCGGGCCGACCTCGTCTCCGCGCTGGAGGGCATGAAGGTCCCGATCCTCGGCGAGCGCCACAACGCGTATTACTGGATCCGCATCCACACCGGCGTCGAGGCCGAGCACTTCGACGCCGCCCTCAAGGGCGTCAACAACGCGCTGCGCTTCTACGCGGGGCGGGATTCGGTGGCGACGGTGAAGGGCTGGATCCTGGAAGGGTTCCGCACCTTCGCGGACGTGCAGGCCGAGTTCATGGCGCGCCTGGGAGAGCCCTGAAGGTCCTCCGTCTCGTCGCCGCCGGCGCCGTCTTCTTCTCCGTCGCGGCCGCCGTCTACTCCGCATGGGCCCAGGGCGAGACCTACGACGAGCCCGATCACCTCGCCTACGCGCGCCGGCTCGTGGAGACGGGCGAGACGGAGCGGCTCTCCGTCCTCCACTACAACTCCAAGACGCCGGGCACCGTGCCCAACGCGCTGGCCCGGCAGGCGGCCAAGCAATGGCTCGGGGTGCGCGGCCCCGACCGGCTGCGCTTCTATGCGCGCCTGCCCACGGTGGCCGCCCTCGCCCTGCTGCTCGGGCTCGTCTTCCTGGTGGGCCGCCGCTTCCTGGGCGAGACCGCCGCCTGCCTGGCCACGACGGCGTGCGCGCTCGACCCCAACCTGATCGCGAACGGGGCGGTGGCGACGGTGGACATGCTCTACGCGCTGGCGACGCTCCTGACCCTGGGCGCCGTGCTGTGGATGGCCGAGCGGCCGTCGGTGACGCGGGGCGCCGCGGTGGGCGCCGCCCTCGGACTCGCCTTCGCGGTCAAGTTCTCGGCCTTCCTGCTCGTGCCCGCGGTCGTCCTGTTCCCACTGCTGATCCCGGCCCTGCGCGCGCGTCTGCGCACCAGGCGGGTGGCCGCGGGCGCGCTGGCCGGCCTTTTCGCCCTGCTCGCCGTGATCGGCGCCGCCTATCGCTTCCACGACGTCGGGGTCGAGCTCAACGACGTCGGCTGGCGCTCGCCCCCGATGCTGCGCCTCCACGCCCTGGTGCCGCACCTGCGCCTGCCCGTGCCCGCCGACTTCGTCACCGGCTTCGATCTCCTGGCCGTGGCCGTGGACAAGGACTACCCGGTCGTCCTCCTCGGCCGGCCCTATCCGCGCGGCGTGTGGTTCTACTTCCTGGTGGTGTGGCTGCTCAAGGAGCCCGTGCTGCTCCTGGCCGCGCAGGTCTACGGCCTCGGACGCACCGCGGCCGCGGGCACGCTGTGGCGGGACCCCACTCTGGCCTATCTGGGCCTCAACCTCGCCCTGACCCTCGCCTACTTCTCGCTGCTGTTCGCGACGCAGGTGGGCCTCCGGTTCGTGCTCATGTGCCTGCCCCTCGTCGCGCTGATGGCGGGGGCGGGCCTGGCCCCGCTGGCGGCCACGGCGCGGGGACGCATCGGTGTGGTCGTGGTCGCCCTGGCCGCCCTTGCCGAGAACGTCCCCTATCTCGGCAATCACCTGGCCTTCACCAGCGCCGCCGTCTGGCCCAAGCGCGAAGCCTTCCGCCTCGTCACCAACGCGAACATCGACTGGGGGCAGAACGACGACAAGATCGGGGGCTGGCTCCAGGAGAGGGGGCTGAGCCACGCCTGGTTCAACCCGTTCCACGCCCTGCCGGGCGAGAACGTGTTCGACCTCAACGCGCTCGCGGGCGTGGGCAAGTTTCGCCAGCATCTCTGGCTGCGCGAGCACCTCTCGCCGCGCGCGCACCTGGGCCACACGTACTTGTGGCTGACCCTCGACCCCGCCACCTACGAGCGGATGCTGGCGGAAAGCCGTCACCTCCGGCCCACCGCCGCCGATGCGCGGCTGTGCGAGGGTGGGTCGGTCGCCGCCTCTCTCCTGGATGGAGCGCCCGCCGCGCTGCCGGACGTGGGGCGGACGCAGGGCCTCATCCTCTGCGTCACGGCGGAGTCGCGCACCGACGTCGGTTTGATCGCGGAAGAGGGGACGGTGGTGCTGGGGCCCGCGCGCGAGCCGCTGCGCGAGCAATCACAGCTCGGGCCGGGCCAGCAGGCCTGGTATCGCTTCGATCGCGGCACGAGCGCGCTGGCCGCCTTCGCCGCGAGCGGGCTGCGCGGCCGGTGGGCGGTGCGCGGCGGCCCCGCGTCCCTGGCCGTCCGCACCGTCGCCGTGGAGCGCGGGGCGATCGCCGAGGACGAGGGCGGGGGCCCCGCTTCCGTTCCCCAATGATCGCGACGGGCCGGCCCCGTCGGCCTTGTGACAGTCGAGAAAGCTGACCGATCCTCCGTCGCGTCCCCCCCGCCGTCCTCTAGCCTCCCCGTACTGGAGGTGGATGATGCAGAAGCGAATCGCAAGGACGCTGTTCGTGGGATCCCTGATCGCATCGATGGCCGTTCCGGCCGCTCCCGCGGCAGCGGCGGACGTGACGGACGTGCCCGTCTTCACCCGGGGCTCGAAGATGCGCCTCACGACGCTGGACCACTCCCGCATGCAGGGTTACCTGCTGGAGGCGGACGGCGAGCAGCTCCGCATCCGGACCCGCGACGGCGGCGAACGCAGCGTCCCGTTCTCCGAGCTGGTCGCGGTCGAGGTCGCCCGGCGCAACCGCCGCCTGCGCGGGGCCGCGCTGGGAGCCGTCGCCGGGGGCGCGCTGCTCGGCTCCATCGGCGTGCTCGGCTGGGCCGGGGACAGCGTGGCCGAGCGCTCGCCGGACGGCACCACCTGCTACAGCACGAGCGTCTTCGTCGGAAGCACCTATGCGTACCAGTGCACGAAGGGCAAGGACGTGCTCGCCATCGCGGCCAGCGGGGCCGTCATCGGCGGCCTCATCGGCCTGTGGAAGACGGGCGAGCGGTTCGTCTCCGTGGACCCCGCGCGCGCGGCCGTCACCGTCGTCCCCGTCCCGAAGGGCGTGGCCGTGCGGGCCGCGGTGAGCTTCTAGCTCCGGCCGTCAGTCCTCGGTGACCTCGTCCGCCAGCTCGTTCCGGTCGGTGGCGTCCTTCGTCCGCGGGAAGTGCGTGGCCAGCGCGTCGCCGACGCGGGCCACGCCCTTCACGATCCCGTCCGTGAAGCGGCCGGCGCGGAAGTCCGCCTCCACGGCGGCGGCCACGTCCTTCCAGAAGTCCGGACCGCAGCGGGCGTGGATGCCCTCGTCGCCGACCACCGCGAAGCGCTGGCTCACCGGCGCGACGAAGAGGAGCACGCCGTTGCGCTCGGCGGTCTGGGTCATGCCCAGCGTCTCGAACTGGCGGGCGGCGGCGGTCTGCACCGCCGCCTCCGGCGGGGTGTCGGGCTGTGCCTCCTGGATCGGGCGCTGGGAGACGTGGACGCGCACCTCGCCGCGCGAGCGCGCTTCCGCCTCCTGGATGGCCTTCACGATCCGCTCGTGGTCGAGGGCCCCGAGAAAGCGCTTGGTCTGCATCTCTTGCCTCACCAGCTCCCGGACGCGCCGCCGCCGCCGAACGAGCCGCCGCCGCCCGAGAACCCACCGCCTCCGCTGAAGCCGCCGCCTCCGCCAAATCCCCCGCCCCCTCCTCCGAAGCCGCCCCCGCCCCACCACCAGGGGCCGGCGCCGTAGTAGCCACGCCGCCCGTACGTCCGTCCGCGGCGTCCGCCGCGGCTCATGGCGATGACGATGAAGAGGACGAACAGCACGAGGAAGAACGAGGACCCGAAGCCGCCGGATCCACCTCCTCGCGCGGGCGCGGGCGGGGCCGTGTATTCGCCGCGCGTCGCCGCCATGATCGCGTCGATGCCCGCCTCCAGGCCGCCCGCGTAGTCGTTGGTGCGGAAGGCGGGGACGATGCGCTCGTCGATGATGCGATGCGCGGTCGCGTCCGGGAGCGCGCCTTCCAGGCCGTATCCCGTCTCGATGCGCAGCTTCCGGTCCTTGACGAACACGAACAGCACGGCGCCGTTGCTGAGCTTGCTGCGCCCGACCCGCCAGGCCTGGGCGGCACGGACGGTGAAGTCCTCCAGGGAGGGCGAGGGCAGCTCCGGGAAGACGGCCACCACGATCTGGCTCGAGGTCTGGTCGTCGAAGGCCTTGAGCTTCTGGTCCAGGCGGGCCGCCACCTCCGGCGCCACCACTCCCGCGTAGTCGTTGAAGTAGTGCGCGGGCGCGGGCGGCGGCGATTGGGCGCGCGCGACGGCGGCCGCGAGAAGCGCGGAGGCGGCCAGAGACACCACCACCCCCGCCGGGCGGATCATCGGGGGCCTAGGGCCGCGCGCTCGGCGCCGGGGGCAGCGCCCGCGGCGATCCCGCGGGCAGCGCGGGCGCGGGCGAGAACTCGAACTGCACCTTCGGCGCCTGCGCGGCCTCGGGCTGGGCCTTGAAGTAGCCCTTCTCCTTGAACCCGAGCAGCCCCGCGAAGAGCGCGGTGGGGAAGCGCTGGCGCGCCGTGTTGTATTCGCGGGCGGCGTCGTTGTACCGCATCCGCTCGACGGAGATCCGGTTCTCCGTCCCTTCGAGCTGGGCCTGGAGGTCGCGGAAGTTCTGGGTCGCCTTGAGGTCGGGATAGGCCTCGGCCACCACCAGCAGGCGCGACAGGGCCCCCGAGAGCTGATCCTGCGCGGCCTGGAAGCGCGCGAAGGCGGCGGGGTCGTTGGGGATGCTGGGCGCGTTGGGAGGCGCGGCCTGGCCCACGCTGGCCCGGGCCTTCGTGACCGCCTCCAGGGTGGACTTCTCGAAGTTGGCCGCTCCCTGCACCGTCGCCACCAGGTTCGGGATGAGGTCGGCGCGGCGCTGGTAGACGCTCTCGACCTGCGCCCACTGGGCGTCCACGGCCTGGGAGAGCGTCACCAGGCGGTTGTACGAGCCGCCGACGATGACGGCCAGGATGATGACGACCACCACCACCGCGGCCAGGCAGCCGAGTCCCTTGCTCATTCCGTATCCTCCTCGTTCTCCCAGGATGTCAGAATCCCGCGGGTCGCGCGCGGGTCAGGGCGGAGAATGGCAGGTCCAGGATCGGGTATTGCGCCCAGTCCTTGTAGTCGTAGTGCCACCATTCCGACGAATAGACCTTGAAGCCCTCCGCCTCCATGGCCGCGCGCAGGAGGTCGCGCCGCGCCCGCGCCTCCGCGGGTCCGCCCGCATAGTCGGGGTAGGCGCGCTCCGTCATCTCGTCGTAGCCGCTCGGCATCTCCACCTCGCGGCCGCTGGCCAGGTCGTAGAGCGAGAGGTCCACCGCGCAGCCTCGGTTGTGCCGGGAACCCTGGCTGGGGTCGGCCACGAATTCCTTCTTATCTTCCGGCGTGACCTCCCAGAAGAGCTTGGTCACGGACCAGGGGCGGTAGCCGTCGAAGACCACGATGCCGTAGCCCTTCGCGGCCAGCGCGCGGTGCGCCCGCACCAGCGCCTCCGCGGCCGGGCGCTGCAGGAACGCGCGCGCCTCCTTGTAGACGGGGCGGCCCACGAAGTTGCGGGCGGTGGCGTAGCGGATGTCCAGGTGGAGGCCGGGGTCGAGCGTCGCGAGCTCCACGAGATCGGGCGCGCGCTTGCCCGTCTCGACGGGCGGATGGAGCGCGGGCGCGCAGGAGGCGGCCAGCAGCAGCGCGGCCAGAGCGCGCGCGCGGGCGCGCGGCGAATTCGTCCACGGTCGTTGACGCGGACGCGGCGCGCGCTCGATCATCGATCGAAGGTCCCCTTCACGGAGAATCATCATGACACCGATCGACGAGAGCTCGGACGCCTTCCCTTCGGGTCCCGAGGTCAACGTCGGTATCTTCGAGCGCGGCGCCTCCGTGACCATGGGGACGGCGCTGCTCGCCCTCGCGCTCTCCCAGCGGCGCGCGCGGGGCGCGTTCGCCTTCGGCCTGCTCGGCGCGTACCTGGCCTGGCGCGGCGCGACCGGCCACTGCGCGCTCTACGAGGCCCTCGACACCGGCACCTCGGAGGACGAGGAGGACGAGCGGCTCGACGCCGGCGGCCACGACGACACCTCGCTGGAGGCCGCCGTCACCATCGCGCGGCCGCCGGAGGAGGTGTACGCGTTCTTCCGGCGCCTGGAGAACCTGCCGCGGTTCATGGCCTTCATCGAGTCCGTGCAGGCCGAAGGCGCTACGCGCTCGCGCTGGCGGGCCCGCGGCCCGGGGGGCCAGACCTTCGACTGGGCGGCGGAGATCCTCGAGGATCGCCCCGGCGAGCTCATCGCCTGGCGCGCGGACCCGGGCGCGCTCGTCCACCACGCGGGGGCCGTGCGCCTCCGTCCCGCGCCCGGCGGCCGCGGCACGGAGGTGCGACTGGACGTGGAGTATCAGCCACCGGGATCCCCGCTCGGCCGCTCGATGGCCCGCCTCCTCGGCACCGCGACGGAGTACGTGGTCGAGGAGGACCTGCGCCGGCTGAAGCAGCTCCTGGAGGCGGGTGAGACCGCCACCACGCTCGGCCAGCCGCAGGGTCAGCCGGACCGCCTGGCCCGTACGTGAAGGCCAACTGCTGGTTCGGCAAGCACGACGTGCGGATGTGCGAGGTTCCGGAGCCGCAGCTCCTGGGCCCGCGCGATGCGATCGTGCGCGTCACCCTGGCCGCCATCTGCGGGTCCGACCTCCACCTCTACGACGGGCACGTGCCGACCATGCAGGAGGGCGACATCCTCGGCCACGAGTTCATGGGCGAGGTGGTGTCCGTCGGCTCCGCGGTCGAGAACCTCCGTGCGGGCGACCGGGTGGTGGTGCCGTTCGCGATCTCCTGCGGCCGCTGCTTCTTCTGCCAGCGCGGGCAGTGGTCCCTCTGCGACAACTCGAACCCGAACGCCGGCCTCGCCGCCGCCGTCTACGGGTTCTCGGGCGCGGGGCTCTTCGGTTATTCGCACATGATGGGCGGCTACGCGGGCGGACAGGCCCAGATGGTGCGCGTGCCCTTCGCCGACGTCGGGCCGCTGAAGGTCCCGCCGGCGGTGCGCGACGAGCAGGCCCTCTTCCTCTCCGACATCTTTCCCACCGGCTACATGGCCGCCGAGAACTGCAACATCCAGCCCGGCGACGTGGTGGCGGTCTGGGGCTGCGGCCCGGTGGGGCAGTTCGCGATCCGCTGCGCGCGGCTCCTGGGGGCGGAGAAGGTGATCGCCGTCGACCGCGAGCCCGCACGCCTGTCCATGGCCGCGTCGGCGGGGGCCGACGTCATCGACTTCAGCGTGGAGCACGTCACCGACCGCCTCACCGAGATGACGGGCGGCCGCGGCCCGGACGCCTGCATCGACTGCGTGGGGCTGGAGGCCTACGGCCGCAGCCCCGACGCGCTCTACGACCGTGCGCGCACGACGCTGATGCTGGCGACGGATCGCCCGACCGCCCTCCGTCAGGCGGTCAAGGCCTGCCGGAAGGGCGGAGTGGTGTCGATCCCCGGCGTGTACGGCGGCTTCGTGGACAAGCTGCCTCTGGGGGCCGCCTTCGCCAAGGGACTCACGCTCAAGATGGGACAGACGCACGTCCACCGGTATCTGCGGCCGCTGCTGAAGCTGATCGAGGAGGGGACGATCGATCCCTCCTTCGTGATCACGCACCGGGTGCCGCTCGAGTTCGCGCCCGAGGCCTTCGACATGTTCAAGCACAAGCGCGATGGCTGCGTGAAGATCGTGCTGGCGCCGTGACGCGCGCCTAGACGTAGACCGCGCACCCTCTTCTTGCCATCTCTTCCCGCCAGGCCCGCGGCGCCTCGAGCTTGTTCCAGCGCAGGTCGAGCTTGCGCAGGCGCGGCAGCGCCTCCACCGCGGCGGGGACGGCGGTCAGGCGGTTGGCCCGGAGGTCGAGGAACGCGAGGCTCTCGAGCTCGCGCACCTCGGCGGGCAGCGCGGCCAGCGCGTTGTTGCGTAGATCCAGATGGGTGAGGCTGCGCAGGTGGCCGATCGCGCCCGGGAGGCGCTCGAGGCCGTTGTCGCTGAGGTGCAGCTCCTGGAGCGCGGCCAGACCGCCGATCGCGTCCGGAACCGCGCGCAGCTGGTTCCCGTAGAGGCGCAGCTCGACGAGGCCCTTCATGTCCCCGATCGCCTCGGGCAGCGTGGTGAGCCGGTTGTGCGTCACGTTCAGGTAGCGCAAGGCGCTCAGGCGGGTGAGGGCCGGCGGCACGTGCGTGAGCCGGTTGTGGCTCAGGTAGAGGAACGACCCGAGGCTGGAGATGGAGCCGAGCGCATCCGGGAGGGCGGCCAGCTCGTTGTGCCCGAGGTCGAGCGTCTCGAGCTGCGTGAGCCGGCCGATCCCCTCCGGCACCGAGGAGAGGCGCGTCTCCGCGACGATCAACGTCCGCAGGGACCGCAGGGCCCAGACCCCGTCGGGGACGGAAGTGATCGGCGCACGGCCCAGGCTCAGGTACTCGAGGCGCTCCAGCGCGCCGATCGCCGCCGGCACCGAAGTGAGCGCGCTGCCGTAGAGGCTCAGCGTACGCAGGGCCTGAAGGCGGTCGATGCCATCGGGCAGGAATGCGAGCGGGTTGCCGTCGAGATCCAGCGTCTCCAGGGAGGTGAGCTCGGCCATGGACGCGGGCACGGACTCGAGGCCGCAGCGCCGCGCGGACAGACCGACGACGGCGTCGCCCCGAACGTAGGCGCCGACGTCGTCGGGGAGCGGGCCCACGCTTTCGGAAGCGGCGATCTTCCGGATCGGAAGCGGAGCGCCCGCGGGCAGCGCGCCGCGCTCGCGCAGGAGCGCGGCCCACTCGTCGAGGGCCTGCGCCTCGCGCGCGGCCGTCACTCCGTCCCCGGCCGCGTGCGCTGCGCCTCCTCGACCGTCACCAGGCGGAAGCGGACCGGGTCGCCGGCCACGGCCTGCCCGAGGCGTCCCAGGTCAGCGCTGACCACGGTCGCGATCTTCGGGTAGCCGCCGGTGGTGGGGCCGCCACCGAGCATCACGATCGGCTGCCCGTTGGGCGGCACCTGGATGCAGCCGGGCACCATCCCGTCGGTCAGGATCTCGCCGGCGGCGCGGTGCGCGAGCACGGGTCCTTCCAGGCGGCAGCCGATGCGATCGGAGAGCGCGCTCACCGCGAACGTCTCGCTCTCGAGGCGGGCGCGCGCCTCCTCCGTGAACATGTCGTCCTGCGGCCCCGCCACCACGCGCAACACGACGGGGCCCGGCACCGGAGGCGCGAGCACGACGTCCGCCGCCTCCGCCGCCGGCGCGCGGCCCAGCGACAGGTGGTCGTCGGCCTTCAGCGCGCGTCCGTCGTATCCACCGAAGCCGGCCACGAGGTCCGTCGAGCGCGACCCCAGAACGACGGGCACGGTGATGCCGCCCGCGAAGGCGACGTAGGCCCGCAGCCCCGACCGTCGATCGCGCATCGAAAGCACGTTTCCGGGGCGGGCCACGACCGCGCGCCCGTTCGGGACGGGCCAGGGACCGAGGTCCGCGCGCTCCAGGATCGCGCCCAGATCGGCCCCGGCCACCGCGAAGCGGGTCGTGGCCGCGAAGCGCAGGGTCGGGCCCGTGGCCGTGCACTCGAGGAGGGCGGCGCCTTCCGGGTTGCCGACGGCGCGGTTCGCGGAGTGAGCGGCCTCCGGATCCAGGAACCCGCACCACGGCACCCCCAGCCGGCGATGTCCCCGCCGCCCGCCGTCCTGCACGGTCGTGAGCAGCCCGCCCTCCACGACCTCGATGACGGGCATGCTGGCCGGGAAAGGCTGGGTGCGGGGATAGTCCGCGTCCACGGGCAGGTCCGAGGCCAGGAAGCGCACGCGGTCTCCGGCCTGGACGAGCGCCGGCTCGCTCGCGAAGGGATCGAAAAAGACGCGCTCGGTGCGGCCGATGAGGTTCCACCCCCCGGGCGACGCGAACGGATAGACGCCGGTGAGCCGGCCGGCCACGGCCACGCTGCCCGCGGGCACACGCGCACGCGGGGCGGCCCGCCGAGGCATCTCCAGCTCGGGCGACACCATGCCGAGGTAGGCGTAGCCGGGCAGGAACCCCACGAAGAGCGCCGTGTACTCGGCGGCCGTGTGGCGCTGGATCGCCTCGCGCTCGCTCAGACCGTGCGCGCGTGCGACCTCGCCCAGGTCGGGCCCGTGCTCGCCCCCGTAGCGGACGGGGACGACGTGGCGCGCGCCGGGCCGGGGCGCGGCCGCGGGAACGTCGAGGAGTCGCTCGATCGCCGCGCGCGCGTCTCCGAACGAGGCGCGCCCGGGATCGTAGACGCAGAGGAGGGAGGCGTAGGCGGGCACGGACTCGAGAAGGCCCGCGAAGGGACGCCCGCGCAACGCCTCGTCGAGGGCGCGCACGCGCGCGTTGAGGTCGGGGTCCAGCGTGCGGCCGAGCTCGACGGTGAGCGCGGCATCCCCCACGGGGAGGATGCGCGCCGGCTGCGCGCTCACACGCCGAGCGGCTGGACGGCCACGCCCGCCGTCTCCAGCGCGCGTCGGACGGCGGCGGCGTTGGCCACCGCGGCCGGGTTGTCACCGTGGAGGCAGAGCGTGTCCGCCTGCAGCGCGATCACGCTTCCGTCCGTCGCGATCACGCGCCCTTCCGTCGCGATCTTCACGGCCTGCGCGGCGGCCTGGGCGGGATCGGTGAGGACGGACCCCGGCTCGCGCCGCGACTGCAGGGTCCCCGCCGGCGTGTAGCGGCGGTCGGCGAAGGCCTCCGCCGCGAAGCGCAGGCCTTCCGCCTGGGCGGCCCGGCGCATCGGGTCCGTCGAAGCCAGGCCGACCAGGATCAGGTCGCGCCCCGCCCGCGCCACGCCGCGCACGATCGCGCGCGCCACCGTCTCGTCCTCCGCGGCCTGGTTGTAGAGCGCGCCGTGGGGCTTGACGTGCGCCACGCGCGTGCCATGGGCGCGAGCAAAGGCCTGCAGGGCGCCGACCTGGTAGAGCACGTCCTTCTCGATGTCGTCCGCGGCGGCCTGGATGGCGCGCCGGCCGAACCCGCGCAGGTCGGCGTGGCCGGGATGCGCGCCCAGGGCCACCCCCGCGCGCACGGCCAGGCCCACCGTCCGGTCCATGACCGCGGGATCGCCCGCGTGGAACCCGCAGGCCACGTTCGCGGACGTCACGAAGGCGAGCAGCTCGGCGTCGGAGCCCATGGCCCAGGCCCCGAAGCCTTCGCCCACGTCCGCGTTGAGGTCGATGCGCGACACGCTCGTGTGTTTCGCCCGCGACTCTATCACGCGCTCTCCGGAGGGGGCCGCCGGGAATAGGCGGCCGTGGCCACCTGTATCGTCCGCGGAGGTGCCGTCATGAGCGTTGTCCTTGTGGCTCTTGCCCTTGCCGCTTCCTCGAGCGCCGTCAGCGCCAAGCCGCCGTCGGCCCGGCCCAACCAGGCGGGGCCGCGGGTCGAGGTCGCATTCGTCCTCGACACGACGGGCAGCATGGGCGGCCTCATCGACGGCGCCAAGCGCCGGATCTGGTCGATCGCGCGGCGCATCGGCGAGGGGCGGCCGCGTCCCGACCTGCGCATCGCGCTCGTGGCCTATCGCGACATCGGCGATGCCTACGTGACGCGCGCCTACGACTTCACCGGCGACATGGACGAGGTCTTCGGCCACCTGTCCGAGTTCCGGGCGGAAGGCGGGGGCGACGGGCCCGAGCACGTCTCCGCGGCCATGCACGACGCCGTCCATCGCCTGACCTGGTCGTCCGGCAATTCGCTCCGCATGATCGTCCTGGTGGGAGACGCCCCGCCGCACCTCGACTACCAGGACGGCTTCGACTATCGCCGCCACGTCGGCGAGGCCCGCCAGCGCGGGATCGTGGTGGAGTCGATCCAGTGCGGCCAGGACGTGCAGACCGCGCAGGTCTGGCGCGAGATCGCATCCGTGGGTGGAGGCCAATACGCCCAGATCGACGGCCAGGGCGGGATGCCCGTGCGGGTGACGGCGGCGGATGCGGAGCTGGCCCGCCTCAACACGGCCATGGCCGCGACGGTGGTCGCGGGCGGCAGCGCGGCCGAGCGGCGCGACACCGAGACCAAGCTCGCGGCGCGCAAGGCCATGGCCGCCCCCGCGGCGGCGGAAGCGGCGGGGTACTTCGCCGCCCGCGACCGCGTCGCGGAGCACGACCTCGTGGACCTCCCGGTGGCGGAGCAGAAGAAGGCACTGCCCTCCGCGCCGCCCGCCCTGCAGGGCAAGACGGAGGCCCAGGCCCTCGAGTACCTGCAGCAGCAGAAGATCCGCCGCGAGGCCCTGCAGTCGCGCATCAAGGAGCTCTCCAAGCAGCGCGAGGCGGAGCTGGCCGCGGGCGCGCCGGCGGACTCCTTCGACGAGAAGGTGGTGGCCGCGCTCAAGGAGCAGGCGAAGAAGCAGGGAATCGCCTACTGACCGCGCCCCGAGACGCGCGCGCTCGGCTACTTGATGTAGCCCAGCGCGCGCAGCCGTTCCAGCGCTTCCTCGTCCGCGGCCGAGCCCGCGCCCGCGCCGCGGGGCGAGCCCCGCCGGGTGTACGCGGCCACGCGCTGGATGGGCGCGGAAGACAGGAAGGTGGGCTCGAACACTTCCTCGTGGACGCGCCCGGGAAGGTTCTCGGCCAGGGGCAGGCGCTTGAGGACGACCAGCATCGGCAGGATGTCGTAGACGGAGATGCCTTCGTAGTGCCCGGGCCGGAAAGCGGGGCCGGCGGCCAGGAAGACGCCGGGCGGCTTGAGCATGTGGTGGTACAGCCGGGTCTCCTCCGCGCCCGCGCCCGTCGTCTCCAGGGCGAACCCGTGATCGGAGACCACGACCACGTTCGCGTCGCCGAAGGCGGCCATGACCTCGCCGAGCGCGCGGTCCACCGCCCGATACGATGCGCTGACCACGCGCCCGAAGCGCCTGACGTCCGCGGGCGGCGCGCCGAGGTGATCGTCCACCAGCTCCGAATACTGCAGCGCGCTGTGGCAGGCGATGTCCACCGTGCGCAGCAGGACCATGAGGTCGGCGGGCACGCCGTACTGCTTCCGCGTCCCCTCCACGACGTGCAGGGCCACGCGGCGATCCGTCTCGTACATCGAGTAGAGGTACTTGAACTCGGACTCCACCGTCTTGCCGCGGAAGGGGCTCGCCATCATGGAGGCGAACTCAGCGGGCGTGACGTCCAGGAACGGACGCGCCTCGTCGATCGTCACCGCCTCCGGGGGCAGGATCAGCTTCCGGATCTCCTCCTGCAAGGCCGGGGGAAAGGTGAGGTCGGAATCCTCCGGCGGGTGGCCGCGCTCGGCCTGGCGCCAGTAGTTCACGCGGTCGCTGACCACCGCCCCCAGCACGGGCTCCGCCGGCCAGGTCGCCCACCAGTCGATCACCGTGATGGGCGAGCCCGCCTCGCTGGCCAGGTTCCAGAAGGCGGGCACGCGGCGGGTGCTGCTGGTGATGGGGCCGTCGACGATGAGCCCCTTCTCTTCGAGGACCGTGTTGAGCCAGCCAAAGCCGATTCCACGCGGCCGCTGGCTGTGCCGGAACACCCCCTGGATGCCGGCCACGCGGCGGGTGGTGAAGCTCTCGATGCCGTGCCGGTCCGGGGGCTGGCCGGTCGCGATCGTGGTCCACACCGCGGGCGACCGCGTGGGGAAGAGGGTCTCCAGGTCGCCCCAGGCCCCGCGCCGGCGCAGGGCGGCGAGGTTGGGCAGGTCGCCCTTCGCGACGAGGCGATCGATCAGCTTCCAATCCGCGCCGTCGATCCCGAAGACGAGCAGGCGGGCGGCGGCGTCCCGCGATCGGACCGGCCGCGGCGCGGGCACGGTGGTGGCGCTGGCGATGCGCTCGGGCAGGAACGCGATCAAGGCCGCGGCCAGGGCCAGGCCAGCCAGGGCGCGGCGGGCGGCCCGCGCGCGGTGCGTGACCAGGACGCAGAGCAGGATGGCCGCCGCGGCCAGGACGAGCGCGAGCGGCGTCAGGGCGCGGAAGCGCGCGGGTCCGCCCAGCGCGAAGACACCGGCCAGCGCCTTGCGATTCTGGAGCGCGCAGGCGGCGACGAACGCGACGGCGCCCAGGGCCAGGGCGAGGTCCGGGATCCGCCCGATCAGGCCGGCGCCGGGTGCGACGCGTGCGATCCCGCGCGCCGCCGCCCATACCGCCAGCAGCAGCAGGGACAGGACGACGCCGTAGAAGAGGAGGCTCCATTCCAGGAACGTGAGCGCGAACGTCCTCGGCGTCTCGACGGGCCGGAGGTCGTTGAGGCCGACGAAGAGGATGGCGGCCACCGTCCCGATCGACAAGGACAGGAGCAGGGCGCGCTCGGCGAAGCGGCGGAAGTCGGACATTCCCCTCGAGATGCGGTGGCCCCGAGGCTAGTCGAGCAGGAACTTGAACGACTTCACCAGAGTCGCCTTCAGGTTCCTCCGGTCCACCACCATGTCCAGCATGCCGTGCTCGAGCAGGAACTCCGCGCGCTGGAACCCCTCCGGCAGCTTCTGGCGGATGGTCTGCTCGATGACGCGCGGGCCGGCGAATCCGATGAGCGCGCCCGGCTCGGCCAGGTTGAGGTCGCCCAGCATGGCGAAGGAGGCGGTGACGCCGCCGGTGGTGGGATCCGTCATCAGCGAGATGAAGGGCAGCTTCGCGGAGTCCAGGCGGGCCAGGGCGGCGGAGATCTTGGCCATCTGCATGAGGGAGAGCGTGCCCTCCATCATGCGCGCCCCGCCCGAGCAGGACACGACGAGGAGGGGCAGCCGCTCCTTCGCCGCGCGCTCGATCGCCCGCGTCACCTTCTCGCCGACCACGACCCCCATGGAGCCGCCGATGAACCCGTACTCCATCACCGCCATCACGGTGGAGAGGCCGCCCATGGTCCCGACTGCGCTCACCAGCGCGTCGTAGCAGTCCGTCTTGGCCTTGCCGTCGACCAGGCGGTCCGCGTACAGCTTCGTGTCCTGGAAGTGCAGGGGATCACTGCTGGCCAGGTTCTGGTCGAACTCCTCCCAGAGGGCGTCGCACAGGAGCGAGAGCCGCTCGCGCGCGGAGATGCGGAAGTGGAAGGCGCAGCGCGGGCACACCGCCTGGTTCGACACCACCTCCTTGCGGTAGATCGTCTCCTTGCAGCCGTTGCACTTGACGTAGAGCCCCTCGGGGACGCGGCTCTCCTGCTCGTGCGCGGGCAGGGGCTCGTGCTCTTTGCGGAACCAGGCCATGGAGGGAGGGCCGCGCTACTCCGCGACCACGTCTTCCTTCTCGAGGTCGTTCTCCACCCCGAGCATCTTGCAGGCGCCGTCGTAGATCTGCTTGGCCGCGTTCTTCGCGTTCTGCAGCTCGGCCAGGCGCTCCTTCACCTTCGCCAGCTCGTCCTCGATCTGGGTGTTGAGCTCGGCGATCTGCTTGCGCGTCATCTCCAGGGTGCTCTGGTAGAACTGCTCCTGCTCTTTCGACAACGCCATATGAAGACGTCCTCCTCTACTTGATGCCGAACCGCTTGAGCAGCTTCTGGATGGACATCGGGTCCTTGGGGGGGGCGGGGGGCGGCGCGTCCACCGGTGGCGGCTCGGCCGCGTGCTCCTCCAGCTGTTCGATGTGCGGCCCGGAGCCTTCGCGATGGTCGCCCGCGCCGTCCGCCGACGACACGTCTCCGCGCTCGTGCTCGTCGAAGAGGACTTCCAGGAAGCGCACCAGCCCGGTGGCGGTGGCGGGCTGCCATTCGTGCAGGACGCGCTCAAGGTCGCGCAGCATCTCGCCCGCGTCCTGGTAGCGCACCTCGGGATCGCGCTCGAGCGCCTTCATCACCACCTTCTCGAGCTTCTCCGGGATCTTGTCGTTGATGGTGGTGGGCGGTGGCACGCGGCACTCGCGCACCGTCTCCAGGATGCTCGTCTCCGAGGTGCCCAGGAACGGCTTCTGCTCGGTCAGCATCTCGTAGAACACGATCCCCAGCGAGAAGACGTCGGAGCGCTTGTCCATGGGCTTGCCCCAGGCCTGCTCGGGGCTCATGTAGAGGAGCTTGCCGCGCAGAGCGCCCTTGTCCGTGGTGGAGGCCTTGCTGGCCGCCTTGGCGATGCCGAAGTCGGTGAGCTTCACGTCACCTTCGAACGAGATGAGGATGTTCTGCGGGCTGATGTCGCGGTGGACGATGAGCATGGGCTGGCCCTTGTCGTCCTTCTTGCGGTGCGCGTATTCGAGGGCGGCGCAGACCTTGCTGACGATGAAGGTCGAGATGTCCAGGGGGATCTTGAGGCCACGCTCCCGGGCCCGCCGGATGATCGTGCGCAGGTCGCGCCCGTGCACGTACTCCATGGCGATCCAGTAGTTCTTGTCGTGCCGGCCGAGGTCGAAGATCTGGGCGATGTTGGGGTGGGCGAGGCCGGCCACCATCTTGGCCTCGTCGATGAACATGTCCACGAATTCCTTGTTGTCAGAGAGGTGGGACAGGATGCGCTTGACCGCGACCACCTTCTCGAAGCCCTCGACGCCCGTGCGCTTGGCCCGGAAGACCTCGGCCATGCCGCCGACGGCGACGCGCTCGAGGAGCTGGTAGGGCCCGTACCCGTGGGTCCCGGCGGCGGCGATCGGGGCCGTGGTGGTGGGCCCGTCGATGGTCGTGGCCTCGGACGGCGCCGCGGCGGGGTCGGGCTCGGGGACGTCCTCGATCAGGCGCCCGGGCACCGGCGCCGGCTCCTCCGCGCTGGCAAAGGCATCTTCGGCCAGAGCCGCCAGATCGAGCGCGGGACCGGCCGTGGCCGCCGGCTTGCGCGGCGCGGCGGCGGTGAACTTGGTGGAGGTGCGGGCGGCCGGCTTGACGACCTCGGCGACGTCGTCCTCCTGGGCCGGCGGCTTGAGGTTGAGCAGGTCGCGCAGCGACTGCGACTGATCGGCGTGCCCCGAGGCGTCCGGATGAGTCACGGGGACGACCGGGGCCGGCGGGCGTGCCGCGAGCGCCGGCGAGAGCACGTCGAGCAGGCCGTCGTCCTCCTCGTCCGCCAGCGTCACCCCGGCGGCGGGAGGTGCGACCCCGGCGAGGGAGGGCGGCTCCGGCTCCGGCACCGGCTTCGGCAACGGCTCCGCCTCGGGCTCCGGCGGAGGCGCGACCTCTGCCGGTGCGGTGCCCAGCATCTTGTCGAGCAGGTCGTCGTCTTCCGACGCCTCCGGAACCGGCGGCTCCTCGGCACGCGGCGGGACCGGGGGCGGCTCTTCCTCGACCAGGGCGGCCGAACCCTCGTCGATGAGCTCCTCGATGCCCGGCGCTTCCGAGTACATCTCCTCGCGCAGGGCCGACTCCGCGGGCTCGGAGAACGCGTCGAGCAGCGCGGCCACGTCGTCGGGCAGCTTCTCGCCCGGGGCGGGGGGCGAGGACAGCGGCGTATTCTTGCGCGCGCCCGGCTCGCTCACCTGGACCTTGATCGGACCCTTCCGGCTTCCGGGAGCGGGCGCCGGCGGTCGAGCGGCCGGCGCGGCGGGCGGCGCGTCCACCATGTCGCCGAACAGGTCCTCGGAGGTGAGGAGATCCGGCGCGGCGGACCCGTCCTGCTCCTTGGGCGGCGCGGCCGTCTTGTCCTGCCGGCGAGTCGTCATCGTCGGTCCCGAAGGACACGAACCCCTCGCGACGAGGGTCACGGGCAGGATAGTCAGCTTGGGGGGTTAAGTCAACGACTTATCGGAAGTTACGCCCGCTGACGGCTCCAGTAGGCGTAAGCCGGAAACCCCAGCGCGCTCAGCCCGAGGCCCACTCCGGCGTTCCACGGATCGCCGACCAGGATGTAGTACAGGAAGAAGACCGAGACGGCGATGTAGAGGGCGGGAAGCACGGGATAGCCCCACGCGCGATAGGGACGCGGCAGGTCGGGACGGCGGCGGCGCAGGACGAAGAGGGCGACCACGGTCAGCGTGTTGAAGAGGAGCGAGACGAACGCGACCATCGTCAGGAGGTCGTTGTAGGTGCCGGTCAGGGTCAGGATGGCGGCCACGCCGCCCTGCAGGAGCAGCGCCGGCGCGGGCGTGCGGTAGACCGGGTGCACCTCGCCCGCGCGCTTGAAGAAGAGCTTGTCCCGGCTCATCGCGTAGAGCACGCGCGCCCCGGCCAGGATGAGCCCGTTCACGCAGCCGAACGTCGAGATCATGATCGCGATCGCGATGAAGGCGGACCCGGGGCCTCCGATCATGCGCTGCGCGGCCTCCGCGGCGATGCGGTTGTCCTTGACTGCGTACATCTCCTGGATCGGCACCATGTACAGGTAGGCCGCCACCGCCGCGCAATAGGCGGCCATGATGCCGAGAGTGCCGAGCACGAGGGCCTTGGGAAGGTTCTTCTCCGGCTCCCGCATCTCCTCGGCGGCGAAGGTCACGGAGTTCCAGGCGTCGTAGGCGAAGAGGGCCTTGCTCATGGCCACGCCCATGGCCGCGAAGAGGCCGATCTTGATCCCTTCCGGACCCAGGGCGGCCCCGACCAGGGGCTGGAAGTTCGACGCCGAGCCCTTGCCGCTGGCCACGGCCAGGATCAGCAGCACCGCGATGGCCGCGACCTTGGCGATCGTGAAGACGTTCTGCACCATCGCCCCGGATTTGAGACCGGTGATGTTGATCCAGGTGAGCGCCGCGATGACGATGAGGCCGACGGCCTGCGCGGTCGTGAACGGGTAGCGGCCGACGCTGAAGAGGACCGTCCCTTCGCCGATGCCGGGCAGGAAGACGCCCAGGTACTTCGCGAACGCCACGCCCACGGCGGCGATGAAGCCGGTGTTGATCGCGAGCAGGAACGTCCAGCCGTACAGGAAGCCCCACAGCGGGCTGAAGGCCTCCTTCAGGAATACGTATTGCCCGCCCGCCCGCGGCAGGGCCGCGGCCATCTCGCCATAGGCCAGGGCCCCGAACAGGGTCAGGATCCCGCCCACCACCCACAGGCCGAGCAGGAGGCCGGGAGTCTGGACGTAGCCGGCCATGATCGACGGGGCGACGAAGATCCCCGACCCGATCACGCTGCCGACGATGAGGGTGGTGGCCTCGAGCAGACCCAGGCCGCGGACGAGGCCAGCCCGCTTCGGCTCGTCCGACGGACTGGGGGTGGCCATTGGGGGACAAGGGGAGGATACCTCACCGAGCGGTCTATAATCTGGCACCCGACACTTCCGAGGCCGGGCTCAAGATGGATTTCCTCTTTTCCATTCCGTACCTGCCTCAGATCCTGATCGTCCTCGCTGTCTTCATCGCCTATCAGCAGATCGCCTCGCGCGTGCGCATCGGCGCCCCCGGCTCGGTCAGCAGCATGGACGACGTCCTGGGCAAGGTGCTCGGCCCCAGCTACCGCGAAGGCAAGCTGAATCGCCAGGTCGCTTCGTATCGCAAGTCGGGCCATGCCCTGGCCGCGGGCAAGCTGCTCGAGGATGCCGGGCGCCTGCCCGAGGCCGCGGACGCGTACCTCGAGGGCCAGGAGTACTTCGCCGCCGCCGCCACCCTCGAGAAGCTGGGCCGCCTCGACAAGGCGGCCGACTACTACCTCCAGTCCGGGGACTACAAGAAGGCGGCGAACGTCTACATCGCGGCCAAGAAGCCGGCCAAGGCCGCGCAGCTCTTCCTCGAGAAGGGCAACTCCCTGGAGGCGGCGCGCCTTTTCGGCGTGGCCGAGCAGTGGGACAGGGCGGCCGAGCTCTACGCCAAGGGCGGCTACCCGCTGCGGGCGGCGGAGGCCTACCAGAAGAAGGAGGATTGGGCCAAGGCCGCGGAGTGCTACGAGAAGCACTTCATGGAGAACGTGTCGTTCAGCACCCAGTACTCCTCGACCGCGCCCTCCGCCGACCAGAAGAGCGCGCTGCTCGCGGGGCGCCTCTACGAGCGCGCGGGCCAGCTTCCCAAGGCGCTGCAGATCTACTCCCGCGGCAGCTACTTCAAGGAGGCGGCCGACGTCTGCATGCGGCAGGGCCAGTACCCGAAGGCGGCCGAGCTCTACCTGCGGGCGGAGGACCAGGCGCTGGCCGCGGACGCCTACGAGAAGGGCGGCGACCGCGTGAAGGCCGCCAACCTGCGCGGCGAGGTCGCGCTCAGGGCCGAGAAGATCCCGGAGGCGGCGCGGCACTTCCTCGAAGGGCAGGACTACCAGCGCTCGGCCGAGCTGTTCGAGCAGGTCGGCATGCTGCCCGATGCCGCGGGCGCGTACGAAGCGGCCGAGAGCTGGGCGGCGGCGGGCGGCGTCTACATCCGCGCCGGCCACAAGGACCTCGCCGCCCAGTGCTACGAGCGCGCCGGCGAGCTGGAGACGGCGGCCAAGCTCTACGAGGAGGCGGGGCAGGCCATGCGGGCCATCCCCCTCTTCGAGAAGGTGGGTCTCACCTTCAAGAGCGGCGAAGCGGCGGCGGCCGCGGGCGATCGCGACCGCGCGATCTCCCTGCTCCAGCGCGTTCCCGCCAGCGACGAGAACTTCCGTGGCGCGACGGAGATCCTCGCCCGCCTGTTCCTGGAGTCCGGCCGCGCTCCGCTCGCGGTCGACCGGCTCCAGCGGGCCATCGCGGGCCAGCCCGTCTCCATGGCGAACCTCGACCTCTACTACTGGCTGGCCGTCGCCCAGGAGAAGGACCAGCCCGCGGACGCGCTGGCGCTTTACAAGAAGATCCAGGCCGAGAGCCTCGGCTTCAAGGACGTCGACGAGCGCACGGCCGCGCTGGAGGCGGGGAAGCCGATCGGGTTCGTGGCGCGGCCGGCCACGCCTCCGCCTCCACCCCCGCCGATCGTGCCCTTGACGGCGCGGCCCTCGGCGGGCGTGCCGCGTCCACCCGGTCCCGCGCCCGCGCCCGTGCCGCCGGCCCCGGCGCCGCCGGCGGCGGCCGCCCCGGCCGCTCCCGTCGCCGCTGCGGCCGCGCCCGCCCCCGCTGCGGCCGCGCCCGCTCCCGCTTCATCCGGCGCGCCCGGTCCGGTTTCGACCACCATCCCCTCCGCGGGGAAAACCGCCAAGCCGCGATTCGTCCCGCACGAGGAAGTGGGCCGCGGAAGGCTGGGCGCGATCTTCCGGGCCGAGGACCTGCTCGACGGGCGCAACGTCGCGATGCGGGTCCTGCCCGCCGCCGTCATCGCCGGCAACGGCGTGCTCAGCGCGCTGGCCACGGACCTCAAGGCCGCGGCCGCCCTGTCGCATCCGAACGGCGTGAAGGTCCTCGGCTTCGTGGAGCACGAGGGCAATCGCTGCATCGTCACCGAGTTCGTGCAGGGCCGCCACCTGGGCGATGCGCTCAAGGCCGGGCACAAGATGAGCGTGCAGCAGGCCCACGGGCTCGGCCGCGTGGTGGCCCAGTACCTCTCCTTCATCCACGGCAAGGGGCTCGTGCACGGCTGCGTCCAGCCGTCGAACATCATGGTCGCGAACGGCGTGCTCAAGGTGGCCGATCTCGGCCTGGGCCGCCTCGCCCACACCGTGCCCGCCGACGTCGACTACCGCGCGCCGGAGGCGCGGCTCGATGTCGCGGGGGACCTGTACGCGATGGCCGCCGTCCTCTACCACGTGCTCACCGGCGTCCACCCCAAGAAGCAGGCGCAGGGCGCGGCCATGCCCCTGCCCAGCACCTACAGCAACGGGGTGCCGGAAGCCCTGGACAAGCTCCTCATCCGCGCGCTGCATCCGCGGGTGGAGCTGCGCTTCGCCTCCGCGGACGAGGTCCTGGCCGAGCTGAAGAACATGGTCCGTCTCGCGTGACGCGGGCCTGGGCGTGAGCGCCTCCTGTCCGCTGTGCGCCCAGCGCAAGGGCCGCCGTGCCTGTCCGGCCAAGGGCGCCGCCATCTGCTCCTCCTGCTGCGGGTCCAAGCGGCGGGTCGAGATCGAGTGCCCGTCGGACTGCGTCTGGCTCGACGGCGCGCACGACGCCGGCTGGGAGGGCCGGGAGACGGAGCGCCGGCGCGATGCGCGCCGCCTGGGGCCGCATCTCCAGCGCCTCTCGCGCGAGCAGGCGGATCTGTTCTTCCTCGCCCTCGTGGGGCTGGGCACGCTCCGGGCGCGCCGCCGCGACCTCGACGACGCGCTGCTGGCGGCGGCGGTGAGCGCGCTCCGCAAGACCGTGGACACGCGCCAGCGCGGGATCCTCTACGACCACCAGGCCGAGGACCTCCGTGCCCAGGGCCTCCTTCTCGAGCTGCGCGGGCTCTTCGAGGCCCGCGGCGAGGAGGGCCGGCCGGTCGCGCCCGACGATCGGGACCTCGGTCCCGTGCTGGCCGCGCTCGAAGGCGCGCTGGCCGACGCGCGCCGCGAAGGCGGCGGCCGCACCCTGTTCCTCGACACCGCACGGCGCGTGGTCGGCGCGCCCGCGCCCGCCGCCCCCGCCTCACCCCGGCTCGTCCTCGAGCCCTGACCGCGGCCATGATCCCGACGGGCGAGGTCGTCACCATGGCGACGGACTATCTCCTCGCCGCCACCGCCTTCGCCGCCGCCATGTGGCTGTGGAAGACCGCGGCCGGCACGCCCGGCCGCTGGTGGGCGGCCGCCTTCGTGGCCACCGGTGTGGCCGCCGTCCTGGGCGGGACCTCGCACGGTTATGCGCCGGTCCTCGACAAGCAGGCGCACGGCCTGGTCTGGCGCCTCACCTACGTGACGGTCGGGGCCGCGAACTTCTGCGTGCTCTACGGCGCGGCCCTGGCCACGCTGCCCGGGCGCGTCCGGCGCGCCGCTTTGGCCATCCTGCTCCTGCGCCTGCTCGTGGTGGCGGCCGCCCTCGTCGCGCTCGCGCAGTTCCGCTACGTCCTGTACGACTACGCGATCACGCTCGCCGGCCTGCTCGCCCTGGCCGCCGCCCTGGGCGCGCGCCGCCAGCCCGGAGCGGGGTGGGTGGTCGCGGGTGTGGCCGCGTCCGCCCTCGGGGCCGTGGTCCAGCTCGCCCGCATCGGCCAGGGGCGTGTCTTCAACCACAACGACCTGTTCCACGTCGTGCAGGCCCTGGGGATCGCGCTCTATGCCCGGGGCGGACGCGATCTGCGGCGGGCGGAAGCGCCGGTCGTGCCGCGGGAGCCGTGAGCCGGAAAGGCGCGCGCTTATACTCGAGTCAGGTCATGGGCCCGGAGCGCCGCCGGATCCGCCGGTTGGCCGTCGTCGCCACGGCCACGCTGGTCCTCGTCGCCTGCGGTAGCACCACCATCACCCGCAGCGTCTCCGCGCCCACCAACACCGACGATTACGGCGCGGACATCCCGGTGCGCCTCACCGCGGCCGCGGTCAAGCCGTCCACGCTGCACCTCTTCAACGGGCTGCAGGCGACGTTCGTGAACGAGGACACCTCCGTGCACCGCCTGGCCGTGGACGCCACGCGCAGCGACCAGCCCGGATGCGCCGCGCTCGCCATCGTGCTCGAGCCGGGAGAGCGGCGGACGACGGAGACCCTGCCTCGGTTCGCGGCCTGCTACTTCGGGGACGCGCAGCGGCCGGGCGACGTGGCGCGGCAAGGCGTGGTCGTCACGCATTAGCGGCGCCGCGCGGCGGCTAGAAAGAGCGAGTCACGCCCACGAGCCAGCCGTACCTCGGCGCCAGCTGCGCCTCGTTCACGTAGCGGTAGACCGGCGCCTGGAAGAAGGCGTACAGGCCGACGCCGGCCGGTGCGCGTACGCGAAGGCCCGGCGTGACGTAGACGACGGTCGTGCCCGTGGAGGCCACGCCCGTCCCGCGGTACGTGCTGCGGCCCTTGTGGAACAGCTTGCCCTGCAGGGACGCGCTCACCGCGGCGCCGAGCGGCCGGCTCGCGCCCAGCGTCGCGATCGCTTCGTCTCCGAAGCGGTACGCGCGCTCGTTCGTGGTGGTGGCCTCGTACGACGCCGACGCCGTCCAGGACACGTCGGGGAAGAGGGCGCCGAAGGAGTACTGCAGGGAGGGCACGACGCTCCAGGCGCCGCTGCCCGGCTGCAGGGTGGGCTCCAGGATCGTTCCGTCGTAGTCGTCCATCAGGCCGTATCGCCCGAGGGGCGCCTTGAGGGCCAGCCCGCCCACCAGCGCGCCGCGATGGGCGAGCGCCTGGCGCAGGCCGATGACCCCGTCTCCGACTCCCCACACGTCGTAGGCGGTGTTGACGGTGCCGTGGACGACGTCGTGCGCGCGCTGGGTGGCCGCGGGCAGGGAGAGGAATACCGTCGTCTTCTCGAACAGACCGTATCCGACGTCGACCTGGAGGAACCGCTCCTGGCCGTCGCGGTCCAGGTGGAAGGCGGGGACGACGCGCTCCTGCTCGAAGTAGATCTTCGGCCGGAGGACGAGGCTGGTCGGGCCGCCGCCCCGCCGCGAGTCCGACTGGTCCGTGTCGCGGAAGGACAGGTCGACGCGCCAGGTGCCTTTCGCGAGCACGCCGTTCTGGCCGCGGGTGAGGAGCAGGCAGCCGGTCGAATCGCAGGCACCGGCGGGCGGGGGACCGAGAGACGTCGCGCCCAGCACGAGGGCCAGGGCCACCACGAGCGCGCGCATGCTGACGAACACGCTACGCCCAGGCCCGACCGCGGTCAACGCGGGTTGTTGCGCATCAGAAGCTCGCCCGCAGGCCGAACTGGATCTGACGCGGATCGGCCGCCCCCGTGGCCTGTCCGAAGCTGGCGCGGGGAGCGGGGCCGGGTCCGAACACGCCGTTGGGCAGTTGCAGGTTCGCGCGGTTGAGGACGTTGAAGCCCTCCACGATCGCTTCGACACGCGCGCGGGGGCGGACCACGAATACGCGTGAGACGCGCAGGTCGAGAGAGGCGAAGGCGAACCCGCGCCCGGAGTTGCGGCCGACTCCGATCGGCCGGTCGTTGCTGTTCGTGTCGTTGTTGCGATCACCACCGGTCGTGACGTTGAAGGGCAGGGCGGAGCCGTAGCTCAGCACGCCCGCCAGGCGCAGGTTCTTGCGCACCTCCGCGGTGCCGCTGACCACGAGTCGATGCCGCTGGTCGTTGTCGGACGGCCCCCATTCGCCGTGGATGTCGAAGTTGTCCTGGGGCGAGAAGAAGAAGGCGTTGCCCGCGTCGTCGTAGGCCTTGGACCACGTGTAGGAGACGCGCCCGCTGGCCCAGCCCGCGAGGCGCCGCCGGAGGGAGACGGTGATCCCGTCGTACGAAGACGTCCCCGCGCTCTCGTAGCGGCTGATGTTCGCCCACCGCGGATCGGGCCGGCCCAGGTTGCCGATGCCGCGCGCGGCCGCCTCCGCCGCGGTCAGGGTGGGCACGTTGACGTTGTGGGTGAGGATCAGGCCCTGGCCGCGGACGCGCAGGAACCCCACGGCGGCGGAGGCCTCCGTGCCCAGGGCGCGCTCCACCTGCACGCTGGCTTGCGACGTCCGCGCGTTCTGGATGTCGGGATCGATGGTCGTGATGCTGGCGAGGAGGCCGCTGGGGAAGGCGGAGAGGACGCCGGGAAAGGCGGGCGCGCCCGGCGTGCCCAGCGGCACCACCGCCACGCGGTACTTCGACCCGTCGCGCTGGAGGGCGTTCGAGGTCGCGCGCAGGGGGATCCGCTCGTAGAAGCGTCCCCAGTTCGCGCGGACGACCGTGGCCCCCGACCCCGGCGCCCAGGCCAGTCCCACCCGCGGCGAGACGTTGCCGGTGTCGGTGCGGACGGGGTCGGGCAGGAACTGGAGGTCGTAGCGCAGTCCCAGGTTCAGGGTGAGCGTGCGGCGGACTCGCCATTCGTCCTGCGCGAACACGCCGAGGTTGGGGTTGGACTGGAACTGGCCGGGCGCGCCGAAAGCCTGCTGGAACGTCGAGTACCGTCCGGCCTGGAAATCGGCCAGGGACGAGAACGCGTAGACGCCCTGGAGCGCGCCCGGGAAGGCGATGTCGGCGCGGTTCCAGAGGAGGTCCAGCCCGCCCCGCAGCGCGTGCGTCCCGCGCTCCAGGGTGGTGACGTTCGTGACCTCGTAGAGATCGAGGTCGCGCGCGGTCGGCGAAGAGGTCGCCGTGCCCAGGCTGGCTACCCCCGCGACGTTCACCGCGGGACCGGTGAGGTCGTTGGCGGGCGCGGCCAGCCGGCTCCGGGTGTACTGGGCGCGCGTCTCGTTGACGGCGCGCGGGGAGAGGGTGAGGAGGAGGCTGCCGGCGAGGGTCTGGTCCGTGTCTTCCAGCGCGGTCCCGCGGCTCACCGCGTTGAGGCCGCCCACCGATCGCGCGTTCGGGCCGCTGATGTCGTAGAGGCTGTAGCGCGCGGCCAGGAGCGCGTTGGGCGAGAGCCGGTGGTCGAGCTTCAGGAACACGTTCGTGCTGTCGTAGCCGGTCGTGGCCAGCCCGGTGTCCACGCGGGACCCTGGATAGGAGGTGGCGCCGAGCCGCGCGTTGATGGCGGCGGCGTCGCCGGGCCGGATGGTCACCACCGTCGCGCTGTGGAGCCGCGTCTGCTCGACGTTCCCGAAAAGGAACGTGCGGTCCGGCACCAGGGGGCCGCCCACGCTGGCCCCGTACTGCCATTGCCGCAGCGGGTCCTTGGTGGCGGCCAGCGGGCTTTTCGCGTCGAGGGCGTCGTCCCGGAGGAAGCCGTAGGCGTCGCCGCGCCAGGTGTTGGTGCCCGAGCGCGTCAGCACGTTCACGATCCCGCCGGACGCGCGGCCGTACTCGGCGATGCCGCCCGAGGTGACGACCTGGAACTCGCGGATGACCTCTTCGCTGAAGAACGTGCCCGGCAGGTCGGCGGCATCGTCGTTGGCACTGAGGCCGTCCACCACGAAGCCGTTGTCGATCTGCCTCTGCCCGGTCACGCTCAGGCCCGTGCCCGGCACGGCAGAGGTCTCCGGGAAGCGCTGGTTGCCGACGGGATTGCTGCGCGTCACACCGGGGGAGAGGGCGGCCAGGTCCAGGTAGTTCCGCCCGTTCAGGGGGAGGCTCGAGACCTCGTGCGGCGTGATCGTCTCCGCGACCTGGCTCCGCACCGTCTCCACCATGGGCAGGTCACCCACCACCTCGACGCTTTGCGTGAGCTGCGGCAGGGCCAGACGCACGGACACGTCAAGCGCCTCCCCGATGGTCAGCGTCACCGCGCGCGTGGCCGCCGCGAAGGGCAGCCGCTCGAACACCATCGTGTAGCTGTCCACGGGCAGGTAGAGGAAACGGAACCGTCCCTGTGCGTCCGTCTCCGTCCCGAACGACTGGCCCCGCTCGCGGCTGGTGGCGGTGACGCGCACGCCGGGCATCAGGGCCCCGCTCGGATCCGCCACCCGGCCGGACACGGCGGCGGCGGTAACGGCGGTCTGGGCCCGAAGAGATGCGGCCGGCACGGACGCGATCAGGGCCAGGACGGCGAGCGAACGGACGTTGAACGGAATGGGGACCCCACGAATGGAAAGCATGCGCGACCTCCTCGATGGGAACGGACTCAGCACCCGGACGGACACTGCCGTCCGGTCGACGGTGCGGCGGTCGGGGCTAAGCGGTTCGAGGAGGAAGGAACGGGAGACGCACGTGGCCGACGGCGGGGTCGTGCGAGGAGGCGAGCGGCGCCGCCCCGCTGTCCTGCACGCCCATGAGCGCGGGGGCCGCGGAAAGGAGGTACGGCGTCGTGGCCGCGAGCACCGGCCTGGTCGGGTCGTGATGGCAGGCGCCGGTCATGGCGGTGGCGTCGCGCTCCATGCCGCCGTGGCAGGCCTCGCGGCTCGCGCTCGGCCGCGGCGGGCAGAAGCAGACATGCCCCTTGCACATCTCCGGCGCCCCCGACGACAGGACGAGCACAGAGGCGCCCGTCTCGAGGGCGGGGGCCACGAGCAACGCGACGGCGAGGAGGCGGCGCAGGGTCTTCGTCACGGCGATCCGGAAACGCTCGATTCTCTCACGACGCGGGCACCACCTTGTAGACCTCGCCGTCCTGGTCGACGATGTAGACCTCGCCCTCGTCGTCCCGGCCGAAGGCGGTCACGGCATTGAGGCCGCGGCCCAGCGGGGCCGTCCAGTCGCGCCGATCCACAGCCTGGCCCCCCTGCATGCGGAAGGAGCGGATGAACCCGCTGCAGTAGTCCGCGTAGAAGTACGTCCCCGCGTAGCCGGGGAGCCGGCAGCCGCGGTAGACGACGCCGCCCGTGATGGAGCAGCCCTCGCCGTGCGTGTACTCGAGGACGGGCAGGGTGAGGCCGGCCGTCGAGCACCCGCTGGCCGGCGCGAAGCAGCGGCTGCCTTCCATCGTGTTCCAGCCGTAGTTCTCGCCGCCACGGCGCGGCGCGGCCGCGAAGTCCACCTCCTCGATCGCGTTCTGGCCGACGTCGGCGATGTAGAGGTCGCCCGTCTCGCGGTCGAACGCGAACCGCCAAGGATTGCGCAGGCCGTAGGCCCAGATGGCCTGGAAGGCGCCCGCGCGCGCGACGAACGGGTTGTCGCTCGGGATGGCGAACGGACTGCCGCGGTCCACGTCCATGCGCAGGAGCTTGCCGAGCGGAGTGGAGAGGTTCTGGCCGTTGCCCTGGGGATCGCCTCCGGAGCCGCCGTCGCCCAGGCTCGCGTACAGGAAGCCGTCGTTGCCGAAGGCGAGGCCGCCGCCGTTGTGGTTCGCGAAGGGCTGGCGCACGAAGAGCAGCTCGCGCTCGGTCGCGAGGTCGACGGCGTCGGCGGTGGGCGGAGAGGCCCGGAACTCCGAGATGTGCGTATCGCCGAGGCGGTCGGTGTAGTTGACGTAGAAGCGGCCGTTGCTCGCGTATTGGGGATGGAAAGCGAGGCCGAGCAGCCCGCGCTCTCCGCCGGAGCTGATCTTGGAGCTCACGTCGAGGAAGGGCGTGCCCACCACGGCGCCCCCGCGCACGATACGGATGCGGCCGCCCTGCTCGACGACGAAGGCACGGGTGCGCTCTCCCGCGGGCACCTGGAAATCGAGCGGGCTCGACAGGCCGCGCACGAACAGCGTGGTCGTCAGCGTCGGCTGCCCGCCGACGGGCGTGGTCGAGCATCCGACCGGCGAAGTTGACGCGCTGGGGCCGGGGGTGGGATCGCTCATCCCATCGCTGCCGCACGCGCCGAGAGTGACGGTGGCAAGGAGGACGAGAGAGCGAGAGAACACGACGACCGGATGGCTTCTCATGCGGGAAATTCCTGGCGAGGGAGAGGGGGAGAGAGATTCAGGCGCGGCGAGTAGCCTTGGCCAGGATCCAGAGCGGCCCCACCAGCAGGTGGGCCAGGTTGCGGTAGAACGCGGGCGCGCGCTTCTCGTAGACGTAGTGCCCGATGAACTGGAAGATCCAGCCCACGACGAACAGCACCAGGGCCCACACTACGGGGATGTGCTGCCCCACGGCGATGCTCGCCACCGAGATCGCAAGCATCAGCACCGCGAGCAAGGGGTCGAGGGTCAGGTAGTACGCCGTCGCGCCGAGCAGGAGCACCATGGCCAGCGTCACCGTGAATCCGCCCACCGCGAAGAGCGGCACCGCGCTCAGCATCGCGAAGAGGCTGAGCACGATGAGCGGGATGCCGACGTAGTGACACGCCTTGTTGCCGGGAGTGCCGTGAAAGGCGGCGTAATCAGCGAAATGAGCCTTGAGGATCGGACTCATGGGCGCCTCCGGATTCGAGTATAGCCCCGCCCGGCCCGGCTCGATCCCGGCCCTCAGCCCTTGAGCTGGGGGACCTCGCCCTCGAGCAGCCGCGGCAGCTGGTCCGCCCGGAACTGCAGGCCGACGTAGAACGCACCGAACTCCGCGTACCACGTGCTGGCCTCGTCGAAGCGCATCTCGTAGATCAGCTTCTTGAAGACGATGGGATCGTCCGCGAAGAGGTCCACGCCCCATTCCCAGTCGTCGTAGCCGATCGAGCCGGAGATGATCTGGGTGACCGCGCCCGCGTAATGCCGGCCGATCACCCCGTGGTCGCGCATCATGCGCCCGCGCTCCTCCACCGGCACCGCGTACCAGTTCTTGTGCTCGCCACGCCGCTTGTTCATGGGATAGAAGCAGACGTGCCGCCGCGCCGGCACCTCCTGGAAGAGGCGGCCGATCACCCGCTTGCGCTGCTCGTCCATCTCGGCGTCGAAGGCCTTCTCGAACTCGGGCGCGCCCGCGGCCAGGCCCTTCTCCTTGAGCCGTCCGTGGATCTGCGCCGTCATCTCGTACATGCCGAGCTCCACGATGGAGACGTACGACGACGTCGCCTCCAGGAAGGGAGCGACGGGCAGGCGCGCCACCGCGAGCTGCGCCGCCTGCAGCGCGTCGAAGTCGCGGCGGAAGTGGATCAGCATCAGGTCGCCCTTGTGGCCGAGGAGGGTGGTGAGGGCGGTGGCGCCGTCCTCGCCGCGCGGCATGCCGGCCAGCCCGTCGACGGTGGCGGAGGCCCGCTGGCGCCGCTCCGCGTCGGGCAGCGACCGCCACGCCTCCCACCGGATGCGGAACATCTGGTGGAGGAGGCTCCAGCCCTCGAGGGTCTCGGGTACCCTTGGATCGTGCATCACCATGAGCCCGATTCTAGCGACTCCAGGTCCCACCGTCGCTGATCCCGCGGACGCCATGCCTGACAAAGTTTTGCAGGCATTGGAGATGTGTGACTTGGAAAGGGTCCCGCGGGGCCTCACAATACCGGGTTACCAGGCCGCTAGACACGTCCTTTAGAGGTTCGCGATTCCCGTGAGACATCACCCCGCCCTGCTGATCGGGACACTCGTCGTCGCGTGTGCCGGCACGGCCTGCAGCAAGTCCACGCAAGGGGCCGGTCCCACCGGCCGCGCGCGCATGCCGACCGTGAAGGTCGACCCCGTGCGCGCCCGCGACGTGACCTACCGGATCCAGGCCGTGGGCAGCCTCGAGGCGGAGGAGATCGTCCAGGTCACGGCCGAGGTCGAGGGCAAGGTCACTGACGTCCGCTTCGACGAGGGGATGCGGGTCGGTCCGCACACGATCCTCTTCCGCATCGATCCCGACCGCTATCGCCTGGAGGCGCAGCGGGCGGAGGCGGCCTACCAGAAGGCGCTCGTCGACGCGCGCCGCTCCCAGCAGGACCAGCAGCGGCGCGAGCAGCTGGCCAAGGAGCAGCTGGTGGCGGTGGAGGAGCTCAACCGCTCGCGGGGTGAGGCCGACCGCCTGGCCGCGGAAGCGGATTCGTCCAAGGCCGCCCGCGACATCGCCCTCCAGAACGTCCGCCGGTCGGAGGTGCGCGCGCCCCGCGGCGGCGTCATCAATACCAAGACGGTCGAGACGGGCCAGTTCGTGAAGACGGGCGACATCCTCGCCCGGCTCGTCGACACCAGCCGGCTCCGGCTCCGCTTCAAGGTCTCGGAGGGCGAATCGCTGCGGGCGCGGCCGGGGCAGTCGGTGGCTTTCAAGGTGGCGGCGCTGGGCAACACGCCGTTCACGGGGCAGATCTACCACGTGGGGGAAGTGGCCGATCCGACCACGCGGCAGGTCGAGGTCCTGGCCTGGGTGAAGAACCCCGGCGTGCTCAAGCCCGGCTTCTTCGCGGAGGTCGATCTCGCCTCGGAGACGAAGGCCAACGCCGTGGTCGTGCCGGAGCCGGCGGTGGTGGCCAGCGAGCGCGGCTTCGTCGCCTACGTGATCGACGGGACCAAGGCGCGGGTGCGGCCGCTCAAGCTCGGCATCCGCACGGGAGACGGGGGCGTCGAGATCCTGTCCGGCGTCACGCCGGGAGAGAAGGTCGTGGTCGAGGGCTCCGACCGGCTCTCCGACGGAATGGAAGTCCAGATCGCCGGCGCTCCCTCTCCGTCCGGCTCCGCGCGCGCCACCGCGCAGTAGGTCCATCATGTCCGACGAAGGCCGACAGCCCCGAAGCGGCGAACCGGAAGAAGACCCGAGGCTCATCGCGACGGGCTCCACCCTCGCCGACATCTCGATCCGCAACCACGTCTTCGCCTGGATGCTGATGCTGGGCCTCATCGGCTTCGGCCTCATCTGCTTCAGCGGCTACGGGGGCGTGGTCAAGGGCCTCGGGGTCAGCCAGAACCCGGACGTGGACTTCCCCGTGGTCAGCGTGTCCCTCAACTACGAGGGCGCGTCTCCCGAGATCATGGAGACGGACGTCGTGGACCCCGTCGAGGACGCGATCACCTCCGTGGAAGGCGTGAAGGAGATCTCCTCTACGTCGCGCCAGGGCTCGGCCAACATCACGGTCGAGTTCGAGCTCTCCCGCAACATCGACGCCGCCCTCCAGGACGTGCAGACGCGCGTGGCCCAGGCCGCGCGCAACCTGCCCCGCGAGCTGGACCCGCCGATCATCAGCAAGACCAACCCCGAGGACCAGCCCATCATGTGGCTGTCCCTGTCCGGGAACCGCTCGCCCACGTTCATGGCGGACTACGTCCGCAACGTCATCAAGCCTTCGCTGCAGACGATCGAGGGCGTGGGCGAGGTGTTCATCGGCGGCTACCGGCAGCGCTCGGTGCGGGTCTGGTTCGACGCCGCGCGCCTGGAAGCGCACGGCCTCACCGTCCAGGACGTGAACCGCGCGATCGAGAACGAGCACCTCGAGGTGCCGGCCGGCCGCATCGAGACGGCCGAGCGCGAGATGAACGTGCGCGCGGAGGGCGAGGCCATCAACGTGGCCGCCTTCCGTCAGATCGTGGTGGCCTCCCGCCAGGGCGCGCCCGTGCGCCTGCAGGACGTGGCCGTCGTCGAGGACGGGCTGGAGGACCGGCGCCGCCTGGCCCGCAGCGACGGCGAGCCTTCCCTCGGCTTCGGCATACGCAAGCTGCGCGGCGCCAACGCGGTCGAGGTCGGCGACAAGGCGCGCGCGCGCCTGGAGGAGCTGCGCCGGGAGCTGCCGGAAGGCCTCGTCCTCGGCGTGCGCTTCGACTCGACCACGTTCGTGAAGCACGCCATCAACGAGATCCTCTTCACGCTGCTGCTGGCCGCGGTGCTGACCGGCATCGTGTGCTGGGTCTTCCTGGGGTCGTGGTCGAGCACGGTCAACGTGCTCATGGCCATACCCACGGCCATATTCGGCACCTTCATCGTGATGTACTTCCTGGGCTTCACGCTGAACACGTTCACCGTGCTCGGCCTGACCCTGACCGTCGGCATCGTGGTCGACGACGCCATCATGGTGCTGGAGAACATCTACCGGCACCGGGAGCACGGGGAAGGGAAGATCAAGGCCGCCTCCATCGGGGCGCGCGAGATCACCTTCGCCGCCGCCGCCGCCACCCTGGCCATCGTCGCCATCTTCCTGCCCGTCGCGTTCATGAAGGGCATCATCGGAAAGTTCTTCTTCCAGTTCGGCGTCACCATCTCGGTGGCCGTGCTCATCTCGCTGCTGGAGGCGCTGACCCTGGCCCCCATGCGCTGCTCGCGGTTCCTCGAGGTGGGCGAGAGGCGCGGACGTTTCGGGGCCGCCGTCGATCGCGCTTTCGACCGGCTCTCGGGGGCGT
>Ga0209382_10001098_pt1 | contig 43300 bp, 53 predicted proteins | sample SoiMetdeltSBSDD5_FD_187599 | JGI IMG/M metagenome (GOLD analysis project Ga0209382, IMG submission 187599) | Bulk soil microbial communities from a Populus tree surrounding site in Tennessee, USA - Soil MetaG P. deltoides SBSDD5 (SPAdes) (version 2) | ecosystem: Environmental > Terrestrial >... | reverse complement strand
CTCGTCGCGCACGCGTCGAAAGACCGCCAGCCGCTGCTCCTCGCTTCCGGTGGCCGCCGAGGGGTCGTCGAAGCTCCAGTGCAGTCGCTGGCTCACACCGGGAAAGACCGGACACGATTCGTTCGCGTTGTCGCAGACGGTGATCAGCGCGTCCCAAGGCTCGCCGACGAAGCGGTCGAGCGTCTTGGACGTGTGACCGCGTAGATCGATGCCGATCTCCGCCATCACCCGGACCGCTAGCGGGTTGACGCCGCGGGCATCGGTACCGGCACTCGCGACTTCGAAGCGGTCGCCGCCGAGACGACGCATGAAGCCCTCAGCCATCTGGCTGCGCGCAGAGTTGTGCGAGCAGAGAAACAGCACGCGCTCGACGTTCATCAGCGGGCAGGCTTGACGGCGCGAACGAACGCGCTCATGAACTTGCCTTCCACCTGAGGCTCGATCGCGTCGAGGTCGATGCCCGAGCCCGCGAAGAGGTCGCGCGCGTCCTGCGCACGATAGACGCGCGTCGGCTCGACGCTGATCGCCTGGAAACCGGCTTTCGTGAGCCTGTCGCGATATTCCTGCTCCTCGAGCGCCCCGGCCACGCAGCCGATCCACAGCTCGATGTTTCGGCGGATCGCCGCGGGTACGTCCCCACGCACAACGACGTCGGAAACCGCGAAGCGCCCACCCGGCTTCAGCACCCGGAACGCCTCGGCGAGCACGCGATCCTTGTCGCCCGAGAGATTGATGACGCAGTTCGAGATGATGACGTCGACGCTCGCATCGGGCAGCGGAATGTGCTCGATCTCGCCCTTGAGGAACTCGACGTTCGTCACGCCCGCCTTCTTCTGGTTCTCACGCGCGAGCGCCAGCATCTCGTCCGTCATGTCGAGCCCGTAGGCTTTGCCGGTCGGTCCCACCCGCTTGGCCGACAGCAGCACGTCGATACCGCCGCCGGAGCCGAGGTCGAGGACAACCTCACCCGCGTTGAGCTGAGCGAGCGCGGTCGGATTGCCACAGCCGAGCGACGCCGCGACGGCCTCCTCGGGAAGCTCCGCCGTCTCATCGCAGGCATAAAGATTCGACGTGATTGGATCCCGCTCACCACGCGACGACGCCGTCTCGCAGCACGAGGCGTCGCCGCCGCCAACGACTTTCAGTGCGGCCTTGCCGTACTTTTCTTTCACGACGTCCTTCAGATCCCGTTGAGCCATCGCGGCCCTCCTCATATCAAGCACGCTTGATATGTGCGGAGAAAAAAGGGGCTCAGTCGCAGCGGCGCGCCACCCGCAGCTCCGTTGCTCGCGGCTTGAGGGCCGCAACGGCGGATTCGATCTCGGCAATCGCATGAGGCTCGAGCGAGTAATAGATCCACCGCCCCTGACGCCGGTCCCGCAGCAGTCCAGCCTCCTTCAGCGTCTTCAAGTGAAAGGACAGGCGGGACTGGCCGGTCTCGAGCATGTCGGTCAGGTCGCACACACACTGCTCGCCGCCGCGCAGCTGTTCAATGATGCCGAGCCTAGTCGGATCCGCGAGTGCGTGGAACAGCCCGGCGGCGCGCCCCAGGTCGGTGCCCGTCTTTGTCGTCACGCCGCCAACATATCAACGATTCTTGATGTGTCAAGCGGCGCGCCCGGACGCCAGCCGCCACCGCCGGACCGCGACCAGCGCCCATACCGCCTCGACCACCCCGAACGGCCAGGCGCCCTGGGCGAATCCATATAGGGAGGCGAGCACACACGCGCCGGCGAACCCCAAGACGTAGCCGCGGCCGCGCCGTTCGAGCGCGTAGCACACCATCATCGCCGTTACCGCGATCAGGCCGAACATCGACAGTCGATCCATGGTGTTCTAATCACTCAGACAAGCGCCCCATGCAAGTCCTGATCGCCCGGGACGCCGACGAGCTCGCCGAGATCGGCGCCGACGTCTTCCGCGACCGGGTCCGCGCGCGGCCCGATCTCGCGATGGCCGTGCCGGCCGGCCGGACGCCGCGCCGCATGTACGCGCGGATGGCGGCGCTGCAAGTGCGCGACCCCATCGATTACTCGCAGATGCGGATCTTCTCCGTCGACGAGCTCTGTCCACCGGCGCCGGCCGACGGCTACTTCTGGCGTCAGGTGCGCGCCGAGTTCTTGTCGTGGGCGCGAGTGGACGCCGCGCGCTGCCGGCCGTTCGCGGTCGACGCGGGCGACCTGGACGCGATGTGCGTGGCCTATGAGACGGCGATCACGGAGGCCGGCGGGCTCGACGTGGTGATGCTGGGGCTCGGTCCGAACGCGCACCTGGCCTCGAACGAGCCGGGCTGCGCCTTCGACGTCGTGACGCGGCCCGTGCGTCTGCTCGACGCGACGGTCAGCTACATCCTCACCGACGACGTCATCCAGGGCGAGGTCTGCGAGCGCGCGGTCACGCTGGGGCTGGCGACGATCATGGCCGCGCGCGAAGTCATCGTGCTCGTGAGCGGCGAAGGCAAGCGCACCGCCCTCGGCCGCATGCTCGACGGGCCGGTCACCCCGGAGGTGCCCGCGTCGGTGCTCCGCGGACACCGACGCTGTCTCGTGCTCACGGATCGCGCCGCGCGCCCGTGAGCGCCGCGACAGTCAGCCGTCAGCGCCCGACGAGGGGGCCGACGACGTCCGCGAGCGCCGCGGGTTGGACGCGGCCGCGGACTTCGATCACCGCGATGCGTGCCAAGAGTCGCGCGTAGGCGGCGAGATCCGGCGGCACGGGCGGCGCGTCGAACGGCCGATCGATGTCGAACACCCCGAGGTCCTTGTGGACGAGCGGCACCGCGGCCAGCGCCCGCGCCAGCGTCAGTCGGCGCGCGTCGAGACCGATACCATCACGCGTCCAGCGCAGCAGCACCAGCGCCTTGAGATCGCCGCGCAGCTCCATCGTCCCCTTGACGTAGACCGCATTGAGGTCGACGTCGGACTTTCGCTCGAGATCCCAGAGCTCCGCCGGCGGCATCGCCTCGAGCGCGCGGCGCTCCTGGGGCGAGAGCCGGTGCCGCAGCCGCGGGTGCGACAGGAGCGTGCCGGGATTCACACGAGGCTGCTTGGGGTAGCCGAGCGCCTCCACGCGATCCTCGAGCGGTTTGGCCAGCACGCGATCGTTCGAGAGGAAACGATAACCCGCCTCGACCAGATGCAACGCCGCCGTCGACTTGCCCGCGCCGGGCGGCCCGGCCAGCGCGGCCGCGCGGCCATTCCAGGACACGGCCGACGCGTGCAGCAGCAGATGGCCCCGCGCCAGCACCGCGCGCGCGTAGCAGTGGTTCACGAGATTGACGGCCTGGTTGAGATTGGCCACGAGATCGCCGGTCGCCCAGGCGTGGCCCGCGCGCACACCCATCAGCACACCCGTCGTCCGCTTGAGGATGAGGCGCTCCCCGTCGCCTTCCCGCACCGCTTCCTTGACCTTCCGGCCGGCGGCGCGCACGACGTCGATGAAGCCGTCCGGCCCGGTGACGCTGCCGTCGTGGACGAGACGAACGACGGCAGCGTCGGCCGGCGTCTCGTTCGTCACCCACGGGTCATAGTAGAGCCGCAGCGCGCTCCACATCCGGAGCTCGTTGGTTTGCACGACGATCGGCACGTCGACCACGCGCAAGATCAGCACGTGCGGCATCTGCGCCCTCGCCAGCGCCGCGGCGGTGTCTTCGGTGATCACCGCGCGCTCGCCGTCCGACAACGCGCCAGCACCGCATCGGCCAACCGCGGCGCGGCGTCCACGCCGCAGCCATCGAGCAGGCCGCGAAAACCGCCGAAGGCGCTGACCTCGAGCACGGTGAATCCGTCGTCTACTTCGATGAGGTCCACGCCGGTGAAGAGCAGCCCGAAGTGCCGTGCCGCGCGCTCGGCGAGCGCGAGTGCCTCGGCGGGCGGATCCGCCGGCGCGTAACGTCCGCCGGACAGCACCGTGGTCATCCACTGCCCGTCGCCCGCGATGCGCCAGTACGCGCCGAGGCAGCGCCCGTCGAGCACGGCCACACCGAGGTCGCGCCCCGGATGCTTCACGAATCGCTGCAGGTAGAACGGATCCGCGTTCTCGGCGCGGTGGCTCTCGAGAATGCGCCGCACGTCGAGCGCGGAATCCAGACGCACCATCCCGCGGCCTTTGGAGGTGAACAGCGGCTTGAGCACCGCGGTGCCGAAGCGCTCGACGCTGGCCACCGCCTCGTGGACGTCTTCGGTGATGACGGTCTCGGGCACGGGCAATCCCGCGCGCACCAGCTCGACGGTCATGCGGTAGCGATCGACCGCGACCTCGAGACGGTTGGGCGCGCTCCACACCGGCACGCCGGACGCTTCCCAGTGCCGGAGAATGTGCAGCCGCTCGCGCACCGTCCAGCCGCCGGCCGTGTCGCCGATCTTCTTCACCACCACCGCCTCGGCGTCGAGCCGCCGACCCTCGTGCCACACGCCGGGCTCGGGCAGCCGCAGCGCGCAGGCGGCGAGGTCGACCACGAGCGCCTCGGCGCCGGCGGCACGTAGCGCGTCGGCCAGGCGCTCCGTCGACCAGGCCCCAGGCTGTCCGACGACGGCGATCACGCGGCGCGACTCGCGGCCCGTTCGAGCAGGTGGACGCCTTGCAAGAAGATGTCACGGGCGAAGTCCGTGTCGGCGACGAGCCGGCTCGACGTCATGAACGAGCGCGCCTGCGCGACCGTCAGCCGCGCCTCGAAGTGCACGTCGCCGACGAGGCGCGCGAACTCCGCCGCGAACTCCTGGATGTAGCCGTTCAGCCGCACCAGGTCCGCGCGCAAGCGCGCATCCTGGATCGGCATGCGCAGATTGCTCACCAGGAGGACCCCGACGTCCTGCACGTAGTCGCCGAGGCCGCTGCGGTGGACGTCGATGTAGTGGACGCGGTCGTGCGCCGCATCGTAGACGATGTTGTTGGTGTTGAAGTCGCCGTGCAGCCGCACGCTGACCGGCGGCGCCAGGTGCGGCTCCATGCGGGCGACGGTGTCGAGCAGCATCGCGAGCGACTGGTGAGCGATGCCGAACACACGCGTCTCGCGCCGCCGGAGCGCCTCCAGCTCGGGATGCAGCGTGTAGAGATCGGAAAGACGGTCGCGGATCTGACGAATGTAGTCGACCGCAGGCGGCTCCTTCGTCATTGTGGCCAGCCACACGTCGCGCACTGTCTCGAGCAGCCGCTGCGTCGCGCGAAGCTTGTCGTCCCACGGGCGCGCGAGATAGACGTCGCGCAGCGCCACCCCTTCCAGATATTGGCCGAGGAACGACTCGCGGCCGTCGCGCTGGAACCGCTTCTTCACGCCGGGGACCAGACCGGGCACGAGGCGGTTCCACTCTTCCATCTCCCGGACTTCTTCCTCGATCTTCGCCTCCGCCCCCTCTTTCCAGATCAGCGGCCCCTCGCGCCCAACGAGCCGGCCCACGCGCGCGCCGCTGATGCCGCCCCAGATCTGTCGAAAGTCCAGCGGCGTCTCCGTGCCCGGCGCCGGCGCCACCTCGCCCACCATCTGCTCGAGATGCAGGTATTGGTGCAGCTTGAGCCGCTCGCCGGTGAGGATGAACAGCGTCGTCTCGCCGATGTTGAGGATCGAGTCGCCCATGCGCTCGAGGAACTTCGACACGAAGAGGTTCGTGATGACGAACGCCGGATCCTGTCCCGGCTCGGGGAAGCGCTTGAACGCCTGCTGCAGCGCTTCGCGATACTGCCGATCGAGCTCCGGCTCGCACGTGCACGCGTGCTTGGCCTTCTCCGCGCTGCCGTCGGTGAACGAGGTGATGACTTCGTCGAGGGCGGCCAGCGCGACGCGCGCGGGGCCGGCGAGATCGAACGGAATCGGACGCGTGGGCAGCCGCGCCACGTGCTCGGCCTGCTCGGCGATGTTGACGGCGTAGTCGCCGAGCTTCTCGAGGTTCAGCGCGACGCGGAAGACACCCCGAAGACGCCGCGACCGCGGACTTCCCGCCGGTTCACCGGCGATCCGTTCGAAGCAGGTCTCCTCGATCGCGCCGAGGAGGTTGTCGATCTGATCGTCCTTGTCGCGCACGCGCGCCGCGAGCACGACGTTCTTCTGGAAGAAGGCCGTCATGGCGGTCATCAGCTGCGACTGGACGAGCCTCGCCATCAGGGCGAGGTCCTGGCCCAGATCTTCCAGCATCACGACGGCGAGCGGCTCGGAGCTAGCGGCCGGTACGCGGACCGACGGCGACGCGGAGCTCGGGCGCCTTCGTCACGGCCTGGCGCTTCCAGCCGATCTCGAGCTCCAGCTTCCCCTTGTGCTCTTTCTGCGCCACCTTGATCTGGAGCCTCATGTCAGGCCCCGGTGCCAGCCGGAGCGTGCGCTCGCCCGACTCGAGACTCACTTCTCCCCGCTTGAGACCGACCGCGAGCGACGTGAGGTACTCGGCGATCTCCTCAGGCGAAGCGATGCGGGCGAACTCGAACTTGTCCTTCCCCATGCTGGTCTCCTCCGGCCTACTCGTCGTCGTCTTCATCATCGTCGTGGGCGCGCTTCCACGCGATGGCAATCTCGATCTTCGCCTTCCCCTTTTTCTCGCTCGCCTCGATTTCCATGGACAGGTCGCCATCGGGGAAGACCTCGATGCCCTCTTCGCCGAGCGACAACGACAGCGACCGCGCGCGGATACCGTCCGCGATTCGATTCAGCGCCTCCGCCGCCTCTGCCGGCGATGCGACGCCCTCGTACTCGAACTCTTTACGCCCCATCCCCGTCCCTCCCCGCGGCGACCCGAATCAGCGGCCGCTTGGGCCAGCGCAGCTTCACCGCGACGTGATTCGCCCGCTTCTTCTGCTTGACCTCGATTTCGAGCACCAGGAATTCCGACGTCGCCAGTGACGTCTCCCGCTCGCCCTGCGTGACCTTCAGCTCTCCCGCGAGGACACCGCGCGCGAGCTGTGACAGATAAAACGCCGCCGCGTCCCGACGCGCGTGTCCGCGATACTTGGCCGGGATGGTGCCAGGCGCCGGCTCGCGCACGGAGGTCGGGCCGTCGTTGGCGGCCTCGGCGTGCTTGCTCACAGCGTCGATATCCATTCGGCCCCGTGAGGCCGGCCGGGGCACGCCGGTACGTCCCCCTTGTTTAGCGGCGCCCGACCGTTGAAGCGACGAGTCTCGACTGTCCGAGCCCGACGGCGCCGTAACACTTCCGTAACATCTTCGTAATGTTTTTCAATGACTTAGCCGTCTTAACGCGGAGCGGAGTATAGGGGGACGTCGAGAAACCCGTCAAGCCCTCTTTGATCGTCTTGATGACCGCGTGCAGCGCGATGTCATCGGTGTGAATGAGCGTGTGGCGAACGCCGAGTTGCAGCCAATGATGCGCATCGCTGCCGGCGACGATCGGCAATCCGAGAGCGCGCGCTTGCACGATGAGCATCAGCTCGGTGCCGAAATCCTTGCCGTTGATCTCGAGCGCATGGAGCCGGCGCAAATCGGTCGCCGAAAATTTCCCCAGCTCTTTGGTGCGTCGGAACATGTGTGCGCCGATGCGGGCGATGTCGAAGTCGTCGGTGACGTCGAGGAACTCGCGCAGCGTCGGCTCGTAGCCGTGCGAGAGTTTTTCGGGGAAGGCCGCGTCCAGGCGGCGAAGCTCGGCCAGCTCGGCGAGCACGATGATGTGCGCCTTCTCGCGGATGTTGACCTCCGCCCCGGTCAACAGACCGATTCCGCGAGCGTGGAACACGCCCCGCTCGCACGGATACGTGTCGGCGAGATGGTCGTAGATGTCCCAATAGCCGCGGGCGTGAAAGTGCTCGGTCAACGCGACGGCATCCAGTCCGACGCTACGCGCCATACGAGCCGTGCGCCGGATCGAACCCGGATCGAAGCTGAAATGCTTGGAGATCTTGGGGTGCGTGTGGGTATCGATGCGCTTCAACCGGGCGCCTCCTCGTTGGAGTTGTCCACCGTTATCCACCGTCTCGGTGAGTTCCAAGATCCCGCGGTGCAACGCGCATTCCACCGTTGGCGCTTCCCGACCCCAACGTACACAATATCTCGTTGCCGGGGTGTTACAGAAGCGCAAATGTTGTGTTGCTGGGGATAAACGGTGCGGTAACCGGTGGATGGCGGTGGATAAGGCAGCCCCGGCTTTACGACCGACAAACCCGGTAGGAATCGGTTTTCCTTGCGCATGTAGCTCTCACCCAACCAGGCCCTTATTCGTAATGGCGTCGTCACATTCGGATTGTTACGATCACTCGCGTTTGCATCAGCAGCGCCTCACACCGGAGGATCCCGCGATGGGTAGCAATGCAATCTCCTTTCTTCTCGGAATCGGCGTCGCGTGGCTCGCGCCGACGCTCTCGCGCGTGTTGCGGCCGCTCGCCGTCGAGGCGACGGCGGCCGGCATGGGGCTGCTCCAGGACGCGCGTCGCATCGCGGCCGAGCAGCTCGAAACGATCGAGGACATCGCGGCAGAAGCACGCGCTCGTCGCGAAGCGATGCTCGCCGCGGCGAATGGCAATGGGCACCACATGGATCTCGGTGACGAGGAACCCGGCGTTGCGGAGGCGGACGAAGCGGCCGCGCCACCGCGTCGCCGCACAGCCGCCAGACGCCGCGCGTCCTGAAGCGCCATGCCGTCGGATGGAGCTCACGAAACGCTCGAGGTCGTTCACCGCATCCCCGGACGACTGCGCGTGCGCGTGCCCGCCGCCGGCGATGCGGAGGGCTTGAGTGAAGCGGTCGCGGCGCTGCCGGGCGTCACGTCCGCCGCGTGGTCACCGCTGACGCGTCGCCTGCTCGTGCTCTACGATCGCGACCGTGCGGATGAGGCGGCGATCGTCGCCGCCATTGCCGACCACGCGCAGCTCGACGTCAGCGCGCCCGCCGAGCCATCGACGAACGGTCATCGACCGACGCTGGCGGGGACGGTGACGTCGTTGTTCAGCGCGGTCGATGCGCGCGTCACCGGCGCCACCGGCGGCGCCGTGACCCTCAGCGTCCTGGTCCCGGCGGTGCTGACGCTGTGGGCCGCGCGCGAGATCCTGAGCGGCCGCGCGGCGCCGTTGAGGTGGTCGAGCGCGCTCTGGTACGCGCACTCCCTGTTCCGCGACTACGCGTTGCCGCGTCGCGAGAGCTGAGCGATGCGCTGGCGCGTCGCCCACTCGGTGCGCGGGCATCTGCGCGTGCGCTATCCCGCCGCCTGGCTGAAGCCGAGACAGGAGACGGTGGTCAGCACGCTGCGCGCGGTGCCCGGCGTCCGCACCGTGAACGGCAGCGGGCTCACGGGCAGCGTGCGGATCGAGTACGATCCGTTCCGCCTTGCCGAGAGCGCGCTCGTCGACGTTCTGCGTGAGCTCGATGGCCGCCTCGACACCGGTGTGCGACAGGTTTCGGCGCCGCCCGAGCCGCCCGGGGGTCTCGACGCGTCGTCGATGCCACTCGTTCGTCTCGCTGGCGCCACGACCGTGCTCGCGCTCAGCGTCACCGAAATCGTGTCATGGCCGCTGCTGACCGCGCTCGTGCTGATCGCAGACGCCCCTGCGGTAATTCGCGCCGGCGCCGCGCTGGCGCGCGGAAGTCTGAACGGCGAGGTGCTCGAGGCCTCGACGCTGGCCGTGCTCGCCGCGCGGCGCAACTTTCCAGCGGCCGCGCTGCTCACCTGGCTACGCGCGCTCGGCGACTGGGTCGTGAGTCGCAGCGTCGTGACCACTCGCCGATCGCTGCGAGATCTGGTGGTGTCTGCAGACGAAACGGCGGTGCGGCTCGAGGGCGACGCGCGCGTGACCGCGCCGGCAACCGCGCTGCGCCCGGGGGACGTCGTCGTCGTTCGCGGGCCGCAGCGGCTGGCGATCGACGGCACCGTCCTGCGTGGTGAAGCGCTCGTGAACCAGCAGACCATGACCGGCGAGGCGCTTCCGGTCGAGCGCGCGACCGGCGACACCGTGTTCGCGGGCACCACGGTCGAACACGGCGAGCTCGAGATCCGCGTCGATCGCGCCGGCCTCGACACCGCCGTCGGCCGCATCGTCGCCATCATCGAGACCGCCGCTGCGGAGAAATCCGAGATCCAGATCTACGCCGAGCGCCTGGCGCAGCGGGATGTTCGCCGAACACTCGCGCTCGGCGGGCTCGGCGCGGCGGTCTCGCGCAGCGTCGAGGCCGGCGTCGCGATTCTCGTGGCCGACTACGGCATGGCGGCGCGCGTCGGGATCCCGACCGCAATCGTCACGTCGATGAAGCGTGCCTCGCGCGAGGGCATTTTGATGAAAGGGCCGCGCGCGCTGGAGGCGCTCGCGCGCGTCAACACCGTCGTCTTCGACAAGACCGGAACGCTGACCTCCGGGACGCCGCGCATCGTTCGCGTGGTGACCTACCGCAGCGGCCCGACCGAGGACGAGCTCCTGCGGCTCGCCGCCGCCGCCGAGCGCGGCTTCCGCCATCCGGTGGCGCGCGCGGTCGCCGCGGCGGCCGCTGCCCGACGGCTGGACGTGCCGGCCGTCACCAAAACCCGCTTCAGCACCGGCTTCGGCCTGGACGTCGAGATCGAGGGCCACCGGGTGTTGGTCGGCAGCCGGCGATTCATGGAAGCGGAGCGCGTCGCGCTGACGGCGGCGCAGAGCGACGAGGCGAGCGCCCACGCGGTCGGGGCCGCGCCCACGTTTGTCGCGATCGACGGACGGCTCGCGGGAGCGCTGATCTTGCAGGACTCGCTCCGAGCCGAGGCGCGCGACGCGGTGCTCGCGCTGCGCGCGCGAGAGATGCGAAACGTCATCATGCTGTCGGGCGACCATCCGGAACCCACCCGCGTCATCGCCGACACGCTCGGCGTGCGGCACTACTACGCCGAGATGCTCCCGCACGACAAGGCGGCGCTCATTCGCTCACTGAAGGCCGAGGGACGCGTGGTCGCGATGGTCGGAGACGGCGCCAACGACGCCCTCGCGTTGAACGAGGCCGACGTCGGCATGGCCGTGCCCGGAGGTGCCGAGCTCGCCGTCGAGGCCGCGGATGTGGTCCTGCTGCGGGGCGGGCTCGATCGTGTCGTCCGCGCCATCGATCTCTCGCGCGAGGCGATCGGGGCGATCCGTCGCACCCTGGGCGTCGCCGCCCGCGCCAACCTCGGCGTGGTCGGGCTCGCCTCGTTCGGTCTCGCCAGACCGGTCATGAGCATCCTGCTCGCCCACGGCACCACCGTCGCCGCCGCCGCCGTCACCGCCGCCCGGGCCGATGGACGCTCTGCTGTGCAGGAGCGTTCACATGGCTGACCCGGGCTTTACGAGAATGTCCACCGCTCGTCATCGTCTTGTTACACGCGCCTCGTATGGTGAGGGCGGAGGGCGAAACGATGATCGCCGGATTCCTGCTCGGGCTTCTGGCCGACGTCGTGTTCGAGTCGGCGGGGGCGCTACGGCGCTCATTCGGGACGGAGATGGACCGCTACTTCGAACGGCGGAGGTTTGCGGCGACGACGAAACGGTCGGTCGCCTCGACCCACTAGTCGTCGGCTCGCCGCCCCCGGCTCGACGCGCGGGTCTACGCGCTTGAGCTCGGTGCTGGCCCGGCGCAACGGCAGCCGCCTCGTCGTCACGGTGGTTTCTGCCGCCGTTCCCGGTCGCGTTCGCTTTCGTCTGCCTGCCCTGCGTGACGCGCCCGCGCTGGCGTACGCCGTCGAGACACGCCTCGCGGGCCATACCGCCGTCCACAGCGTCACCACGAACGCGGTTACCGGGAGCGTGCTCGTTCGATTCGACGCGCGTCGTCTCGACATGCGGCAGCTGCTTGCCACCGTCGGCCGCGAGGCCGCCGCAGCTCGCTCGGGCCGAAACGGTCACCGGGATACGACCGCGCCCGCGTGGCACACGCTCGAAGCCGAGGACGTCGTCGACCGTCTCGCGACGTCGGCGGACACCGGACTGACGATGGCCGAGGCGGAGCGTCGCCGCCTGGAGCACGGTGGCAACGTCCTGCCGATGCACAGGCCGAAATCCGGCGCGGCCATCGTGCGTGATCATCTCTCGTCGCTGCCGGTCGTTCTGCTCGGCGGCGCCGCCGCGCTGTCGCTGGTCGGGGGCGCGGTACTGGACGCCGCGGTGATCCTGGCCGTGGTGGCGGCCAACGCCGCGGTCGGCTATGTCACCGAGAGCCGCGTCGAGCGCATTCTCACCGCCCTGCAGAACGCGACCATTCCGCAGGCGGTCGTTCGGCGCGACGGCACCGAGAAGATCGTGCCGGCCGCGGCGCTGGCTCCCGGCGATCTCATCGTCCTGCGCGCCGGCTATGACGTCCCGGCGGACGCGCGACTGCTCGTCGCCGACGGCCTGGCCGTGGACGAGTCCGCGCTCACGGGCGAGAGCCTCGCCGTTTCGAAATCGGCGCGCGTGCTCTGTCCCGATGACGCCGCGCTCGGCGACCGGCGGAACATGGTGTACACGGGAACGGCGGTAGCTGAGGGCGCGGCGCTGGCCTGCGTGACCGGACTCGGTCGAAACAGCGAGCTGGGTCGGATCCGCGCGCTCGTCTCGGAGACGAGCATGCCGCCGACGCCGCTCGAGCGTCAGCTCGATCAGCTCGGCCGCGGCCTGGTCGGCGTGTCGCTCGGCGCCTGCGCGGCGGCGCTGGGACTGGGACTGCTGCGCGGCGTGCCGCTCGTGGAGATGCTGCGCTCCGCCGTGTCGCTGGCGGTGGCCGCGGTGCCCGAAGGCTTGCCCGCGGTGGCGACGACGACGCTCGCGCTCGGGATGCAGCGGTTGATGCACCGCGGTGTGCTCGTGCGCCGGCTCGCCGCCGTCGAGAGTCTCGGCGCCACGACGGTGATCTGCGCGGACAAGACCGGCACGCTGACCGAGAATCGCATGGTCGCCGACGTCTGGTACGTCGGCGACCGCGAATATCGGCGCGCCGACGTGGCTGAGGCCGTCCGATCGGACGACGCGCTGCGGATGGCGCTCACGATCGCGGCGCTGTGCAACGACGCCGAGCTGGTGGGCGATGAGGTGCACGGCAGCGCCACCGAAGGCGCCCTGCTCGTCGCCGCCCAGGACGCCGGTCTCGACTACCGCGCGCTGCGCGCCGCCCATCCGGTGGTCGACAGCCGGCCGCGTCGCGACGGCGACACCTGGATGGCCACGGTGCACGTCCGCGGCGACCGCTCCCTCACGGCGCTCAAGGGTGCTCCGGAAGACGTGCTCGCGCGCGCGAGCCGCATCGTCACGCGCCATGGCGTGCTGCCGGTCGAGGCGTCGGAGCGCGAGCGCATCCGCGCGCGCGAAGCCGTCATCGCCGCACGCGGTCTGCGCGTGCTCGGTCTCGCGTACTCCGATCGCGCGGCCAATGGCGCCTACGACGATCTCGTCTGGGTCGGGCTCGTGGCGCTCACCGACCCTGTGCGCGAGGGCGTTCGCGACGCGATCGCCGCGTGCCGGCGGGCCGGCATTCGTACGATCATGCTCACGGGCGATCACCCGCAGACGGCGGCCGCCATCTCGCGCGAGCTGGGGCTCGGGGAGCGTATCGTCGAGGCCTCCGAGCTGGCGAACGTCGACACGGGCCGCCTCGCGATGCTGGCGGCCGAGGCCGACGTGTTCGCGCGGGTGTCGCCCGCGAACAAGTACCAGATCGTTCGCGCGCTGCAGGCGGCCGGTCACGTCGTCGCCATGACCGGCGACGGCATCAACGACGCGGCAGCGCTGCGGGCGGCCGACATCGGCGTCGCCATGGGCGCGCGCGGCACCGACCTGGCGCGTGACGTCGCCGACGTGGTGCTGCTGCAGGACGACTTCGCCGCGCTGCTCGGCGCCGTCGCCCAGGGCCGCGCGATGCATATCAATGTCAGCCGCAGCCTGCGCTTCCTGCTCTCGACGAACGCCAGCGAGATCATGGCGACGCTCGGCGCGCTCGCCATCGGCATGCCGCGGCCCCTCTCGGCGATTCAGCTGCTGTGGATCAACCTGCTCTCCGACGTCGCGCCCGCGCTGGCCCTGGCGGTCGAGCCGGCGGATCGCTCGGTGATGGAGCGTCCACCGCGCGATCCGGCGCTGCCGATGCTGTCCGGCGATGACCTGCGCGAGATCGCCGCCGACGGAGCGCTGCTCACCACCGCGGCGCTCGCCTCTCAAGGGATCGGCCTCGCCCGCTACGGGCCGGGACCGCAGGCCGCGACGCTGGGATTCTCAACGCTGACCGCCGCTCAGCTGCTGCACACGTTCCGTTATCGTGCGGCGGCCGACACCAATGGCGCTTCGGGCGCACGCTCACGCGTGACCACGGTCGTGCTCGCGAGCCTGGGTGCACAGATGGCGGCGCTCCTCGTGCCGCCGCTGCGCCGGCTTCTCGGCGTGACGCCACTGGCGCCGGCCGATTGGCTCGTCGTCGCCGCGGGCGCCCTGACGCCGGCCGTGCTGCACGAAGGCCGCCGCCGATTCAGCGCATCTTCCTAACCACACGTCGATGGAGGACGAAGCCATGGCCACGCGGAAACGCTCGCAGACCCCCGGCGTGCGCCCCCACACCGCCGGCAACGTGCAGCAGACGATCTACAGCGCGATCAGCAGCGGAGAGGTCGTCTCCGCCGGCGTGCTCAACGTCGTGAAGAACACACTGGTGGGCGCGCTGGCCGGCGCTCGCGACGTCGGGGCCGAGGCCGCCACGACCGCCGTGTCGGCGGTGCGAGGCGCCATCCGCGCCGCCGAGGTCATCGGCGCCGATCTCGGCGTGGTCGCCAAGAACGCGATCCGCGGGACGATCGAGGCCGCCGAGCAGATCGGCGGTGAGCTGGGAGGCGTCGCACGCTCCGCGACGCGCGGCGCGGTGAAAGCGACCGGCGAGGTGGGCGGCGACGTGGCGCTGGTGGCGCGTCGCGCCGTGGAGGGCACTGCGGACGCGGCGCGCACGCTCGGCGTCGATGTCGCGACGATCGCGCGCAGCGCTGCTCAGGGCGCCGTCGAGGCAGCCGACCGGATCGGCGGCACCGCCGGCCGCTCGGTGCGCTCCACGCTCGGGGGAACCGTGGCCGGCGTACGCTCGCTGGTCAAGCCCAATGGAACGGCGGCGCGCCGGCCGCCCGCGCGAACAGCCCGAACGCGTCGGCCGACCGGCAAGCGGCGCTCCGCGTAAACGCGTTCAAACGGCCCGAAGCACGCCCTCAGGCGACGGCACGGCGGCGGCGCGCGCCGCGTGCTTTGGCAAGCGGCTTTCGTGCTCGGAGGCCGTCGGCCGATCGCCGCAGCCCGTCGGTCATCCGCATGAAACCGGTTCCAAGCCCGCGCGCCGGCTCGGCGATCCCCCTGGACACGGTTCGGCCGACGTGGACGAGATCACCGCCGATGTCGTTCGCCGCCTGAATGGATCCGCGCGCCGCGCGCACGAGCGTGGACCCGAGCTCGCTGCCGACGTCCTCCGCGGCGTGTAGCACTTCCACGAGGGTGCGCTCGGCCAGGTGGACCACGCCGACGGTCAACGCTTCCGCCGCCCCAACCGCCGTCGAGATCACCAGCTGCGTCCTGCCGGAATCCTGTCCGCGCGTCGTCTTGCTGCGTGCCATGGGGGCCTTCCTTTCGTTAGCCGTCGCGCCGATCACCCACCCGAACGACCGAGGCGGCGATTCTCGCGTCGCGGACGACCGTACGCAAGGGGAAGCGAGGGGCGGCTAGCTCGAGCGGGCGGAGAGCGCGGGCAGGTCGCGGCCGGCGCGTGCGTCGCGAAGGGCGACGGCGTGTGAGGCAGGGTGGCCAGCGAGAAGCGCGATGGGCTCGCCGGCGGCCTGGGCGGTGGTGATTGGAAACACCGGGGCGCCATCGTCCGTCGTCAGCACGCCGCCCGCCTCGAGCAGCACGGGTGCGGCGCCCGCGATGTCCCACAGGGACGCGCGGTCGTCGTGCACGAAGTCGAGCCCACCGAGCGCGATGTAGCAGAGATGGAGCGCCGTCGAGCCGTAGCGCCGCAGGCGGTGCCGCCGAAGCCAGCCGTCGATGAAGTCGGGCACGCCGGATCGAAACGGCGAACGCACCGAAAACACCGCGCCACCGGGCCCGGGCTCGACGCGGATGCGCAAGGGCCGGTCGTTCAGCCACGCGCCGCGGCCCGCGCAGGCGGTGAAGAGCCAGCGCGCGACGGGATCGTACACCGCGCCCGCGAACGGCATGCGATCGCGAAGGACGCCCACCGACACCGCGAACCCGGGCATGCCGCGCGCAAAATTGTTGGTGCCGTCGATCGGATCGAGGATCCAGGCGTACCGCGCCTGGCGGCTCGAGTCCCCGATCGGCCCCTCTTCGCCGACGAGCCCATCGGTGGGAAACAGCCGAGCGATCTCGCTGCCGAGCGCTTCCTGGATGGCGACGTCGGCGTCGGTGACGACGGTGCCGTCCATCTTGATCGAGACCTGGGCGCGGTGAAACCGTTCGAGAGCGAGACGGCCACCGAGGAGCGCCAGATCCGCGACGAGCCGAGCGCGCGATTCGCTCCCGACGCGCTCGTCGGCGCTCATCTCAGCCGATGCCCCGCCCCGAGCGCCACGATTGCGGTCCGAGCCAGCGCTCGATCAGCTCGCGGTACGCGACGAGCGGCGGCGTGACCGCATCGATGACCTTCGCGTCGTCGTCCCAGCGGCGAATGCGGACAGCGTCGCCGAACCATGGCTGCGTCTCGAGCGCTAGCCGCTGCTCCAGATCGAGCACGGCGCCTTGAGCGGCGAGCGAGCGGACGGAGGCCGGGGACAGGCGCCCCGTATAGCTCGGATTCACGGTGCACAGATACCGCTTGGCAACCACGTGATGCTCGACCAGCCACGCGACGCGTGCCGGCACCCACGGATGCAGCAGGCTGGCGCCCTCGTGGCCGTGGTGTCCCTCGGGCGCGTCGGGCGTCCGCCTCACGAGATGTCCGATGTCGTGGAGCAGCGCCGCGAGCACGACCTCGTCGTCGGCCCGCTCGCGCCGCGCGAGCGCTGCGCACTGCAGCGCGTGCTCGAGCTGTGTCACCGCCTCTTCGTAGCGCGCACCGCCGCGTGCGGCGAAGAGCGCGACGACGTCCACGCTCACCCGACGACTCCTCGCAGGCGCCGATCCGCCACCATGTCGTTGAACTCTCCGGCCGGGCCGTCGAAGACAAGGAGCCCGTCGGCGAGGACGATAACACGGTCGGCACAGAGGTGCGCCAGCGACGCCGAGCCGACGGACGCGACCGTCGCGATGCGCTCGATGTGGGCCAGGCGTCGCACCAGCTGAAGCAGGGTGGCCCCATCCTCGGGCCCCAGCGTGCGGTCGACGTCGCGCAGCACGAGCGCACGCGGCCGTCGCGCGAGCGCGCGGGCCACCGCGAGCCGCGCACGCTCCAATGACGTTAGCAACCCGACGGGATCCCGCCAGCGCGTGTCGAGCTGCACGGCGGCCAACGCCCGGACGGCTGCGAGGCGCTGCGACCGCCGCGGGAAGCGCAACAGCCCCGTGAGAGCGGTGCGGGGCGTGATCAGGGTGTTCCAGAGCACCGAGCGGTAATCGGTGAACGCGGCGTCGGGACCCGCCTCGGTCACCAGGCCTCGTATCCGGGCCGCTGTCTCGCGCATGAGGGGGATGCCGTCGGTCCAGACGCGGCCTTCGACGGGGATACGCCGGGCCGCGAACGCGTCGAGGAATGCCCGTCCCGTGTCCGGTCGCGCGGTGACGATCGCGGTGAGCTCGGAGCGCTCGAAGCGCGCGCACACGCGGTGGAGCAGCCACCCCCCACGCTCGTCAGGTACTCCGATGCCGAGGAACTCGATCACGGCCACCTCGCGTTGTGAATATCGCGCCTGGCTCGTTACGGTTTGATGACGGGATCGTGAAGTTCGTGAGCGTCCCACCTGGCTCATGCGACACGGGCTCCGGCCACCCAGACGGCGCGGACCACGGGCACGTCGTCGGTCGCGCGGACGCGGATCAGGTCGGCGCGCTTCCCCGCGGCGATCTCTCCTCGATCGTCGAGGCCGATGCGCTCCGCGGGCGTTCGTGACACGGTCGCGACCGCCACCGGCAGCGAAGCGCCGTGCGCGCGATGCAGTCGATAGGCCCCGTGCAGCGCGCTCATCGGCACGTAGTCGGAAGACAGGATGTCGACAAGCCCGTGTGCGGCGAGCTCGCCGACCGCCACGTTGCCGGAGTGCGAGCCGCCGAGGATGAGGTTCGGCGCGCCGGCGAGGACGGCCAGGCCGTAGGCGCGGCAGGCTCGCGCCGCCTCGAGCGTCGTGGGGAACTCGGCGACGACCGTGCCTGCCTTGGCGGCCTCCTCGACGTGGGTGACGGTCGCGTCGTCGTGGCTCGCGAGCGGCGTGCCCTGCGTGGCGCACGCGCGCGTGATCGCATCACGATGAACCGCGGCAAAGCGCACGTGGTCGTGGAGACGCCGCTCGATCGTGTCATCGATCTCCGCGTCGGTCATCGCCCACTTGCCCTTGTAGTATTCGCGGTACTTGTCGATGCGGACGAACTGTCGCTGTCCCGGCGTGTGATCCATCAGCGAGACGAGGCGCACGATGGGGTCTCCAAGGAACGGCTCGAACATCTGCAGCACGCCGCGCACGCTCACCTCGCAGCGGAGGTGGACGTAGTGCGCGACCCGCAGAAGCCCCTGCAGGTGCGCGGCGCGCACGGCCTCGGCGAGTGGGCGAGGATCGAAGGCACGCTGTCCCGTGTCGACCAGATAGCCTACGGCGAGTCCATCGAGCACTGTGGTGATGCCGGTGGTCGCGAGCTGAGCATCGTGGGCCAGGACGGCCGCCAGGACCGGCCAGGTCACGCCCGGGCGCGGAAACGCGTGCTTTTCGAGGACGTCGGTGTGCAGCTCGACGAGGCCGGGCAGCAGGTCGTCGCCGCCGCAGTCGATGCCGTGGCGCGGGACGGTCGCGCCGCGATCGACGTCGACGATCCTACCGTCGCGGACGCGCACGCTTCCCATGAACGCATCGTCGCGCGTGACGATCCGTGCATTGGCGAGGACCAGCTCGCTCACGCCGCCTGCCCGTGCAGCCGTACGAGTCGCGTGGCGAGCGCGGCGCGCACAGTGGCGTCGTGAAATGCGCCGACAATGGCCGTGCCGCGATCGCGCGCCTCGGCGATGAGCGCGACGACCGCCGCGCGGCTATCGGCGTCGAGCGCCGCCGTGGGCTCGTCGAGCAGCAACACGGGGTGACGCGCGATGAGACCGCGCGCGACGTTCACGCGCTGCTGCTCGCCGCCCGAAAAGGTGACCGGCGGCAGACTCCACAGCCGCTCCGGAATGCGCAGCCGCTCGAGCAGGGCACGCGCCCGCGCGAGTGCGTCGGCGGCCGGCACGCCGACGGTGCGCAGCGGCTCGATCACGACGTCGAGCGTGGCGACGCGGGGGATCACGCGCAGGAACTGGCTGACGTAGCCGATCGTACGCTGCCTCACGTCCAGGATGCTGCGCGGCTCGGCTCGCGCAATGTCCACGACGCGGCCCCCGTGACGGATCAGGATCTCGCCCGATTGCGCGCGGTAGTTGCCGTAGATCGTGCGGAGTAGAGTGGACTTGCCCGCGCCGGAAGGATCGCCGAGCACCACGCATTCGCCCGGGACGACGCTCAGGTCGACACCACGCAGCACCGGCAGCTCGACGCCGCCCTGGACGTGGAGCGTGAACGTCTTCGTGAGGCCGCGCACGGCGAGGGCCGGTGTCACGGCTGCAGCACCGACGAGACGAGCAGCTGCGTGTACGGATGCTGCGGATCGTCCAGCACCTGGTCGGTGAGACCGGTCTCCAGCACCTCGCCGCGCCGCATGACCATGAGGCGGTGCGAGAGCAGCCGCGCGACGGCGAGGTCGTGGGTGACGACGATGGCCGACAGCCCGAGATCGGCGACGAGACCACGCAGGAGGTCGAGCAGCCGCGCCTGCACCGAGACGTCGAGGCCGCCGGTCGGCTCGTCCATGAAGACCAGGCGCGGCTGCGTCACGAGGTTGCGCGCGATCTGCAGGCGCTGCTGCATTCCGCCCGAGAACGTCGCCGGCAGGTCGTCGATGCGGTCGCCGTCGATCTCGACCTTGTCCAGCCACTCGAGCGCGGCCGCCCGCACGCGGCCGTAGTGCCGAACGCCCAGCGCCATCAGCGGCTCACCGACGTTGGCACCGGCGGTGACGTCGAGGCGCAGACCGTCGCGCGGGTCCTGACGCACGATTCCCCAGTCGCTGCGCGCGAGCTTGCGGCGCATCGCCTCCGACAGCTCGACGACGTTCACGACCTGCCCGTCGCGCAGGGTGAACTCGACGCGGCCGGCGCATGCCGGCAGGCGGCCGGACAGACACGCGAGCAGCGTCGTCTTGCCGGAGCCCGATTCGCCCACCACGCCGAGGACCTCGCCGGGCCAGAGGTCGAAGCCGACGTCCAGACATGCAACGTGGTCGCCGAAGCGCTTGGTGAGCCCGCGCACGCTCAGCAGTGGACGCTCGCTCACGTGCCGCTCCGCCGCCGCTCGCAGTAGTCCGTGTCCGAGCACACGAACATGCGGCCGCCCTTGTCGTCGACCACGATCTCGTCCAGGAACGCGTCGCGCGCACCGCACAGGGCACACGCGTGGTCCCAGCGCTCGATCGTGAACGGATAGTCCTCGAAATCGAGACTGCGTACCGATGTGTACGGCGGTACCGCGTAGATGCGCTTCTCGCGACCGGCACCGAACAGGAGCAGGGCCGGGCTGTGGTCGAGCTTGGGGTTGTCGAACTTCGGAATGGGCGACGGCCGCATCAGGTAGCGGCCGTTGACGCGAACGGGATAGTCGTACGAGGTCTCCACGTGCCCGTGGCGCGTGATGTCCTCGTAGAGGCGCAAGTGCATCACGCCGTACTCCTCCAGCGCGTGCATCGTGCGCGTCTCTGTCTCGCGAGGCTCGAGCCAACGCAGCGGCTCGGGAATCGGCACCTGAAAGACGACGATCTGGCCCTCCGCCAGGCGCGTCTCCGGGACGCGATGGCGAGTCTGGATGATCGTCGCCTCGTCGGCTCGCGTGGTCGTGCGCACGCCGGCGGTGCGGCGGAAGAAGTGCCGGATGCTGACGGCGTTCGTGGTGTCGTCGGCGCCCTGATCGATCACCTTCAGGACGTCGTCGGGGCCGATGATGCTCGCCGTGACCTGCACACCGCCGGTGCCCCAGCCGTACGAGAGCGGCATCTCGCGGCTGCCGAACGGCACCTGGTAGCCGGGGATCGCGACGGCCTTGAGCAGCGCGCGCCGAATCATGCGCTTGGTGTGCTCGTCGAGGAACGCGAAGTTGTAGCCGCTCACGGCGACGTCACCACGGGCGCGACCCCCGCCTCCGCGCGAAGGGTCCGCAGAAGGACCAACTCCGACTGGAAATCGACGTGGTGCGGAAGCTTCAGATGCTGCACGAAGCCGGATGCCTCGACGTTGTCGCCGTGGTAGAGGACGAATTCTTCGTCCTGCGGCGGTGTGAGCGGCGCCTCGCCCAGCTCCCGCGCCCGTAGCGCCCGGTCCACGAGCGCCATCGCCATCGCCTTGCGCTCGGTGTGGCCGAACGTCAGCCCGTAGCCGCGCGTGAACTGCGCCGGCGCCGTCGCCGACCCGGTGAACTGGTTCACCATCTGGCACTCGGTCACCGTGAGCTCACCGATGGTGATCGCGAAGCCGAGCTCTTCCGGCGCCAGCTCGAGCTCCACCGCGCCGAGACGGATCTCCGCCGCGAACGGGTGATTGCGTCCGTACCCGCGCTGCGTCGCGTAACCCAGCGCCAGCACGAAGCCTTCGTCGGCCCGCCCCAGGCTCTGGAGTCTGACGTCGCGCGCGGCAGGAAAGACGAGCGGCTCGCGCGTGATGTCGCCGACGGCGCGTGAGTCTTCGTCTGGCCGCTCCGGCTCGATCAGCCCTTCTCGATCGAGAACGTCCACCACCCGGGGGGGAGCGGACATGGGTTGGTCGTCGCTTCCCGGTGACGCCGGGGCGCTCATTGGCCCGGAGGCGACGTGTCTCGGCGCCGGTTCGCCCTCGGGCGCGGCGAGAGAAAAGTCGAGTAGACGATGCGTGTAATCGAACGTCGGGCCCAGGATCTGTCCGCCCGGCACGTCCTTGAAGGTGGCCGACACCCGCCGGCGCACCGTCATGCGCGTCGTGTCGACGGGCACCGAGGCGCCGAAGCGGGCCAGCGTCGTGCGATACGCGCGGAGCAGGAAGATGGCCTCCACCAGGTCGCCTCGCGCCTGCTTGATGGCGAGCGCCGCCAGCTCGCGGTCGTAGAGCGAGCCCTCGGTCATCACGCGATCCACGGCGAGCCCGAGCTGTTGCTCGATCTGGGCGAGTGTGAGCTCCGGCACGGCTCTGTCGCCGCGGCGCTCCTCCGCAAGCTGCACGTGCGCCGCCTCGATCGCCTGCTCGCCGCCCTTCACCGCCACGTACACGTCAGTCGTCTCTCACCCGCACGGTGCGGGGAAGCGCGGCGAGGCAGGGGCCGGCCGCGAGCAACAGATCGACGCCGCGTGGGAAGTGCATGCCATTGCCGCGCACGAGGTCCCAGAAGCGCGGCGGCGCCCCCGCGACGTCGAGCCGAGTGGTGTCCGCGATGCCGGGGCCGGCGAGCCTGGCCCCGGCGCCCGCTGTCAGCGCGTCCACCTGGAGAATGAGCGTGGCGGAGCGGTCCGGCATCACGTCGGTGCCGAGGTCGAACTCTCCGAATGCGGGCATCGCGGCCGGCGCCAGCACCAGCGCGAAGCGCGCCGACTCCGGCCCCTCGACCAGCGGCACGCCGCAATGAAAGCGCAGCCACTCCACCGCCTCGCGCGAGCGCGCGGCATCGTCGAGCCACAGCGGTGTCTCGAAGTCGAGCAGCGTGAGGCAGACGGCGGCCGAGGCAGGCGCCAGCGGCGCCGGGGCCTCGATGAGAGCGTCGAGCGTCACGATTCGGCCCGGGTGCGCCATCGCCTCGAGCACACGACGGAAGACGCGCTGGCTGCCGAGCACCGGATCGACGAAGCCTGGGCGCATGCTCAGTCCTGTCCGCGAACCATGGTGAAGAAATCCACGCGCGTTGCCGCGGCGCGTGCCGTCACGGCGCCAAGACGCGCCTCACGCGCCCGCGCGAGCGGCTCGATGACCGTCGCTTCCAGCGTGGGACGCCTGCCGTCATCCTGCAGCAGCGCGTCCAGCACCGCCGCGCGCTCGGCGTGGCGCATATCGCGCCCGCGAACCCACGCCTGCCCCAGCGCGCCGCCCACGAACTGCACCGCGCAGCGCGTGACCGGGATCTCGCCGACATTGAACCGCAGGCCCGTGCCGCCCGCGCGCGCGCGGACCATCACCAGGCCGACCTCGGGACCACGCACGCGGGCGTAGGGCGGCGGATCGCCGATCCGTCGCCACGCGGCCTCGAGCTCGTCGGGTGTGGCGAGGGCAAGCACGGACATCCATCGACGGCGCAGCACCTCGGTCATTTCTGCGCCTTCAACCGCTTGGCCGTCTCGTTGAGCTCGCGGATCACGCTGTACTTGGCGTCGTCGGCGGGGACGAAGTTGCCGAGCCAGGCGCCGATCTCTTTGAACGCCTCGGGGTTGCGCGTCTTCATGGTCGTCAGCGACTCGACCACCGCGGAGCGCAGGCTCGCCGGCATGTCCCGGCGTATGACGATCGGGTCGTTGGGAATCAGACGCGAGACCCAGATCACGCGCAGACCGCCGCGCGGCACCTTGTTCTCGCGGGTGAGCTGCTGCAGATCCGGCAGATTCGTGGAGGCCACCTCGACCTTCTTGTTCGCGACGGCGAGGATCGACGCCTCGTGCGAGCCCGAGAAGATCACCTTGGCGAAGTGCTTCTGGGGATCGATGCCCATCTCCATCATGAAGAAGGCGGACGGCACGAGGTACCCGGACGTGGAGTTCGGATCGTTGAAGGCGAAGGTCTTGCCAGCCGTGTCCTCGGGGCTGAAGATGTCGGAATCGGCGTGCACGATCAGGCACGAGCGATACCCGAGCGAGCCATTCGCCAGTTGCAATTGGGCGATCGGCTCGACATTGGCGTAGTTGTTGGTCGAGGCTTCGACGTAGGACTTGGGCCCCAGGTGGCCGAGCTGCGCCTTGCCGAACTTCAGCGCCTCGATCGTGCCGCGATAATCCGTCGCCGTCGTGTACTTGACCTTGACGCCGAGATCCTTCTCGAGCTGCGCGACGATCGGCGTCCAGCGGCGGCCCGCCTCGGCAGCATTCTCGGTGGACAGCAGCGCGAAGGTCAGCTCTTTCGGCCAGGTCGGGTCGGCACCGAACGCCGTGCCCACGAGGGTCAGGACGATGGCGGCCACCATCAGGGTGCGAAACGCACGCATGAAGCCTCCTAGGCTCGCCGTCAGATCGCCAGCCGGCGGATCCGCGACGAGACGACGTCCACCGCCATCACCATGAGCACGATGAGGAGGATGACGGTGGCCGCCTCGCGGTCGTTGAATGCTCGGATCGTGTCCCAGAGGTAAAAGCCGATTCCGCCGCCGCCGACCATGCCGATGACGGACGCGGAGCGGATGTCCGATTCGAAGCGCAGCAGGATGTAGGAGAGAAAGTTCGGCAGCACCTGCGGCACCACACCGAAGGCGATGACGTGCAGACGTCCCGCGCCCACCGCGGCGACGCCCTCGACCTGACCGGGATCGATGGACTCGATCGTCTCGCTCAGCAGCTTGCCGAGCACGCCGCCGGTGTGAATGCCGAGCGCCAACATGCCCGCGAACGGGCCAAGACCCACCGCGGTCACGAACATCAGCGCGAAGACGAACTCGTTCACTGCGCGGAGGACGTCCATCGCACGGCGCGCCGCGAAATAGACGGCGCGGTGCGGAGCCAGGTTGCGCGCGCCGAGCAGGCCCAGCGGCACCGAGATGAGAACGGCGAGCAGCGTGCCCCAGAGGGCGATGCAGACGGTCACCACGCACTGCCACGCGTACTCCCCGAGATGCGCGAACGAGGGATGCAGATAGCCGCGCAGGAACACGCCGATGTTCCCGGCGTCGCGAACCAGCTCGAGCGGCCGCAGCTCGATGACGCGCGCCGCCGTTCCGAACACGAGCGCCAGCGCCAGCGTCGTCATGAAGTTGCGACCGAAATGCGAGTCGCGTGGCGGCGCCGCGGGCGCCGGCCCTGCGTCGACGCCGAGGAGTGCGCCGCTCAGCACGCTCATGATCAGGCCAGCCCAGCCAGCGCGCCGGCCTCGCGTCCGTCGAGCGGCTCGGGAAGCTCGCCGAAGATTTCGACGAGCCTCGCCGCGTCGAGGTCGGCCGGCGTGCCGTTGAACACGAGCCTCCCGGCGCGCAGGCCGAGGATGCGATCGGCGTAGGTGCGGGCGTAGTCCACGTGATGCAGCGTGGCGACGACGGTGAGGTTGGCCGCCGTCGCCACGCGACGCAACGAATCCATGATCCGCCGACCGTTCAGCACGTCGAGGCTGGCGACCGGCTCGTCGGCCAGAATCACGCGAGGCTGCTGCGCCAGGATCCGCGCGATGGCGACGCGCTGCTGCTCGCCGCCGGAGAGCGTGTCTGCCCGCTGCCACGCGCGATCGAGCAGCCCCATCTGGTGCAGGCACCGCAGCGCGATGTCGCGGTCCACTGCCGAGAACCGTCGCGCCAGGACCGCCCATCGCCGCCACCCGTGAACGTGCCCGAGTCGTCCGACGAGGACGTTGTCGATCACACGGAGGCGCTTCACGAGATTGAACTGCTGATAGATCATGCCGACGCGCCGGCGGTGGAGCCGGAGCGCGCGACCGTGCAGTCCCGTGAGGTCCACGTCGCCGAAGCGGATCGAGCCTCGCGTGGGTGACGTGGCGCGCGCCAGGCAGCGCAGCAGGGTCGTCTTCCCCGCGCCCGACCGACCGATGATCGCCACGAACTGCCCGGGATGAATCGTTGCCGACACCGCCTCGAGAGCCCTGTTGTTGCCGTATACCTTGCCGGCGCCGTCGAGGCTGATCACCGGGGACATCGGCGCGGTCATGACCGGCGCCACCGTACGTGCCGAGCATTGCCGACTCGTGACGCGGTCGTGAAGATTGAGCGACGCGTGACATGCCATGATCGGTCTCCATGCGTCACGCGGTTGAGCAGGTTCACGGCACGGGCTCCATCCGTTGACGCGAGAGCATCAGGAATCGGAACGCGCTCCGGAGCTGGATCTGTACGTGACGCGGCAGCTTGCTCGCGGTCCAGGACCACGCAACGTGGGCTCGCGTGCGCCCGTCGTGCAGGGCCGTACGGAGGTCGGCGGCGCTGTGGCCGGGAAAGCGCGTGACGCCGCTGCCGAGATACCAGATGTCGTGCGCGTCGCTGCCGCCGGTAACCGGCAGCATCCATTCGACGTTGCGCAGCGCCGCCCACGCGTCGTACAGCGGCGAGAACACGCCGGCGTTGTTGACGACCTCGAGGCCATCGAGCGGCAGGTCGGGCACGAGCGCGCCGAGCGAGCGGTGGCCGCGCGCGGCGCCACGCAGTGGATGAAACGGATGCGCGGCGACGGCGAGACCGCCCTGGCCGTGAATGAGCTCGATCGTGCGCAGCGCCGGCAGGCCTGGGGGCACGCGCTCGGACAGCCACAGCCCGAGCAGGTGGCCGTTCAGCGTGCTGATTTCCTCGCCCACGACGACCTCGATGCCGAGCGCCGGGTGCGCGGCGGCGAAGTCGTGCGCGCGCAGCGCGCCGCGGATCTCGTCATGGTCGGTGATGGCGAGGATGTCGAGACGCCGCCGTGCCGCCGCGAGGACGATCGTTTCCGGCGCCTGGGCGCCGTCGCTCCAGAGCGAGTGGACGTGGAGATCGGCGCGGCCGAAAACTCCGCCGCGCCGGCGCGCGCCTCCCGGGAACGGCCCCAGGAGCGCCGCCGCGACATGCCGTCGGGCAGGCGTGAGGCGAGTCTCCACCTGAGCGCAGGTTGCCGCGCTCGTGTGACCGGCTTACTCGCGAACGTGTGAAGTTTGCGTTACGGCCGCGGGCAGCCTCGGGTGTTTGCCCTCCAGGACGCTCCAGTGATATGTCGTCGTCTCGGCGATCTCGAAGCCGCGCTCGAGCCGGAACCGATCGGCGGCCGGCTGGTGGATCGCGGGCACGGCGCATTCGAGTCGCGCGAAGCCGCGTTCCACCGCGAGCCCCTTGGCGTACTGCAGCAGGCTCTCGCCAATCTCGCGACGGCGCTGGGCGGGCCGCACCACCAGCTCTTGGACGACGCCGACTTCGCCCTGCAGTGCCAGCGACGGTCGTGAGGACATCGCGAGGAGGCCACACACGGCGCCGTCGAGCTCGGCGACGATGACCGTATGCTCGGGCGTCGTGCGCAGCAGCTCCAAGGCTCGCCGAAGCGCTTCCCCACGCACCGGATAGCCGAGGTGCTCGACGAGCGCGGCGATGGCGGCCAGATCGTCGGGAACAGCCTCGCGCAGTCTCAGTCGGGTTCGCATGCCGCGAGATATAGCGCAGCGGATATGTCGTTTGCGTGAAGTCGCCGCAACGCTCTGGCGACGCGGCCGCGCCGCGTGCTAGCGTGCGCTCGTGGCGGCGGCGACCGCGCTCTTCCTCGACTGGGGCGGCACCCTGGCGCTCGCCCGCGACAATCGCACGGTCATCGACGCCGACGGCCATCCCGTGCTCATGCCGAACGTGGCGGCAACCCTCGCGCGCGTGCGCCCCGCGTTCGATCGCTGCTTCATCGTCTCGAACCAGGCGCGCGTCGGCCGCGGCGAAATCACGGAGGCCGAAGTTCTGCGACGATTTGCGTGGACCAACGAGCGCGTCGGCCGGCCCTTCGACGACTGGCGTCTGTGCCCGCACGACGATGCGGACGGATGCGCGTGCCGCAAGCCCCTGCCCGGAATGTTCCTCGACCTCGCCGCCGCCTGGTCGTTGGACCTGGCCGCCTCGACGCACGTCGGCGACCAGAACAAGGACCACGACGCCGCGATGGCGGCAGGCGTCGGAACCTTCGTCTGGGCGAAGGACTTCTTCGGCTGGTGAGCGCGGCGCGTTACTCGGCCGGCGGCTCCATCGGGAGCGGCAGCTGGTTGGCGCTCGCGCCCGCCTCGGCAAGCGTGAAGCGCACCGTGGTGCCTTCGCCTTCCTCGCTCGTGATGACCAGCTCGCCGCCGTGCGCCAGCACGAGGTGCTTGACGATGGCCAGTCCGAGCCCGGTGCCGCCGAGCTCGCGCGAGCGCGCCTTGTCGACGCGATAGAAGCGCTCCGTGATCCGCGGCAAATCCGCCCGCGGGATGCCGACGCCCGTGTCGCGGACGCGGACTTCGACGCGTGTGCCGTCGAGCGGCCGCGCGCGCACCGTGACCCAGCCGCCTTCAGGCGTGTACTTCACCGCGTTGTCGACGAGATTGATGAGGATCTGGGCCAGGCGATCGTGGTCCGCATGTACGCCGAGGTCCGCAGGCTCGACGTCGGCGATGAGCCCGACGCGCCCGTTCTCCGCCTTGGGTCGAACGATGTCGAAGACGGAGCCCAGCACGTCGGCGAACCGCACCGGGGCAAGGCGGAGAGACACCTTGCCGAGCTCGATGTTGGAAAGATCGGTCAGGTCGTTGAGGAGCCGACCGAGACGCTCCGTGTGACGGAAGGCGATCTCGAGGAATCGCCGCGCGTTCGCGCGTTCGGAGAGCGCGCCGCCGAGCAGTGTCTCGAGATAGCCCTGGATGGCGGTCAGCGGCGTGCGCAGCTCGTGGCTGACGTTGGCCACGAACTCGGTGCGCACGCGCTCCAGGCGGCGCAGCGCCGTGATGTCGTGCAGCACCATGACCGCGCCCGACTCGCCCGCGCCCAATCGCAGCGGCACCGCGGTGATCTCCAGCATGCGGCCGACGGGATGCCCCAGATTCAGCTCACGACGCAGGGGCGGGGGCGGCTCCGGCCCCACCGTGCGGGTCGCGCGGAAGAGCTCATGCAGATCGGCGTTGCGGATCACCTCCGGCAGCGGTTTGCCCTCGCCGCGCGCCGGCCCCACGCTGAACATCGCGCGCGCGCGCTCGTTCATGAGCAGCACGCACTCGTGCCCATCGACGGCGATGACGCCTTCGACCATGCCATCGAGAATGGCCGTGGCCTTCGCCCGCTCCTCCTCGAGGTCGTCGATCTTTTCGCGCAGCTTCGCCATCATCGCGTTGAGCGCGCGGCCGAGCGCGCCGAGCTCGTCCACCGAGCGCACCGGAGCCCGGGCCGTGTACTCCCCCTCGCTCATGCGCCGCGCGATCGCTTCCATGTCGACCACCGGCCGTGTCACCCGCCCCGCCACGAAGATCCCGATGCCGGCGGCGACGGCGAGAGCGAGCAGGCCGCCGCCGAGCATCACCCGGTGCAGCTTCGCGTAGGACGACGTCACCACCGATAGCGGCAGCGCCAGCCGGAGCACGCCGACGGTGCGCGGGCCGTCGCGCACCGGCAGCGCCATATAAAGGAGGGGGGCGTCGATGGAGACGCTGCGGCGGAGGTCCCGTCCCACCTGGCCGGCGAGCGCGGCGCGGACCTCCGGCCGGTTGCCATGGTTTTCCAACCGCGACAGCTCCGCTTCGGGGACCTCGGAGTCGCCGAGGACGACGCCGTCGACGGCGATGAGCGTGATGCGCGCCGCCGTGGGCGCCGCCGCACGCGCGACGAAGCCTTGCACGGCTGCGGGCACCGGCCGCAGGAGAAGCACCCGCGCATCGTCGTGGAGCAGCCGCGCGGCGGTGACCAGCCGAGCCTCCAGCGCATCGACCGCGAATGCCTCGAGCGCGTGATTGAGATAGACCCCCGCGGCCATCATGCTCAGCGCCACGAAGCCGACGAGAGTCAGCGTCAGCTTGACGGCGATGCGCCCGCGGATCAGCTCGATCGGCCCCGTCATCGCCGGCATGATAGCCCGCGCGGCAGCCGGATGCGGCCTGGCGTTAGGTTGACAATATTTTGCTGATTAGGTATACCTAAGCACCTACCATCACGCTACCGAGGAGGCCGCGTATGAGGCGGCTCGTGACGTCGTCCCTGCTACTCATCGTCGCCGTTACCGCGCTCGTTCCTCTCGCCCACCGCGTCGAGGCGCAGGACAAAGCCACCGAGGTCACGCTCACCGCGGCCAATCAGGCCTTCAGCCCAGCCGAGCTCCGAGTCAAGGCGGGGCAGCCCTTCGTGCTGGTCGTGACCAACAACGATCCGAAAAAAGCCATCGAGGTCGAGAACAAGGACCTGAGGATCGAAAAGGTCGTGCCGGCCGGCAAGACCGTCAAGATCCGCGTCCGCGCGCTGAAGCCGGGCACCTACGTGTTCGTCGACGACTTCAATCAGGCCGCGCAGGTCAAGATCGTCGCCGAGTAGCCCGTGGGCGCCACGTTCGTCGTCGTCCTGCGCGAGGGCTTCGAGGCCGCGCTTCTGCTCGGTATCGTATATGCGTATCTCGCCCAGATCGGGCATGCGGAAAGCCGCCGGTACGTCACCCTCGGCGGCGCCCTCGCCGTCGTCGCGTCGGTGGTGATGGGCATCGCGGTCAGCGCGCTCAGCGGCCCACTCGCCGACATCGGCCCCGACGTCATCGCGCTCGTGGTCATCTTCGGCGCCGTGGCGCTGCTGACCTGGCACGGCTGGTGGATGGGCCGTCACGCGCGCGAGATGCGCGGCGATCTCCAGCGACGGATCGACGCCGCTCACGCGTCGCAGCAGCTGTGGATGGTGGGACTCATCGCCTTCACCGGCGTCTTCCGCGAGGGCGCCGAGACCGTCCTGTTCCTCTGGGGCCTGATGACCCAGCTCGAGAGCGTTTCGGGATGGACCGCGCTCGCCGGCGGCGCCGCGGGCCTCGTCGGTGCGGCCGTGCTCGGCTGGCTGGTGTTCCAGGGCGGCCGACGCCTGAGCGTGCAGAAATTTTTCGCCGCGACGTCGCTGCTCATCCTGTTTCTGGCGGCCGGACTCTTCAGCGCCGGGGTCGGTCGGTTGCAGAGCCACGGGCTGCTGCCGGGCGGCGAGCCGCTGTGGGACACGTCCTGGCTGCTCGACGATCACGGCGGCGTCGGCAGCTTCCTCGCTGGGTTGATCGGCTATCGTGCGCGGCCGAGCGCGCTCGAGGTGATCGCATACATCGTATATCTGGCGGGCGCGGGCGCGCTGTTCTTCCCGAGCTTCTTCGGGCGCGGTGCCCCGCGCAACGGCAACGTGGTGGAGCCCGCCGAGGCGAGTCGCGTATGACGGCGCCCGGCGAGGCATACCGCGCGGAGCCGCCGTCGCGTCCGCCGATCGTGCGAACCGAGCAGCTGTTCGGGTCGCGCCGCGAAATCATCATCAAGCACGGACAGGAGGAATACCGGCTCCGCATCACGCGGGCCGACAAGCTGATCCTGACGAAGTAACGAGCCAGCCAGCCAGAGGGCGCCGTCGCCCGCGGCCAGCCAGCGAACGCGTCCATCACATCAGGCTGGAGGCCGCCGATGAAACGCCTGCTCATGCTGCTCGCCCTCCCCGGGCTCCTCACGGTCAACGTCGCGCACGCGCAGGACTCCTATCAGAACGTCTCGTTCTTCTATCCGCTGCGTACGCGGCGGCCCGTGATCGAGCGCGAGATCGAGTTCACCGTCGAGCACAACAAAGGCGCGGAGGGACGCACGACCGAGGTGGCGGCGGCACTCGAGCTGCCGATCATGCCGCGCTGGCAGGTCGAGCTCGAGGTGCCGTTGGTGTTCAACGACCCGCGTGAGGGCCCCTTTCAGGGCGGCGTAGGCGACGTCAGCCTCGAGACGAAAGTCGCCGTGTGGCAGTCACTCGACTGGCTCTCGCAGATCGCCGTCGGGGTGGAGGGCCGCCTGCCGACGGGCTCAGAGCGGCGCGGACTCGGCGGCGAAGCCTCGGTGGAGCCGTTCGTGACGGGAGGCATCGCGCTCGGAGATTTCGACCTGCTCGCCTCGGTCGCGTACGAGTTCAACGTGAATGCGAACGTTCCGGGGCCGAACGAGCAGGAGCTGACGGCCTCGGCGGCGGCGGCGTGGCGGGTCACTCGCGCCTTCGCGCCGCTCCTCGAGATCGTCACCGTAACCCGAACTCGCGCCGCTCCGGACGACGAGCTACGCGGGAAGACGCGCGTGACCATCATTCCCGGCTTCAACGCCAAGCTGCTGCCCGGGACGACGCTGCGGCTCGGGATCGAGCTGCCGCTGACGCGCGCGCGGACCGCGGAGTATTCGCTGCTGGGCGGATTCGTGAAGGAGTTCTAGGAGCTCTCTTCTACGGACCCTCGATGACGTCCGGCCGTGGCGGCGGCGGCGCGACGCGCTGGCCTTCGGGGGTGTACTGCACCCAGTGGCCGGGCTCGAACACACCCGCCGGCGCGCCCGGCGCGGAAACCCAACGATCGGGAACCCAGACCGCGTCCGGTCGCGGCGCCGGACGCGCGGCCGGCGGTGGCGTCGGCACGCCGCGCATCGACATGGAGTTCATCTGGTCTACGGCACGCTGCGTGGTCGTCGGGCCGAGCGGCACGCCCATCGCGCCTGCCGCCAGAATTCCCGCCAGCCACCCGGACCATCGATGTCTCATGCTCTTGAGAGTACGCCCACGGCGCACCGGTTTCACTCCGACTCGAAGCGGTAGCCGACACTCTTCACGGTCGCGATGCAGCGGCCGGCGTCGCCGAGCTTGGCGCGCAGCCTCCGCACGTGCACATCGACCGTGCGCGACTCGACCTCGTCGGCGTGCGCGTAGCCCCACACGCGATTAAGCAAGAATTCGCGCGAAAGCACGCGGCCCGCCGACACCATCAGCGCGTGTAACAAGTCGAACTCCTTCGGCGTCAGCTCCACCGCGGTGCCCGCCACGGTCACGCGGTGGCGAGCCACGTCGAGCGTGATCCCGCCGCCCGCCAGCGCGCGATCGTCGTCGGCAGGGGCGGTTCGGCGCAAGACCGCGCGCACTCTCGCGAGCAGCTCCTTGGGCGAGAACGGCTTGACGACGTAGTCGTCGGCGCCCATCTCCAGACCGACAATCCGATCGATCTCGTGCGCCTTCGCCGTCAGCATGATGATCGGCAGCCTCGCCCATGCGGGCTCCGCGCGCACCCGGCGCGTGAGCTCGAGGCCGTTCAGGCCGGGCAGCATCAGATCGAGCACGATGAGATCGGGCAGCCCCGCGCGCAGCTGCGCCAGCGCCTCGGCACCGTCGCCGGCGGTGCGGCAGCGAAAGCCGTCGCCCGTGAGATGGTGAACGATGAGGTTCCGGATGTCGGGCTCGTCTTCGACGACGAGGACCTCCGGCGCCATCGACGTCTCGCGTCAGGCTGCGCCCACCAGCCGCAGCAACAGCCACGTGCCGGCAGCGATCATCGCCGAGGCGGGAATGGTCAGAAGCCACGCCGTGAGGATGCGACCCGCGACGCCCCAGCGGACGGCCGAGAAGCGCTGGATGGCGCCGACCCCCATGATCGAGCCACTGATCGTCTGTGTCGTGCTGACGGGGATTCCGCCGATCGCGGTGCCGATGAGTGTGAGCGCGCCCGCCGCTTCGGCGCAGAAGCCGCCGACGGGGCGCAGCTTCGTGATCCGCATCCCCATCGTCTTGACGATGCGCCAGCCGCCCGCCATCGTGCCGAGCCCCATGGCCGCGTGGGCGGCCAGCACGACCCAGAACGGCACGTAGAACTCGCGGCCGAGGTGGCCGGTCGTGAACAGCAGCACCGCGATGATGCCCATGGTCTTCTGCGCGTCGTTCGTGCCGTGGCCGAGGCTGTACGCCGCCGCCGAGAGGAGCTGGCCGCGCCGAAAGATCTTGTCGACGCGACCGGGCGTCTCGTTCTTGAAGACGTTGATGGTGAGCACCATCAGCGCGAACCCGACGGCGAGCCCGATGAGGGGCGCCAGGATCATGAACACGCCGATCTTGATGAGACCGGCGGCGACGAGTGAGCCGAAGCCCGCTTTCACCACCGCCGCGCCCGCAAAGCCGCCGATCAGCGCGTGCGAGGACGACGTCGGCAGGCCCCAGTACCACGTAATGAGGTCCCATGCGATCGCGCCGGCGAGCCCGGCCAGGATCACCCACTGGTCGACCACTGCGGGCGTGACCACGCCTTTGCCGACGGTGGTGGCGACCTGCACACCGAATCCGAAGGCGGCGACGAAGTTGAAGAAGGCCGCCCACACCACCGCCTGCAGCGGCGTCAGCACACGCGTGGAGACGACGGTGGCGATCGAATTGGCGGCGTCGTGAAAGCCGTTGATGAAGTCGAAGATGAGCGCGACGACGACGATGAAAGCGACGAGAGTGAGCATGCGCGTCGCGGCGGGAGCTCAGGCCATCTTGAGGATGATCCCCTCGATCACGTTCGCGACGTCCTCACAGCGGTCGGTGACGATCTCCATCGTCTCGTAGATCTCCTTCCACTTGATGACCTCGATGGGATCGCCCTGCTCGTCGAACAGCGCGGCGAGGCTGTCGCGCAGCAGCGCGTCGGCGCTGTTCTCCAGCCGGTTCACCTCCACCGCGTGCCCGTGGAATGCGGGGTCCATGTTGCGCAGGCAGCGAATCGCGCGGTCCATCGCCTCCGTGGTCTTCACGATCACGTCGGCCATGGCCCGGCACGCAGAGGTCGGCTCCTTGATGCGATAGACGACGAGCCGCTCGGCCGCCGCCTCGATGTAGTCGAGCACGTCGTCCAGGCGCGTGGCGAGGTCGTGGATGTCCTCACGATCGATCGGCGTGATGAATGTCGTGTTCAGACGCCGGACGACCTCGTGCGTCACCTGATCGCCTTCGTGCTCGATCTCCTTGATCTTGTGCGTCTTGGCCCGCGCGTCGGCGAAGTTGTGGCACAGGTCGTGGAGCAGCGTCGCGGCGTGCAGGATGTGCTTGGACTGCTGCTCGAAATAGTCGTAGAAGCGGACTTCCTTCGGGATCAGGCTGAACATGGGAACCGTGGGCAGTGTAATCGAAACGTCACCAGTGCGCCACCCGTCGCGGGCGTGTCACGGCTTGCGCAGGACGAGTGCAGGCAGGCCGAGCACGCGGCGGCGCGCCGCGGCCCAGATGGCGTCGACCGTGCGCACGAGCGCTGGCGCGTCCGCGGCCAGACATCGAACGAGCGCCCCGCGGCGCGGCAGCGGCGCCGCGCCGACGTCGACGTCGTCAGCGCCGTCCAGCGCCGCCACGTCGTCGGCGAACGCGGGGATGCCGGTGTCGGCGATGACGACCACCGTCGCCACGTAGCGGCGATCCTCGGCCAGCCCGAGGCCGGGGCCTGGTGCGCCGTCGCGCAGCACGAGACGATCGTGCAGCAGCCAGCCTCCCGGGTCGCGGACACTGAGCGCGCTGTCGAGAAGCGCGAACCGCCACGCCTCGCCACGCGCGACACGTCCGGCCGTGAAGGCGTCGACGAGCACCAGCGCGGCGCCGTCGGCGACGTCGGCCTCCACGCGCTGACGCAGCGCCGCGCCGGCGAAAGGAATGGTGTGATCGGGGACCCACTCGAGGCGCGCCTGCGGGCCCAGCGCGAGGCGCACCGTCTGTTCCGCCGGTGCGGCAATGGTGCGATAGACCTTCGTCGCCGACGGCGTGGTCAGGCACGCGTGCGCCCCGGCGCCGACCGCAACGTCGATGGTGAGGCGATCGCCGCCGACGAGTCCGCCCGTCGGATTGAGCATCGAGACGACGGCGGCGGCATCGTCGAGCGCCATGGGCGCCATGACTTGCAAGGGCATGGTCCAGCGACAGCCGGCGAGCACGCTGCGCGTCCCGCGCCGCTCGACGCGCAACGACAGTGCGCCGTCGCGGCCGACTCGCGGTGTCGCCGCCGTCAGACCGGCAACGCCAGCAACAGGTCGCTGCGCAGCCATTGCACGATCGTGTCGACCCCCTCGCCCGTCCTGAGATTAGTGAACACGAACGGGCGCGCCCCCCGCTGCCGGCGGGCGTCACGCGCCATCACGTCGAGGTCCGCGCCGACGTGCGGCGCGAGGTCGATCTTGTTGATGACGAGCAGATCGGAGCGCGTGATGCCGGGGCCGCCCTTGCGCGGGATCTTCTCGCCCTCGGCGACGTCGATGACGTAGATCGTCGCGTCGACCAGCTCCGGGCTGAACGTCGCCGCGAGGTTGTCACCTCCGCTCTCGATGAGCAGCAGATCCAGCCTGGGAAACCGCCGCAGCAGTCCGTGCACGGCCTCGAGATTCACCGAGGCGTCTTCGCGGATGGCCGTGTGTGGGCAGCCGCCGGTCTCCACACCGACGACGCGCTCGGGCGGCAATGCGGCGCGGCGCACGAGGAACTCGGCGTCCTCCTTCGTGTAGATGTCATTCGTGATCACGGCCATCTCGAGGCCGTCACGCAGACGCAGGCAGAGCGCCTCGGTGAGCGCCGTCTTGCCCGAGCCGACGGGCCCGCCGATGCCGATCTTGAGCGGACGCGGAATGGTCATGACCTGAACAACCTCATCTCGAGACCCGCGTGGCGCAAGCCGGCGAGCTCGAGCGCGGGAGTGAACGTCCACATGTCCTCGGCGGTGGCGCGGGCGGCGGCCGCTGCGAGCTGCGCGATCCGCGGGCGCGCAGCCGCGATCACCCGCTGGCCGTCGAGCTGGCCGAGCGGCAGCAAGCGCAGCCCGGCGCCGACCAGCAGCGCCGCCGTCGAGTACAGATACGCGGCGGCGGCCGTCTCGGCGTCGGCGCCTCCGCGGCCGGCGGCGGCGCCGAAGACCGGCGCGTGGTGTCCGGCCACCAGTCCGTCGTCGATGGCGCGCGCGATCGCCGCCAGCACGGCATCCTCGCCCAGCGCGGCCGCAATGCGCGCGGTCTGCCGGCCCATTTGCCGACTCGCGGCGCGAAACTCCGGCACCGCTTTCATCGCGTCCAGGCGCGCGTCGAGCTCGCACCACGCCGCCACGTCGGCGCCGGCGGCGAGCCGGGCGGCGACGGCAACGGCGACGGCATCGCCCGGTCCCGCCGCGCCCTCGAGATGCGCCGTCACGAACGCCTCCAGTCCCGCCCGGTCGTGCACGCGTCCCTCCTGCGTGTACGTCTCCAGACCGAACGAATGTGCGAAGCCGCCGGCCGGGAAGAGGCCGTCACCGAGCTGCATGAGCGTGAGGAACGCGTCGAGCGCGGGCATCAGTGGTGATGATCGTGGCGGTGTCCAGCGCCCAGCGGAATGAAGATCGACTGCATTCGCTCGAACGGCACGTCGAGGCGGGCGAGCAACTGCTCCATCGTCGTGTCGTCGGGCAGGAGCAGGCGCTCGCCGTCGACGGCCAGCGTGAAGTGACGGTTGCCGACCTCCCAGGTGATGCGCAGCGCCTCATCGCGCGAGCGCGGCCTTACGGCCAGCACCGGCTCCGGTGCCGCCTCGATCACGACATACCAGTCGGCCGCCACGTGGAGGATGTCGCCCGGCGTCAGCGTGGTTCCCGTCGGCAGCGCCAGCGCGAGCACGCGCCCGGCCTGCGTCGTCACGCGCCGCCGACCCCAGCGCCGCTCCTCGGCCGTCAGCACCAGCAGATCGCGATCGCGACGCGACAGATCGGCGTCGTGAACGTGCACCTGCGGCCGCGTGATCACGACGACCGGCTCCGTCAACGCGGATGGCCCCTCATCGACGCGCGCTCAAAAAAGAAAATACCGCTGCGCCATGGGCAGCACGCGTGCCGGCTCGCACGTCAGCCGCTCGCCGTCGGCCCGCACCTCGTACGTTTCGGGGTCGACCTCGAGTCGCGGCAGCGCGTCGTTGTGGATCATGTCCTTCTTGCCGAGCCCGCGGCAGCGCTTCACGGCGACGGCCTTCCGTGTGAGGCCGAGCGTGCGCGGGACGTCGGCGGCGAGCGCCGCCGCCGACACGAACGTCAGCGACGTCGAGCCCCGCGCCCGGCCGAGCGCGCCGAACATGGGCCGATAGAGGACGGGCTGCGGCGTCGGAATCGACGCGTTCGGATCGCCCATCGCCGCGTATCCGATGATGCCGCCCTTCACGATCATCTCGGGCTTCACGCCGAAGAATGCGGGCCTCCAGATGACGAGATCGGCCAGCTTGCCGACTTCGACGGAGCCGACGTGCTCGGCGAGCCCGTGCGCGATGGCGGGGTTGATCGTGTACTTGGCGACGTAGCGCTTCACGCGGCGGTTGTCGTCGCCCGCGTTCTCGCCGGGCAGCGGCCCGCGCTGGCGCTTCATCTTGTCCGCCGTCTGCCACGTGCGGATGATCACCTCGCCGATGCGTCCCATCGCCTGCGAGTCGGAGGACATCATGCTGATCGCGCCGAGATCGTGCAGCACGTCCTCCGCCGCGATCGTCTCGGCGCGGATGCGGGACTCCGCGAACGCGAGGTCTTCGGGAATCGACGGGTTGAGGTGGTGGCAGACCATGAGCATGTCGAGGTGCTCGTCCATCGTGTTCACGGTGAACGGCATCGTCGGATTCGTCGACGACGGCAGGCAGTTGGGCTCGCCGCACACGCGGAGAATGTCCGGCGCGTGACCGCCGCCGGCGCCCTCGGTGTGATAGGTGTGGATCGTCCGTCCTTTGAAGGCGCGGATCGTATCCTCGACGAAGCCCGCCTCGTTCAGCGTGTCGGTGTGGATCGCCACCTGGACGTCGTGCTCCTCGGCCACCGCCAGCGCGGTGTCGATCGCCGCCGGCGTGGTGCCCCAGTCCTCGTGCAGCTTGAGCCCGATCGCGCCCGCCTCGATCTGCTCGCGCAGCGGCTCCGGCGCCGAGGCGTTGCCCTTGCCGAGGAAGCCGAGGTTGAGCGGAAACTCCTCGGCCGCCTCCAGCATGCGATGCGTGTTCCAGGCGCCCGGCGTGCACGTCGTCGCGCTGGTGCCGGCGGCGGGACCGGTCCCGCCGCCGAGCAGCGTCGTGAGCCCCGCGCTGATCGCCTCGGTGATGAGCTGCGGACAGATGAAGTGGATGTGCGTGTCGAGGCCGCCGGCGGTGACGATCTTGCCCTCGCCCGCGATCACCTCGGTGCCGGCGCCGATGACCATGCCGCGCGTGACGCCGGCCATGATGTCCGGGTTGCCCGCCTTGCCGACGCCGACGATGCGACCGTCGCGGATGCCGATGTCCGCCTTGACGATGCCCCAGTGATCGACGATCAGTGCGTTGGTGATGACGGTGTCGAGCACGCCGTCGCCCCGCGTGGCGCGCGCGGATTGTCCCATGCCGTCGCGAAGCACCTTGCCGCCGCCGAACTTGGCCTCCTCGCCGGCCACCGTGAGGTCGCGCTCGACACGAATCAGTAGATCGGTGTCCGCGAGCCGCACGCGGTCGCCCGTCGTCGGTCCGTAGAGATCGGCGTACTGCCGGCGCGTGAGTCGGAGGCTCACGACTGCCGCTCCCACTCGGCGAGGCGGCGCAGCGCCGCGTCTCTTCCCCCACCGGCGGTGAGGCCATTCAGGCCGTGCACCTGGCGCGCGCCGGCGAGCTCGACGAGCGTCACGCGCTTGGCGTCACCCGGCTCGAAGCGCACCGCGGTGCCCGCGGCCACGTTGAGCCGCATGCCGAACGCCTGGGCGCGATCGAAGCGCAGCGCCCGGTTGGCCTCGAAGAAGTGGAAGTGCGAGCCGACCTGGATCGGCCGGTCGCCGGTGTTCTCGACCGTCAGCTCCACCGTGCGCCGTCCGGCGTTCGCCTCGATGTCACCGCTCTCGAGCAGATACTCGCCTGGAATCACCGGCGACTCCTCTCAGCGAATCGGATGGTGGATCGTGACGAGCTTGGTGCCGTCCGGAAAGGTCCCTTCGATCTGCACCTCGGGGATCATCTCGGGCACGCCTTCCATGACGTCGTCGCGCTGGAGGATCGACAATCCGGCCTCCATCAGCTCCGAGACCGACCGGCCGTCGCGGATGCCCTCGAGAATCTCGGCCGTGATGATCGCGAGCGCTTCCGGGTGGTTGAGCTTGAGACCACGCGCGCGGCGGCGGCGCGCCAGCTCGGCGGCGGTGAAAATGAGCAGCTTTTCCTGCTCCCGCGGCGTGAGGTGCATCGTTGAACCTCCGGAGCCTCAGACAGCCAGGTGCTGTTTCACTTGATCGGCGTGCAGATCCCTGGTGGCGCCCGAGGCCACCACCGAGCCCTTGGCCATGATCACATATGCATCGGCCAGCCGCTCGGCGAAGTCGAGGTACTGCTCGACGAGCAGCACGGCCAGTCCCATCTCCGTCTTGATGCGTCGGATCGCCTCCTCGATCTCGAGGATGATCGACGGCTGGATGCCTTCCGTCGGCTCATCGAGAATGAGGAGCTTGGGGCGCATCAGGAGCGCCCGCCCGATGGCGAGCATCTGCTGCTCGCCGCCGGAAAGGACGCCGCCCTTGCGGGCGAGAAACCGGCGCAGCGCCGGGAACAGCTCCAGAACGTCGTCCATGCTGTCCGTGCGCCCGCAGCCGAGCTGGGCGACTCTGAGATTTTCCTGAACGGTGAGGTGCGGGAAGATCTCGCGGCCCTGCGGCACGTATCCGATGCCGGCGCGCGCGCGGCGGTCTGATGACCAGCGCGTGATGTCGGCGCCATCGAATGTCACGCGGCCTCCGCGGACCGGCAGCAGCCCCATCACGGCCTTGAGCAGCGTCGTCTTGCCGACGCCGTTGCGACCCATGAGACAGAGCACCTCGCCCGCCGAGACGCGCAGATCGACGCCCCAGAGCACCTGCGAGCCGCCGTAGGCGACGTCGAGCCGCTCAACCGCGAGCATCGGCCGTTTCGCGGCGGCGCCCGATGTACACCTCGAGCACGCGCGGGTCCGTCTGCACTTGATCCACCGAGCCCTCGCAGAGCACCGTGCCCTGGTGGAGCACGGTCACCTTGCGGGCGATCTGTCGCACGAACTCCATATCGTGCTCGATCACGAGCACCGAGCGGTCGGCGGCGATCGATTCGAGCAGCTCGCCGGTCCGCGCCGTTTCCTCGTCGGTCATCCCGGCCACCGGCTCGTCCACCAGCAGCAGCTCCGGATCCTGCGCGATGACCATGCCGATCTCCAGCCACTGCTTCTCCCCGTGCGAGAGCGCGCCGGCCATCAGGGACGCCTTGTCGGCCAGACCGACGGTCGAGAGCGTGGCGGCGATTCGCTCGCGCTCGCCGCCGGCATCGCGCTCGAGCAGGGCGGCGAAGACGCCCTTGCTCGCGCGCTTGAGCGACAGCTCGACGTTGTCCCACACGCTCAAATTGACGAAGACCGACGGCGTCTGGAATTTTCGGCCGATGCCCAACGCGGCGATGTCGTTCTCGCGCAGCGCGGTGAGATCGGTGTGATCGCCGAAGATGACCCGGCCGTGCTCGGGCTTGGCGCGTCCGGAGATCACGTCCAGCAGCGTGGTCTTGCCCGCGCCGTTGGGCCCGATCACCACGCGCAGCTCGCGGCGGTCCATGTAGAAGTTCAGCCGCGAGAGGGCCTTGAAGCCGTCGTAGGAGACGGTGACGTCTTCGAGATAGATGATGGACCCCGTCGATGTCATGGGCTCTTCACTGTAGCGGGGTCCGCGAGACCGGCTCAGGCCGTGGGTGGCCCGCTCTAGAAAGTTCCCGGCTCCGTGCGCTTTCGCTTGGCGTGGCATCCGACGACGCGCTTCGCGTGAGTCTGCCCAACCGAGTCGCGGCGCGGCCGACGGTGCCGACGAGGCCGTCGGGGAAAAAGAGCACGACGCCCATGAAGAGCCCGCCGAGAAACAGCAGCCAGACATCCGGATAGCTCGTGGTCAGCCACGACTGCATCCAGTTGACGCCGAAGGCCCCGACCACGGCGCCCACCAGAGTGCCGCGCCCGCCGGCCGCGACCCACACGACCATCTCGATCGACGGCAGCACTCCGATCTTGGCCGGCGTGATGATGCCCACCTGCGGCGCGTAGAGCGCGCCCGCGATGCCCGCGAGCACGGCGGAGACGACGAAGACGAACAGCTTGTAGCGTGCGGGGGAGTAGCCGGAGAACAGCACGCGTGTCTCGCTGTCACGGATGGCGACGAGCACCTTGCCTGCCCGGCTCCCGGTGATCCAGCGACACACGAGATAGGCGACGACGAGCACGAGCGCCGTCACCGCGTACAGGCCGCGCTGCGTGGAGGGCTGATTCAGCGGAAAACCGAAGATCGTCTTGAAGTCGGCGAGTCCGTTCGTTCCACCGAGACGCATCTCGTTGCGGTTGAAGACGAGCCAGGCCGAGAGCGCGAGCGCCTGCGTGATGATCGAGAAGTACACGCCGCGGATCCGGCTGCGGAAGGCGAGGAAGCCGAAGGCCAGGGCGAACAGCCCGGGGACGACGACGATCGCCGCCAGCGTGAACAGGTCGGAATAGAACGGTCGCCAGAACAGCGGCAGCTCCTTGACCTGGTTCCACACCATGAAATCGGGCAGCGCGCTCTGGTACACGCTCTTGGCGCCGATCTCCAGCATGAGGTGCATGCCCATCGCGTAGGCGCCGAGACCGAAAAACACGCCGTGACCGAGGCTCAGGACGCCGGCGTAGCCCCAGAGCAGGTCGAGACCGAGCGCGAGAATCGCGTAGGCCAGGAACTTGCCGAAGAGGTTGAGTCGGAAATCCGAGAGGTGCAGCGGCGAGCTCGCCGGCAGCGCGTTGCAGAGCGGCAGCACGACGACCAGCAGCAACGCCGCGACACCGACGGCGGCCGCCTCACGCCTCGGCACTGCGTCCCCTCGTCGCGAACAGTCCAGCGGGCCGTCGCTGCAGGAACAGGATGACCAGCAGGAGAATGGCGACCTTCGCGAACACGGCGCCGAGCGCGGGCTCGATGCCCTTGTTCAGACCGCCGATCCCCGCCGCCGCCAGAATCGTGCCCGCCAGCTTGCCGACGCCGCCGGTCACCACGACCATGAACGAATCCACGATGTAGTTCTGACCGAGCGAGGGACCGACGTTGCCGATCTGCGTCAGCGCCGCGCCGGCCAGTCCGGCGAGACCGGCGCCGAGCGCGAACGTCGTGGCATCCACCCAGCCCGCGCGCACGCCGAGACACGACGACATCCCACGATTCTGGGTGACCGCGCGGATGCGCAGGCCGGCGCCGGTGCCGAAGAGCAGCCAGTACATCGCGGCGACGCTCACACCGGCGAGACCGATGATGAAGATCCGGTTGAACGGCAGCGTGAGCCCCGTCATCAGGGCGAAGCCGCCGGACAACCAGCTGGGCGACGAGACGTCCACGTTTGCGGCGCCGAACCAGAGGCGGAGCCCCTGCTGAATGATCAGCGAGGCGCCCCACGTGAGGAGCAACGTCTCCAGCGGCCGGCCATAGAGACGTCGGATGACGCCGCGCTCGAGGACCACGCCGACGAGCGCGGCGACGATGAACGACACCGGAAGCGCCACCACGAAATAGGCATCGAACCACTCGGGCCACCGCGCGCGAAAGACGTTCTGCACGACGAACGTGCTGTAGGCGCCGAGC
>Ga0209382_10001097_pt1 | contig 43315 bp, 45 predicted proteins | sample SoiMetdeltSBSDD5_FD_187599 | JGI IMG/M metagenome (GOLD analysis project Ga0209382, IMG submission 187599) | Bulk soil microbial communities from a Populus tree surrounding site in Tennessee, USA - Soil MetaG P. deltoides SBSDD5 (SPAdes) (version 2) | ecosystem: Environmental > Terrestrial >... | reverse complement strand
CGACTGTCGCATGGCGAGCGTCACCATCGCCGCCACGTGGAAATCGGCCGGAAGCGTGCGTCCAGCGCGAGCGGCGCCGCGCCTGGCGTTCGCGAGCATCTCCGGGACGGTCCCGCCGCGCGGCAAACCCGAGACGAGCCCGTCACCGATCTCGCCGGCCAAGGCCTGGGCCTTCGGTCCGAAGCCGGCGACGTAGAGCGGTACGGGGTGGTCCACATCGATGAACCGATGCTCGCGCATCTGGAACCGGATGCGATGAGTCTCGCCGCTCAGCGCGTACTCGACGTCCTCGCCGCGCAGCAGGCCGCGCACGACCTGGACGTACTCGCGAAACGGTTGAAGGCGCATTGGGCGCTGACCGAGGAGGCGCATGCCCGTATGCCCGGTGCCGAGGCTCATGAAGGTCCGGCCCGGCGCCAGCCGATTGATCGTGGCGATGCCGTTGGCGGCCGCCGGAGCCAGGCGTAGGCCGGGGACGTTCACGCCGGTGCCGAGCCTGATCGTACGCGTCTGATGGGCCGCCAGCGCGAGGACGGCCCAACAGTTCGAGCGGATCATCGGGCTGTCGGTCACCCACGCGTGCGTGAAGCCGAGGTTCTCCGCGCGCGTGATGTAGCCGATCTCGTCGATCTTCGCGGTCATGATGCCGAAGTCCACGGCTGGCTCCGTCCTCCCCGGGTGGGCCCTAAGATACCCCGTCGCCGCGATGGCGTGCGGCTACGCCTGCCGGTACCAGTGGGCGATGTTCCAGCAGTTCGAGTCCCAGCCGCTGAGATCGGTGCCGCGCAGCCGGTTCGAGACGGCGGAACCGTCTCCGCGCCAGATGAACGGCACGATCACGACGTTCTGGGTGAGCAGATCGTTCATTCGGATGAAGTGGGCCGCTCGCTTCACCGGATCCATCTCGGTCTCCGCCGCTCTGAAGAGGCGATCGAATTCCTCGTTGCGCCAGCGGGTCGTGTTGCGGCCGGCCCACTTGTTCTCCTTCTGAGAGATCTCCCACGACACGTACGGGTCCATGAACCGTTGGGGATCCGGCGCGCGCGTGGTGAAGGCATACATCTGGATGTCGGCCGAGAAGTGCGACGACGTGTCGGGATTGGCCGGGTCCGTCGAGAAGTACACGGCCGGCACGATCGACTTGAGCTCCATCTCGATGCCGACCTTGGCCGCGGCTTGCTTGACGACGGCCTGCGTCTTCTGGCGCGGCGCATTGATCGAGGTCTGGAACAGCATCCGGAGCCGCTTGCCGTCCTTCGTCCGGATTCCGTCGGGCCCGCGCTTCCAGCCGGCGTCGTCGAGGACCTTGGCGGCCTTCTCGACGCTGAACTCCCAGCGCGTGTTCTTCGAGCGGACCGGCTCCGGCGCGTTCAGGTAGTTCGCCGTGCTCCGTCCGAGCCGTCCGTAGATCTGCTCCTGGATCGACGCGCGGTCGACCAGCAGGCTCAATGCCGTGCGCACGCTCGCGTCGGTCAGGAACGGGTGCGGCGCCTTGATGCTCGACCGCTCGCCGTCGACCTCGCGCCACGGGTCGGTGAAGTTGCACGTGATGTGCTCGCACTGACCGCCCCAGGAAATCTCGACCTTGCCCTTGCCGCCCTGCTCCATTCGCTGCAGCACATCGTCCTCGACCTGCATGTTCCAGCCGAAATCGTACTCGCCGGTCTGGAGCACGGCGCGCGCCGCCGAGACCGCATCGCCCCCGCCCTTCATCTCGAGGCGATCGAAGAACGGCCAGTTCGCCTCGTGGTACGCCGGGTTCACCTCGGCGCGCACGATGTCGCCCGGCTTGAAGTCGACGATGCGGTAGGGGCCGGTGCCGACCGGCTTGAGATTCGCTGGGGCCTCGCGCGACTTGCCGCCCTTGAACGGCTCGAAGACGTGTTTCGGGATGACGCCCCGGAACGCGTTGGCCCAGAACGGCGTCGGCGCCTTGTAGACGATCTTCACCGTGTGCGGGTCGAGCTTGTCCACTCGCGCGATGTCGCGATACGACCCGGCGGACACCGCCAGGGTCGCCGGATCGGCGGCGTACTCCCACGTGAAGACGATGTCGTCCGCCGTGAACGGCTTGCCGTCGTGCCACTGCACGCCCTTCTTCAGCCTGACCGTGACGGACAGGCCGTCACGCGTCACGCCACCGTTCTGGACGGTCGGCACCTCGGCGGCCAGGTTGGGAACCATGTTCCCGTCGGGATCGAACGACACGAGCGGCTCGTAGAACAGGCGCGAGCCGTCGCCGTCCTTCACGCCGATCGCCAGGTGCGGGTTCAGGATGGTCGGCGCCTGCCACCAGAGCATTTTCAGCTCGCCCCCGCCGCCACGCCGGGTGGGCGTGAACGTGCCGCGCTTGGTCTGCGCCTGCGCGATTCCGTGCGAGCGCAGCATCTCGGCGATCAGCGGTGGGGTGAGCCCGAGCGCGACCACGCAGCGGGTGAATTCTCGTCGGCCGAGCGAGCCGCGCTGAACACGCTCGAGCCATTCACGGAGCACTCGCTCGTCCATCGTCGTCTCGCCTTTCCGAGGGACGTCCCCACCCTCGCCGGAATGCTGCCCGGAGGAGAGAGGCGCCGTCAAGGAGAACCAGGGCTTGACGCCGACCGGGCTCGCAAGACAGGATTGGCGCCATCATGCGCCTAGAACACTCGTTCCGCTCGGCCGTGTTCGCCATCGCCGCTCTGCTGAGCCTTGTACTCATCTCGGCCGTTCCGTCCGACGCGCCAGCGCAGTCGGGCGGCACGCTCGTGATCGCCCTCGACCAGGAGCCGCCGACGCTCGATCCCCACGCCTCGCCCTCGGCCGTGACCTACCAGATCATCGGATCGGTCACCGAGAACCTGCTTTACCGGGGCCCCGACGGAAAGCTGGCGCCCTGGCTTGCCGAGTCGTGGCAGAGCGCGAAAGACGGCAAGAGCGTCACGTTCAAGCTTCGCCGCGACGTCAAGTTCCACGACGGGACGCCGTTCAACGCCGAGGCGGTGAAGGCGAACTTCGATCGCATCGTCGATCCGAAGTTCAAGGCGGGCGGCGCGCGCGCCGCGCTCACGACCTACACGGGCTCGAAGCTGCTCGACGAGTACACGATCCAGGTCAACTTCGAGAGCCCGTTCGCGCCGTTCCTGAACCTGGCGGCGTCGGGGCCTCTCTCGATCGTGTCGCCCAAGGCCGTGCGTGAGACCGGCGATAAGGTACACACGCATCCGGTCGGCACCGGGCCGTTCATGATCACGGAATACGTCGCCAAGGACCACGCGACGATGGTGAAGAATCCCGCCTACGCGCGGAAGGCGCCGTGGAGCGAGCGCAGCGGGCCGGCGCAGCTCGACACGATCGTGTGGAAGTTCGTCCCCGAGGCCGGCACGCGCGTGACCACCTTGGAGAGCGGCGAGACCCAGGCGATCTACGCGATCCCCGCCCAGTCCCTGCCCCGGCTCGAGCGGAACTCGAGCCTCCGGATCGAGAAGACGCCGTGGCCCGGCGCCCCGCGCATCTGGCTGCTCAACACGACCAAGCCGCCGTTCGACGACGTGCGCGTGCGTCGCGCGGTCAACTACGCAGTGGACAAGGAGGCCCTGCTGGCGACGGTCGCCAAGGGCATCGCGCTCAAGGCGTTCGCCCCGCTGACGGCCGTGATGCTCGACGACCCCGCGCTGCGCCAGGCCGCCTATGCGTACGACGCCGCGAAGGCGGGAGCGCTCCTGACCGAAGCCGGCTGGCAGCCGGGCAGCGACGGGATCAGGACCAAGGCGGGGCAGCGGCTCGAGATCGTCCTGAACGCGATCGACTACGGCGGTGGACCCGAGCCGGCCGTGCAGCTGATCCAATCCTCGCTGCGCGAGGTCGGCGTCGACGTGAAGATCAAGGCCCAGGCGCGGCCGCCGTGGTACGAGGACAACTATCGCTGCGCGACCCACGGCCCGGTCATGTTCCTCCGCTCGATCGATCCCGACGGGCTCTTCTCGCTGTTCCACTCCTCGATGGTCGCCGGCAACTTCAACTGGTCGTGCGTGAAGAACGCGAAGCTCGATCAGCTCCTCGAGCAGGGCCGGCGCGAGTTCGATCCGGCGAAGCGGCGGGCGATCTACGTCGCGATCGAGAAGCTGACGCTCGAAGAGGCGCTCACGGTGCCGCTCCTAGACGACCTCTCCGTGTGGGCGTTCCGTGCCAACGTGCAGGGAGCGAAGTACAACTTCAACGCGTTTCCCGTCCTGAGCGACGTCACGATTCGCAAGTAAGGTGAGCACCGCAAGGGCGTGCTGACGTATCTCGCCCGGCGGCTGCTGGCGGTGATCCCTGTCCTCTTCGGGGTCACCCTCGCCGTGTTCAGCATGCTGTTCCTGGTTCCCGGCGATCCGGTCAAGATGATGCTGGCCGAGTTCGTGACCACGCCCGCCCAGATCGAGCAGATGCGCGCCCAGCTCCACCTGGACGAGCCGATCCTGAAGCAGTACGGCCGCTTCGTCGGCAACGCGCTCCGCGGCGACCTCGGCACCTCGATCCGGAGCCGGCGCGCCGTCTCGACCGAGATCGGCGAGAACGTCGGCAGCACGGCGCAGCTCGCGCTGGCGAGCATGGCGGTCGCCATCGCCATCGGTGTGCCGCTCGGGCTGATGGCGGCGCTCCTGCGCAACTCCTGGCTCGACGCGGGCTCGATGATCGTGGCGCTGCTCGGCGTGTCGATGCCGAGCTTCTGGCTGGGCCTCCTGCTGATCTTCACGTTCTCGCTCCACCTCGGCTGGTTTCCGGCGACCGGCGGCGGCGATCTCTGGCACCTGGTGCTCCCGAGCGTGACGCTCGGGATGATCGCCTCGGCGATCATCGCGCGGCTCACGCGCTCCAGCATGCTCGAGGTGCTCGGGCAGGATTACGTGCGCACCGCGCGCGCCAAGGGGCTGGCGTGGTGGGGCGTCGTCGTCCGCCACGCGCTGAAGAACGCGCTGATCCCGGTGATCACGATCTTCGGGCTTCAGTTCGGCAACCTGCTGGCCGGCGCCGTCATTGTCGAGACCGTGTTCAGCCGGCCAGGTCTCGGGCGGCTGATCGTCGGCGGCATCCTCGCGAAAGATTTCCCGCTCGTGCAGGGCACCGTGCTGTTCGTGGCCACGGCGTACGTCATGATCAACGTCCTGGTCGACATCACCTATGCCTTCGTCGATCCGCGAATCCGATTCGGCTAGCCGGCCGGGCGCGCTCCGGCGCTTGCTCCGCCAGCGCGGCGCCGTCGTCGGGCTCGTCATCCTGGGGCTGCTCGCGGCGATGGCGCTGGCGGCGCCGTGGCTCAGCCCGCGGGATCCGATCAAGACCGCCCCGCGCGAGGCGCTGGAGCCGCCAGGATCACGCTTCGTGCTCGGCAGCGACCAGTACGGCCGCGACGTGGCGAGCCGCGCGCTCCACGGCGCTCGGCTCTCGCTGACGGTGGGGCTGATCGCGGTGTCGATCGCGCTCTGCATCGGCACCCCGATCGGGCTGCTCTCCGGTTACTACGGAGGCCGGGTCGACGGGTTCGTGATGCGCATTGTCGACGTGCTGCTGGCGTTCCCGGGAATTCTGCTCGCCCTGGCGATCGTGACCGTGCTCAGCCCCGGGCTCAACAACGTGATGATTGCGGTGGGGCTGTCGGCCGTGCCGAACTACGCTCGGCTGGTCCGGGCCAGCGCGCTCTCGGCTCGGGAGCAACTTTACGTGGAAGCCGCGCGGGCCCTCGGGGGTCGCGATTTCTCGATCGTGGCGCGCTACATCCTGCCCAACGTGGTCGCGCCGCTGATCGTGACCGCCACGCTCGGCCTGGGCACGGCGATCCTCTCGGCGGCGGCGCTCAGCTTTCTCGGCCTGGGCAGCCAGCCGCCGCAGCCCGAGTGGGGCCGGATGCTCAGCGAGGGGCGCGACTACCTGCGTGAGGCGTGGTGGATCTCGACCGTCCCAGGCCTCGGCATCATGCTGACGGTGCTGGCCATGAACCTGCTCGGCGACGGGCTTCGCGACGTGCTCGACCCGCGCCTGAAGGTCTGACGCTCAGCGCCGGGTCGTTCCGCTGTAGGGCAAATAGGTGCGCCCGGTTCCGCTGCCGCCGTCCACACTTAGCACCTCGCCCGTGATGAACTCCGCGAACGGCGAGGCCAGGAACAACGCCGCCTTCGCGATGTCCTCGGGCACGCCCGCGCGGCCCCACGGGATCGTCCCGACCAGAGTCTTCACGTACTCGTCCGACACCTCGTTGAGATTGCGGTCGACCGTGATCAGGCCCGGCGCGATGCAGTTGACGTTGATCCGGTGCTGGCCGAGCTCCATCGCGAGCACCTTCGTGAACATGACGACACCGGCCTTGGAGGCGCAGTAGTGCGCGGCGCCCTTGCGGCCGCTGTTGTAGGCGCCCGACGAGATCGTGATCAGCTTGCCCGGCGTGTTCTGCGCGACCATGCGCCGGGCCACGGCCTGACAGGTCAGGAACACGCCGCGCATGTTGGTCTCGATGACGCGATCCCATTCTTCGGTCGTCATATCCAGCACGGGCGAGTTCGGATAGACCCCGGCGTTGGCGACGGCGACCGTGAGCGGCCCGAGCGCTCGCTCGGCGGCTTGCACGAAGCCGTCGACCGACTTGCCGTCGCGGACGTCGACAGCATGGGTGAACACGCGGTCGGAGCGCCCGAGCTTGTCTGTGGCGCGCGCCAGGCCGGCCTCGCGCAGATCGCCGAGCGCGACGCGCGCGCCGGCGCCATGAAACGCCTGAGCGATGCCGAGCCCGATGCCGGTGCCGGCGCCCGTGACGAGAACGGCGTGGTCCTTGAAATCGAACATGTGGGCCTCTCAGTCGACGTTCAGCACGGCCTTGCCCGGAAACCGGCGGGCCATCAGGTCCTGCGCCACCTGCCCGATCTCCTTCCACGGCCGCTCCAGGCTGATGTGAGGCGAGAGCTGGCCGGCAGCGACCAGCTCTGCGAGGCGGCGCAGACCGACCGAGGCTGGCTCGTTTCCGAGCTCCGTGAACACGTAGAAGCCGTAGAGCGTCGTGCGGCCGGCGACGAAGAAGTTCCGCGCGTCGAAGGTGACGTCTGACGTCGCCGAGACGCCCAGCGTGACGCACGTGCCCCCGCGCTCGAGCGCGGACAGCGCGGTGCCGAGCGTCTTGCCGCCCACCGACTCGATGATCAGGTCGTACTTCGGCGTCGCGGCGATCTCGTCGCCGACGACCACCTCGTGGGCGCCGAGCTGACGCACTGTCGGGGCCTGATCGGCTCGCCGCACGCTGGCAGTCACGTGCGCACCGGCCAGTCGCGCGAGCTGCACCGCGAAGTCGCCGACGCCGCCGGTGGCGCCAGTCACGAGGACCCGCTTGGAGAGCAGCGGCCCGCCTTTGCCGAGCGCGTGCAGCGCGGTGAGCCCTGCTACGGGGAACGTGGCCGCCTGCGAGAACGTCACCTTGTCGGGAAGCTCGGCGAGAGCATTGCTCGGCACGACAACTCGTTGAGCCCAGGCGCCCTCGGGCAGGAATCCGACGACACGCTTGCCGACCGCAGGCCCCGAGTTATCGGCGGCTGAGCGCTCGACGACTCCGGCGAGATCCCAGCCGGGTCGCCAGCCGGCCGGCGCCATCTCCGAGCGGCGAACTTCACCACGGTTGAGCGAGATCGCGTGGACGCGCACGATCGCTTCGTCACGATCGGGAACGGGCTCGGCTACAGGTCGAATGGCGAGCCGACCCGGCGCTTCTGGGTCGACGACGACGGCGGAATTGGCCATGGCTTTCTCCTCGGGCGGCAAGAATACCATTCGGGCGTGCGCGCTTCTTGACATTGGCCCGCGGCGCCCGTTGGATAGACGCGTGACGGAGCGCAAGCCGGCCGGCAAGAGTTGGGAAACGTGGCGGGAGGAATTGATCCGCTTCGCCCAGGAGGAAGGCGCCTTCGACAATCTGGCGGGCGCCGGCAAGCCGCTCGACCTCGGCGAGCACTACGATCCGGACTGGTGGGTGAAGAAGCTGATCCAGCGCGAGCAGGTCTCGATGCTGCCGCCGTCCCTCGAGCTTCTTCGCAAGGTCGAGGCCGAAGTCGAGCGGATCTGGACGCTTTCCAGCGAAGCCGCAGTTCGCGAGCGAGTCCGCACGCTCAACGCCGAGATCGCCCGGGCCAACGCGCGAGCCGCCCAAGGCCCGCCGACCCGCCTCGCGCAGCTGGATGCCGAGGCCATGGTGGCCGAATGGCGCCGGGTCAGGAAGACGTAGGCCGTGCCTCGGGAAACTTCCACTTCCCGCTGAGGATCTCGGGCCGCGGACGGTAGAGACGCACCGTGTAGTTCCAGCCGTTCACGATCGGGATGCAGTTCGGGATCTTGCCGTCGCAGGCGCCGAACTGCACGGCGGTCGAGCCGTCGGGGCCCTTCTTGCCGGTGATGCTGTTGATCGTGTAGGCGTTGAGCTCGTTCTTCTGGTAGTAGCCCTCCGCGTTGTAGACGCTGATCGACCAGAATGCGTCGACCGGCACGTCTTTCACGGTCACCTTGTGCACCGTGGTGCCGTCGTTCGCGGCCGGCGTCACGTTCAGGTAGACGGCGTCCTTGTCAGGGTTGCCGCCCCAAGCGGCGGCGGCCCCCATGAGCCGGCGGACCGGATCGACCGTGCCTTTCGCCCCGAACGCGCCCCTGAAGTCGGGGAGCGTGCTTGCCAGGACCAGTAGCGCGTCGCGTACCTTCTTCTGGCTATCCGGGTCCCAGCTCGGCGCCTCGAGCTTGCCAGGCGACTTCTGCTCGACCTTGGTCGCGTCCTGCAACGCGTGCACCTGCTGAACGTCCTTGGCATCGTTCGGATCGACCAGGGCGCGGATCCCGACGGCCGCGTACCGAGTGCCTACCTTCTCGCGAGTCAGCGTGTGCGCGCCGGCTGCGTAGACCACCATCGGCACGTAGTGGTCCTGGCTGATCACCTGCATCGACCGGAAGCGCTTGCCCGCGTCGGGCAGCGTGATCTTCACGGGGCCCGCGTCCAGATCGAACAACGCCGACGAATACATCGTGTCCCGGTTGAGTCGGATGACGGTCTGGTGGTCGACCGACGCCACCTCGCGGCGGTGGTTGAACTTGCCGAGCGCGCCGCCGCTGTCCTTCAGGAGCCCGCCGAAGTACAGATCGCTTTCGGCGCGGACGAAGTTGTCGACCGTTACCGGCCGAGGCGCCTGCGCATCGGCCGTGGCGGCGCCGGCGAGGATCAGACCACCGAGGAGTGCAGCGATTTTCATCGGCTTTCCCTTTGGAGTAGTCGTTCCCGCAATACTCCGGACAACCGAGCGCTCGGGCAATCTGGCCTTTGGTCGCGTCGACCCGCAAAGTGGGTCGCTGTCCTCGTCACGTGAGGTACTTGTCCCAGAACCCGGGCGCGGGATCGATCTGCTGAATGACGTCAACCCAGGTCCCTGATGGATCGTACAGACCGAAGCGCCGCTGGCCCCAGGGTTCGTCACGCAACGGATATGTGACCGAGACGCCGTCACGGACCAGGCGGTCGAACTCTGCAGTCGCATCCGAGACCTGCACCGTGATGAACATTCCCTTTCCATTGAACCTCTCGGGACCCGGCGGCTGGGATGGATGATCCGGAGCCATGAAGGCGATGCCGAAGGCGTGGTCTCCCGTGGCGGCGAGGTAGACGAACCACGACGCCTCGAAGACGACCTGGAAGCCAAACCTACGGACGTAGAAGTCACGGCATTCGGCGAGCTTGTCGGTCACGATGATCGCGTAGAGATCCTTGATATGCACGTTCGCTTTTCGCCTCGTCAGGTGGATTCGACCTTGGAAATGAACTTCTTGACCACGGCGGCAAGAGCGCCGGAGTTCATCCATCCGGAGAAGTGACTGCCAGCCAACGACGTGCATGCCGCCGTCGGCGCCTCCCGGAGAATGGCGTCAACGCTGCTGCGAGGGACGACGCGGTCGTCGGTGAATGAGATGCAGAACACCGGCTGGCTGCAGCGGCGGAGCTCTGCGCGGACGTCGACGTTCAGAACGGCACGCGCACGGCCCGCGAGGCTGCGTGCGGATACTCGTCTGAAGGTCTCTGCCTTCGCGAGGCGCAGCGGGTCGTCGCCTGATCGCGATGCCCACATGGGGATTCTTCGCGTAACCCTCCAGATCCACAGCATCGGCGCATTGCACGCAAATCGAAGGAGTCTCAGCCAGGGGCGCGGCGCTTGAACGAATGTCGCCACGAGAATCACGCCCTTGACTCTCTTGGGCTGCTCGAGAGCGAGCATGACGGCCAGCGGCCCCGAGAAGGACACGCCGAGGACGTAGAAGGTGGAAAGCCCAGCGGTCGCGCGTCGTACGATGTCGAGGACGTCGCGGTATTGTTCGGCGCCAGAGGCCGGATAGGTCACGACGACGGGACGAATCGTTGACGGAAGCGCGGCGACGAGAGGACGCAGAAACACATCGGTACCGTCGAGCCCAGGAAGCAGGACGAGAGTTGCGCCCGCGCTCAGCTCATTCCTCTCCGCGGGCCCACGCGGCGAGCAATTCGTCGTCCTCCGCATCGTTCCAATCGAACACACCCAGAAAGAGCGGCGCCCGTTCATCCACCTTGCGACCCCGTCTGGGCTTGTACACGAAGTCGTACTGCGCCAGTGCCCAGTATGCGTGCTTGATCGATTTCTCGGCGGCCGACTTAGTGGCTGCCTCGAGAAACGTGGACGAATAGGACAGTTTCCCGAGGATCGCTGCGACCGTGGCCTTGGGAAAATCGTCCGCGACCGCCGATAGCTCCTGGGAGTCGAGGTCGTAGTACCGCACGCCGCAGAGATCCTTCAGGATATCCACGCCCTGCATCTTCTTCGTGCTGGGCTTCTTCACGGCGAGCCAGAGGGAGACCTTGCGCTGCTTGGGCGACTTTGGAGTTCGGGCCACGGCTCCCCCTGCGGTCAGAATGCTAGGCGCTGCCTAACGTCCGCGCTCAGCCGCGCACGTCTCGTGCGTCGGCCGCAGCGCATTATTCGGCGGAATCGTCATGTGCCGAATAGTCTCCGGATGAGCCCCTTCTTCGGCACAGGCCGGGATAGCACCACGAATTGCTCCTGCGTCACTTCATCGTGCTTGAAACCCACCAGCGTTTGAGCGACCCGCAGGGGAATCTCGAAGATGTAATCAACGCCAGCAGCGTCCCCACCTGCCACGCGCTGAGCCTCCTCCATTTCACGTCTGATTGACGCGAAGCACTCCGGCAGGTCTCCTTCGGCCGCAAGCCCTGTTGGGCCCTCCTCGCCTTCGTGTGAGATCGACCACTTGCGTTTGCCGCCACGCCAAAGTTCAGAAGAGCTCGCCATGACGTGCTCCTCGACAAGGCACACTAGTACTTCCTGGTCCTTCGAAATGACACCGAGGTCATCGGGCCGGAGAAACGGACACTCGTACTGGTTGTACCAGATGATCTGCCATCCCGTGTCGAGCTTGGCAGTCGAAATGAGCGATTCGGGAACATCCTCCGTTTCGCCAGTTGGTGACAGGCCGAGTTGATCCAGCACCTTTTGCGCATTGCCGTCGCGAACCGCACACCAAGTGACCGAGAATCCCATTTGTGGCTACCCTCGTCTACTCTGCTGCCACACGGTCGTCGGCCCGATCGAGACTCCCACGCGTCAACGGGCGCGAGCCTCATGGAACACCATCCGAAGCGCAAGGCCGACAAACACAAGTCCGAGGACGCTGGACGCGACGTGGTCGAATCTGCCGCTCGGGTTGAAAGCCCGTCGCACCGAACCGGCTCCCCACGCGACGCCTAGATTCACCGTCATCACGGTGATCGTGAGGAGTCCCCCCAGCACCGCGATTTGCAACGGCACTTCTTCTGCCGGCGCGGTGGCGAACTGAGGAAGGAACAAGCTGAAGAAGAGCAGCGCCTTGGGATTGAGCAGATTATTGACGAGGCCCCGCCACACCCAGCCACGTGGTCGCTCGCGGTCCATCGCCCGTGACGCCGCGGAGACCTCCTCGCGGCCACGCCTCGCCTTCATGAGCAGGCCTATCCCGATCCACAGGAGATAGGCAGCTCCAACGAACCGCACGCCCTCGGCGATGACCGGCATACGTTGCATGAGGTGTCCCAAGCCGAACGCCACCAAGGCTGTCTGAAGGAATCCGGCCAAGGCGATGCCCACGGAACACCACACGCCGGCTCGGGCGCCGCGCGCGAGCGCATGAGACACGATCAATGTCAGGTCCGGGCCCGGGGCAACTGCCAACGCGAGCACTGCGAGGAAGAACACAGGAAGAACGGCGGGGTCGAGCACAGCCAAGCTTACCACCGAGCGTTCGCGTGAGACTTGCGCCGGGCCTGATAGCACTGCGGCAACGGGCCCAGACACTGAGGAATCGCCGTTGCCTCCGTCGATCCCCGCGCTCAGACTCTACGGCAAAGTGAGCGCGATGACCTCTTCGGGGATGGTCGCACCGCCGATCGAGAAGGCCACGTACTGCTTGCCGCCAGCCATGTACGTCATCGGCGCGCCGCCGGCGTTCGCCGGAAGTGGGACCTCGGCGAGGAGACGCCCGCTGGCCTTGTCGTACGCGTAGAGCCTGGGCTCGAGGTTGTTCAGGTCCCAGATCATCCGCCGGGAAACGGGCGCGCTGCGCCCGTTGTCCTGGTATCCCTGCTGGACGACCAGCAGCAGCGTCTTCGTCACCATCACGAAGCTGCGGTTCGGCCAGCCGAGCCGGTCGGGGGAAGCCGCGAGCTCGGGAACGGCTTCCGCGATCTCAAGGATCACCGGCGGAGCGCCGGTGAAGGGCTTGCCGGTCCCGACCGGCGAGCGCCAGCGGTGCTCACCGGTCGACATGTCGACCGCGACCACGCTGCCCCAGGGAGGCTTGAAGAGTGGAAGACGCCTCGAGGCGGCGAGGTACGAGAACGAGCCGACGTAGCGGTCACTGCTCTCCCGGGGCATTGGCTGGCGCAGCGTGACGACGAACGGAACGCGCACCGTTGTGACGTAGTACATCCCCGTCTCGGGGTCCCAGCCCGCACCTGACCAGCTGGGGCCGCCGCCGACGCCCGGCATCAGGATCGTGCCGCGCTCGCTCGGCGGCGTGTAGAGCGGGCCGTGGTCATATCTGGAAACGATCGCCCGCGCACTCCGGCGCAAGTCCGGCGAGAGGTCGATCAGATCGTCGTCACGCACACCCTGGATCTCGACCGGTGCCGGCCGGGTCGGGAACGGCTGCGTGGCGGCGGTCTTCTCGCCCGGTACGGTGGACTGCGGCACGGCGCGATCCTCGATCGGCCAGAGGGGCGTGCCCGTCACGCGATCGAAGGCGAATATGTGTCCCTGCTTGGTGACCTGCGCCACCGCCTTCACGCGCCGCCCGTCCACCGTCACGTCCATGAGGTTGGGCGCCGCGGGCAAGTCGTAGTCCCAGATGTCGTGTCGGGTGATCTGGTAATGCCAGATCCGCTTGCCCGTCCGCGCGTCCAGGCAGACGAGCGCGTCGCTGAAGAGGTTGTCGCCGTGACGGTGGCCGCCGTAGTAGTCGTTGGCCGGCGGGCTGAACGGCAGGTAGACGTAGCCCAGGTCCTCGTCCGCGCTCATCAGCGTCCACACGTTGGTATTGCCGATGGTCTTCCACGAGTCGTTCTCCCACGTCTCGTGGCCGACCTCGCCCGGGCCGGGGACGGCGCGGAAGGTCCAGAGCCGCTGGCCGGTGCGGACGTCGAAGCCGCGCACGTCGCCGACCGGCATGGAGTCGCGGACGGGGAAGCCCATCACCGAGGACCCGACAACGACGACGTCGCGGACGATGATCGGCGGCGAGGTGTGGCCGTAGAGCCTGCGGGACGGAATGGGCCGGCCTAGGCCCTCGGTGAGATCGACCGAGCCTTTGGTGCCGAAGCCCTCGATTGGCCGACCGGTCTTCGCGTCGAGCGCGATCATGAACGCGTGGCCGGTCAGCATGATCACTCGCTCGTCGGCGCCATCGCGCCAGTAGGCGACACCGCGGTGCAGCCACCCGTTGTTCGTGGGCATTCCGAGCTTGTGGGAGCCCGGATCGAAGACCCACTTCGTCTGCCCGGTCGCGGCGTCGATGGCCGCGACCTGCGACAGCGACGTGCTCGTGTACAGCACCCCGTTGACCATGATGGGGGTGCCCTGGTGAGTCACGCTGGGATCGATCCCCGCGTTCGCGGCGCGGACCGCGTGATCGGGAGACATCCACCGCCAGGCGATCTTGAGGGACGCGACGTTCGCGGCGTTGATCTGATCGAGCGGCGAGTACTTCGCGCTGGCGTAGCTGCCGGCGTAGGTCGGCCACTCGCCGCGGGCGAGCGCAGCCATCGAATCCGTCGAGGCGCCGGGGATCTGCTGGGCGCCGGCCCCGAGCGCGAGGCCGGCGAGCAGGAAGATCGCCGCCACGCCGCCGGTCCGCCCAGGGGCGTACCTCAGGGCGCGGCCAAACCGCCACACAGAAGGCCGAGAAGAACGTGAAGAATCGGATGACCTCTGACGCCGAGGCGTGAAGCTCATCACGGTCGTTCTCTCTCTCTGAGCGGCGAACGCTCAGCTTCACCGGCGGCCGTAGGCCGACCGGTGCAAGTTGATGTTGGACGCCCCTTCGTTCTTGCGGATAACTGCGCCATCCGACGCCGCCTCATTCGGCCTCTATCCTGAGGGCGTCGAGTTGCTTGAACGGACCGCTCCCTTGCGGCTGATTCCATGTCTCGGAGAACGAGGCGGGTTTATGGCCACTGACGCACATGAACACCACGCAGCGGTCCTGAAGAGCCCGCAGGACCGCGACGTCGACGATCCGGAAGAACGTGTCAGGACCCAGATACAGTGCCTCCAGGACATCATCCACGGTCATCGTTCGCGAGCTGGGAGCAAGGCCGTGGAACTCGATCTCGATGCGGCGAGGTACAGAACGACCCAATCGCTTCTCCGCCCGCTGAATCGCGATCTCCAGCGCACTGAGAAGCAGGCCGCGAAACTCCCCCTTAGTCACTGCGCCACTCAAACACCCGTAAAGCGTGAAACTCGAAGATCATGGCATATCCACTTAACGTTGTGCATAACCGGCGCGAAACAGCGGCGCGCAGCGCCGCTGTTGAGCGTCCGCGTTCATGCGCGGGTTAGGTGCTGCTTTGTCACCACGGCTTCCACCAAGGCTTCTTCCTTTCGTCTGCCCAGCCACCGGGTGGCGGGTCAAGTCTGGTCTTCAGGAATGTGAGGTATTTCGCGTCCTGACCTATGAAGATGCGATGACCCTCGGCCATGTACGCACGGGCCAATTCATCAGCGGCACGATCATGATTGCCAAGTTCGAGTTGACATTGTCCGAGCCGGAGATGAAGGAACGGATTTCCGATTGCGTCGGGGCAGTGCATGGCAGTCGATAGGTTGTCACGGCCCGCTTCGAAGTCACCAGCAAGAAAATTGGCGTTGCCGATTGTACCAAGTAGCCATGTCGCGGCTTCCCAGTCCGTTTTTGGTTCGGGCAACAGCTCCCAAGCCGCCCAGTACTTGGCGAGTGCATCCGGATATCGGGCTGCCTCCGCGAGGCTGTCACCCTCGGCGCTCAGTCGCTGAATCTGTTGGTGCGTCTCGTCCGGTAGTTCGGTCATAATTCGGGCACCTAACTTCTAAACTACAGATCTGCTTAACGTCGCCTCGCCGCCTATACCTAGCCCTGGATATCCCAACTACAGCACCAGACGTTCCTTGAACACCCGAGCCCGGTCGCGCGCTACCTGTAGCTCCGTGCGTCCGGTGTCCTTGAGCAGGACAACCAGACGCCCGCCGATCTCCGGACGAACCTCCCCAACCCACGCGAGATTTACGATCGCGCTCCGGTGGATGCGGACGAACTGGCGTGGGTCCAGGCGCTCCTCGAGCTCGCCGAGCGCGTGATCCACGAGGTAGCTTCCCGACGCGGTCATCGCGAGCGTCCCCTTACCTTGCGCCACGAAGTGCGTGATCTTGGCGGTCTCCACGAGCTGCGTGCGCTGCTGGCCGAGGTCGACGCTGATGCGATCGGCGTAGGCGGGGCTGCGAGCGTCCCGATAATGGCGGGCCAGACGCTCCAGTACGGCCTGGACGCCGGCGGTGGCGGGGTCGGCGCGCCGGCTTTCGAGGCGCTCCAGCGTGCGCTCGACCCGTTCACGCTTGACGGGCTTCAGGAGATAGTCGACCGCGGCCGCGTCGAAGGCCTGGAGCGCGTACTCGTCATAGGCGGTCACGAACACGACGAGCGGGCTCACGGTCAGCCGCCTGAGTAAATCGAAGCCCGTCATCCCGGGCATGTGGATGTCCAGGAATAGCGCGTCGACCTCGCGGGTCGGAATGTCGACCAGCGCAGTTTCAGCCGAGGTCGCAGTGCCCGCGATGTCGACCCGTCCCGTTGCCTTCAGGCTCTGGACCAACTGCTTCAACGCGCCGGGCTCGTCGTCGACGACGTAGGCGCGCAGCCGGCCGCTCATGGGCGTTCGGCGATCGCGACGTGGGCTGGAAGCGACATCGTCACGCGCGCTCCCTCTGTATCGCACGTGGCGTCGAGTGTCGCGGCCGGTCCGAACAGCACAGCGAGACGCGATCGAAGCGTTTCCAGCCCGTGTCCGGTCGGAGCCTCGGAGAGATCGAAGCCCGAGCCATCGTCCCAGACTCGCACGGCGAGCCGGTCGCCTGTCCGCCGAGCCTCGACGCGGATCTCGGCGCCGCCGGGCCGCGCGGCGGCCACGTGCTTGACGCTGTTCTGCACCAGCGTGTGCAGCGCCAGCGGGGGTACCGGCCAGGTCTTGAGCTCGTCGGGCACGTCGATCTTCGTGCGCAGGCGCTCACCCAGCCGCGCGTGCTCGATCTCCAGATAGGACTGCACCACCGCGATCTCGTCGCCGAGCGGGACCGTGTGGCGCTTGGTCGCATCCAGAGACGCCCGGAGCAAGTCGGCAAACTCGACCAGCAGCCGCTCGGCGCGCTCGGGCGCTTCGCGGACCTGGCCCGCGATGGCGGCGAGCGCGTTGAACAGAAAGTGCGGGTGCAGACGCGACTCGAGGGACGCCAGCCGTGCGTCGGTCGCCAGGCGCTGGGCGCGCTCGACCTCGAGCTCTCGCACACGGAGGCCCTCGCGCGCCTCGTCGAGCCGGGCGCGCATGCTCTCGTAGACCGCGATGCCCATGCCCACGGTCATCGCGAGGACCAGGGCGATGCCGAGCCCGGTGCGCTGGGCGGCCCAGGTCGGAGTCGAGCCGAAGAGTCCGAGCGCGGCCACGATCGTGCCGGCGAGCAGCGAGCTGACGACGGTGACTCCGAACAAGGTCGCCGCGAGGCCCAGCCAGTGGATGGCCGGCGCGCGCCTGGACAGGCGCCCGCCCACCACCGGCATGATGAAATGCGCCGCCGTGCCGATCATGTTGGCGTAGATCAGCGAGATCAGGAAGTACGTGAGCACCAACGTCCAGCCGACCATCGAGCCCAGCAGCAGCGCGTACATCGCCGCGGCGATGGAGTTGGTCGCGAGGATCCTGAGTAGCCGTCCCACCGGTCGCGCCGATCGTAGCACGCGGGCTCGCGTCAACCGCGCGCGCGGACGCTCACTGGCGATGGCACGTGAGGCACGTCATCGGGCCGGACTGCGGGCCGTCCTCGAGCCATGCCCGGGCACGCGTCTGGTAGCGCGTGTTGGGCAGCTCCTTCACGATGCGCTCGAGATAGCCACGCGAGCGCTCCGTGTCCCCCAGCCGCGACCATCCCTCGGCCAGTCCGGCGAGGAGCTCGCCGCGCGAGTGCTCGGAGAGCCGGTCGAGATAGGGCGCCTGGATCGCGAGCGCCCGCTCGAAGCCGGCGACGGCCGCCTCCTGCATCATCCGGCCCTGCGCCTGGTCGCGGACGTTCGGCGCCGAGGCGTTGAGGACGACCGCCCGCACGAGCATCACGCTGAGCGAATCGGGGGCGAGCTGATCGGCGCGGTCCACCTCGGCTCGGCCACGCCGTGCTCGCTCGCCTGCTGCCGAGAAATCCTGCCTGCGCGCGGCTTCCCCGGCGAGGAACATGAGCCCGGCGCCGTGCCAGACCAGCGCGTCGGCGTTGGTCGGGTTCGTGGCCAGCTCGTCCTCGCAGAGCTTCATGCCCCGGTCAAGCCGGGCGGCGTCGCCGCGGAAGCCGGCGAAGAAGTCCGCGCGGACGATCTCGTCGAAGCGCGGCGGGGGGGCAGGCGTGCCCTGGGCTCCCGAGGCGGCCGCGAACACGAGCATCTTGAGCACGAACGTCGCAAGAACGAGTGCGGTGACGACGACGGTGGCACCGAGCGTGGGTCTGGTCATGATGGCTCCTCCTCGACGTCCAGGATCGGCGGTCGGGAGGCCCCTGTCTGGGCAATCGGACGAACGGCCGCAAACAGGGATGAACGGCCCGCTCAGGGGAACGAGCGGCAGCCGGCGAGATCAGCGAAACTTCGGGATCACGTCCTCGCCGAAGCGGCGCATCGAGTCCAGGATCGTTCGATGCGGCAGGTATCCGTAGCTGATCTGGCACAAGATGTGGCGGGCGCCGGCGTCGCGGAGCTCGGCCACCTGCTCGGCGACCCGCTTTGAAGTGCCGTAGAGCGTGGAGGCCTGGAGCGAATAGCGCACGCCGTCCTCGTGCGACACCTTCGGGTCGTTCCACGGGTTGACGCGCCCGGCCTCGACGTGAAAATCGGGCGGGTTGTTCGTCTCACGCGCGTGGACCATGTGGCGACGCGTTTCCAGGAGCGCCGCGGTCAATTCGTCCTCGGCCTGCGCCTGGCTCTCCGCGACGTGCACGAAGCGCCACACGGCGACCTGCTCGCGGAGCTCTCGCTGGCGGTCGGCCGTCAGGCGGCTCTCTGCGAGGCCGGCCTCGTACGCGGCCAGCCGCTCCGGCACGCGGTCGACGGGAAGACGCGCCATCATGAGCGGTACGCCCAGCCGCCCGCACTCGCGGATCGAGCCGCCGGAGGAGACGGCGCGCCAGATCGGCGGATGGGGACGCTGGCGCGGCCGCGGCCGCAGCTCGGGCAGCCGGAGCCGATAGAACTTGCCGTCGTGCACGAGCGGCGACTCGGTCCACGCGCGGACCATCACGTCGAGCGTCTCTTCCATCCGCTCGCGGCTGTCGTCGCTGCGCAGGCCGTAGCCGACGAACTCGTACTCGTTGAAGTTGGTCCCGTGGCCGACCCCGACGTCGATCCGGCCGTCCGCGAGGTTGTCGAGCAGCGCCAGCTCGGTCGCCAGCCTGATGGGATGGCGGAGCGCCAGCTGGATCACCGCGAAGCCGATCCGGATCCGCGAGGTGCGCGCCGCCACGACCGACGCGAACGGAATCGGGTCACAGTAGACGCTCTCGCCCGTGAAGTTGTGCTCGGTCAGCCAGATGCCGTCGAAGCCCGCGGTCTCGGCGAAGCACGATTGCTCGATCAGCTCGTGTACGTGCGCGTAGTCGGACTCCGGCGACGCCGAATGCGCGAGGGTTATCCAGCCGAAGCGCATGCGATCCATTGCGTCGGTGTCCTCAGAGCGCCCGCCGGTGAGAGAACGCGATCTCCTCGCTGGTGATGAACTCGAGCAGCACGGCCTGGCCGTCCTGGTTGGCCTTCCGGGCACGCTGCAGGGCCGGGATGATGTCAGCGGGCTTCGTGACCCGCTCGGCCTGGCCGCCCATCGCCCGCCCCATGTCGGCGTAGTTACCGCCGATATCGCGCGTCCGATAGCGGTCGTGCGAGACCACGAGTGCGTGGCGCTCGATGGCCATCGCCGAATTGTTCAGGACGACCGTCGTGATCGGGATCCCGCAGCGCACGGCGGTCTCGAAATCCAACCCCGTCATGCCGAACGCGGCATCGCCCATGAAGTTCACGCAGAACTTGTCGGGTGCCGCGAGCTTGGCGCCCATGATCAGGCCGAGCCCCGTGCCGAGCGCGTGCGACTTGCCCCAGCCCATGTAGCCCCGCGGCGCCGTCGCGCGGTAGAACGGCACGAGCTGGTTACGCGGGCTACCCGAATCGTGCGTGACGATCGCGTCCTTGGGATCGATCGCCTGCATGAAGTCCCAGATCACGCGATACGGAGTGATCGGCGTCTCGTTCGACGTAAGCTTGGGCATCCACTCGCCGAGCCACGTCTCCCTCGACTGCTTCACTTCCGCGGCGGCCCCGCCGTCGCGGGAGCGGCCGCGTAGCAGGTCCCGGGCCGCATCGATGAACTGGCGTAGCACCAGCTTGGCGTCGCCGAGAATCGGATGGTCGGCGGCGTAGTTCTTGTTGAGGTCGCGCTCGTCGTTGGTGGCGTGGATGATTGTCTTGCCGGCCGGGACGTTCGATGCCATCCCATGCTTCGTGAAGCTGCAGCCCACCCCGAGCACGAGATCGGCCGACGACAGGAAGTGATGCGACGGGCCGGACATGACGCCGCCGCCGCCCGTGCCGAGCGCGAGCGGATGCTCTTCGGGGAACGCGCTCTTGCCCTCGAGCGTGGTCATGACCGGGATCTGCGTGAGCTCGGCCAGCTCGAGGAGCTCGGCGCACGCGTCGGCGTACATGACGCCCTGGCCCGCGTGGATGATCGGCTTCTTGGCGTCCAGTAGCGCGCGGGTTGCGGCCTCGATGTCACGTGCATTACCCGCCGGGGCCGTGGCCTTCACCGGCTTGTACTGGAGGGCCAGCTGGTCGGCGACGTCGGCCACCGCCACGTCGGCGGGGATCTCGACCATCACCGGCCCGCCGCGGCCCATCTTCAGCAGATTGAAGGCGCGGCGCATGACTTCGACGACCTGCTCGGGCTGGTTCAAGGTTTCGACCCACTTCGTGACCGACGCGTAGGTCCGCGCCGAGCTGAAGAGCGGAAAGACCTGGGCGCGATCGCGCTGGTGGCCGAGCGGCAGCACGAGGATCGGCACGGAGTCGGAATACGCCGTGGCGACGCCGGCAAACGCGTTCTCGGCCCCGGGGCCGTACTGCATCGCGAACACGCCCAGCCGCCGGCCGTTCGTCGTGCGGCTGAAGCCGTCGGCGATGCCGACGCCGACGCGCTCCTGGCGGCAGAGAATCGGCCGGATCCCGGCTGCGGCCGCGGCGTCGATCACCGGGGTCGTCGGGTACGTGCTGAGGAATTCCACGCCTTCGCGCTTCATGATCTCGGCGATCGCGTCGACGATCTTCATGTGTCCTCTCCTTGGCGATCTATGTCGTCGGCGCCAGGCCGAGCGCCTGGCGGCCGAATTGTTCGGCGATCAGATCCCAGCTGAGCGCCGCGTGATGCGAGGCGCCGTGCGCGTCGCGATGACAGCGCTGGATCGGCTCAGCGTCGAGCACCGCACGCGCGCCGCTGGCCTCGAACAGGCGGTCGACTGCGCGGACGCTGAGCCGCGCGATGAACGCCTTGTCGCGGCGATAGCGGATGCGGTCGAGCTCGCTGAACCCCTCGCCTCGCGCCGCGCGGTCGAGAATCTCGCGGATGTCCTGACGATGCAGCGCTCGCGCCGCGTCGACTTCGGCCGCGGCTTCGGCCAGCCGCAGCTGCAGCGCGACCGACTCCACGGTCCGGCCCGGCCCGGTTCCGCGCCGAGCGCGCGCGGTGAATTCATCGATCGCGCCCTGAGCGATGCCGATGAGCGGCGCCGCCAGATCCCATCCGGCCAGGCACCGCAACGGCGCACGATAGCTGAGCCGGCCGTGGAGCTCCCAGCCCGTCATGATCTTGTCCCCGCAGAGATCCGGATCGACGACACGGTGCGCCGGCACGAAGGCGTCCTTGACGACGATGTCCTTGCTGCCGCTGCCGCGCATGCCCGAGGCGAACCAGGTGTCCAGGATCTGGTAGTCCGGACGCGGCAGCAGGAGCCAGCTCATGCCGTTGGGACGTGGACCAGCCACCGACACCATGACCCACGTGGCCGCGTCGCAGCCGCTCGAGAATCCCCAGCGGCCCGAGACCTTCACGCCGCCGCTCACCGGCTCCGCCTTGCCACCTGCCGGGTTCAGACCACTCGAGAAGAGCGTGTCGGGACCCGTCGCGAAGAACTCCTCCTGGCAGCGCTCGGGAAAGTGGCCGAGCCACCAGTTGTGCGCGGTCCACAGGGCATAGCACCACGCGGTCGATCCGCAGCCGCGGCCGAGCTCGAACGCGGCCTCGAATGCCGTGTCGACCTCGACGTCGTGACCGCCGTATCGCCGGGGATTACCGATGCGGATCAGGCCCGAGGCCAGGAGATCCTGGACGCTCTCGGGCGGCACCTGACGAAGCTCTTCGGTGCGCGCCGCGCGGGATTTGAAAATGGGAACCAGGTCAGTGGCCCGGCGTAAGAGCTCTTCCCGGGTCAGTGACGACGGCACGATACCAGCGGGCGCGGCCTCTCCTGGGCTCACGGCGCCCCCATGCTACGCCGTCATTGGTTCAGAAGGCGAGCCCCATCGCCCGGGCCAGAAAGCGCATCAGCGGCGTCTGGCGCCCGCACGCGGCGACGAAGCGGGTGGCAAAGTCCGGCGCGCAGGCCTGCGCCTCCGTGAATCGCGCGCCGGATGTGAACGACAGGAGCTTGATGTCGTCGATCAGCGGGTGATCGGGATCGAAGCCGCGCGGCGGGCGCTTCAGGGTCGACTCGCCGTGCGTGAGGCCGACGCGCCTGGCCTGCTTCCACCCTTGCGGGTTCTTCACGATCGCCTCGCGGACGGCCCGCAGCGAGTCCGCGCCCGGGTGCCAGATCCCGGCGCCCATGAAGACGTCGCCGGGCGCCAGGTGCAGATAGTAGCCCGGCGTCTCAGCGTCCTTCGGGGCGTCGAGACCGAAGTGGATCCCGACGTTGGTCTTGTACGGCGTCTTGTCCCGGCTGAATCGCGTGTCGCGATAGATCCGCATCAACGAGCCGCCCGAGGGCCGCGGATCGACCCTGATCTGCCGGCTGATCCTCGCCAGCGGCGGGGCGATCGAGGCGATGAACGCCACCATCGGCTCGCGGACCTCGGCGAGATAGCGGTCCTTGTTCTCGTTGAACCATTCGCGGTTGTTGTGGCGTCTGAGCTCGCCGAGGAACGCGAAGAGGTCGCGGGAGATGCGCGCCATACGCGCTCAGATCCCGCGGTGCAGGCCGCCGTCGACGGCGATGCGCTCGCCGGTGATGTAGCGGGCCTTGGGCGAGCACAAGAAGGCGGCCAGATACGCCAGGTCGGCCGGATCGCCGAAGTAGCCGAGCGGAATGTTGCGCGCGAACTCGGCCTGGCTCTCGGGCGTCGGGTGCAGGCGCTGGTCGATCTGCTCGCTGTGGATCCGTCCCGGCGAGAGGCAGTTGATCGTGATCCCGTGCTTGCCCATCTCGCGCGAGAGCCCCTTGGCCCAGGCGTGAACACCCGCCTTCGCCGCGACCGCGGCGTTGACGCCGGACGGCTCGGCGCTCCCAGTGACGCAGACGACGCGGCCCCACCGGCGCTCGATCATCCCCGGCAGCAAGGTCTGCGTGAGCCGTCGCACCGCGGTGAAGTTGATCGAGAACGACTCGTCCCACGCCGCATCGGGCGAGTCCCACGGGATCGGCCGCGAGCCGCCGGCGTTGTTGATCAGGATGTCGACGCGCCCGTAGGCCGAGAGCGCCGCGTCACGGATCTTCGTCGCGGCGTCGGCCGTGTACAGATCGAGCGGCAGCGACAACGGCCGTGGCGCACCTGCCCGCTCGATCTCGTCCTGCAGGGTCTCGAGCAGCTTAGTGCGGCGAGCGACGACCACCGTTTGCACGCCCTCGCCGGCCAGCACCTTGGCGATCTCGCGCCCGAGCCCGACGCTGGTGCCGGTGACGACGGCGATCTTGCCCTTCAGCTCGAGGTCCATCCGAGTCTCCGCGTGAGGCTCTGCACGCTGCCTCCGATTCCCCTGGGCAGGAAGATGATGAACAGGACCAGCAGCACACCGTAGACGAGGTTGTCCCAGCCGACCGCACGGGTGCCGAACGAGATCCGCAAGACCTCGGCGAGCAGGATCGTGATGACCGCGCCGATCGTCGGGCCGAGCGATACGTAAATGCCGCCGACGACCACCGCGAAGACCATCTGGAGCGAGACCGAGATACCGCTGACCGTGTCGGGCGAGATGAACATCTGGTACTGGCAGTAGAGCGCGCCGGCGAGCGCGGTCATGGCCGCACTCAGTACGGTGATCTTGAGCTTCTCGGCCGTGACGTGCACGCCGGCGGCGGCGGCGCCGTCCTCGTCCTCAGAGATCGCCTCGAGCGCGTAGCGGAGCATGCTCCGGTCGACGCGGTTCCACACATAGAGCCCGAAGGCCCAGACGCCGAGCGCGATCAGATACCAGGTCGTCTTGTCCGGGAACTGGAGCGCCCAGAGCGAGTGGCCGCCCTGGTAGCGCTCGGGCGTATAGCCGAGCGAGCCGCCCGTGTGGTCGCGCGTGGCGGTGATCACCTGGAGCACGATGCCGGAGAGCGCCAAGGTGACCAACGCGAAGTAGTGCCCCGTGATGCGGAAACGGAAGCAGGGGTACGCGACGACCGCCGCCAGACTCGCTCCGGCAATCAGCGCCAGCGGAATGCCGAGCCAAGGGCTGATGTGGCCGTGATTCCACGCGAGTGCCGTGACGTAGGCCCCGACGCCCATGAAGCCGCCGTGGCCCAGCGAGACCAGGCCGAAGCGGCCCATTACCGACCACGAGGTGTAGGCGAACGACCAGATCAGGATCAGCACGATGATGTGCAGCGGATACGGCGAGCGGTAGACGAAGGGCAGCGCGATCAGCGCAGCGCCGGCGATCCACGGCAGGTAGCGGGTCATGAGCGCCTGGCCATCAGCCCTTCGGGTCGCACGAACATCATCACGATGAAGAACGCGAACGCGAAGACGTATCCCCACTCGAGATCCAAATAGAGCCCGCCGACCGAGATGATCTCGGCGAACACGAACGCGGCGACGAAGCCGCCGGCGAAGTTGCCGAGGGTGCCGAGCACGCAGATCAGGAACGTGATCGGACCGAACGAGAGCCCGACGAATGGATGGACGTCGTATTGAAGGACGAGCAGACAGGCGGCGAGGCCGGCCAGCGCCCCGCCGACGCCCGAGGTAATCAGATAGATCCGCCGGGTATCGACTCCCATGAGCGGCATGATCTGGCGGTCCTGCGCGATGGCCCGGATCGCCGTGCCCGTGTACGTGCGGGTCATCAGGAGGTAGACCAGCCCCATCGCCACCAGCGCCGCGGCAAACGCCAGCAGGCGCGAGTAGCTCACGAACATCCCCGCCACCTTGAGCACGGGCAGCCGCAGGCCGAGGTTCTTGAACTCGATGCCGAACAGCACGGTCGCCGCCGACTGCAAGAAGAAGAGGACACCGCCGGTCGCCAGGAGCTGGTTGATCGGCGCCGCGCCGAGGAGCGGCGCGATCACGAGCACGTGCAGCACCAGGCCGAGGACGGCGACACAGACAATCGATACGAGCGCCGCCAGCAGAATCGGCGCGTGGTAGACGGTGTAGAGATAGTACATCCCGTACATGCCGAGCATGATGAGCTCGGCGTAGCAGATCCAGACCACGTCGATCACGCCGAAGATCAGGTTCAGCCCGAGCGACAGGAGCGCCAGCACGCCGCCGAGCAGGAGCCCGTTGATCATCGCCTCGAGCAGGAAGACATCGAAGATCCCCAGGGCGCGGCCTCCTCGCTCAGACTCCGAGGTACGCTTCGCGGATACTGTCGCTGGCCAGGAGCTCGGCCGCGCGGCCGGTGGTGTGGATCCGGCCGGTCTTCAGCAAGTACGCGCGATCGACTACGCGAAGCACCTGCTGCACGTTCTGCTCGACGATCAGCACGGTCAGACCGCTCGCGCGGATGCGGTTCACGAGCTCGAACACCTGCTCGACGAGGACGGGCGCCAGGCCCGCGGACGGCTCGTCGAGCAGCAGGAGCTTCGGCTCGGACATGAGCGCCCGCCCGATTGCGCACATCTGCTGCTCGCCGCCCGACATGCTCCCGGCGAGCTGGTGACGGCGCTCGCGCATGCGCGGGAACAGCTCGTAGACGACCTCGAGCTGGCGGCGGAACTTCGGACGCGCCGCCGGCACGAAGCCGCCCATCTTCAAGTTGTCCTCGACCGTCATGCGCGCGAACAGGCGGCGGCTCTCCGGCACGTGCGCGACGCCGAGCTCCACGATGCGGTGCGCCGGGGTCGACGCGAGGTCAACGCCCTCCATGACGATGGTTCCCGCCGTCGGGCGAATGAGGCCAGAGATGACCCGCATGAGCGTGGTCTTGCCGGCGCCGTTGGGACCGATGACGCCGACCGCCTCCCCCCGCTTCACCTCGAGCGAGACGTCGAACAGCGCCTGGAAGGTCCCGTATCCGGCGCGGATCGACTTCAGCGCGAGCATGGGATCGGTCAGCCGCGCGTGGCGGCCGCGGCGGCGGAGACCGCGGCGGCGTGAGTGCCGAGATAGACCTCGATGACCCGTGGATCGCTCGCGACGCGAGCGGGCAGCCCCTCGGCGATCTTCTCGCCGTGGTCCAGCACCATGACGCGATCCACGACACGCATCAGCACACCCATGATGTGCTCGACCCAGATGATCGTGATGCCGAGCTCACGGCAGATGCGGCGAAGCAGATCGGCGGCCTGATCCATCTCGTGCTCGTCCAGACCGCTCAAGCTCTCGTCGGCCAGCAGGAGCTTCGGCGAGGTGGCAAGCGCCTTGGCGAGCTCGAGTTTCTTGAGGGCCGCCGCCCCAAGGCCGTCGACGGTGGCCGCGCGATCGGTCGGCAACCCGACCAGCCCGAGAGCCCGCTCGGCCGACTCGAACGCCTTGGTTCGCGAGTGGCGACCCTGGCCGAAGAAGCCCGCGAGCACGACGTTGTCGAGCAGCGAGAGCCGTCGGAACGGCCGGGGAATCTGGAACGTGCGGCCGATGCCGAGGTTGATGATGCGGTACGGCGGCTGCCCGGCGATCTCGCGTCCCTCGAACCGGATCGAGCCCGCGTTGGGAACGAGCGTTCCGGAGAGCATGTTGAAGATCGTGCTCTTGCCGGAGCCGTTGGGGCCGATCAGGCCGACGATCTCGCCCTGCTCGACCCCGAACGACACGGCGTTGACGGCCGTGAAGCCGCCGAAGCGCTTGGTGAGGCCCTGGACGACTAGCAAGTAGCTAGGTCATCGAAGGGGGCCTCGACGGCCCCCTCCGACCCCCAAAAATTGCGCGGGCAAAGCCCGCGCTCGAACGCGGCTTACTCAGACACGCTCCGAGGCCGCGAGGCTCACTGCGCCGCGTACGGCGACGTGCCCGGCAGCGGAAGGACCGGCTCGCGCTGCTGCTGGCTCTTGGGCCAGACGAGATACGGCTTGTCGTCGATGTACTGGAGAATGACCGGGAACGCGCGGTCGTTCTGGCCGGACATCGGCGCGCCCTCGCCCTCGAACTTCACGCCGAAGCCGAGCATCGTTCCGCCCTCCGGCAGATCGACCTCGAGCGCGGCCTTCCGGAGCGCGTCGGCGTCGATGCCGCCATGCTTCTTGATGGCGCGCGGCAGCACTTCCGTCATGAACACGTACGTGTTGCTGGCCGACATCCCCACGTGCGCCGAGCGAACCTGCGTGCCGGGCCGGGCCTTCTCGTACTCGTCGCCGACCATCTTGATCATCGCGGGCAACGGGGCGCGCAGCGATTTCTCGTTGGTCAGCCAGATCGAGATCGGGTCGACGTTGAAGAAGTAGTTCACGTCGCGGCCGAGCGACTCCTTCAGCTTGTCGTAGACGCCGTAGCCCGCGCCGTGGCCGATGAGCGCGCTGAAGCGAAGCCCCTGCTCGCGGGCCTGGCGGAGGAAGAGCGTGATGTCCGGGTTGTAGCCCGTGTGGAAGATGACGTCGGGCCGGCCGCGCTTGAGCTTGGTGACCAGCGCCGACAGGTCGGGCGCCGTCGCGGAATAGCCTTCCTTCAGCACGACGTTGAAGCCAGCCTTCTTGGCGCCTTCCTCGTTACCGCGCGAGACGTCGACGCCGTAGGCGCCGTCCTCGTGGATGATCGCGATGCGCAGGTCTTTCGGCTCCTTGCCGAGCTTGCTCTTCGCGTTCTGCGCGAGGAAGTCCGTCGACATCAGGCCGAACTGCTTGCCGCTCGGCTGGGCCCGGAACACGTACTTCAGGTGGCGGTTCTCGAGCACTGCCGAGGAGATGCACGTGGTGATCCACATGAACTTCTTCAGCTGCTCGACGCGCGCGGCGGCCGGTACGCACTGGGCCGACGAGTAGAAGCCGAGCAGCATGTCGACCTTCTCCTGCTCGATCAGGCGGACCGCCTCGTTGATCGCGACGTCCGGCTTGCTCTGGGCGTCGGCGTACACCGCCTCGATCTGGTAGCCCTCGACGCCGCCCTTCTTGGCGAAGTAGTCGATCATGATCTTGGCGCCGAGCGCGTGCAGCTCGGAGCCGCCGCCCGCGAGCGGGCCGGTATAGTCGTAGATCACGCCGATCTTGAGCTTCTTGCCCTGCGCCGGCGCGTCGCCCACGAGTGCCCCGCCGACGACCAATGCCACTGCGATGAGCCCGCACACGACGCGTAGAGGTCCGCTGCGGAACATGAAAGCCTCCTCGAGCGAGTTGAAGATCGGCAGCCGCGGGCATTAGAAGTTGCCCGTCCTACAAAGTCAAGCGGCGGCCCAAGACGGTGGGTCGTGGTACCGTTCGGGACCATGAGCGCCAGCTCGCCCGCGCGCGACGTCCCCGGCGGCGGTTATCGCTTCCTGCCGGGCATCGCCCCGTTCTCGTCGGGCGCGGCGGCCGCGACCGGCTATCAGGTCATCCACGCCACCCTCCGCGCGCCGATTCCCTGGCGAGACGGCTTCGCGCTGATCGACCGCCACCTGCACGCCGAGGGCCGGCCGCGCACGGCGCTGTGCGCGATCGAGCTCAGGAGCCCGGCGCCGTTCAGCTTCGACGGATTCGATACGTTCAATGCCGGATACCGGGCGCTATTGACGGAGTGGAAGCTGCTGGTGGACGGCGAGAATCCGATCGCCCGCACGAACGTGGCCCCGGTCGTCGGCGCGCCGACCGAGCCTTGTCTCTACGGCTTCGGCTACACCATCCCCGGCGCGGCCCCGCGCCCGACCTTCATCGTGGCCGGTGCCGGCGAGATGCGGGAGCGCGGCGTCGGCGTGGACGGGATCGTGCGCCACGGTGAGACCTCACCGGCGGCGATGCGCGAGAAAGCGGCGCACGTGATGGGGATCATGCAGGCGAGGCTCCAGGGCCTGGGCGTCTCGTGGCCGGACGTGACCACGATCGACATCTACACGCCACAGCCGATCGACTCGTTCCTCGCCGACACCGTCTTGCGGCCCGCCGGCCCCGCGGCGATCCACGGCGTCCGCTGGTTTCCGAGCCGCCCGCCGATCGTGGGCCTCGAGTACGAAATGGACCTGCGCGGGGTCGCGCGGGAGATTCTGCTCTAGGGCCCTGCGGCCGGCGGCGCGCTAGCCGCCGACCTTCACGCCCGCCAGCTTCTCGAGCACCTGGATGATCGCGGTACCGTCCTGCTTGCCGAGCCCGGCGGCGCGCGCCATCTGATAGACCTGCTGGCTCACGTTGGCCAGCAAGAGCGGGGCGCCGAGCTGCTTGGCGAACGCGGTCTCGAGCTCCTGGTCCTTGAACGAGATGTCGACGGTGCCGGCCGGCGAGAAGTCGCGCGCGAGCATCCGTGCCGCACCGCGCTCGAAGGCCGAGCTGGTCCCGGTGGAGACCCGCACCACCTCGTAGATCTTCTGAGGATCGAGCCCGGCCTTGACGCCCAGCACGAGCGCCTCGGCGACCGCCACCATGTTCACCTGAACCAGCATGTTGTTCACGAGCTTCATCGCGAGGCCCTGCCCGAGCCCGCCGACGTGGAAGATCTTCGTCCCCATCGCCTTGAAGAGATCGCGGCACGCTTCGAACGTCTCCGGGGCGCCGCCGCAAATGACCGAGAGCTCCCCGGACTGCGCCCGCTCGGTGCCGCCGCTGACCGGCGCGTCGAGCATCGCGATGGCGCGCGAGCCGAGCTGGTCGGCCAGTCGCTTGGCGACGATCGGGTCGATCGTGCTCATGCTGATCACGATGTGCCCCGCCCGGGCGCTCTTGATGATCCCGCGCTCTCCTACGATCACCGCTTCGGCCTGCGCCGTCGTCTCCACCATCGAGATCGTGCGATCGGCCGCGGCCGCGACGCGCTCGGGCGAGTCGGCCACCGTCGCCCCGCGCGCGCGCAGAGGCTCGGTCTTCGCGGGATCGACGTCATGAACGACTAGAGGAAAACCCTGCTTCGCGAGGTTGAGCGCCATCGGGCGCCCCATGTTGCCGAGTCCGATGAACCCTACCGCTCCCGCCATGTTGGCCTCCTGGCCCGCACGGTAATCGCCCCGCTGCGCACAGTCAACACACCCCCGCGTTCTTACTCGATAAGAATTACGCGATCGCCTTCACGCGCTCGACGTCAGCGCATCCCGCACGCTGGAGCGCTGTCGTCAGCGACAGATCGACGATGTCGCGGCCACGCGCGCGTGGCACGCCTCTTGCGGCATTCAGGTGTGAACTAATGAGCCACACGGGCTGGCTGATCGTCGCGATCGTGGCCGGCACGCTGCTGGTCGCAGGATGGATTACGCGCGAGCTCGCGATCCATCGCCGCCGCCGCCAGCATCGAGAGAGAGGAGAGTAGCGATGACGCCGACAGTCGGCATTTTCGTCGACAGAGCTTCCGCCGAGCGCGCCGTCGGCAACCTGCGCGCGGTCGGTATTTCTCCGAAGGCCATCCACGTTCTGATCCCGGGGATCTCCGAGCCGCTGGTGTCGCGGATCCCCATGAGCGAGGGCGAGCAGCCAGGTATGGGCAAAGCCATCGGAGGGGTGCTGGGAGGCGCCGTTGGCGTCGCGACGGGCGCCGAGATCGGTGCCGTCGCGGCCGCGAGTGCGCTCCTGCCGGTCGCGGGACCGGCGATCGCGATCGGCATCGTTGGCGCCGTGCTCCTGAGCCTCGGCGGGGCCGCGGTCGGGGGCGCCCTCGAGAACGCGCTCGTCAACGGGCTGCCGAAGGACGAGCTGTTCGTGTACGAAGAGGCGCTCTGGCGCGGCCATTCGATCGTGATCGTCATGCCGGCCGACGCCGACGAGCATGAGCGGGCGGTGGCGGTGCTGGAGGGCTCCGGCGCCGAGAGCGTCGACGCCGCGCGCGAACGGTGGTGGATCGGGCTGCGCGAATCCGAGGCGGTCGACTATCGGTCCGGTGGGCGCGACTTCTCCAGCGACGAGAAGGTCTACCGCGAAGGGTTCGAGGCGGCGCTCTCGCTGGCCACGCGCGGCCGGTCGGCGGCCGACGTCGACGCCACGCTCAAGGAGCGATACCCGGCGACGTACGGCGAGCTGGCGTTCCGGCGCGGATTCGAGCGGGGATGCGTCTACTATCGCCGGATGCTGGAGGAGAGCCGCCGCAACGACGGATGAGCCGAGCCGCGCGCGCTTCGCGCCAACGCTAGGACGGGCTCGAGAAGATCCGAAGCTTCAGCCGGCGCGGTACCCACGCGGCCAGCACTTGCGCGGAGCGTGCGATGCGCTCGAGTGATTCGGCGCTGCCGGGCCAGTACTTGAGGACGAGCCCGCGATTGACGAAGTTCAGCATCCCGTCGACGAGGATGGCGGCGACGAAGACATCGTCGATGAAGCCCAGGCCCGGGATGAAGTCGGGGATCAGGTCGATCGGCGAGACGAGATAAAGGACGGCGGCTCCGAGCGCGATCTTGGCGGCCTTGGGCAACACCGGGTCGAGGGCCAGGCCGCCGATGGTGCGCACGATGTCCGGCAGCGCACGCAGCAGCGCTCTCACCCGTCGAGGCTCTCCGCGATGAGCTCGCTGACGTCCTTGACGGCCAGCGTCTCCTCGGCGCCCTTCACCTTGCGCCCCAGGTCGATCATCGCCAGGCAGAACGGGCAGCCCGTGCCGACCATGTCGACCTTGGCCTCGAGCGCCTCCTCGACCCGGATCAGGTTCACGCGCTTCTCGGCCTTGACCTCCATCCACATGTGGCCGCCGCCGCCGCCGCAGCAGAGGCCGCGCTCACGGTTGCGCGGCAGCTCGACCACGCGCAGCCCCGGGACGGATTTCGCGACGTTGCGCGGCGCCTCGGTGATGCCGTTGTAGCGTCCGAGATAGCAGGAGTCGTGGAAGGCCAGCGTCGCGTCGACGGGCTTCTTCGGCTTGATCCGGCCCTCGGCGATCAGCTGCTCGATGACCTGCGAGTGATGGAGGACTTCGTAGGTCCCGCCGAATTGCGGGAACTCGTTCTTGATCGTGTTGAAGCAGTGCGGGCAGTGCGTGATCACCTTCTTGAACTTGTACTGCTTCACCGCCTCGACGTTCTCCTGCGCGACGGTCTGATAGAGATATTCCTCGCCCAGCCGGCGGCCGACCTCGGCGTGGCAGCGCTCCTCCTGCATCACGCCGAAGCTCACCTTGGCGGCCTTGAGGATTTTCACGACCGAGCGCGCGATCGCCTGGTTGCGCCGGTCGTACGACGCCGAGCAGCCGACCCAGTAGAGGTACTCGACCTCGCGGTCCGGCTCCATCAGCGGAACGTCGAGCCCCTGTGCCCATGCCAATCGCTCCCCCGCCGGAAGGCCCCACGGGTTGCCGGCGCGCTGGATGTTCTGGAGCGACTGCGGCGCCGTCGACGGCAAGGCGCCTTCGGACAGGGTCAGATAGCGCCTGAGGTCGACGATCGTGTCGACGATGTCGATGAAGGCCGGGCATTCCTCCACGCAGGCCATGCAGGTCGTGCACGCCCAGAGCTCGTCGGCCTTGATCAGCTCGCCGTGAATCGGGCCCGGCAGCTCGCCGCGCATGTGACGCTTGAGCTTCACGATGATCTGCTTGGGCGAGAGGGCCGTACCCGACATGTACGCGGGGCACGCGGCCTGGCAGCGGCCGCACTCGACGCAGGCGTCGAAGTCGAGCCGCCGCTTCCACGAGAACTCCTCGAGCTTCGAGACGCCGAGCGACTCGGCCTCCTCGATGTTCTTGATCGGCGCGATCGCTCCGCGCGGCCCGAGCTTCGAGAAGAAGATGTTGAGCGGCGTCGTCAGCAGATGGACGAAATACGAATACGGGATGACCGCGATGAAGCCGAGCGCCAGCACCGCGTGGAAGATCCACGTCCCCAGGTGCAGGCCGCGCAGCGCATCGGGCGACAGGCCCACCGCCACGAACCCGCGGCCGAGCGCCCAGCCGACCGGCGACCACGGCGCCCACCAAGGCTCGACGACCGCCAGCCGGCAGGCCTCCATGACGAACCCGCTCACGTTGATCACGAAGAGCAAGGTCAGCACGTACGCGAAGCGCGCGGTCGCGTCGACGCGCGCCGGCCGCTGCACGAAGCGCCGCCACACCGCCATGCCGAGGCCGATCACGAAGAAGAGCCCGAACATGTCGAGCACGGTCTCGTAGAACAGGTAGAACGGGCCCTTCAAAAGCTTGTAGCCGAAGAGGGGAAGCGTGATGTCCCAGTCGAGCGTGGCCAGCACGGTGCCCATGAACAGGGCGAGGAATCCCCAGAACATGATCGCGTGCATTACACCCGGATAGGCCTGCGAGAGCGTGCGCACCTGCCCGAGCGCGTGAGTCAGCACGCGGCCGATGCGCTCGGGAATCCGATCCAGCCGGTCCTCCGGTAGCCCCTGGCGCCAGAGATTCACCCGTTGCCACATCCCGTACGCGAAGATCGCGATCGCTACGACCCCGCCGACGTAGAGCGCGATCTGCGCCCAGCCGGGGACGTTCCAGAAGGTGTCGCGAAATGGGACGGACGCGGTCATGAGCGACTCAACCTTAGCACGTGCGGACTAGCTCGGGGAGGACGCGATGAACGCGCCCTCCCCGCGCCTTACCGAAACAGATCGTCAGCGTGTGGGCTGTTGCTGGGGCGGCGCCGGCGCTTGCTGCTGCGGCGGCGGAACACGGAACGGCGTGTGGCAGCTTCCGCACGCCTGACGTCCGAACTCCTTCGCGACGGCCTCGGTCGCCGCCAGATCCTTGGTGCGGGCGGCGTCGCGCAGCTTCTCGGCCTGCATCGCGTAGTTCTTCGTGGCCGCGTCGAACTCGGACCATTTCTGCCAGATCTCAGGCTTGGCCTTGGACTTGTCGGTGAGCGAGCCTTCGGGGAAGAGCGGAAGGATCTGGGTGGCGATGAGCGCCATCGTCTCCGCGTTCACGGCCACGGCTTCGGCGTTGCCCGCCTTCAGCTTCGCCTGGGCGTCCGCCCAGCTCGCGCCGTTGAGCTTCATGAGCCGCTGGCGGTCGGCGACGACGTCGCTGCTCCACAACTTTGCCGTGGACTGGCCGGTCGCGGTGCCGGCCATCGACAGCGCGACGAGGCCAGCGAGAACGATCGTGGTCTTCGCACGTCTGCGATTCATGTCGCCTCCTCTCAAGTTAAGACCGCGGCTGCGCCGGCTGCTGCTGCGGCGGCGGGACACGGAACGGCGTGTGGCACGTGCCGCAGGCCTCCCGGCCGAAGGTCGCGACGTTCGTCGTCACGGCCGCGCCGTCCTTTGCCACGGCCTGATCACGCAAGGCTGCGGCGCGATTCTCGAGGTTCTTCGCGGCCGCCTCGAACTCGGGCCACTTCTGCCAGATCTCGGGCTTGGCCTTCGACTTGTCGGTGAGCGAGCCCGACGGGAACAGGCCCGGGATTCGCTGAGCGTGGAGCGAGAGGGCCTCGGCGTTCACGGCCACCGTCTCCGGCGCGCCGGCCTTCACCTTGGCCTGGATGTCGGCCCAGTTCGCGCCGACGTTCTTCATGAGCCGCTGGCGGTCGGCCACCGGGTCACCGGTGCCCATCATCTGCGCCTTCGTGGACGTCGCGCACCCGATCGCGGTCAGCGCGGCGAGGCTGCCGAGGATTACAGCGGTTCTCACGAGTCGGAGCTCCATTTCGCCTCCTCCTTGGTTGGTTGTCACTTGCCGATCTTGTTCTTGATCGGGGGAATCGTCTTGAGGTACTTGGCGATCGCCAGCCGATCGGCCTTCGTCAGATCCTTGTATCCCGACAGCGTGCCGTCGATGACCTCACCCATGAGCCCGCCGGCCACGTCGCCGTCGGGCTTGTTGCCGGTGCCGATGTAGTCCGCGATCTCCTCTTCCGACCACTGCAACCCCGTCGTCTTGTCGGGCGTGATGTTCGGGACCTCCGAATCCTCGGGGCCCTTGGGATTCCCCGCGAGGAAGCGCGTGTTGTCGGTCGCCATGGTCATCGTGCGCGGTGTGTGGCACTCGCCGCAGTGGGCGACGGCGCGCACGAGGTACTCGCCGCGCGCGACCCCGCTGGCCGGCACCGCCGTCGGCGGATTCTCGCGCGGCGCGAACGCCGCGAGCCAGGCGGGCAGGAACACGCTCTCGAACATCGGCACCGAGATCTTCTTCGCCTGGTTGGCCCGGTTCACGGGCGGCACCGAGCGCAGGAACGCGACCAGCGCCTTGAGATCCTCGGCCGCCATGCCGTTGAAGGTCGTGTAGGGGTGAACCGGGATCAAGCGCTCGCCGTTGGGGCGCCGGCCGAGCCGCGTCGCCGTGATGATCTGCTCGTCGGTCCAGGTGCCGATGCCGGTTTCTTTGTCGGGCGTGATGTTGCTCGAATAGACGGTGCCGAAGGGACCGTCGTAGCGTCGCCCGCCGGCGTTGACCGGCCCTTTGGGCACGGTGTGACAGCCGCAGCCGCCGGTCGCGCCGAACACGTACTTGCCGCGCGCGAGCTCCGCGGCCGACGGCGCCTGCGCGGAGGCGAGTGCCGGAAAGGAGACCAGCGACAGCGCGACGACGACGGCCAAGCGCCATGCGGTTGGGATCAAGACGCTCACTGTTGGCGCGCGAAGGTCAAATCGGTCTCCAGCTGGATGTCGTTCGAGACCTTGTAGAAGAGGATCGCCGGGATCTTCAGACCGTGATCAGTGAAGGTCGTCGCGAATCGCGCCCGGACCTTGATGTTGTCCGACGCGAAGCCGAAGCGCTTCTGGGCCTCGACTTCTTCGGGGGTCAGCTTGATCCAGGTCACGGTGGCCTCGGCCACGCGCTCGACGGGCTTCTGCTTCACGGTCAGGATCCCCTTCACCTTGGCAGGTATGGTCTTGCCCGGCTCGAGCGGGCCGGCGATCTCGATGCTCTTCACCTCGAAGGTGACCCACCGGTTCGCTTCCACCTCGGTGTCGAGATAGTTCTTGTTGCGCATGTCGGCATCGCGCTTGTCGATGCCGGTCTTGACCAGGTTCATGTCGACCTTGACCCATCCGGAGGCCGCCTGCGGCTTCGCCGGATCGACGCTCAAGCTCCCGAGGACACCCTCGGCCGCGGTGTTGCCGACGAAGGTCTCGAGCGGCGCGTCGCTCTTGAACGTCGCGCGCGAGTAGTTCTGCAAGAGCTTGAAAGACATGACGTCGGCGTGCGCCTGAGCCGCCAGGGCCAGGACGAGCACAGCGCTCCCGTACGCAGTCAATCTGAGCACGATGAGTCTCCTGTTCGCGAGTCGGGTGGCGGTCGAGCGCCGCCTTAATACCACGAACGGCTGAGTCTAGGCACGGGTTCCCGGGTGGGCGGTCTGGAGGTCGGCCTCCATGACGAGAGCGTCCTCACCCGTGTCGTAGTAGTAGCCGCGCCGCCGGCCGACGACGCGAAAGCCGAACGATTCGTAAAGCGTTCGCGCTTCGTTGTTGCTCGGCCGTACCTCGAGCACCACGAGCTTGATGCGCCGCTGTCGCGCCTCGTCCAGGATGCCGCCGAGCAGCATGCGCGCCAGCCCGCGCCGGCGGCACTCCGGCCGCACCGCGATGTTCGTGATGTGGACTTCGTCGGCGACTTCCCACAGGCAGAGATAGCCGACCACGCGCTCGACCTCGCGCATGACCCAGCAGCGCGCGACCCGGTTCTGCTGGATCTCGTAGAGAAACGCGCCGCGCGACCACGGCATCGAGAACGAGGCGCGCTCGATGCCGAGGACCTCGTCGAGGTCCTCCGGACGCATCCGCTCAACTGACAGCGGCACCACGTCGCTTCAGCTCGGCCTCGGACGGCCGCAGATAGATCGGAGCCAGCTCGGCGATCGGGACCGTGTCGCCGATCGCGAGACGCGCATGACCGAGCGCGCCGACGACCGCCGGCGCGGGCCCACGCCGCGGCGGCGCGAGCCGGCGAGCGTACGGGGAGCTGATCGCATCGGCACCGTCGCCGACCACGATGACCGGCTCCTCGAGCCGCCGCGAGAGCTCCTCGGGCGTGACCGCCAGATAGTCCCATTCGCGGCGCATGCCGAGCCCGTCCCAACGATAGAGCGAGGCGTAGACCTCGCGCTTGCGCGCGTCGAGCACGGGACAGACGGGCAGCGCGGCGAACGGCAGCATCGCCGCCATCGCGTCGAGCGTCGGCACCGCCGCGACCGGGATCGAGAGCGCCAGCGCCAGGCCTTTGACCGTGCTGAGCCCGACGCGGAGGCCCGTGAACGACCCCGGGCCGACCGCCACCGCGATCCCCTCGAGGTCGCGCGGGGTCCACGCCGCGTCGCTCAGCAGCTGGTCGATCGCCGCCATCAACCGCTCGGAGTGGGTAACGCGGACATCGAGGACGTACTCGCCGACGACGCGCTCACCGTCGAGGAGCGCGGCCCCCCCGGAGAGGGTCGAGGTCTCGACGGCGAGCACGCGCATGAGAGGGAGTCTAGCATGCGGCCAAAGCGCGGCCCGTCGCCGATCCGGCACGTGCGATAATGCCACGAGGAGGGCCCGGATGAGCGCTGCTTCCAGGAAAGACCCCGCCGCTGTGGAGACCGAAGTCCGGGAGAAGATCCACCTCGAGATCCTCAAGCGGACCGGCGCTTATCACGCGAACGATCACATCCTGCTGCCGTCGGGCCAGCACACGACCGAGTACATCGAGAAGACTCTGGTGACGACGGAGCCCTCGTTCACCGAGGGTCTCGGCGCGGTGATCGCCAAGCACTTCGCCCAGTGGCCGGTCGACATGGTGCTCTCGACCGGACCCGGCGCCCTGATCCTCTCGCACTGCGTGGCGCGCGCCCATCCCTCGCGCCCCATCGTGGTGTACGGCACCAAGGGGCTCTCCGGCGGCAAGCGACGGGTCTCCCTGCCCGTCGAGTTCCAGCGTCTGATCCGGCCTGGAGTGAAGATCCTCCTGGTCGAGGACCTCGTCAGCACGGGCTCGACCCTGAGCTTGCTGATCAATCTGGTCGAAGACCTGGGCGGCCTCGTCGTCGGGATTGGGTGCCTCTGGCGCAGGACGTCGGTGGAGTTCAACGATCGGCCGGTCTTCAGCCTCGTGCGGCGCGACTTCCCGACCTACGACGCCGACAAGTGTCCCCTCTGCAAGCGCGGCGTCCCCCTCAACGAAGAGTTCGTCCGCCGCCGCCACGCCCGCCGCCCCTCCTCAGTCCAAGAACCCAAAGAAGCCTGACCGCAGCGCTCGAATCCCGTCCCAGCAGCACCTGCTGAAACTGATCTAAGAACGGGAGTCGGCTAGGTCGAGGTGGGGCTTGGAGTGCTTGCCTCGACCTGTGTAGTCAGGGTTGTCCCGACGCACCCGTTCGAGGAATTACGAAGAGGCCGATTTGCAACCAGGTCGAGGCGGGCACCCCAAGCCCCACCTCGACCCAGCCGTCGCTACGCAGCTTCCCAGAGACCTTCAGCGACGCCAGCGTTCTTGTAAGCGTCGCGAATGCGATCGAGATTCTTGGTGAAGAGCAGGCCGATCTTGGCGAACGGCTCGAAGACAGGCCCCTGTCCATCGAGCAGCGGGAAGCTCACGCGAGGCAGCTTCTCCAGCTGAGTCTGTAGGAGGGCGTTGACGGTCGCCAAGCTCGAATAGAACTCTTCGCGCTCCTTGACGGCGCGCTTCACGATCGGCGTGATCAGGCAGTCGACAGTGTCTTTCGCCCGCGCCGCGCCCTCGGCCGCGGCCTCCGCGAGCGGGACGACCGTCACGCCGAGCTCGCCGAGGAACCGCTGCAGCAAGCGTCCGACCGAGTCCTGGAGCATGATGGCCGGCAGCCCGACACGCTTGAGGGCGTGGTGACCGAGCTCCTTGGCGTCAGAGTAGAGCTGCGCCTTGAGCCATTCGACGTGCTGACGGTTCTCGGCGTCCTTCCACCAGTCGCGGATCAGCCGCTTGCCGAAATAGCGGATCGCCGTGTAGTACAGGTCGCCCTTGAAGAACTTCTTGCCGATCCCGCGCCAGGAGTAGAACTTCGCCATCGCGTTGATCGCGCCAATCTGTAGCTCGTACGGGCTCATACGCCGCGGCTGGTGCACGACGTGGTGGCCGTCGTAGAACTGCCAGTTCTTGCTGATCACGTACTTGTCGCCGCGGTCGTACAGCTGGTCCCAGTCGGGCGAGCCGGGGATCGGCGTCAGGATCATGAACTGGATCGAATCGATGTCGTTCTTCAAGGCGAACTCGGCGGTGGCGTCGATCGTCTCGACGTCGTCTTCGTCCGAGCCAACCACGAACATGCCGTGGATCCGGATCTTGTGCGCGTGGAAGCGCTCGATCGACCGCTCGATCTTTCCGAGGTCCTGCTTTTTCTGGAACAGCTTGAGCGTCCGCGGATTGATGGACTCGAACCCGACGTACACGTTGAAGCAGTTCGAGTCGTGCATGAGCTGCAGGAGCTCGGGGTCGTCCACCGTCTCGGTGCGCACCTGAGCGCCCCACTCCGGGGTGAGGTCCTTCGCGATCATGCCGCGCAGGAGCTCTTTGCAGCGCTTCTTGTTCGCCGTGAAGATGTCGTCGGCGAAGAACGTGTACTGGTTGCCGCGATGCCGCTCGAGCTCCTGCAGCACGCGCTCGACGGAATGCGTGCGGAAGGCGTGCCCGTACATTCCGGGCACCGAGCAGAACGTGCACGAGAACGGGCAGCCGCGCGACGTCGCGACCGAGATGACGCCGCCGGGCTTCCAGCCCGTGATGAGCTCGTACTCCGGGATCGGGTTGACGTCGAGGTTCGGGATCTTCGGGCGCTCGGGCAGATGGACCGCCTTGCCGTCGGCCATGTACGAGAGGTTCTTGATCTGGTCGAACCCGTGGCCCGCCTGGATGGCGTCGACCAGCTCCTGGAACGCGAACTCGCCCTCGCCCCGGATCACGAAATCGGCGTGCTCGAGCCCTTCCTCCGGGAGGAAGCTCACGTGCGTCCCGCCCATCACCGCGATGCCGCCCGCCTCGCGCACCTTGTCCGCGAGCCGGTAGGACTGGGGCGCCGTCGAGGTGATGGCGGAGATCGCGACCAGATCCGCCGACAGAACCTCGTTCATGTCAGGCGCCTGGATGTCCTCGATGTAGACCCGGACGTCGTAGCCCTTGGCGCGCATGATCGTGGCGAGCAGCACCGAGCCGATCCGAGGGATGCAAACCCGGCTGTAGATGTGCAGATGAGTCGACTTCGGTTCTACGAATACAAGCTTCTTGAGCGTGCGTCTCATGGACTGAGATCTCCTCAAGAGCAAGGTAGTTGGTGTGATGGGCGGCGCCCCGATCGTGCGCTCACGCTACATCGTGGTCGCGGCGAAGTCAATTAACGCGTCACCCCATATCTGGGGCGACAGAGGCTCCCGGACCCCCAGATATAGGATTTTCATCTTGACAGGAATTCCCCACCTCTCTAGCATGCCGATCAGACGAACGCTGCGCAATCCGGCGACCCACGGAGGGAGGTGAAGCGGTGGCCAAGAAGAAGGCGACCAAAAAGAAGAAGAAGTAGGGCCCACGCGGCGCTCGGCCCTGTCGGTCAGAAGTCAATCGACAGGGCCGCGTTTTCTCCGATGAGTGGGGCGCCCCCCGACTCTCTCGGTGACGAGTCACGGGCTTTTCTTCAGGTCTCGACGTTCGTAAATGAGGGGGGCGACCCCCCTCATACTCCCCCAGCTCGCGGTGCCCGGCGATCGGCCTATTTGGTTTTGGCCAGGGGGCGGGGCTTGGTGGTTGGGGCTGGCTTGGCTTTGTCGTCGCGCTGGAGCCCCTTGACCTCCTCGACGAACTGCCCGATGTCCTTGAACTGCCGGTAGACCGACGCGAACCGCACGTAGGCGACCGGATCGAGGCGCTGGAGATGGTCCATGACCACCCGCCCGAGCTCCTCGCTGCTGATCTCCTTCTCGGCGCGCTCGTGCAGCTGCGCCTCGATGTCGACGACGACGTCGTCGACGGCCTGCACGCCGACCGAGCGCTTCTCGCAGGCCTTCAAGATCGAGCCGCGGAGCTTCTGGCGATCGAACGGCTCGCGACGGCCGTCGCGCTTGACCACGTGCGGCAGCACGTCCTCGATGTACTCGTAGGTCGTGTACCGGCGGTGGCACTTCAGGCACTCGCGGCGACGCCGGATGAACTCCCCGTCCCGGCCCACTCGCGAGTCGACGACCCGATCCTCCGTGTGACCGCAAAACGGGCACTTCATCGGGCTCCCCCCTTTTCCGATGCCGTGACGGTCATCGGGTTCGCTCCGGATAAAGCGGGAACCGATTCGTCAGCTCCTGCACCTCGCCGCGCACCTTCGCCTCGACAGCCGACGATCCCAGATTCGAGAGCACCTGGTCGATCAGGCGCGCAATCTCGACCATCTCGGCCTCGCGCATCCCCCGCGTCGTGACCGCCGGCGTCCCGATGCGGACGCCGCTGGTCACCATCGGGCTCTTGGTCTCGAACGGCACCGTGTTCTTGTTCACGGTGATCCAGGCGCGGTCCAGCGCCTCCTGCGCGTCCTTACCGGTGATGTTCCGGTTCGTGAGATCGACCAGCATCAGATGGGTGTCGGTCCCGCCGGTGACCAGCCGCAGGCCGCGCTCGGTCAACGCTGCCGCGAGCGCCGCGGCGTTCTTCACGATCTGCTTCTGGTAGTCGCGCCACGCCGGCGTGAGCGCTTCACGGAGCGCGACGGCCTTGCCGGCGATCACGTGCATGAGCGGCCCGCCCTGCACGCCGGGCATCACGGTCCTGTCGAGCGCCTGCGCGTGCTGCGTGCGGCACATGACCATGCCGCCGCGCGGACCCCTGAGCGTCTTGTGGGTCGTGGTCGTCACGAAGTCGGCGATCCCGACCGGCGACGGATGGAGTCCGGCCGCGACGAGCCCGGCGGGGTGCGCGATGTCCGCCATGAGCACCGCACCGACCTCGCGCGCGATCTCGCCGTACGGCGCGAAGTCGATCGCGCGCGGGAACGCGGAGCCTCCGGCGATGATCAGCTTGGGCCGATGTTGCCGCGCCAGGTCGCGAACCTGATCGAGGTCGATGCGCTCGGTGTCCTTGCGCACACCGTACGCGACGATCGAATAGAACTTGCCGGAGTAGTTGACGGGGCTTCCTGCGGTCAAATGGCCGCCGTGCGAGAGATTGGGGCCCAGCACGGTATCGCCCGGCTTGAGCAAGGTGAAGTAGACGGCCATGTTGGCCTGAGCGCCCGAGTGCGGCTGGACGTTGGCGTGCTCGGCGCCGAACAGCTCCTTGGCGCGCGCGATCGCGAGGTCCTCGACGACGTCGACGACTTCGCAGCCGCCGTAGTAGCGCCGGCCGGGATAGCCCTCGGCGTATTTGTTGGTCAGGACGGAGCCGACCGCCTCGAGCACCGCTTCGGACACGAAGTTCTCCGAGGCGATCAGCTCGAGGTTCCGGTGCTGGCGCTGGGCCTCGGCGCGGAGCGCCTTGGCGACTTCGGGATCGACGTCAACGAGCCGTTGCATCACGACACTCCTGTTCTCGCACCCGATCGAGCGCGGCGATCTTCTCCACCCGCCGCGCGTGGCGGTCGCCGGCGAACTTGGCGCCGAGCCAGATCTCGAGGATCTCGATCGCCGCCTCTCGCGCGGTGATCCGGGCGCCGAGTGCCAGGACGTTGGCGTCGTTGTGCTCACGGCTCATCCGCGCGGTGAAGGCGTCGCTGCAGGCGGCCGCGCGGACACCCGGCACCTTGTTGGCGGCCATCGCCATGCCGATGCCCGTGCCGCACACCAGGACGCCGCGAGCGGCCTTGCCGGCCGTGATCGCGCCGGCGACGCCGACCGCGAAGTCCGGGTAGTCCACCGACCCGGTCGACTGAGTGCCGACGTCGACCACGTCGTAACCGCGGGAGATCAGCCAGCCTTTGAGGTCTTCCTTGAGCGGGAAACCCGCATGGTCAGCGCCGAGCGCAACGACAGTCATACCGGCACCATATCGGTAGTGGCTCCGGCGTGTCAAGCCAACAACATAGTGGGTGATCTCGGCCAGCTCTGGGCCCCGGACCCCCCGACGACCCTCCTCGAGCCGATGGGAATGCTGCGATCTATCACTGGACTGCAGCAGT
>Ga0209382_10001096_pt1 | contig 43350 bp, 40 predicted proteins | sample SoiMetdeltSBSDD5_FD_187599 | JGI IMG/M metagenome (GOLD analysis project Ga0209382, IMG submission 187599) | Bulk soil microbial communities from a Populus tree surrounding site in Tennessee, USA - Soil MetaG P. deltoides SBSDD5 (SPAdes) (version 2) | ecosystem: Environmental > Terrestrial >... | reverse complement strand
CGCCTCCCAGAGCAACGCGACCAGGATCAGCCCGGACCACAACAGCGCTGAACGGCCGACCAGTGGCGACCACGACTCCGGCTGCGCGTGGTGGCGGCGGATCGCGACCACGGACACGACAGCTGCCGGTAGCAGCACTGCCGCTGTCGCTTGCCAGGTCAGGGTGCTGAGCGTCGACCCGAACGCCGCGTAGCCGATCGCTGCTGCGGCGAACAGCATGGCCAGGGCATCCGTCGTCGCCGGGCGTTGGTGCACCCTTCCATGATGTACGGCTCAGCCCGCCGTGGCGCGCGATCTGGCTCGGACGTGCATGCGCTCACCCTGCCGGCCGAACAGGCTCAGGATCTCGACGGGCCGTTTGTCCGCGCTGCCGAACCAGTGCGGCAGCCGGGTGTCGAACTCGGCCGCCTCGCCGGCACCGAGGACCAGGTCCTGGTCGGCGAGCAGCAGCCTGAGCCGGCCGGACAGCACGTAGAGCCACTCGTAGCCCTCGTGCGTGCGCTGGTCGGCTGTCTCGCCGGCCGGGATGACCATCTTCCAGGCCTGCAGCGCGCCCGGCTGGCGGGTCAGCGGGATGAACGTCCTGCCGTTCGCCGTGCGCGGAGTGAGCCGGATCCTGGGATCGCCGATCTCGGGTGCCCCGACCAGCTCGTCCAGCGGGACCTGGTGCGCCTGCGCGATCGGCAGCAGCAGCTCGAGGCTCGGCCGGCGCCGACCGGACTCCAGCCGCGACAACGTGCTGGTGGAGATGCCGGTCGCCTCCGACAGCCCGGCCAGCGTGACTCCGCGGCGCTGCCGGACCCGTTTCAGCCTGGGCCCGACCTCGGCGAGCGCGTCGGCGATCCCGTCCATGCCGGCATTCTTGCAGAAACAGCAAGTGAAGTTGTCGGATCGGCCACGGTCGGCGCACCCTCGGCTCATGGACGAGAACGTGTACGACGTAGTGGTGGTCGGTGCCGGTACGGCCGGGCTGAACGCGGCGCTCGTGCTGGGCCGGGCCCGGCGGCGAGTGGCGGTGGTGGACGCGGGCGAACCGCGGAACGCGCCGGCCGCGGAGGCGCACGGCTTCCTGACCCGGGACGGTACGCCGCCGGCCGAGCTGCTGGCCGCGGGGCGGCGCGAGGTGGCGTCGTACGGGGTGCAGCTGGTCGACGGCCGGGTCGAGCGGATCGACCACGGGTACTACGTGCGGATGGCGGGTGGGGACGTGCTGCGGGCCCGGCGCGTGCTGGTCGCCACCGGGCTGCGCGACGAGCTGCCCGAGATCCCGGGCATCGCGCAACGCTGGGGCCGCGACGTGCTGCACTGCCCGTACTGCCACGGGTACGAGGTGCGGGACCAGCCGATCGGCGTACTGGGCGGTGGTGACGGCGCCGTACACCAGGCGTTGCTGCTGGGCCAGTGGTCGCCCGACGTGGTGCTGTTCGCGCACACCGATGCGCTGTCCGCCGAGGCCCGGGAGCGGCTCGCGGCGCGCGACGTACGGGTGGTCGACGGCGCGGTGTCGGGGTTGCTGGTCGGCGAGGACCGGCTGCGGGGCGTGCGGCTCGAGTCCGGCGAGACCGTGGCGCGCACGGCGTTGTTCGTGCCGCCGGTGTTCGTGCCGCGCGACGACCTGCTGGCCGGACTCGGCTGTGCGACCGGCGAGGACGGCTGGGTGACGGTGGACGAGACCGGACGGACCAGCGTGTACGGCGTCTGGGCGGCCGGCAACGTGACGACGTTCAAGGCGCAGCTGGTCACCGCCGCCGCGGCCGGGGCGGTCGCCGCGATCGCGATCAACGGCGACCTGGTCGAGGAGGAGACCGACCGAGCGCTGGCGCTCGTCGGGTGAGCGCTACTGGCGGACGCCGTCGACGTACACGTCGACCTTGGAGTCGTAGAACGCCACCAGCCCGGCCACGTTCCTGCTCTCCGGCAGCGGGGTCGGGTACGACCAGGCCAGGTCGCCGTGCTCGGTGCCCTTCACGGTGACCGACCAGTACTGCGCGAACCCCTTGTACGGGCAGCCGGTCCGGCTGTCCGTCGGCGTCAGCAGATCCATCCGGACGTCGGTCTTCGGCAGGTAGTAGCGCACCGGCAGGCCGGTCTCGAACAGCAGCACCGGACTGGACGACTCCGCGAGCGTGACACCGTCGAGCTCGATCCGGACGTGCCGGGAGCTGGGCAGCGCGTCGATCCGCGTGTACGGGTTGCGCGGGTGGACGAAGACCTCCTCGTCCTCCTCGAACCATGCGTCCATCGCGCCCCAGTCCAGCCGGACCAGGTCGCGCAGCTCCTCGATCGGCGACTCGGCGTACCGCAGCGCGGCGCCCTTCGCCTCGCGGCCGCCGGCCTTCACGGTGTACACGTCGGCGTCGCCGCGGCTGGTCGAGTGGTGCAGCTCGCCGTCCGGTACCAGGACGTCTGACGTCAGGTCGTCGACCGGCAGGTAGTACTGCGGGTAGTGCGGACTCTCCCAGACCAGGAACGGCCTGGTGGTGTCGGCCACCAGCTCGCCGCCGAGGTAGACGCGGACACGTTTGGCGCTGGGCTCGACCCTGACCCGGCCTCGGGATGTACTCATACAGTTGGTCAACCGCGGGGCAGGTGACGATATTTCGGGCCGTTCCGGCGAACCTGCGACTCAGCGCACGGGAACCCGCAGGATCGTCCGGAGTTCTTCCGCTGGGGTCTTGCTCGGGTCGTTCAGGTAGACCTCGACGTGCGCGCCCGCGGGCTCCAAGCCTTGCTCGGCGACGTACGCGTAAAGCACATCGAGGGACGGCTGCTCGTCCTCGTACGCGCCCTTGTGCAGCGCTTGCGCGACCCTCCGCGCATCCTCGTGCTGCAGTCGCACCGGCGCCCCGGACCGCGCGGCGGCCTGCTGGACCGTCGCCTCCGTGGCACCCGCTGGTGCCGGTCCGAACAGCCGCCAGTGCCAGCCGTCGGGGGAGTGGAGGTCGAACCGCGACGGGTCGCCGTCCTGTGCGTAGCTCCCCTCGATGCCGGCCACGCTCGTCCCTCCGGCAGCCGGAGAGTCAAGCATCGCGAGCAGAGGTGCTCTCCTCATGCCGCGCGGCATGGAGCTGGCTCACCACCTGCGCGCAAGCCATTCCGGGATCGAGCCGCGCTCGGCGCCGAGCGTGGTGTCGTTCCCGTGGCCGGGGTACACCCAGGTCTCGTCCGGGAGCCGGTCGAACACCTTGGTCTGCAGGTCGTTCATCAGCGAGTCGAAGTCGTCGCCGCCGGTCGTCTTTCCCGGCCCGCCGGGAAAGAGGGAGTCACCGGTGAAGAGGTGCGGCGGGCCGGTCGGGTCGTCGTACAGCAGGGCGATCGAACCGGGGGTGTGGCCGACCAGGTGGATGACGGTGAGCCGGCACCGGCCGACGCTGATCGTGTCGCCGTCTTCGACCGCCTCGTCGGTGCGGACCGGAATGCCCTCGGCGTCGTACCGGCCGGCGACCGTGGTCGCGCCGGTCTCCTTGACCACGCCCGCCAGCGCCTGCCAGTGGTCCTGGTGCCGGTGCGTGGTGATCACCCGCTCCAGGCCGCCGTCGCCGACCATGCCGAGCAGGGTCCGGGTGTCGTTCGCGGCGTCGATCAGTACCTGGGCGTCGGTGGCGCGGCAGCGAAGCAGGAACGCGTTGTTGTCCATCGGGCCGACCGCGGCCTTGCTGATGATCAGGTGCGACAGCTCGTGCGTGGCGACCGGGCCGCCGACGCGTACCTTGCCGGTGTACTCGGTCATCTCACCGCCATTCCGGTACGGCGGGCAGCGGGCCGTCGCACCTGAGTCGATCGCCGGAGGTCCGTCCGCCGGCCCAGCCGAGCAGGTCGCCGCTGGAGCCGCTGACCAGCACCTTCGGCGCGCGGTCCTCCGGCAGGGTCAGGTCGAGATCGTCGGCGTGCACGACCACGCCGTCCTCGTCGTCCCAGCCGCCGACGGCGTCGGCGAGCAGCAGCAGCCGCAGCGGCTCGGGGATGTCGCCGAAGCCATAGCCCAGGCCGAGGTCCGCGTGGTGCACCTCGACCTCGCCGAGCCGGGCGGCCGGGATCATCCCGGCCGGCTTGCGCACACCGCCGCGCCACACCAGCTCGACCTCGTACTGCTCGGGCGTGATCCGGGCCAGCGCGCCGCGCAGCCGTTCCGCCGAGTCGGCGACGTCCTCGACCAGCTCGGTCACCGGCCTCCCGGCGCCGGCCTCGATGTCGGCGTCGCGGGACTCCTGGGAGGCGTACTGCGGGGTCTCGACGCCGGTATGGGCCCAGGTGGCCAGGTTGACCAGCGAGTCCGCGTTCCTGGCGATGTGGGTCAGCACGTGGCCGACGGTCCAGCCGGGCAGCAGGCTGGGTCGGCGTACGTCGTCCTCGGTGAGCTGGCGGGCGGTCGCCATCAGGCGGTGGGTCGCGGCATCGATCTGCTCGCGGATGCCGGCGTGGTCCGTCATGTGCGTCAGGCTATCGCCATGGAGTACTTCTTCTACTGCCGCGACGGCGCCGACACGGGAGCGCTGCGGGAAGAGCTGACTGAGCAGCACTGGGCATTCATGGACGGCTACGCGGACGGGATGATCGCGCGCGGGCCGACGCTGACGCCGGACCGGGAGGCGGCTACCGGCAGCCTGCATATCGTCGACCTGCCGGATGCCGCGGCGGCGCAGGTCTTCGCGTACCAGGAGCCGAACTACCGCGCGGGTGTGTACGCCGATGTGCTGGTCCGGCGGTGGCGCAACGAGCTGGGGCGGACGATGTGGGAGTACGACGGCGACCCGGTCGCGAACCTGCGCTTCATGGTGCTGGCTGAGGGGACGGATGACTCCGTCGAGGTGTCCGACGACCTCAACGCCGCGTACCGCGGGTTCGTGGCGGACCGCCGGGCCGAGCTGATCGCGGCCGGGCCGCTGCTGGCCGAGGACGGTACCGGCTGGCTCGGCAGCTGCCTGCTGCTCGAGCTGCCGGGCCGCGAGGCCGTCGACGCGCTGCTCGCGGAGGACCCCTTCGCCCGGGCCGGCCGGTATGCGAGCGTGGAGGTGCACGACTGGCAGTTCGGCGGCCGTCCGGCCGGCTGACCAGGTCAGTCCCGCCGCCCGGAAGGTTTTGTCGGACGGCGTCGTTAGCATGGTCGCGCCCTAGTTTGGGTCTGCCGGAAACAAATGCTCTGACCAGCCTGAAAGAGGTCCTGTGGCTGACCGCCTGATCGTGCGCGGCGCGCGCGAGCACAACCTGAAGGACATCTCGCTCGACCTGCCGCGGGACGCGATGATCGTCTTCACCGGTCTCTCCGGGTCGGGCAAGTCGAGCCTTGCGTTCGACACCATCTTCGCCGAGGGTCAGCGGCGGTACGTCGAGTCGCTGTCCGCGTACGCCCGGCAGTTCCTGGGGCAGATGGACAAGCCGGACGTCGACTTCATCGAGGGCCTGTCGCCGGCGGTCTCGATCGACCAGAAGTCCACCAGCCGGAACCCGCGCTCGACCGTCGGGACCATCACCGAGGTGTACGACTACCTCCGGCTGCTGTTCGCGCGCGCCGGCCGGCCGCACTGCCCGGAGTGCGGCGAGCCGATCAGCCGGCAGACCCCGCAGCAGATCGTCGACCGGGTGCTCGACCTGGAGGCCGGGACCAGGTTCCAGGTGCTGGCGCCGGTGGTCCGCGGCCGCAAGGGGGAGTACACCGATCTCTTCCGCCAGCTCACCGGGCAGGGCTTCTCCCGGGCCCGGGTCGACGGCGAGACCTACCAGCTGACCGACCCGCCGAAGCTGGACAAGCAGAAGAAGCACACCATCGACGTGGTGGTCGACCGGCTGGCGGTGAAGCCGTCCGCGAAGCAGCGGCTGACCGACTCGGTGGAGACCGCGCTCGGGCTGTCCGGCGGGATCGTCACGCTCGACTTCGTCGACGTGGACGCCAAGGACCCGCACCGTGAGCGCCGGTTCTCCGAGAAGCTCGCCTGCCCGAACGACCACCCGCTGCAGATCGACGAGCTGGAGCCGCGGTCGTTCTCGTTCAACTCGCCGTACGGCGCCTGCCCGACCTGCTCCGGTCTCGGCACCCGGATGGAGGTCGACCCCGAGCTCGTCGTACCCGACGCGGAGAAGTCGCTCGACGAGGGCGCGATCCAGCCGTGGTCGGGGGCGAACGTCTCGCAGTACTTCGAGCGCTTGCTGACCGCGCTGTCCGACGAGCTCGGAATCAGCACCCGGACGCCGTTCGCGGAGCTGCCCGCGAAGGCGAAGAAGGCGCTGCTGACCGGGCACGACCGGCAGGTGCACGTCAAGTACAAGAACCGGTACGGCCGCGAGCGGTCGTACTACACGACGTTCGAGGGCGTGATCCCCTACGTCGAGCGCCGGCACGCGGAGGCCTCCAGCGACACCAGCCGGGAGCGGTTCGAGGGTTACATGCGCGAGGTGCCGTGCCTGGCCTGCAACGGTTCCCGGCTGAAGCCGATCTCGCTCGCGGTCACGATCGGCGGCAAGAACATCGCCGAGATCAGCGCGCTGTCGATCGACGGTGTCAGGGAGTTCCTGTCCGAGCTGGACCTGACTCCGCGGGAACGGCAGATCGCCGAACGGGTGACGAAGGAGATCGGTGAGCGGCTGCGGTTCCTGCTCGACGTCGGGCTCGACTACCTCACCCTGGACCGGCCGTCCGGCTCGCTGTCCGGCGGTGAGGCGCAGCGGATCCGGCTGGCGACGCAGATCGGCTCCGGCCTGGTCGGCGTGCTGTACGTGCTGGACGAGCCGTCGATCGGGCTGCACCAGCGGGACAACCGGCGGCTGATCGACACCCTGGTCCGGCTCAAGGACCTCGGCAACACGCTGATCGTCGTCGAGCACGACGAGGACACCATCGACCACGCGGACTGGGTGGTCGACATCGGTCCGGGTGCCGGCGAGCACGGCGGACAGGTGGTCGTGTCCGGCACCGTCGAAGACCTGCGCAACCACCCGGACTCGCTCACCGGCCAGTACATCTCGGGTCGCAGGGAGATCCCGATCCCGCCGGTCCGGCGCCCGCGGACCGAGGGCCGCGAGCTGACGGTGTACGGCGCCCGCGAGCACAACCTGAAGGACATCGACGTCACCTTCCCGCTCGGTGTGTTCACGGCGATCACGGGTGTGTCCGGCTCCGGCAAGTCCACGCTGGTGAACGACATCCTCTACACCTCGCTGGCCAAGCAGATCTACGGCGCCCGGGACGTCCCCGGCCGGCACACCAAGATCGAGGGGCTGCACCACGTGGACAAGGTGATCCACGTCGACCAGTCGCCGATCGGCCGGACCCCGCGGTCCAACCCGGCGACGTACACCGGCGTGTTCGACCACGTCCGCAAGCTGTTCGCGGAGACACCCGAGGCAAAGGTCCGCGGGTACCAGCCGGGCCGGTTCTCGTTCAACGTCAAGGGCGGCCGCTGCGAGGCGTGCTCGGGTGACGGCACGTTGAAGATCGAGATGAACTTCCTGCCCGACGTGTACGTGCCGTGCGAGGTGTGCCACGGCGCCCGGTACAACCGCGAGACGCTCGAGGTGCACTACAAGGGCAAGACCGTCTCGGACGTGCTGGACATGTCGATCGAGGAGGCGGCCGACTTCTTCGCCGCGATACCGGCGATCTCCCGGCACCTGGTCACGCTGAACGAGGTCGGCCTCGGGTACGTCCGGCTCGGCCAGCCCGCGCCGACGCTGTCCGGTGGTGAGGCGCAGCGGGTCAAGCTCGCGTCGGAGCTGCAGAAGCGGTCCACCGGCCGGACCGTGTACGTGCTCGACGAGCCGACCACCGGTCTGCACTTCGAGGACATCCGCAAGCTGCTCGGCGTGCTGAGCAGCCTGGTCGACAAGGGCAACTCGGTGCTGGTCATCGAGCACAACCTGGACGTGATCAAGACCGCCGACTGGATCGTCGACCTCGGACCGGACGGCGGCATCCGCGGCGGCACCCTGGTGGCCGAGGGCACGCCCGAGGACGTGGCCCGCAACGCCGCGTCGTACACGGGTCAGTACCTGGCCGAGATCCTCGCCGGCCGTGCCAGCAAGCCGAGCGCCAAGAAGGCCGCAGCACGCAGGACGGCAGGCCCGAAGTCGAACTCGAAGTCGGCCTCGAAGTCGGCCGCAGCTGCCACGAAGAATGCGGTCGCGACGACGACGGCGCGCAAGCCCGCGAAGAAGGCCGCTGCGTCACGCAGGACGAGGTAACGGTCTGAGCCGGGCGCACGAGCGGTCGAGCGCTGCGTGCGGTGACGGCAGCGTCCTCGGCGTACACCCCTGTCGTTCCTGGCATTTTGGACACGATGCGGCGCCAGGTGAACCGAGTGGGGCCGCATCTCGTTGTTACCAGTGTCGTATGAAAAGAGGAGCGTTCAACTATCTCCCCCCAAGACCGGCTTGGAAGGACTGATTCGATGAGCACCCAGCCCTCAGCCTCGTCCCGTACGCCCGACGAGACCGTGCGCGACCGCCGTACCGTGTTGCGCAGCGCGGCCGTGATCGGACTCGCGGGGGCGGCGACTCCGCTGCTCGCCGCCTGCGGCGACGACGGCTCGACGGCGGGCGGCGCGACCACCCCGACGAGCAGTGCGCCGGCGAGCAGTGCGCCGACGAGCAGTGCACCGGCAGAGACGTCCGCCCCGGCGACGTCCGCGCCGAGCAGTGCGGGCGGGGGAGGCCCGGTGCTCGGACCGACCAGTGACGTACCGGTGGGCGGCGGCAAGGTGTACAAGGACGCGAAGATCGTCGTCACCCAGCCGACGGCCGGTCAGTACAAGGGGTTCACCGCGGTCTGCACGCACATGAACTGCGTGCTGGCCGACGTGGCCGGCGGCACCATCAACTGCGGGTGCCACGGCAGCAAGTTCAACGTCGCGGACGGCACGGTGGCCAGGGGCCCGGCGTCCAGCCAGCTCGCCGCGGCCGACATCACGGTCCATGGAAACCAGATCCACGGACCTGCCTGACCCCTGGGGAGGGGCCGCAGGAACGGGCCCGGCCGAAAACGGGCCGGGCCCTTCCTGTGTGACTGTTTGACCGTGGATCCGGCGGCTGATTGGTTCGTTCAGCCGTTCGGACCGGGGAGGGCCGGCTCGCGTCCGGCGATCGCTTCCGCGAAAAGCAGGGGAAATCCTTCACCGCCGTCGCGTCCGAGCCGGGCGCGCACGGTCTTGGCGGGACCCCTCGGAGGCAGTCGGAGGCGGAACATAGGGTGGATGCGTGGCCGATCCCGCGTCGTACCGTCCCGCTCCGGGCTCGATCCCGGACAAGCCGGGCGTGTACAGGTTCTCCGACTCCTCGGGCCGGGTGATCTACGTCGGCAAGGCGAAGAGCCTGCGCGCCCGGCTGTCGTCGTACTTCCAGGACATCGCGAACCTGCACCCGCGTACCCAGGGGATGGTCAACAGCGCCGCGAAGGTGGACTGGACCGTGGTCGGCAGCGAGGTCGAGGCCTTCCAGCTCGAGTACTCCTGGATCAAGGAGTACGACCCGCGGTTCAACGTGAAGTACCGCGACGACAAGTCGTACCCGTGGCTGGCGATCACGCTGGACGAGGAGTACCCGCGGGTTATGGTCGGGCGGGGTGCCAAGAAGAAGGGCGTCAAGTACTTCGGTCCGTACAGCCACGCGTGGGCGATCCGGGAGACCGTCGACCTGCTGCTGCGGGTGTTCCCGATGCGGTCCTGCAGCAAGGGCGTGTTCAACCGGCACCGGCAGATCGGCCGCCCGTGCCTGCTGGGGTATATCGGCAAGTGCTCCGCCCCGTGCGTCGGTACGGTCACGCCCGAGGAGCACCGTGCGATCGTCGACGACTTCGTCGCGTTCCTGTCCGGCCAGACCGCGTCGTACGTGCGCCGGCTGGAGAAGGAGATGCGCGCTGCCGCGGCCGAGCTGGAGTACGAGCAGGCGGCGAAGATCCGCGACGACCTGGCCGCGCTGAACAAGGCCCTGGCGAAGAACACCGTGGTGCTCGGGGACGGCACCGATACCGACGTGGTCGCGCTGGTGGAGGACCCGCTCGAGGTGGCGGTGCAGATCTTCTACGTGCGCGGCGGCCGGGTCCGCGGGCAGCGTGGCTGGATCGCGGACAAGGCCGACGGCACCGAGGGTGCGGCCGAGCTGGTGGAGAAGTTCCTGCAGCAGTTGTACGCCGGGGAGTCCGGCGACGCGATCCCGCGGGAGATCCTGGTGCCGGCGCTGCCCGACGCCCACGAGGCGTTGGCGGCCTGGCTGACCGAGCTGCGCGGGTCCCGGGTCGCGATCCGGGTGCCGCAGCGCGGCGACAAGAAGACGCTGATCGAGACCGTCGAGCAGAACGCCAAGCAGACGCTGGCGATGCACAAGACCAAGCGGGCCAGCGATCTGACCGCCCGGAACCTGGCACTCGAGGAGATCCAGGACGCGCTCGGGCTGGACGAGGCGCCGCTGCGGATCGAGTGCTACGACGTGTCGAACCTGCAGGGCACCGAGGTGGTCGCCTCGATGGTGGTGTTCGAGGACGGCCTGGCGCGCAAGTCCGAGTACCGGCGGTTCGTGATCCGCGGTGTGGACGGTCAGAACGACGTCGCCTCGATCCACGAGGTGCTGACCCGGCGGTTCCGGCGGCTGCTGGACGACCGGAAGGTGGTCGAGTCCGACATCTCGCAGCTGATCGACCCGGAGACCGGGCGCGCGAAGAAGTTCGCCTACGCGCCGAGCCTGGTCGTGGTCGACGGTGGCCCGCCGCAGGTGGCGGCCGCCCGGCAGGCGATGGACGAGCTCGGGGTCGGCGACATCCCGGTCTGCGGGCTGGCGAAGCGGCTGGAAGAGGTCTGGCTGCCGGACACCGAGGACCCGGTCATCATGTCCCGGACCTCGGAGGGCCTGTACCTGTTGCAGCGGCTGCGCGACGAGGCGCACCGGTTCGCGATCACGCACCACCGCAGCCGCCGGTCGAAGTCGATGGTGGAGTCGGTGCTGGACGACGTGCCCGGGCTCGGCGAGGTCCGCCGCAAGACCCTGCTCCGGCACTTCGGCTCGCTGAAGAAGTTGCGGCAGGCAACCGTCGACGAGGTCGCCGTGCTGCCCGGTTTCGGGCGCCGTACCGCCGAGGCCGTGGTCGCGGCGGTTAACAGTGTGGCAACACGTGCCGACACGGGCCGGGCGCCGGCGGTGAACACCGCCACGGGCGAGATACTGGACGACGTGAGCCCAGCCGACGGTGCCGCTTCCAACGGGACCGCATCGGACGGGACCGTATCCACCGGGGATGGGACCTAGGTCGTGGAGACCAACAACCTGATCATCGTGTCCGGCATGTCCGGTGCCGGCCGCAGCTCGGTGGCCGACGTGCTGGAGGACCTCGGCTGGTTCGTGGTCGACAACCTGCCGCCGATGTTCCTGGCCCCGATGGTGGAGCAGACGATCGGCTCGGGGACGACCCGGCTCGCCGTGGTGGTGGACGTCCGCACCGGTCCGTTCTTCGAGTCGCTGGAACCGGCCCTGGTGGAGCTGCGCGAGCACGGCTACCGGCCGGTGACGCTGTTCCTGGAGGCGTCCGACGACGTGATCGTCCGGCGGCAGGAGAGCGTACGACGCCCGCACCCGCTGCAGGGCGAGGGCCGGCTGCTGGACGGTATCCAGCGGGAGCGCGAGATGCTGCGCGACCTGCGCGCGGTCGCGGATCTGGTGATCGACACCTCGAACCTGAACGTGCACCAGCTCAGCGCCAAGATCGTGAACGCGTTCGGCGATACGGACAACACCGAGCTGCGCGCCACCGTGGTGTCGTTCGGGTTCAAGTACGGGATCCCGGTGGACGCCGACGTGGTGGCCGACATGCGGTTCGTGCCGAACCCGTACTGGCAGCCGGACCTGCGGCACCTGACCGGGCGGGACAAGCCGGTCGCCGACTACGTGCTGGACAACCCGCTGGCACAGCAGTTCCTGGAGGACTACTCGGCGGTGCTGGAGACGTTGCGAGTCGGGTACCTGAACGAGGGCAAGCGCTTCGTCACGGTCGCGATCGGCTGCACCGGCGGCCAGCACCGCAGCGTCGCGATGGCTGAGGCGATCGCGCGCAGGCTGCGCGACAAGGGCTCGCCCACGCTCGTCGTACACCGCGACCTCGGGCGTGAGTAGCCCAACCAGTCTGCGGGTTCGGGGTCGGTGGCGGGACCTCGGTTGGTGGCCCTAACGTTGCTCCAATGACTCGCCGCAGGGTGGGGGTCGGCGACCGTGCCAGGCCCTGAGACCGTTCCAATGACTCACCGCACTCTGGGGTCGGGGGAGACGCCCGAGGTGGTGGCCCTCGGCGGCGGCCATGGCCTGGCTGCGTCGCTGGCGGCGCTGCGACTCGTCACCGACCACCTGACCGCGGTCGTCACTGTGGCGGACAACGGCGGCTCGTCCGGGCGGCTGCGGAGCGAGCTCGGTGTGCTGCCGCCGGGCGACCTGCGGATGGCGCTGGCCGCGCTGTGCCGCGACGACGAGTGGGGCCGGACCTGGGCCGACGTGCTGCAGCACCGCTTCACCAGCGGCGGCGAGCTGCACAACCACGCGGTCGGCAACCTGCTCATCGTGGCGCTCTGGGAGCTGCTCGGCGACGCCGTCGACGGGCTCGACTGGGTGGCCCGGCTGCTCGGCGCCGAGGGCCGGGTGCTGCCGATGTCCGCGGTACCGCTGGACATCATCGCCCGGGTGGTCGGGCACGACCCGGAGCGACCGGACGACGTGACCGAGGTGCGGGGCCAGGTCGAGGTGGCGACCACCCCCGGCCGGGTGGTCGACGTGGCGCTGGACCCGGCCGACCCGCCCGCCTGCGCCGAGGCCGTCGCGGCCGTCGAGACGGCGGACTGGGTGGTGGTCGGACCGGGGTCGTGGTTCACCTCGGTGATCCCGAACCTGCTCGTACCGGCGCTGGCCCGGGCGTTGCAGAGCACCGCCGCGCGTAGGCTGGTCACGCTGAACCTGGGCGCGCAGGAGGGCGAGACCGACGGCTTCTCGCCGGAGACGCACCTGGAGGTGCTTGCCGGGCATGCTCCGGAGCTGCGGATCGACGTCGTACTCGCCGACGCGGCCCACGTCACCGACGCCCGGTCGCTGCGTCGTACCGCCGAAGGTCTCGGCGCCGAGCTGGTCGTCGCCGACGTCGCCACCCCTGGCCCGGATCTGCGTCACGACCCGCTCCGGCTGGCGGCCACGTACCGCGAGATCCTGCGCTGACAAGGTCGCCTCAATCACCCCGGGGGAGGGGCGAGGGCCTTTGACACTCGTGACAGGATCTGGGCATGGCGATGACTGCACAGGTGAAGGCCGAGCTGGCCAGCATCCAGGTGACGAAACCGTGCTGCCGGAAGGCCGAGGTTTCCTCGATGCTGCGGTTCGCCGGCGGGCTCCACCTGGTGTCCGGACGGATCGTCGTCGAGGCAGAGCTCGACAGCGGCCAGGTCGCGCGCCGGCTGCGCAAGGACATCGCCGAGATCTTCGGGCACGCGTCGGACGTCGTGGTGATCTCGCCGTCCGGTATCCGCAAGCAGACCAAGTACGTCGTCCGGGTGGTGCGCGACGGCGAGGCGCTGGCCCGGCAGACCGGGCTGGTCGACAACCGCGGCCGTCCGGTTCGCGGCCTGCCGCCCGCGGTGGTGTCCGGCGCGACCTGTGACGCGGTCGCCGCCTGGCGTGGTGCGTTCCTGGCCCATGGCTCGCTGACCGAGCCGGGCAGGTCGTCGTCGCTCGAGGTGACCTGTCCCGGTCCGGAGGCGGCGCTGGCTCTGGTCGGTGCGGCCCGACGGCTCGGGATCTCGTCCAAGGCCCGTGAGGTCCGCAACGTGGACCGGGTGGTGATCCGCGACGGCGACGCGATCGGCGCGCTGCTCACCCGGCTCGGCGCCCACGAGTCCGTGCTGGCCTGGGAGGAACGCCGCATGCGCCGAGAGGTGCGGGCGACCGCGAACCGGCTGGCCAACTTCGACGACGCGAACCTGCGCCGGTCGGCCCGTGCCGCGGTCGCGGCCGGCGCCCGGGTGGAGCGGGCGCTGGAGATCCTCGGCGACGACGTGCCCGACCACCTGCAGATCGCCGGCAAGCTGCGGCTGGAGCACAAGCAGGCCAGCCTCGAGGAGCTCGGCCAGCTGCACGAGCCGGCCCTCACCAAGGACGCCGTGGCCGGCCGGATCCGGCGGCTGCTGGCGATGGCCGACAAGCGTGCCGCCGATCTCGGCATCCCCAACACCGAGGCCAGCCTGACGCCGGAGATGCTCGAAGACCCGGCCTGAGCCACCCGGTGGCCCGGGGTCGCCGAAGGATTTCCCTACACATCGTGGTCACAGGGACACAGAGGGCTGCTGTGCCGTTTCGCTCGGGCCCGCGCCGAGGCAGGGTGTGCCCACCCATTGCTGCGCGGGAAGCAGCCCCCCGAGATGTTTCGGAGTCCTCATGATGCGTATGCAAAGAGCCGGACTTGCCGGCGCGGCGATCGCCGCAATGCTCGGCGTCGCCGGCCTGACCAGCGCCCAGGCCGCCGCACCGGCCGACGGCACACCGTCGCCCGTCGCCGCGGCGCGCGTCAGTGCCACCGGCCTCGACCTCGGACAGGCCGCCGACCTGACGGTTCGCGACGTCGTCATGGACGCCGACGGCGGCAGCCACGTCCGCTTCGACCGGACCTACCGGGGCCTCGAGGTGGTCGGCGGCGACTTCGTCGTCCACCAGGACAGGGCCGGCGCGGCCCGGTCCACCTCGGGCGGCGTTCGCGGCCTGAGCGTGTCCACCAAGCCGGCCGTGTCCGCCGGGACGGCTCGTGCTGCCGCCAAGGCCACGAAGTCCAGCAGCCAGCGGCTGGTCGTCTTCGTCACCGACGCGGGCGTCGCCCGGCTGGCCTACCAGGTGAACATCTCCGGCCGGGCTGCGAACGGGCAGCCGACCGGCACCGAGACGTACGTCGACGCGCAGAGCGGCAGCGTGCTCGACAGCTGGAGCACCGAGCAGAACGCCGACGGCACTGGCACCGGGCTGATCAACGGCACCGTTACGTTGTCGACGACGCAGAACGGCAGCACGTACTCGATGGTCGACCCGCTGCGCGGCAACAACGAGACCCACAACGGGCCGGCCACCAGCGCGCCGATCTTCACCGACGCCGACAACGTCTGGGGCGACGGCACCGTGGCGAACCCGCAGTCGGCCGGCGTCGACGCCCACTACGGCATCAGCGAGACCTGGGACTACTACAAGAACGTCCACAGCCGCAACGGCATCGGCGACGACGGCGTCGGCGCACGATCGTTCGTGCACGACGGTGCGTACGTGAACGCGTCCTGGAACGACTCCTGCTTCTGCATGCGGTACGGAGACGGCGACGGCTCGACGTACCGTCCGCTGGTGGCACTGGACGTGGCCGGGCACGAGATGAGCCACGGAGTCACCAGCCGTTCGGCGGGCCTGCGCTACAGCGGCGAGTCCGGCGGCCTGAACGAGTCCACCTCGGACATCTTCGGCTCCTCGGTCGAGTTCTTCGCCGGCAACGCCAACGACGTCGGTGACTACCTCATCGGCGAGGAGATCTTCTACACCTACAACCCGGCGACGAACTGGCTGCGCCGGATGGACCACCCGTCACTGGACGGCTCCAGCGCGGACTCCTGGTTCCGCAAGGTCGGCCAGCTCAACGTGCACTACTCGTCCGGTGTCGGCAACCACTGGTTCTACCTGCTGTCCGAAGGAAGCGGCGCCAAGACGATCAACGGCATCGAGTACAACAGCCCGACGGCCAACGGCGTCACGGTCACCGGCATCACCCGGGCCAAGGCGGAGAGGATCTGGTACCGCACGCTGACGACGTACCTGACCTCGCGGTCGAAGTACGCCGACGCGCGCACCGGGTCGATCCAGGCCGCGACCGACCTGTACGGCGCGGGCAGCGCGGAGGTCTCGGCCGTCGCCGGCGCCTGGACGGCGGTCAACGTGCTCTGATCCCGCTGCGGATCGGCATACCTCACCTGCGCCCCGCGGACCGGCTCACGGTCCGCGGGGCGCTCGCATCTGGTCTGAGGGGCGGGCTGACCAGTGGCCGCGGTGGGCGGTTCGGATAGTGTTTCGCGGGTAGCGGCGTGCGCAGCGAAGCGTATGCAGAAGCACGGCATCTCACAGCCACATCCGAGGAGACGTAGTCCCGTGACCGTACGCGTAGGTATCAACGGCTTCGGCCGGATCGGCCGCAACTTCTTCCGCGCCGTGCTGGCGTCGAAGGCTGACATCGAGGTGGTCGCCGTCAACGACCTCGTCGACAACCACACGCTCGCCCACCTGCTGAGGTACGACTCGATCCTGGGCCGGTACCCGGGCCAGGTCTCGGCCACCGACGAGGACATCACCGTCGACGGCAAGTCCTTCAAGGGCTTCGCCGAGCGCGACCTGGCCGCGCTCAAGTGGGCCGACGTCGGCGCGGACATCGTGGTCGAGTCCACCGGCCTGTTCACCGACGCGACCAAGGCCCGGGCGCATGCCGACAACGGCGCCCAGAAGGTCATCATCTCCGCGCCGGCCAAGAACGAGGACGTCACAGTGGTGATGGGCGTCAACCACGACTCGTACGACGCCGAGAAGCACACGATCATCTCCAACGCGTCCTGCACCACGAACTGCCTGGCCCCGCTCGCGAAGGTCCTGCACGACACCTTCACGATCGAGAAGGGTCTGATGACCACGATCCACGCGTACACACAGGACCAGAACCTGCAGGACGGCCCGCACAAGGACCTGCGCCGGGCCCGCGCGGCCGCGCTGAACATCGTGCCGACGTCGACCGGCGCCGCCAAGGCGATCGGCCTGGTGCTCCCCGAGCTCAAGGGCAAGCTGGACGGGTACGCGCTGCGCGTCCCCATCCCGACCGGCTCCGCCACCGACCTGACCGTGACGGTCGGCCGCGAGACCTCGGTCGAAGAGGTCAAGGAGGCCTACCGGGCCGCCGCGGCCGAAGGCCCGCTGAAGGGCTTCCTGACCTACACCGAGGACGCGATCGTCTCGACCGACATCGTCACCGACCCGGCGTCGTGCATCTTCGACGCGGGCCTGACCAAGGTGATCGGCAACCAGGTCAAGGTGGTCGGCTGGTACGACAACGAGTGGGGCTACTCGAACCGTCTCGTCGACCTCGTGACCTACGTCGGCACCTCCCTCTGACCACTGCCACCGGACGTTGCGTCCGAAGAACCTTTGCGCAAGGTTCTTCGGACGCAAGGCATTGAGAGACGAAGGACGCTCACTGTGAAGACGATCGACGACCTGGGTGACCTGGCCGGGCGGCGGGTGCTGGTCAGGTCGGACCTCAACGTGCCGCTGGACGGGGACACCATCACCGACGACGGTCGGATCCGGGCCAGCCTGCCGACCCTGATCAGGCTCGCCAAGGCCGACGCCAGAGTGATCGTGACCGCGCATCTCGGCCGGCCGAAGGGCAAGCCGAAACCCGAGTTCTCGCTGGCCCCGGTGGCTCGCAGGCTTGGTGAGCTGCTGGGCCCCGAGGGCATCCGGGTCGCGTTCGCCACCGACGTGACCGGCGACAGCGCGCAGGAGGCGGTGCAGGAGCTGGGCGACGGCGAGGTGCTGCTGCTGGAGAACGTCCGCTTCGACCCGCGCGAGGAGAGCAAGGACGACGCCGAGCGCGAGTCGTTCGCCGACGAGCTCGCCGCGCTGGCGGACGTGTTCGTCAGCGACGGGTTCGGCGTCGTGCACCGCAAGCAGGCCAGCGTGTACGACGTCGCGAGGATGCTGCCGCATGCGGCCGGCGACCTGGTTCTGGCCGAGGTGAAGGTGCTCGAGCAGCTCACCGAGGACCCGCAACGCCCGTACGTCGTGGTGCTGGGCGGTGCGAAGGTGTCGGACAAGCTCGCGGTGATCGAGAGCCTGCTGACCAAGGCCGACAAGCTGCTGATCGGCGGCGGCATGGTGTTCACGTTCCTCAAGGCTCAGGGTCACGAGATCGGCAAGAGCCTGCTCGAGGACGACCAGCTGGACACGGTGAAGCGATACCTGACCTCCGACACCGAGATCGTGCTGCCGACCGACATCGTGGTGGCTCCGGAGTTATCCGCCGATGCCCCGGCCACGGTGGTCCCGGTCGACGCGATTCCGGCGGACCAGATCGGGCTGGACATCGGTCCCGAGTCGGCGAAGCAGTTCGCGGCCGAGATCGCGGATGCCCGCACGGTGTTCTGGAACGGCCCGATGGGTGTGTTCGAGATCGACGCCTTCGCAGCCGGCACCAAGGCGGTCGCCCAGGCGCTCACCGAGGTCGACGGGCCGGGGGGAGGGCTCAGCGTCGTCGGCGGTGGCGACTCCGCTGCCGCGATCCGCAAGCTCGGGTTCCCCGACGACGCCTTCGGGCACATCTCGACCGGTGGCGGTGCGAGCCTCGAGTACCTCGAGGGCAAGACGCTGCCCGGGCTCGCCGTACTGGAGGACTGATGGCCGACACCGCGCGGACCCCGCTGATGGCGGGGAACTGGAAGATGAACCTGAACCACGTCGAGGCGGTGCACCTGGTGCAGAAGCTGTCCTGGACGTTGCAGGACAAGAAGCACGACTTCGAGCGGGTCGAGGTCGCGGTGCTGCCGCCGTTCACCGACATCCGCAGCGTGCAGACGCTGGTGGACGGCGACCGGATGAAGATCGTGTACGGCGCGCAGGACGTCTCGCCGCAGGACGACGGCGCGTACACCGGTGACATCAGTGCCGCGATGCTGACCAAGCTCGGCTGCACCTACGTGGTGGTCGGCCACTCCGAGCGGCGCCAGTACCACGCCGAGGACGACGCCCTGGTCAACGCGAAGTCGGCCAAGGCGCTCAAGGCCGGGCTGATCCCGATCATCTGCGTCGGCGAGGGTCTCGAGGTCCGCAAGGAGCAGCGGCACGTCGAGCACACCCTGGCCCAGCTCGACGGAGCGCTGGCCGGGCTGAAGCCGGACCAGGTGCGCACCGTGGTGATCGCCTACGAACCGGTCTGGGCGATCGGGACCGGCGAGGTCGCCACGCCGGAGGACGCCCAGGAGGTCTGTGCGGCGATCCGGGAGCGGCTGGAGGAGACGTTCTCGGCCGCGGTCGCCGACGACGTACGCATCCTGTACGGGGGCTCGGTGAAGATGGCCAGCGCAGGTGGCATCATGGCTCAGCCGGATGTCGACGGGTGTCTGGTGGGCGGAGCGAGTCTGAAGGTGGACGAGTTCGCCGGAATCTGTCGTTACCTCGACCTTCAGTTAGGCTACTCCTCGTGATAATCGCCTTCTCGATCATTGTGATCCTGTGCAGCCTCGTGCTGACGCTTCTCGTGCTGCTGCACAAGGGCCGCGGAGGCGGTCTGTCCGACCTGTTCGGTGGCGGTGTCTCGTCATCCCTGGGTGGGTCGTCGGTCGCGGAGCGCAACCTCGACCGCATCACCGTCGGCGTCGGGCTGATCTGGTTCGCTGCCATCATTGCTCTCGGACTGCTGTACAAACTGGGCTGAGCCAACGATCGAGAAGGAGACCCCACGTGGCTGGTGGCAGTGCGATCCGGGGGAGCAGGGTCGGCGCTGGACCCATGGGCGAGGCCGAGCGGGGCGATACCGCTCCTCGGCAACGCATCACGTACTTCTGCGGTAACGGGCACGAGACGTCGACCGTCTTCGCCGTCGAGGCGTCGATCCCGGACTCGTGGGACTGTCCCCGCTGCGGGCTGCCCGCGAACCGGGACTCGGAGAACCCGCCGCCGCCTCCGAAGATCGAGCCCTACAAGACGCACCTGGCGTACGTGAAGGAGCGCCGCAGCGAGGCCGAGGCGGCCGAGATCCTGGCCGAGGCTCTGCAGACCCTCCGCGACCGCCGAGCCCGCGGCGAAGTCATCTTCTGACCCATGGCGCCGACTGGACCCGAATGTCTGGGCGTGTCGGCATCGACTGGACGCATGTTCCAACCTGCGTCGGGCCCGAGTGGACGCGTGTGCCGGCTGCCCGGGCGTGACCCGGGCTTGATCTGACGGACGCCCTCTCATACGGGTCCACTCGGCGGCGACACACCCTGCAACACGGGTCCAGTCGACGTCGTGCCGGGTCGGCGCCCGGGCGCCGAGACGCGCCGCAACCCCGGCTGACGAGTGATCGCCGACACGCCGGGGCGGGAGTGACGAACGATCAGATGAGGGGTGGGCGGATGGCCTTGGGGACTTCCGCCGCGGCGGCGTTGTCGAGCAGCCAGAGGGTGCGGTTGCGGCCCTTCGGGCCGGCGGCCGGGATCTGCATCGGGCCCGCGCCGGACAGCGCCAGCCGGACCGCGGAGGCCTTGTCCGCGCCGGACACCACGAACCACACCTCGGCGGTCCGACACAGCACCGGCATCGTCATCGTGAGCCGGGTCGGCGGTGGCTTCGGCGCACCGTGTACGGCGACCACGGTGCGCTCCTGCTCGTGCAAAGCGGGCTGCTCGGGGAACAGCGACGCCACGTGCCCGTCCGGCCCGACCCCGAGAATCACCAGGTCCATCACCGGTGCAGGCATCCTCGCGCCCGGTTCCGCCGCCTTGGCCAGCTCGGCGGCGTACGCGGCCGCGGCCTGCTCGGCGCCCTGGCCGGTGTCGGCCGGCATCGGGTGTAGCCGGCCCGGGTCGAGCGGCACCTGTTCCAGGAGTGCCTCGCGGGCCTGGGTCTCGTTCCGCTCTGGATCACCGGGCGGCAGGAACCGCTCGTCGCTCCACCACAGCTCGACCCGGGACCAGTCGATCGCGCTGCGCGCGGGTGACTCGGCGATGGTGCGGTACACCGCGGCCGCGATCCGGCCACCGGTCAGCGCTACGGACGCGACCCGGCCGTTGCTCTGAGCATCGACCAGCCGGGTCACCAGCCGGGCCGCCACCGCGTGTGTGAGGGCCTCGGCGTCGCGGTGCAGCAGCAGCGACGGAGTCGTCATGCGCCCGCCTTCTTCGAGGACTTCTTGGCCACTGCTTTGGCTCCGGCCTTGCGCACCGCCGACGTCTTCGCCGCGGACCGCGCCGTTGAGGCCTTCGTGTGCGTCTTCTTCGCCTCTGCCCGGCTTGCGTTCGCCGTACGACGCGGGGCCGCCGCGGCCTTGGCGCCCTTGCCGGACGGTGCCGGCTGGTGCTGGCGATCGACCAGGCAGCGCAGTGTCTCGGCGTACACGTCGTCCGGGTCGAGCCTGCGCAGCTCCTCGCTGAGCAGCTCGGCCGGCGCCCGCCGGTGCAGCGCGACCGGGCGGTCGGGCTGGCCGGGGATCGAGAACGTCGCGACCTTCCCGTCGGGCCGGGTGAGCGCGATCTCGCCGTCGGGGACCGCCAGCCGTACGGCGGTGATACCCGGGCCGCGGGAGGTCTTCAGCTCGACCGGCACCTTGAGCCGGCACTCCAGCCAGGCGGCGAGCAGGTCGGCGCTCGTGTTGCCCTTGGCCGACGCGACCGAGGCACCACTGACCTTGGTCGGGTACTGGTCCAGGGCGGCGGCGAGCAGCGCCCGCCACGGAGTCAGCCGGCTCCAGGCGAAGTCGGTGTCACCGGGCGCGTAGCCCTCGGCCCGGCTCTCGAAGTCGACTGCGGCCCGGCGAGTCGCGGCGGCGTCGGTGACCCGGCGCTTGCCGAGTGCGCCGAGCGGGTCGGTGGCCGGGACCTTCGGCCCACCGACCGGCCACCAGACGACCACGGGGGAGTCCGGCAGCAGCAGCGGCGTCACCACCGACGCTGCATGCTTGGCGAGCTCGCCGTGCAGCCGGAGCAGCACCGCCTCGCCCGGCACGCCCTCGCCGATCCGCACCTCGGCGTCCAGCGAGCCCTTGCCGCGGCCCGGCCGGGTGATCACCACCAGCGCTCGCGACGGGTGCTCCCGCCCCGCGGAGTTGGCCGCCTTCAGCGCATCGTGGTGGGACGCCTCGTCGGCGACCACCACGACGGTGCCGACCATGCCCATCGCGGGGCTCCCGGCGTGCCGGCGGGCCTTGACCAGCGCCGACGCGATCTCGCTCGACGTCGTGTCGGACAGCTCGATGATCACGGTCGCCTCCAGGCGCGGCCGTCGCGGGCCAGCATCTCGTGCGCGGAGTCCGGGCCCCAGCCGCCGGACGCGTACTGCTCCGGCCGGCCCTTGTCGGCCCAGTAGTCGATCACCGGATCGAGGATCTTCCAGCCCAGCTCCACCTCGGTGTGCTGCGGGAACAACGGCGGGTCGCCGAGCAGGACGTCGAGGATCAGCCGCTCGTACGCCTCCGGCGAGGACTCGGTGAACGACCCGCCGTACGCGAAGTCCATGTTCACGTCGCGGATCTCCATCATGGTGCCCGGCACCTTGGCGCCGAACCGCATCGTGATGCCCTCGTCGGGCTGGATCCGCATCACCAGGGCGTTCTGGCCGAGCTCTTCGGTCTCGGTCTTGCTGAACGGCAGGTGCGGGGCGCGCTTGAACATCACCGCGACCTCGGTGACGCGGCGGCCGAGCCGCTTCCCGGTCCGCAGGTAGAACGGCACCCCGGCCCAGCGCCGGGTGTCGACGTCCAGCCGCAGCGCGGCGAACGTCTCCGTCGCCGACCCGGCGGGGATGCCGTCCTCGTCCAGATAACCCTTGACCTTGACGCCGCCGGCCCAGCCGGCGGCGTACTGGCCGCGGGCGGTATGCAGGTCGAGCCGGGTGGGCAGCTTGACCGCGTTGAGCACCTTCTTCTTCTCCTGCCGCAGCGACCACGCGTCGAAGCTCACCGGCTCCTCCATCGCGATCAGCGCGAGCAGCTGCAGCAGGTGGTTCTGGATCACGTCGCGGGCGGCGCCGATGCCGTCGTAGTAGCCTGCCCGGCCGCCGATCCCGATGTCCTCGGCCATCGTGATCTGCACGTGGTCGACGTAGTTGTTGTTCCAGACCGGCTCGAACATGGCGTTGGCGAACCGCAGCGCCAGCATGTTCTGCACGGTCTCCTTGCCGAGGTAGTGGTCGATCCGGAACACCGCCTGCGGCGGGAACACCTCCTCGACCACCTGGTTCAGCTCACGCGCGCTGGCCAGGTCGTGCCCGAACGGCTTCTCCACCACGACCCGGCGCCAGGTGTCCGCGGTCTCCTTGGTCAGGCCGTGCTCGGCCAGCTGCTGCACCACCGCCGGGAACAGGCCGGGCGGGATGGACAGGTAGAACGCGTGGTTGCCGCCGGTACCGCGGTTCAGGTCGAGCTCCTCGACGGTCTCGCGCAGCCGGTCGAACGCGGCGTCGTCGGTGAGGTCGCCTGGCACGAACCGGAACCCCTCGGTCAGCTGCCGCCAGACGTCCTCGCGGAAGGGCGTCCGGGCGTGCTCCTTGACCGAGTCGTGCACGACCTTCTCGAAGTCCTGGCTGCTGTAGTCCCGCCGCGCGAACCCGACCAGCCCGAACCCGGGAGGCAGCAGCCCGCGGTTGGCCAGGTCGTACACCGCGGGCATCAGCTTCTTGCGGGCCAGGTCACCGGTGACGCCGAAGATCACCAGGCTGCACGGTCCGGCGATCCGCGGCAGCCGCCGGTCGTTCGGGTCCCGCAGCGGGTTGACCGGGCGGGTGGGTTCCTCCTCCCCGAACTCAGTCACCTCGTTGCCTCCAGCAACTGTCGTACGCCGGCCGCGGGGTCGGTGAGGTGCAGCCGCAGCACCGGCCGGCCGCGGTCCGCGAGCACCGCGGCGTCACCGGCGGCCTGCGCCGCGATCAGCGTGCCGAAGGTGAACGGCCGGTCCGGGATCTCGACCTCGACGGACTCGGCGCTGGTGACCTGCAGGAAGACGCCCTGCGGGTGTCCGCCCTTGTGGTACTGACCGGTCGAGTGCAGGAACCGCGGCCCCCAGCCGAAGGTCACCGGCCGCCCGGTACGACGGGCCAGGGCGAGCCGGGAGTCGTGCAGCGACGCGTCGCGCTCGGGATCGACGTACGCCATCACGGCCAGGTACCCGTCCTCGGCGAGCGAGCCGAGCAGCTCGTCCAGCGCGCCGGCCAGCGAGTCGACCCCGTCCAGCAGCCCGGCCGAGCCACGGACCTCGATCGCGCCATCGGTGAACGCGGCCGGCTCGGGCTCGGGCTGGTGGTCGAGCAGCCCGCGCGCGGCCTCCTTCGCGCCCTCCACGTCCGGCTGGTCGAACGGGTTGATGCCGAGCAGGTACCCCGCCACCGCCGTCGCCGTCTCCCACAGCAGCAGCTGCGCGCCAAGGGTCCCCCAGGTGACGACCGTCGGCGTCGCGGCTGACGAGCTCGCCTTTTCGGACGCAACCAGGTAGGTGCGCACGAGGTCCGGCAGCTCGCCGATCAGCTCGGGGGCTTCGGGTCCCTCCAGCGCAACCGGCAGGACGCCGGTGCCGTTCTTGCCGGTGCTCTCGGCGATCAGCTGCTCGGCCCAGTCCGGGAAGCCGACGATCGGCGAGCCGTCGGGCGCGATCCCGACCTTGTCCCGGCCGGGTGTCGCCGCCAGCGCGGCCCCCAGCACCAGTGCCGGGTTGTCGGCTACGTCCGTCTGCAGCGCCGGCGCGATCTCGGCCGCCTGGTCCAGCAGCTCGGCGACGTCGGCGCCGGCCAGCGCGGACGGCACCAGTCCGAACGCGGTCAGTGCCGAGTACCGCCCGCCGACATTCGGGTCCGCCAGGAACACCCGGCGGTACCCCTCGTCCGCGGCCAGCTTCGACAGCGGCGAGCCCGGGTCGGTCACCACCACGACCCGCGACGCCGCGTCGATCCCGGCGTCGGTGAACGCCTTGACGAACGCGCGCCGCTGGCTGTCGGTCTCGACTGTGCCGCCGGACTTGCTCGACACCACGATCACGGTCCGCTGCAGGTCGCCGGACAGTGCCCGGGCGACCACGGACGGGTTGGTCGAGTCCAGTACGACCAGGTCGACACCGGCGGTCCGGGTGATCACCTCGGGCGCCAGCGACGAGCCGCCCATGCCGCACAGCACGATCCGGTCCAGGCCCTCGGCCCGCAGGTCCGCCTGCAGCGCCTCGATCTCGGCCAGCAGCGGCCGGGACGTCTCGTGCAGGTCGACCCAGCTGAGCCGGATCGACGCCTCGGGCTCGGCCTCCGGACCCCAGACGGTGGCGTCCTTCGCGGCGATCCGGGAGGCGATCTTGTCGGCGACGAGCTTGTCCAGCGCGGCGGTCCAGTCGCCGCCGGAGACGGTGACGGTCACTGAGCCGCGCCCTTCAACGCGCCGGTCACGGTGTCGAGCAGCTCGGTCCAGGACGCCTCGAACTTCGCCACGCCCTCGTCCTCGAGCACCTGCACCACGTCGTCGTACGAGATGCCGAGCCGCTCCAGCGCGTCGATCACCGCACGCGACTCGTCGTACCGGCCGCGGACGGTGTCACCGGCCACCTCGCCGTGGTCGGCGAACGCCAGCATCGTTGCCTCTGGCATCGTGTTGACCACCCCGGACGTGACCAGCTCATCGACGTACAGGGTGTCGGGGTACGACGGGTCCTTGGTGCCGGTGGACGCCCACAGCGGCCGCTGCGGCTTGGCTCCCTGCGCCTCGAGCGCCTTCCAGCGATCGGAGGCGAAGACCTCCTCGTACGCCTCGAACGCGAGCCGGGCGTTCGCGATCGCCGCCTTGCCCCGCAGCGCCTTGGCATCCTCGGTACCGATCGCGTCCAGCCGCTTGTCCACCTCGGTGTCGACCCGGCTGACGAAGAACGACGCCACGCTGCCGAGCTTGCTCACGTCGTGGCCGTTCGCGATCGCTTGCTCGACGCCGGCCAGGAACGCATCGATGACCGCGCGGTACCGCTCCAGCGAGAAGATCAGCGTGACGTTGACACTGATGCCCTCGGCAAGCACCGCGGTGATCGCCGGCAGGCCCTCGAGCGTGGCCGGGATCTTGATGAAGAGGTTCTCCCGGCCGACGATCCGCCACAGCTCGTTGGCCTCGGCGATCGTCTTGTCGGTGTCCATGGCGAGCCGCGGGTCGACCTCGATTGATACCCGGCCATCGACGCCGTCGGTGGCGCCGTACACCGGCTTGAACGCGTCGCAGCCGTCCCGGACGTCATCGGTGGTGATGATCCGGACGGCCTCCTCCGTGGAGACGCCGCGCCGCGCCAGCTCGGCCACCTGCTCGGCGTAGACGTCGGCGTCGGAGAGCGCCTTGGCGAAGATGGTCGGGTTCGACGTCATACCGCTGACGTACTGCTCCTCGATCATCCGAGCCAGGCCGCCGCTGGTGATGCGTTCCCGGGAGAGGTCGTCGAGCCAGATCGAGACGCCGGCGTCGGCGAGTGCCTTCAGTCTTTCGTTCATATCCCTGTTCATATCCCTGCTCATCCTCAGCCCTCCGTCTGTTCTGTTGTTCGTTCCTGCCCCGCTCAGCGCTCGTTCGTCGCGCCCGCGCCCTCGCCGGTCACCGGCTCGTCGGCCGGTCCCACCGGGCCGTGCGCCCTGCGCGGCACCGACGGCAGGGTGCCGCCCAGCTCCCGCGCCACGGCCATGCTGTCCTCGGCCGCCTGCACCACGGCCTCCGCGGTGATGCCGAACTCCCGGAACAGCGTCTTGAAGTCGGCCGATGCGCCGTAGTGCTCGATCCCGACGTGCCGGCCGGCGTCGCCGATCACGTCGCGCCAGCCCATCGAGACACCGGCCTCGACCGAGACCCGCGCCTTCACCGACGGCGGGAGCACCGAGTCGCGGTACGACGCCTCCTGCTCGTCGAACCACTCCTCGCACGGCATCGACACCACCCGGGCCTTGATGCCCTTCTCCGCGAGGGTCTTGCGCGCCGCGACCGCGAGCTGTACCTCGGAGCCGGTGCCGATGAGAATCACGTCCGGCACTGCGCCGTCTTCGGCGTCCACCAGCACGTACGCGCCCCTCTCGACGCCGTCCGCGGAGGCGAACCCGTCGGTGCCGCGCGGGAACGTCGGCACGTTCTGCCGGGTCAGCGCCAGCCCGGCCGGCCGGTCGGTGTGGCCGAGAACGGTGCGCCAGGCAACGACCGTCTCGTTCGCGTCCGCGGGCCGGACCACGTCCAGGCCGGGGATCGCGCGCAGCGCCGCCAGGTGCTCGATCGGCTGGTGTGTCGGACCGTCCTCGCCGAGCCCGATCGAGTCGTGCGTCCAGACGTAGGTCACCGGCAGCTTCATCAGCGCCGCCAGCCGGACCGCGGGCCGCATGTAGTCGCTGAACACCAGGAACGTGCCGCCGTACGGGCGGGTGCCGCCGTGCAGCGTGATGCCGTTCAGGATCGAGCCCATCGCGTGCTCGCGGATACCGAAGTGCAGCACCCGGCCGTACCAGTCGCCGGGAAACTCCTTGGTGGCGTGCTCCGGCGGTACGAACGACGGCTCGCCCTTCGGGGTGGTGTTGTTGGACTCGGCCAGGTCCGCCGATCCGCCCCACAGCTCGGGCAGCCTCGGCGCGATCGCGGTCAGCACCTCGCCGGACGCCTTCCGGGTGGCGATCCCCTTCTCGTCCGTCTCGAACGACGGCAGCGCGTCCGTCCAGCCCTTCGGCAGCTCGCGCCGCTGCATCCGCTCGAACAGGTCCTTCCGCTCGCCCGCGGACGCCGCCCACGCCTCGAACGGCCTGGCCCACTCCTCCTGCACGGACTTGCCGCGCTCAAGCGCCCGCCGGGTGTACTCGATCACCTCCGGCGCCACGTCGAAGGACTTCTCAGGGTCGAAGCCGAGCACCTTCTTGGTCGCCGCCACCTCATCCGCACCCAGCGCCGAGCCGTGCGCCTTGCCGGTGTTCTGCGCATTCGGCGCCGGCCAGGCGATGATCGTGCGGAGCTGGATGAAGCTCGGCCGGGTGGTCTCCGCCTTCGCCGCCGCGAACGCGTCGTACAGCGCCTGCACGTTCTCCTCGTAGCCGGTACCGTCGTTCGTCCAGTCGACCCGCTGCACGTGCCAGCCGTACGCCTCGTACCGCTTGCCGACGTCCTCGGAGAACGCGATCGCGGTGTCGTCCTCGATCGAGATCCGGTTGTCGTCGTACAGCAGGGTCAGGTTGGCGAGCTTCTGGTGACCGGCCAGGGACGACGCCTCACCCGACACGCCCTCCTCGAGGTCGCCGTCGGAGGCGATCGCGAAGATGTCGTGGTCGAAGACGCTCTCGCCCGGGGCCGCGTCGGGGTCCAGCAGGCCGCGCTCGCGACGGGCCGCCATCGCCATCCCGACCGCGTTGCCGACCCCCTGTCCGAGCGGGCCGGTGGTGGTCTCCACACCCCTGGTGTGGCCGTGCTCCGGGTGGCCGGGGGTGAGGCTGTTCCAGGTCCGCAGCGCCTTGAGGTCGTCCAGCTCGAGGCCGTACCCGGTCAGGTACAGCTGGATGTACAGCGTCAGGCTGGAGTGGCCCGCGGACAGCACGAACCGGTCCCGGCCCGGCCACGCCGGATCCGCCGGGCTGTGCCGCATGATCTTGTTGAAGAGCAGGTACGCCGCGGGTGCCAGGCTCATCGCCGTACCCGGATGGCCGTTGCCGACCTTCTGCACGGCATCCATCGCGAGCACCCGGACGGTGTCGACGGCACGCTGGTCGAGCTCGGTCCACTCGAGCTTCGGGGTTGAGGTGTTCCCAGTCACGCCGGCGGCGCTCCTCTCGATGGCAGTTCAGCTGGAGATCCGGTACCCGCCCGAGGTGCGCCGTAACGCCGTCACGGCGCCGGACCGCGCCCCCGCGCGTCCACCGGAAGCGAGCCTACTCGCTGGCCGGAGGGGCGCAGTCGGGACGGGGGACAGGGGTCGTAGGATGAGCGGGTCATGCCGGGCCTCCCGGCGTTGTCCCCTGCTTTCCGAGGTGTCTGTGACGGCCGTCGACCCGCGCCCTGCCGTGACGACGACGACGGCGCCCGCCGTCCCGGTGCGTCATCTGCTCACGGCGTACGTCGCGCTGACCAAGCCGCGGATCATCGAGCTGCTGCTGATCACGACCGTCCCGGTGATGTTCCTGGCCGCCGACGGCGTGCCCGGGCTCGGAGTGGTCGCCGCCACCCTGGTCGGCGGCATCCTCGCGGCCGGCTCGGCGAACACGATCAACTGCGTGCTCGACCGCGACATCGACGAGCAGATGCGCCGCACCCGCCGTCGTCCGCTGCCGCGGCACGCCGTCAGCCCGCGCGCCGCGACCGTGTTCGGCATCGTCCTCGGCGTGCTGGCCACGATCGAGCTCGGCCTGCTGGTGAACTGGCTGTCCGCGCTGCTCGCGCTGACCGCGAACCTGTTCTACGTCTTCGGCTACACCATGCTGCTGAAGCGGCGCACCGTGCAGAACATCGTCTGGGGCGGTATCGCCGGCTGCTTCCCGACCATCATCGGCTGGACCGCCGTCACCGGCGAGCTGGCCTGGCCGCCGTTCGTGCTGTTCGCGGTGGTGTTCTTCTGGACGCCGCCGCACACCTGGGCGCTGGCGATGCGGTACCGCGAGGACTACGCCGCCGTCGACGTCCCGATGCTCCCGGTGGTGGCCACCCCGGTCGCGACCGCCCGGCAGATCCTCGCGTACTCCGTCGTGATGGTCGTCACCTCGATGCTGCTCTGGCCCGTCGCCGACACCGGCTGGCTCTACCCGCTCGCCGCCGTCGTCCTCGGCGCCCTGTTCGTCCGCGAGGCCGCGAACCTGCTCGCCCGGGCGCACACCGGCGCAGACGGCCCGGCCCTCCGCCCCATGCGCCTGTTCCACTACTCCAACATCTACCTCGCCCTCCTCTTCGTAGCCGCCGCCGTAGACCCCCTCCTGCACTGACCGCCGCCCGGAGCGCTCGGTTTGTGTGACCGCTAACAGGTTGCAACCGGGTAGGCGTGCCACAAGGCGAGCGCAGGCGGTTATCCACAGGTGCGGAACCCGCGAACCGGGGTGGTGTGAGTCGCGACATGTTCCTAGGCATGAACAGAAAACTTGCGGCTGTCGCCGCGCAGCGCGGTGGATGGTTCAGCCGGCAGGACGCGTTGGACTGTGGTTACACGGACAGCGAGCTCAGGCTTCGGGTTCGTGCCGGCCGGTGGGTCCGGCTGTGCCGCGGCGCGTACGCGGAGGTTAACCGCACCGAGACCAACCGCCCAACCTGGGAACGAGAGCGGCTGCATCACGTGCGCGTCGCTCATGCCGTTCAGAACCGGCTCGACGCCGCAACCGCGATCAGCTACCAGTCGGCCGTCGCCGCCCATGGGCTGCCGACCTGGGGGCTGGACCTGGCGAAGGTGCACGTGACCCGGCTGTCCGGGCACGGACGGTCGGACGACGAGGTGGTGCAGCACTCCGGCCGGATTGACAGCACGGACATCGTGACGACTGCGACGGGCGCCGTCCTGACCCCGGTTGCGCGCTCGGTCGTCGAGGCGGCCCGCCTGACGACGTACCAAAGCGCTGTCGCGATCGCCGACGCCGCGCTCAACCGTCAGCTCGTGTCGGTGGACCAGCTCACCGCTGCTCTCGATCTGGTACGCCGCCGTCCCGGCGCGAGTACAGCCGTGAAGGCGATCGGGTTCGCTGATCCTGGAGCTGAGTCGCCGGGCGAGTCGCGTCTGCGGGTTCTCCTCGCGAACGAGGGACTTCCACCGCCCACCCTGCAGGCGACTCTCGTCGCGGCCGACGGCGAGTTCGTGGCGAGGGTGGACTTCCTCTTCGAGCACGAACGAGTGGTCGTCGAGTTCGACGGCCAGACGAAGTACGGCGACGGCGCTGTCGAGACAGTCGTCGCGGAGAAATGGCGTGAGGACCGCATTCGCGAGCTGGGCTACATCGTCGTCCGGGTGTCCTGGGCGGACCTCGCCCACCCGAAGCGCACTGCGCAGCGGATCAGCGCCGCCTTCAAGCGCGCCAGCCGCTGGCACTAGACGCGGGGTGCCCGGGTTTTCGCACAGAGCGCGGGTTGCAACCCAAGCGGCGTGACGGAAGTCGAGCACTGGGCCGGAATGTGTGTTGTGTCGTGGGGTGCAGGAAGATGGCCAGGGAGATCGCTAGGGGGACACCGAGGGCGTTCCGCGTTCGCCGTAGACAGCGGTGACGAGCGCGACGAGCGTGGCGGCGAGCAGCATGTGCAGCAGGACCGCCACGATCGGAAGCCCGGTGAAGTACTGCACGAAACCGACGGTGCCCTGCGCCAGCTCGGTGGCCAGCAACCAGGTCGCCAGCTGGCGCAGGGTCCGCGAGGTGGCGGTGACGCGGGTGGCGATCACCAGCGCCACCGAGATGCCGAGCAGCGCGAACACCGCGTCCGCGTGCAGCTGGCTGATCACCTCCTCGTCGAAGCCCATCCGGCCCGCCTCGGTGTCCCCGGCGTGCGGGCCGCTGCCGGTGACCAGGGTGCCGATCACGACCGCGGTCCAGACGGCCACCACACAGGCCGTCGCCAGCGCCCGGACCACCGGGGGAGTGTGCGGGTACGGGCTGGTCCGCGAGCGTCGTACCAGCGCCACGGTCAGCGTGATCATCACCATCGACACCAGGAAATGCGCCGACACCGTCCACGGGTTCAGCCCCGTACGGACGGTGATCCCGCCGATGATCGCCTGCAGCGGTACGCCGAACGCGGCCGCCGTCGCCAGCCGGCGCAGGTCCCGCCGGACCGGCCGGTAACGCATCACCACCAGCCAGGTGCCGATCGCGATCACAGCCACCACGAACCCGAGCATCCGGTTGCCGAACTCGATCGCGCCGTGGATGCCGAGCTCGCCGTGCGGCGTGTACGACGCATCGGTACAGCGCGGCCAGGTCGGGCAGCCGAGTCCGGAGTCGGTGAGCCGGACCAGGCCGCCGGTGCCGACGATCACGATGTTCGCGATCACCGACGCCCAGCCCCAGCGTCGTACCAGATCCAGTGATGGTGCGGGTAGCAGGCCGATCGGCCCGCGAGGTGGGTCGGCTGGCGTCTCCGAGGTCACCGGCCCACCCTAGGACCCGTCAGTCCCACCGGAACGTACGGGACACCAGGTAGCCGAGCACACCCGCCCAGAGTGCGAGCGCCGTCACACCGGCCCACGGCATCGCGCCGTCGATGGTGGCGGTCGCCATCGCGCTCGATAGCGCCGCGCTCGGGAGCAGCTGGACCACGGACTGCATCGGCTCCGGATACTCCGTCACCGGCGTCAGCACGGCGCCACCGACGAGCAGCAGCAGGTAGAGCAGGTTCGCGGCCGCCAGGGTCGCCTCGGCGCGCAGCGTCCCGGCCATCAGCAGTCCGAGCGCCGCGAACGCCGCGGTACCGGTAGCCACGGTGACGACCACACCGGCCACGCCGACCGCGCCGCCGTGCGGCTGCCAGCCGAGCGCCAGCCCGGTACCGATCAGGACCACGAACTGCACGACCTGCACAGCGAGCACCGCCGCGACCTTGCCGGCCAGCAAACCGGTGCGGGACAGCGGGGACGCACCGAGCCGCTTGATCACGCCGTACCGGCGCTCGAACCCGGTCGCGATCGCGAGCGAGGTGAACGAGCTGGACAACACGGCGAGTGCCAGCACCCGCGGCACCACCAGGTCGATCTGGCGCTCCGCCCCGACCGCGCCGAGCGGCAGCCGGTCGCCCAGGCTGGTCGCACCGAGCAGGATCAGCACGCCGAGCGGGATCACCAGCGCGAGCAGCAGCTGCTCGCCGTTTCGCAGCAGCAGCCGCAGCTCCATCCCGGCATGCGCCGCGACCTTCGCCGGCCACGGCGCGGACCCCGGCTTCGGGGTGAACACAGTGGCGCTCATCGGCGCTCCCGCGGGCTCGGCGTAGTGATCCGCAGGAACACCTCCTCGAGCGTGTCGGCGCCGTTCTTGGTCAGCTCGGCCGGTGTACCAGAGGCGATCAGCGCGCCTGCGGACAGTACGTGGACCAGGTCGGACAGCTGCTCGGCCTCGTCCATCGCGTGCGTGGTCAGCACCACCGTGACCCCGTCGTCGCGCAGGTCCCGCACCACCTGCCAGATCTCGCGCCGGCCGTGCGGGTCCAGCCCGGTGGTCGGCTCGTCCAGGAACGCGACCTCGGGCCGGCCCACGATCGCCAGCGCGAACGCCAGCCGCTGCTTCTGCCCGCCGGACAGCCGCCGGTACGGCGTCCGGCCGCAGCTGCCCAGGTCGAGCCGGTCCACCAGGACGTCGATGTCGAGCGGATGGGCGTGCAGCCGGGCGACGTACCGCAGCATCTCGGCGGCTCGTACGCCGGACCAGGCGCCGCCCTCCTGCAGCATCACGCCGATCCGCGGCATCAGCCGCTCGTGGTCGGCGCGCGGGTCCAGCCCGAGGACCCGGACCCGGCCCGCGTCAGGCCGCCGGAACCCCTCGCAGGTCTCCACTGTGGTGGTCTTGCCGGCCCCGTTCGGCCCAAGTACGGACGTCACGGTGCCCGCGTCGACAGTGAGGCTGAGCCGGTCCACGGCGGTCTTCGCCCCGTACCGCACGACGAGCTCGTCGACCTCCACCGCAGCAGCCACGCTGGAAGTGTAAGTACGCCCCCCGCTGTGACCTCCGCCGCACTGCCCGTGACTAAGGGTGGCCTTATTTGAAGGGGATTTCGAATTACGCCACACTGGTGTTGTGAAAACTCGGGATGTGGCTTCGCGGGTGCCTGCGGGCGCCCCGGTGTCGCGTGACGGGTCGACCCGGGACCGGGTCGCGCGGTCGATCCTGACCAACGGTCCGTCCAGTGCGGCGACGCTCGCGGAGCGGCTCGCCTTGACCCCGGCAGCGGTTCGCCGGCACCTCGACCACCTGCTGGCCGACGGCCTGGTCGAGGCACACGAGGAGCGAGTCTACGGACCACGCGGGCGGGGCCGGCCGGCCAAGGTCTTCGCGCTCACCGACACCGGGCGGCATGCGTTCTACCAGGCGTACGACGACCTGGCCGCCACCGCGCTGAAGTTCATCGCCGAGGCGGGTGGTGACGAGGCCGTCGCCGAGTTCGCCCGGCGCCGGGTCGCCGACCTGGAGGAGCGGTACCGCGTACTGGTCGACGCCGCTCCGGCGGACCAGAAGGCCGAGGTCCTGGCGCAGGCGCTCAGCACCGACGGGTACGCCGCCTCCACGATGGACGCGGCCGCCGGTGCGCAGCTGTGCCAGCACCACTGCCCGGTCGCCCACGTCGCCGAACAGTTCCCGCAGCTGTGCGAGGCAGAGACCGAGGTCTTCGCCCGGCTGCTCGGCCGGCACGTCCAGAGACTGGCCACCATCGCCCACGGCGACGGTGTCTGCACGACGCACATCCCGCACACGCCCCGTGACATAAACCCTGCAACTAACAGCGAATCTGCGAGGACTGCACGATGACGCAAACCGCTCATCCGGAGCTCGAAGGCCTCGGCACCTACAAGTTCGGCTGGTCCGACAGCGACACCGCCGGTGCCGCCGCCCAGCGTGGGCTGAACGATGCCGTCGTCCGGAACATCTCCGGGCTGAAGAGCGAGCCGGAATGGATGCTCGACCTGCGGCTGAAGGGCCTGAAGCTCTTCGGTCGTAAGCCGATGCCGTCCTGGGGTGCCGACCTGAGCGACATCGACTTCGACAACATCAAGTACTTCGTGCGGTCCACCGAGAAGCAGGCGACGAGCTGGGACGAGCTGCCCGAGGACATCAAGAACACCTACGACAAGCTGGGCATCCCGGAGGCGGAGAAGCAGCGGCTGGTCGCGGGTGTCGCGGCGCAGTACGAGTCCGAGGTCGTCTACCACAAGATCCGTGAGGACCTCGAGGAGCAGGGCGTCATCTTCCTCGACACCGACACCGGCCTGAAGGAGCACCCGGAGCTGTTCCAGGAGTACTTCGGCTCGGTGATCCCGGTCGGCGACAACAAGTTCGCCTCGCTGAACACGGCGGTCTGGTCCGGCGGCTCGTTCATCTACGTGCCGAAGGGCGTGCACGTCGAGATCCCGCTGCAGGCCTACTTCCGGATCAACACCGAGAACATGGGCCAGTTCGAGCGGACCCTGATCATCGTCGACGAGGACGCCTACGTGCACTACGTCGAGGGCTGTACGGCGCCGATCTACAAGTCGGACTCGCTGCACTCCGCGGTGGTCGAGATCATCGTGAAGAAGGGCGCGCGCTGCCGGTACACGACGATCCAGAACTGGTCGAACAACGTGTACAACCTGGTCACCAAGCGGGCCACCTGCGAGGCCGGCGCCACGATGGAGTGGATCGACGGCAACATCGGCTCCAAGGTGACGATGAAGTACCCGGCCGTCTACCTGATGGGCGAGCACGCCAAGGGCGAGACGCTGTCGGTGGCGTTCGCGGGCGAGGGCCAGCACCAGGACGCGGGCTCGAAGATGGTGCACAACGCGCCGCACACGTCGAGCTCGATCGTGTCGAAGTCGGTCGCCCGCGGCGGCGGCCGGACGTCGTACCGGGGTCTGGTGCAGGTCGCCGAGGGCGCGCACCACAGCAGGTCCACCGTGCGCTGCGACGCGCTGCTGGTCGACACGATCAGCAGGTCCGACACCTACCCGTACAACGACATCCGCGAGGACGACGTGGCGATGGGCCACGAGGCCACGGTGTCGAAGGTCAGCGAAGACCAGCTCTTCTACCTGATGAGCCGGGGCATGACCGAGGACGAGGCGATGGCGATGATCGTGCGCGGCTTCATCGAGCCGATCGCGCGGGAGCTGCCGATGGAGTACGCGCTGGAGCTGAACCGGCTGATCGAGCTGCAGATGGAAGGAGCAGTCGGCTGATGGCGGCGCAGGAGACACTGGTTGCTCCCGGCAAGGACAAGGGCAACCAGGGACACTCGCACGGCGCGGTGCCGATCCAGACCCGCTCCGAGCGGCCGTCGTCGTACGACGTCGCGGACTTCGCGATGCCGAACGGGCGCGAGGAGGAGTGGCGCTTCACGCCGGTCAAGAAGCTGAAGGGCCTGTTCGCCGACGAGGCCGGTACGCGGGCGCCGCGGATCGACGTACGCGCGCCGGAGGGCGTCACGGTCGAGACCGTCGCGGCCGATGTGGTCAAGGTCGGCAAGCCGCAGGACCGGGCCGCCGCGGTGGCCTGGGCGCACGCCGAGAAGGCCGTCGCGGTCCGGATCCCGGCCGAGGCCGAGCTCACCGAGCCGGTGCAGATCGACGTCACCGCACTCGGCGAGCGCGGCTTCGGGCACCTGGTGGTGGAGGCCGGCCGGCACAGCCGTGCGGTCGTGGTGATCGACCACACCGGCACCGGCGAGCTGGGCGCGAACACCGAGATCGTGGTCGGCGACGGCGCCGACCTGCGGGTGGTCTCGATCCAGGCCGGCGACAGCGGCTCGACGTACGTGGGCCAGCACGATGCGCTGGTCGGCCGGGACGCCCGGCTGAACCACGTCGCGGTCACGCTCGGCGGCGGCATCGTGCGGCTGTCCACCAACGTCCGGTACGACGGTCCGGGCGGCGATGCGGACCTGCTCGGCGTGTACTTCGCCGAGTCGGGCCAGCACCACGAGCACCGGCTGTTCGTCGACCACGAGGCGACGAACTGCAAGAGCCACGTCACCTACAAGGGCGCACTGGCCGGCGACGCGGCGCACACGGTGTGGATCGGCGACGTGCTGATCCGGGCCGCGGCCGAGGGCACCGACACGTTCGAGCTGAACCGGAACCTCGTGTTGACCGACGGCGCCCGTGCCGACTCGGTGCCAAACCTGGAGATCGAGACCGGCGAGATCGTGGGCGCCGGGCACGCGTCGGCGACCGGCCGGTTCGACGACGAGCAGCTGTTCTACCTGCAGACCCGCGGCATCCCCGAGGACGAGGCGCGGCGGCTCGTGGTGTCCGGCTTCTTCAACGACATCATCGGCCGGATCGGCGTCCCCGAGGTCGCCGAACGGCTGCACGACGAGGTCGAGCAGAAGCTCGCCCGCACCGCCGCGCTGCCGGTGGCCAGCTCGGAGCCGCAGTGACCGACACCTTCGAGCGTGCCTGCGCGGTGACCGACATCCCGGACGAGGGAGTGGTCGCCGTGGAGGTCGCCGGTGCCGAGGTCGCGATCGTGAAGAGCTGCGGCCAGATCTTCGCCGTCCAGGACGAGTGCTCGCACGCGCAGATCGCGCTGTCCGAGGGCGAGGTCGACAACTGCGAGATCGAGTGCTGGCTGCACGGCTCGCGCTTCGACCTGCGCACCGGCGAGCCGACCGGCCTGCCGGCGTACGAACCGGTTCCGGTCTACCCGGTGCGGGTCGAAGGCGACGACGTGATGGTCGACGTGAAGAACCCCCTGAACCCCGAAGCCCTGCGGTAATCCCTGCGATAGACGGAGATAGAAGAACCACCATGGCGACACTCGAGATCCGCGACCTGCACGTCAGCGTCGACACCGAGAACGGCCCGAAGGAGATCCTGCGGGGCGTCGACCTGACCATCAGCGGCGGCCAGACGCACGCGATCATGGGCCCGAACGGCTCCGGCAAGTCGACGCTCGCCTACTCGATCGCGGGCCACCCGAAGTACAAGGTCACCTCCGGCACCGTCACGCTGGACGGCGAGGACGTGCTGTCCATGGCGGTCGACGTGCGGGCCCGGGCCGGGCTGTTCCTGGCGATGCAGTACCCGGTCGAGGTGCCGGGTGTGTCGGTGGCGAACTTCCTGCGCACCGCGAAGACCGCGATCGACGGCGAGGCACCGAAGCTGCGGACCTGGGTGAAGGACGTCAACAAGGCGCTGTCCGATCTGGAGATGGACGCCGACTTCAGCCAGCGGAACGTGAACGAGGGCTTCTCCGGTGGCGAGAAGAAGCGCCACGAGATCGTTCAGCTGGAGCTGCTCGACCCCAAGATCGCGATCTTGGACGAGACTGACTCCGGACTCGACATCGACGCGCTCAAGGTGGTCGCGACCGGCGTCAACCGGTTCGCCGAGCAGCGCGACAAGGGCGTGCTGCTGATCACGCACTACACCCGGATCCTGCGCTACATCAAGCCGGACTTCGTGCACGTGTTCGTCGACGGTGCGATCGCCGAGGAGGGCGGCCCGGAGCTGGCCGAGGAGCTCGAGGCCAATGGCTACGAGCGTTTCGTGAAGGCCGCGGTCCAGTGAGCGCGCGCCCGGCCTTCAGCAGTCCGCTGGACCTGCAGTCGGTCCGGGCGGACTTCCCGATCCTGTCCCGCGAGCTCGCCGGCGGGCACCCGCTGGTCTATCTTGACTCGGCCAACTCGTCGCAGAAGCCGAACCAGGTGATCGAGGCGGTGCGCGCGCACTACGCCGAGCACAACGCGAACGTGGCCCGGGCGATGCACCAGCTCGGCGCCGAGGCGACCGCGGCGTACGAGGGTGCACGGGACAAGATCGCGGCCTTCATCGGCGCGCCGGACCGGCGCGAGGTGGTTTTCACCAAGAACGCATCCGAGGCACTCAACCTCGCCGCGTACACGCTCGGCGCGGGCCTGCGGCCGGGCGACGAGGTGGTCATCACCGAGCTGGAGCACCACTCGAACATCGTCCCGTGGCAGCTGGCCTGCGAGCGGACCGGCGCGACGCTGCGCTGGTTCGGCGTCACCGACGAGGGCCGGCTGGACCTGTCGAACGTCGACGAGCTGATCACCGAGCGGACCAAGGTGGTGTCGCTGGCCTGGGTGTCGAACGCGCTCGGCACCATCAACCCGGTCAGCGAGGTCGCCGCCAAGGCGCACGCGGTCGGTGCGGTGGTCGTCGTCGACGCCTCGCAGGCGGTGCCGCAGCTACCGGTCGACGTCTCCACCCTCGGCGTCGACCTGCTCGCGTTCACCGGGCACAAGATGGTCGGCCCGACCGGCATCGGCGTGCTCTGGGGACGGTACGACCTGCTCGCGTCGCTGCCGCCGTTCCTGGGCGGTGGCGAGATGATCGAGGTGGTCCGGATGACCGGGTCGACGTACGCCGCGCCGCCGGCCCGGTTCGAGGCCGGTACGCCGCCGATCGCGCAGGCCGTCGGCCTCGGCGCCGCCGCGGACTACCTGTCGGGCATCGGGATGGACAAGATCGCGGCGCACGAGCACGCGGTGGTGGCATATGCGCTGGAAGGGCTGAAAACCGTTCCTGGCTTGACGATTCTCGGTCCGGCCGAACCGGTCGATCGCGGCGGCGCGATCAGCTTCGAGCTGGACGGCATCCACCCGCACGACGTCGCCACCGTGCTCGACACCCGCGGGATCGCGGTGCGTGCCGGGCACCACTGCGCCCGTCCGGTGCACGAGCGGTACGGCGTCCAGTCGTCCACGCGGGCCTCGTTCTACCTGTACACCACGCCGGAGGAGATCGACGCGCTCGTCGACGGCCTCGGCTTCGTCCGCTCCTACTTCACGAGAGCCTGATGCAACTAGACGCGCTGTACCAGGAGATCATCCTGGACCACTACCGCAACCCGCACCATGCGGGCCTCGCGGAGCCGTACGACGTCGAGGTGCACCACGTGAACCCGTCCTGCGGCGACGAGGTCCGGCTGCGGGTGTCGCTGGACGGCGATGTGGTCGCCGGCGTCACGCACGAGAGCCTCGGCTGCTCGATCAGCCAGGCCGCGACGTCGGTGATGACCGACCTGGTCCTCGGCAAGCCGGTCGCCGAGGGGATGACGACGTACGAGAAGTTCCTTGAGCTGATGCAGGGCCGTGGCAGTGTGGAACCGGACGAGGACGTGCTGGAGGACGGCGTCGCCTTCGCGGGCGTCGCGCAGTTCCCGGCCCGGGTGAAGTGCGCGCTGCTGGGCTGGTCGGCCTGGCGCGACGCCACGGCGCAGGCACTGGCAGCATCGACGGACGGAGTGAGCAATGCCTGAGACCACTGGTACCGAGAAGATCGAGCTGCCCGAGGTCGACCTGGAGGCCGGCAGCACCCCGGCGTCGGTGGACGATGTCACGGAGGCGCTGAAGGACGTCGTCGACCCCGAGCTCGGCATCAACGTGGTCGACCTCGGCCTGGTGTACGGAGTGACGCTGGACGATGGCGACACCGCGGTGATCGACATGACCCTGACGTCCGCGGCCTGCCCGTTGACCGACGTGATCGAGGACCAGACCCGGACCTCGCTGGACGGCCTGGTGAACGACTTCCGGATCAACTGGGTCTGGATGCCGCCGTGGGGCCCGGAGAAGATCACCGACGAAGGCCGCGAACAGCTCCGAGCCCTCGGCTTCAACGTCTGACGAATCCAGCCTCAGAGTCCGCGCAGACGCAGGACGACGCCGCCGTGGTCAGACGGCCACAGCCCGGTCGCCGGGTCACGGTCCGCCACGTCCGTGCCGGTGACCTGGCCACGGTCGACGCCCAGTGCTGCGCCGCCCGCCGTCCGTCCGAAGATCATGTCGATCCGGTGGTCGAAGCCGGCCGCGGTCGGGTCGTTGACCAGCTCGGACAGGCCGGACGTCCAGCCCTCCTCGGCGGGAGCGTGCTCGAGCCACTCGTCGGTGAACCCGCCGGCCGTGGTGATCAGGTCGTACGCCGCCTTGTGCGGCACGTGGTCGATGGGCTTGACCGAGTCGTTCAGCGGATCCGAGTTGCAGTCGCAGACGAACACCGTCGAACGGTCGGTCGCCGGCGCGTTCGCCAGCAGCTCCTTCGCCTGCGCCAGGGCGAGGTCGGAGCTGAACGCCTCCAGGTGGGTGTTGACGAAGCGGAACCGGGTCGCGCCCGCCTGCGCGTCGACCCACTGGTAGCCACGGTCGAAGTTCAGGGTCGTGCCCAGGATGTCGACCGTCAGGTTGTGGGCGAAGATCCCGCCCCCGCTCCCGGTCGCGGTGAGACCGCCTCCGACGCGCATCAGCACCACGTCCCGCATGGTCAGCCGGACGTCGCGTGCGTCGGCGCCGATGGATCCGTCGAACGGACTTCCGGTGAAGCTGGGTGCTTCCACGTCGGCCCGGTCACCGATCGACACAGCGGTGTACCGCGCTCCGCGTGCGGCCAGCTCGTCGAGCAGCATCTGCAGGAAGTCGTAGTCGACCGTAGTGGCGTTCGGCACCCCGACCCGGTCGAGCTGGAGCGGCCCGGACCGCCACAGGGCGACCTCCTGAAGGCCGATCAGGTCCGGCCTGGTGCGGTCGATCTCGCCGGCCAGCAGCCCCGCTCGGACTCCGAAGGCGGTGCTGTCGACGATCGCCCGGGTCACGTGCGTCGCGTTGCCGAGCGCGACCAGGATCTCCTGCGGGGTTTTGCCCTGGGCCTGGGCCGCGAGCGCGGCCAGGACGGGGCGGTTGATATCCGCTCCCAGGTAGATGTTCCGGGTCATCACCGTCACCGGTTTGCCCGGCCTCGAATCGGCTTCGGCCGCACCTCCGGCGAGCGATCCGACAACGAGACTCACCACTGCCGCGAGAACCAGGACACGAAGCCGACCGATCATCATTTCCCTCCCAGAGACGTCGCCCCATCCTTGCCGCGCCAAGGACGGATGTCCACGCCGCGCACAGGTCTGTCCCCGACCCGCGGACGAACCAAACCCGCCGCGCCCCCCTTCCCTGGCGATCATCGGTCACAAAACGACAATCTGTGGATAACCGGTTGGCTGGTCGCCGGCGATCACCGGACCGCGTTATCCACAGATTGTCGCTTTGTGACCGATGATCGCGGTCTGGGCTGAGGAGGACTTGCGTGCAGGCGAGGTCGGTGGGGGTTGCGCCGGAGCGACTCGGCCGTTGGCTGGAGAACTTCCACACACGGCACGGGGAGGTCCGGTACGACGCGACCGCGGACCTGGTGACGGTGGTTGCTGAGGACAGCGTGGTGGCGCGGATCGACGTACCGTTCCCGCCGCTCGACGGGGACACCGTCGAGGACCTCATCACCCATGCCCTCCGCCCGCGGCGGTTCGGCGTGCTGCTGGTCCGCCGGGGCGGGTACGGGGTCGCGGTCTTCGACGGCGCCACCCTCACCGCGTCGAAGGTCGGCTCGCGCCATGTGCAGGGCACCACCAAGGCCGGTGGTTGGTCACAGCAACGATTCGCCCGGCGGCGGGACAACCAGGCCCGCGAGGCGTTCGGCGCGGCCGCCGACGTCGCGGCCCGGATCCTGCTGCCCGAGACGAAGAACCTGGTCGCGCTGTTCCGCGGCGGTGACCGCAGGGCGGTCGAGACCGTGCTGGCCGATTCGCGGCTGGTGGCGCTGGTCCCGCTGGTGCGCGACCCGTTCCTCGCCGTACCCGATCCGCGCCGGCAGGTCCTGGAGAAGGCCGGAGCGGACGCCCGCCAGGTCCGGGTCACGGTGACCGAGCCGGAGGCGACCGGCAACGGTCGATCCTGATTCAACTGCCCGAACGGGCGAGTTCACCCGTTCGTCATCCGCGCCTCGGCATCCTGGGTCCGGGCGCCACAAGCGCCCATTTTCGCGCGGGATCGACAACGATTCACACGAGGGGACGCGGATGGCGACCAGGCTGGCTGCGAACGATCCGGTCATCGAGCGCCAGGACACGCTGGGCCGGCCGATCTCACTGACCAGCCGCTGGACGGACAAGTCGTCGGTGCTGTTCACCGGCGCACCCGGTCTCGGCGTCTCCGCCCAGCTGGACAACGCCCGCCGCGCCGCCGAGTCGTCCGGTGCGCTGGTGCTCAGGATCAAGGCGTCGCACACCGAGCCGGTCGAGCACCGGTTCGCGCGCGAGGTCGCCGACCGGATGGGTTCGCTGAGGAAGTCGTTCGGGTACTGGCGGACGCGCAGGCTGAGGCGGACCGCCCGCGCGCTGGTCCGGCCGGTCGGAGAGAAGTCGCCGTCGCCCGGGGTCCGGACGCCGCCCGGGCCGCTCGGCGTCTTCCCGCAGGTGGAGCTCCGGCTCAAGGACCGGATGCGGCTGCGGCCTCCGGCCACGCTGAACGACCTGGCCGACGCGGCCCGCGCCATCGCCGAGCAGCAAGGCCGGCCGGCCATGATCGTGATCGACGACGTGCACCGGGCGGCCGACCGGGACCTCGCCGTGATCAACGAGCTCGCGGAGCACCTGGAGGCCGTGAACCGGGAGTCCGGCCAGCACGTCGTGCTGGTGATGGGCGGCCGGGAGGACGCGCTCGACCTGCTGCACAAGGCGTCCCGGGGCGCGAACGGCGCCGCGAACGACACCGGCCGGTTGTACGACAGCCGGCAGTGCCAGGTCTTCACCGAGCCCGAGCTGCGGGGGATCCTGCGGCACCAGCTCGACCGCGTCGTACCGCCCATGCACCGCGACGCCTACTGCCACCCGGCGCACCAGGATGCGATGCTGCGGGCCGCGGACGGGAACGCCGGCCGGCTGACCGACATCGTGGACTCGGCGATCGCGGCGTCGGGGTACGGCCAGTTCGCGATCGACGGCGAGATGGTGGGTCGCGCGCTGGAGGTGGTCGACACCGACCGGCAGCCCGGCTACCACTCGATCTGGAACAGCAGCGACCCGACCGAACGGCACCTGATGATGCTGGTGGCACGGGAGGGCGACCAGGGCCTGGACCTGGCCGCGGCCGCGCGCGGGATCGCCGAGGGCGACATGAGCACCTGGTCGGAGCACGACGTACAGCGCTGGGCGGCGCTTGACGCGGCTCGCCAGTCGCTCGACGGC
>Ga0209382_10001095_pt1 | contig 43363 bp, 42 predicted proteins | sample SoiMetdeltSBSDD5_FD_187599 | JGI IMG/M metagenome (GOLD analysis project Ga0209382, IMG submission 187599) | Bulk soil microbial communities from a Populus tree surrounding site in Tennessee, USA - Soil MetaG P. deltoides SBSDD5 (SPAdes) (version 2) | ecosystem: Environmental > Terrestrial >... | reverse complement strand
ATCCTCGCGTGAGGTCACGAGCGGCGGGAGGAACCGCAACGTGTGGTCGCCGGCCGTCAGGATGAGTAGGCCGGCGTCACGCGCGCGGGTCACCACGTCGCCGGCTGGCTCGCTGACGTCCATCCCCCACATGAACCCGACGCCTCGAAGCGCACGAACGCGGCCGCTGCGCTCACCGATGGCGCGGAGCTGATCACCGAACCAGCTGCCGGCAGATCGAACGTGCGCCAGGAGCGTGGGGTCAGCCACGCGCTCAAGGACGTGCAGGGCAACCGACGCCACGAACGGACCGCCGCCGAACGTCGTCCCGTGGTCGCCCGCGTTCATGACGCTGGCGATCGCGCCGTCCAGCAGCACGGCACCCATCGGGAGCCCGCCGGCGAGCGGCTTCGCGAGGGTCAGCAGGTCGGGTTCGACACCGAGCTGCTCGTACGCGAATACTGACCCGGTGCGGCCGAGCCCGCACTGAATCTCGTCGAAGATGAGAGCGACGCGCCGATCGCGAGTCAGCGCGCGGAGCTCGCGCACGAAGCCCGGATCCAGCACACGAACGCCGCCTTCGCCCTGGACGGGCTCGAGAATGACGGCGGCTACGGTCTCGGGATCGAGTACGATCGCCAGATCCTCGATGTCGCGCTCCACAATCGACACGCCGCCAGCAAGCGGACGGAACGGCGCCCGGTAGCTAGGGCGATCCGTCGCCGCGAGTGATGCGAAGAGTCGTCCGTGGAACGCGCCGCGAAGGGCTATGATGTCACTCTTCGCCGCGCCGACCGTCGTGCGCGCCCACTTCCGGGCGAACTTGAACGCGCCCTCGTTCGCCTCGGCGCCGGAGTTACACAAGAACACCTTCTCGGCAAACGACAGCTCTACGAGCCGCGCAGCGAGCTGCTCGCCCGGAGCGGTGCGAAACAGGTTCGACACGTGAATGAGGCCATCGGCCGCGGCGTGCAGCGCCTCGCGCAGTCCCTCGTCGCCGTAGCCGAGCGCGTTCACGGCGATTCCGGCCGTGAAATCGAGATACGCCCGTCCGTCGGCATCGAATAGCTCGACCCCCTCACCACGCACCAGCTCGATGGGGGCACGCTTGTAGAGACCAAGGAGCGCCTCGGTTCCCGTGGACGGCGCCGTCGCGAAAGTGGCCATGATCAAACCGCGGTTGGAGAGAGGGTAACAACGGTGCCCGCCGTGGAGTGAATCGCGGCGACGTTTCCGATTCGAACACGCGCGACGCCGCGCTCCACGGCGCGGCGCGCCGCCTCGAGCTTCGCCGCCATACCGTCGCGCGCCACCCCAGCGTCCACGAGCGCCGTAGCCTGCTCGAGGTCGAGCTCGGGCACGACTTCACCATTCGCGATCACGCCCGGCACATCGGCGACGAGCGCGAGTTCGTCAGCGCCGATGGCGACAGCGATCGCCGCCGCGGCGTCGTCGCCGTTCACGTTGAGCGTCGCGCCCGTGTCCTCGTCTCGGGCAAGCGGCGAGATGACGGGAACGAACCGCGCCGCGATGAGCACTTCGAGGAGACGGGCGTTCACGTTCGTCGGCTCGCCGACCTCGCCTAACGACTCGCGAGCGGTCGCGCGGGCGCGCAGCAATCCATCGTCCTCGCCCGACAGGCCGACGCACGAGAGTCCGGCGGACACGAACGATGCGACCAGGCGCTTGTTCACCGTGCCCGACAGCACCATGCGCACCACGTCCAGATCCTCGACGGTTGTGACGCGGCGGCCTCCGTGAAAGCGTGGTGTCATGCCGAGCCGCCGCTGCACGGACGAAACCTCGTCCCCGCCGCCGTGAACGACGATGACGCGGTCCCTCGCGACGGCCTCGCGGATAGCGGCTGCCAAGCCGGGATCGTTCTGCGCCCGACCACCGACTTTGATGACGCGCGTCATACGGGGAGCCCCATCGGCTCGTCGAGCCCGAGGACGACGTTCGCATTCTGCACCGCCTGGCCGGCAGCGCCTTTGACGAGATTGTCGATGGCGGAGAGCACCAGCAGCGTGGGCTGGCGCACGCCCGCTACCGCACGTGCGGAAATACGGACCACGTTGCGGCGCACCACATCGCGCAGCGTCGGGGGCTCCGCGTCGATCTCGATGAACGGTTCGTGAGCGAAGTCCTCTCGCCACGGCGCCAGCACATCGGTCAGCGCCTGCGTGATCGGCACGGTGATGGTCGCGAGGATGCCGCGGGCAACGGGCAACAGGTGCGGCGTGAAGATCACGTCCGCATCGGCGCCTTGCTGTGCGAGCACGCTGCGCATCTCGGCGAGATGGCGGTGCGTGTTGCCGACCGCATATGCCTTGTAGTCTTCCGCGACCTCGGCGAAGAGCAGGTCAGGGCGCGGCGTGAACCCCGCGCCCGTGACGCCGCTGGCGGCATTCACGTTCACGATGCCGCCCGGCGCGATGAGCCCGCGTCTGGCGAGCGGCGCCAACCCCATGAGGATGGCCGTCGGATAGCATCCGGGATTCGCAACGATTGGCGCATTCCGGAGCTCACTGCGCGTGAGCTCGGTGAGCCCGTATGGGACCGCGGGCGCCCCGTTACCCGGCCGCAAATCCGACGACAGATCGACGGCGTGTGCCCCCGCGCCCCGGATTCGTTCAACCCAGGCGGCGGAGGCTCCGTGCGGCAGCGCTGAGAAGACGAGTGCCGCGTCTCCGAGCGGAGCATCGTCGTGTGCCACGAAGCGCACGTCAGCGCCGCCCAGCCGAGCGCGCTCGCCCCGGCGTTCGTTCGCGGTGGCGAATGCAAGGTTCAGCGATGGATGGCGCGCGATGATCGCACAGAGCTCGCGCCCGGCGTATCCACTCGCCCCAAGGACTCCTACAGGAATTCTATGCACGAGTAATGCATATTATTGCAACGCGACGAAGTCAACCGGGATGTCGGCATGACGTTTCTGAGAAATGACCGTGTGCGAGTCCTGCCGCGGGTCGGTCGTTGGTGCTAACGTCTGCGCCGAACTGTCAGAGGACCAAGAACGGTGGACAAGCGTAGGCGACAGGCGGCCATTCTCGAGCTTGTGGAGGACCGGCCTATCGGGAGCCAGGAGGAGCTGCGCGTTTTCCTCCGGGAGCGCGGGTGGGACGTGACGCAGTCGACGTTGTCGCGCGACCTTCGTGAGTTGCGGCTGGCACGCGTGCCGACGCCGGACGGGGTCCGTTATACGGTCGCCGACGGTGCGCTCAGCAGCGCGGCCGGCCCTGCGCTGGACGCGTTGCTGCCTCAGCTGCTTACGAGAGTCGATGGTGTCGGCGAGCTGATCGTTCTACGCACCGTCCCTGGCGGAGCCCAGCCGGTCGCATCCGCGCTCGACGGAGAGTCATGGCCTGATGTCCTCGGGACCATTGGCGGCGATGACACCATCCTCGTGGTCTGCCGGTCGTCCGGCGCGCGAGAGCGACTCGAGCGCCGGCTGCGGAAGCTGGCCGAGATCTAGTCGCAGCAAACGCCCCGAACACTCAGACCGAGCGCCGGCCCAGGGCGCGAATCGGCTGCGCGGCCGGGTGTTGGGTGCGCGCCGCATTGACGCGACCAGGGCGCGTGGTTAATTATGCACTTCACCTGAATAGTTATCTGGAGCGTTCATGCAGACCATCGTTCTCGCGTATTCCGGCGGACTGGACACCTCGATCATCGTGCCGTGGTTGCGCGAGAAGTACGGCGCACGCGTCATCTGCGTCGCCGCCGATATCGGCCAGGGCCCCGATGAGCTGGCCGGCGTCCGCGCGAAGGCGCTCGAGTCGGGCGCCGAGGAGTGCTACGTCGAAGATCTGCGGGAGGAGTTTGTCCGCGATTTCATCTTCCCCACCCTGCGTGCGGGGGCCGTTTACAACCGCAAGTATCTGCTTGGCACCGCGATGGCGCGGCCGCTCATCGCGAAGCGACAGATCGAAGTCGCGCGCGCGGTCGGAGCGGACGCTCTCGCCCACGGTTGCACGGGCAAGGGCAACGATCAGGTCCGTTTCGAGCTCACCTACATGGCGTTCGCGCCAGACCTGCCGGTCATCGCGCCGTGGCGCGAGTGGGACATCCGGAGCCGCGAGGACGCGATCGCGTACGCGGCCGCCCGTAATATCCCCGTGGCGGCGACGAAGGAAAAGATCTACTCGCGCGACCGGAATCTGTGGCACATCTCGCACGAGGGTGGAATCCTCGAAGACCCCGCGCAGGCGCCGCCCAGCGACGTGTTCATGCTGAGCACCGATCCCCAGAACGCGCCCAATGCGCCCGAGGATGTTGTCATCGGGTTTGTCAGCGGGACGCCCGTCTCCGTGAACGGGCGCGAGCTCTCCCCGGTCGATCTGATCGCGGCGCTCAACGAGATCGGCGGGCGGCACGGTGTCGGGCGCATCGACCTCGTCGAGGATCGCATGGTCGGCATGAAGTCGCGCGGCGTGTACGAGACACCGGGCGGCACCCTGCTCTACTCCGCACACAGTGAGCTCGAGCAGCTCGTGCTCGACCGGCGCTCGCTCGCGGCGAAGGATCTGATCGCGCCGCGTTATGCGGACCTCGTCTACGAGGGACGGTGGTGGACGACCGAGCGCGAGGCGTACGACGCATTCGTCAACGTCACGCAGGAGCGCATCACGGGGACCGTGACGCTCCGTCTCTACAAGGGGACCGCCCAGGCTGTCGGTCGGCAGAGCGCGCACGCCCTCTACGATGAGCGGTTCGTGACCTTCGGCGAGGACGACGTGTACGAGCAGAGCGACGCCGCCGGCTTCATCCGTCTCTACGGGCTGTCGATGCGCGTGCGCGCCATCAAGGACCAGGAGATGGCGGCGGCCCGAGTCGCCGAGGGAGCGTCGGAGCCGGCGCTCGTCGGCGCGTGAGCGTTGACGTCGGTCCGCCCGAGCGCGTGTCGAAGGAGCCGGCGGCCGCGACGCCGCACGCCGGTACGGGCGCGCGTGACACTGCCACGCCCGGTTCCCCGCCCCGCTCGTTAGGTGGCGCGTCGCACAAGCTCTGGGGCGGTCGGTTCAGCGGCGGCCCGGCGCCAGCGCTGGAGGCTGTCAATCGATCCATCGGCACCGACTTCCGTCTGTGGCCGTTCGACGTGCGGTTGTCGAAGGCCTGGGCGGTCGCGCTCTGGAACGCTGGCATTCTCACGCTCGAGGAGAGTCGCCAGATCGAGACAGGGCTCGACGCGGTGGCGCGTCGGTTCGAGGCCGGAGAATCGCCAGTTCCGACGGACGAGGACGTGCACACGATGATCGACCGTCTCCTGCATGAGGAGATCGGCGAGGTCGCGTCGAAGCTTCACACCGGCCGGAGTCGTAACGACCAGGTCTCCACCGCCAGTCGGCTCTGGTGTATCGATGCGTGCGACCGCATCGACCTGGCGGTGCGAGAGCTCCAGCAGGTCATGGTTCGCCAGGCATCCGAGCATCAGCATGTGCTCATGCCGTCGTACACGCACATGCAGCGCGCGCAGCCGGTCGCGGTCGCGCACTGGATGCTCTCGCACTTCTGGCCACTCGATCGTGACCGCACGCGTCTTGCCAGCGCGACGAGGTCCGCGGCGGTGCTTCCGTTGGGATCCGGTGCCGTCGCTGGCTGTGCATTCCCGATCTCTCGCGTGCTGCTCAAGGGAAGCCTCGGGTTCGCTGCGATCTCGAAGAACAGCATCGACGCCGTCGCCGACCGCGATTTCATCGCCGAACTGCTCTTCTCGCTGGCATTGTTAGGCGCTCACCTGTCGCGCCTCGCCGAGGACCTCATCCTGTACGGTTCGAGCGAGTTCGGGTTCGTGCGGTTCGGCGACGCGTACACGACCGGGTCGAGCATGATGCCCCAGAAGCGGAACCCTGATGCACTCGAGCTGGCCCGCGCCTCGGGCGCCCGAGCGCTCGGCGACCTGACGTCATTGCTTGCGACGGTGAAAGGCCTCCCCAGCGGCTACAACAAAGATCTGCAGGAGGACAAGCGGGCGCTGTTCGACGCCGTGGATGGCCTTCTTCTCGTTTTGCCCGCCGTGACGGGAACGCTCGACGAGCTCACCTTCGTCCCCGAGCGAATGGAGGGGAGTGTCTCGAGTACGATGATGGCGACGGACCTCGCTGACTATCTCGTCGGGAAGGGCGTGACGTTCCGAGAAGCGCATGCGAGCGTCGGCCAACTCGTGCGGCAGAGTGAGGAGATGGGGGTGGAGCTGGGCGCCCTCCCGATCTCGGCGTTCGCTGCCGCGCATGCCTCGTTCGGCAACGATGTGCTCGATGCGCTTTCGGCGCGCGCATCGGTGGCCCGACGAGAGGTGGAGGGCGGGACGGGACCGCGGGCTGTTCGGGCACAACTCGAGGCGGCGGTCGCGTCGTTGTCGCAGGGCGGGGAACTCCCACGCGGGAATGAACTGAGCTTGCGCGCCGACTGACGAGCCGGCCTAACGTGAGGCCCCACGGCCGAGATGGCCGCGGGGCCTTTCGCTTTCTCCGAGAGCTTGTCACCGCGCTACGGAGCGCATCATATCGCGCGCCGAGCTAGAACACGATCCCGAACGTGAGCGGAATGATCTGCACTGCGTCCGGGTCGGAGAACATGTAGTGGTACCGCGCTTCGATGAACGTGCTGAAGCCACTTAACGCGAAGCGAGCCCCGATGCCCCCGTTGAGGCCGAACTCGTTGGTCGATTCCGCATCGGACTCATCGACGTCGAGGTTATACCATCCGGCGCCGCCGATGAGATACGGCGTCGCTGTGAGTCCGCCTGGAAACGCGTAGACGAGGTTGCCGTTCACGGTCCACAAGGTCCAGTCAGGGAGATCGCCTTTCCCAGACAGGCTGTTGTACATCGCATCGACGCGGAATCCGAGTGGGGAGGTCGCGGTGCCGGACACAGACAACGTCCCGAGCGCGTGAAATCCCGTAGACGCGAGGTCGCCAAAGTCACCAATGGGTACCGACGCGCCAGCAGCAAAGCCAAATGTTGTCCGACGTTGCGCGTGCGCGGGTTCTGCAAGGGACGTCGTGGCCACGATTGCGAGCGTGGCACCGATGATTCGTTTCATTTCACGCGTTCTCCTGTAGGTCGTGCATCGGTAGTGCGAAGTGCTCTGATCGCTCGGGAACAAGGCAGCAGACGTGCCAAGTGCGCTGGCCTTCGTGAGAGCGCTGCTCACTAGCGTGAGCGCAGCCGGTCGCTATTGTTCCTCTACGCGGAGGAACAATGCCGATCTATGACACAACTGCTGCTGCCGAAGCGCTCGGCATACCGACGAAGCAGTTAGATAACATCTTGTCGCGTCACTCCTTACCAGGAGTCGAGAAGCGGTGGCGCGGTGTCGGGCGGAAGATCGGACCCGATGCTGTCGTCACACTCTTCCTCGCCATCGAGTTCATGCGTGCGGCTCGCGTTCCCATCGTTGTCGCGCTCGAGTTGGCGCATGCGGCTCTCACCTCGGGAGGGAAAGCCGAGCTCGGACAATTCGCTGGGATTACCGTCGATGTCGCTCTAGCCCGCGCGTCCGTCGCCGCTCGACTCGACGCTGCGGTCGAGCTGGTTGGCCGGCGACCGCGAGGACGACGCGGCACGAGACCGGGCGGTTAAACAGGACGGGCGCCCCATGACTGGAGCGCCCGCCGTTCTGTGCTAGCCTCGAGCAGTTCGAGCCGTTGTCAGCGAGCTCCCGCCTTGCTCACATTCTCGGCCGCCGGGCCCTTTGGACCCTGCACAATGTCGAACTCGACGGCTTCGCCTTCCGCCAGAGTCTTGAAGCCACTCCCCTGAATGGCGCTGTAGTGGACGAAACAGTCCTTGCTGCCATTGTCAGGGGTGATGAAACCAAAGCCCTTCGCATCGTTGAACCACTTCACCTTGCCGGTCGTACGCATTCCAAGACTCCGGGAAAGAACACTTGTCGAGGGAGCGGAACGCGCCGAGCCCTGACAAAAGTGATACGGCGTGGGACCATTCAGACCCCCCACGCTAGGTCTCGCTCTCTGCCCGACCCAGGTCGGCAAGAGCGGCCAAAATAATAAGACGGGCTGAACAGCTGTACAATACGGGCGCTTCAGCTCGTCTCGATTCACGACTGGTGAAGCTCCCGGCCGGTTAGGACCCGAGAACTCTCACCCCTTTGACGAAATACTCTGTCTCGCCGAAACAAGAGGTGGGGACGCCCTTGTGCTGTTCGTAGCTGAGGGCGACACGCTTCCCCTGGGCTGAGTTGATGAGCGCGGCGATGCTGTCATCCCGGACGCTGAACTCGAACACGTTCGCGATCTGGCCAGGTAGGTTGACCATCGCGATCTCACCCTCGTACGTCTTACAGATCCATCCTTTTTCCGAGAACTTCTGGATGTACCCGACGCGTTCGCCGGAGGAATAGGCGACTGAGAGGGCGATGGCCGTCCACAGTGTCACGACGATCGCCGGAACGGCGACAAGGGCGGCAACGAGAAGCTTGCCCCAGTGACGGCGGACGAAGCTCTTCTTGGGGGCAGGTGCCGAGCGGACAGCCTCGACATCCTCCGTGTTGTATCCCCGTTCGGGGTACTCCTCGTCTTCACTCATGGACGGCTCCGCGGCAGCGGGCAGCTAGCTTTCTGCTTGAAACGGATTGACGGGAGACGGTGTGGCGTTCCAAGCGCGTAGGAATACGGTAACAGCGTCGGTTGGCGGCGTGCAAATCGGGTCGGCGCACCCGGTCGTGGTACAGTCGATGACGAACACCGACACCGCCGACGCCGCTGCTACGGCGGATCAAGTCGCAGCGCTGGCGGCTGCCGGATCGCAGCTCGTGCGCGTCACGGTCAACAACGAGGAAGCGGCGGCAGCGCTGCCCGAGATCGTGGCTCGACTCGCCGATCGGGGTGTCGACACCCCCATCATCGGCGACTTTCACTACAACGGCCATCTCCTGCTCACGAAGTTCCCGGCGTGTGCGCGTGCGCTCGCCAAGTACCGCATCAACCCAGGCAACGTCGGCAGCAAGCGACGCGATGAGAACTTTCGTTCGATCGTGCGCGTGGCCCTGGACCACGACAAACCCGTTCGCATTGGGGTGAACTGGGGTTCACTGGACCAGGACCTTCTGACGGCGATGATGGACGAGAACGCAGCGCGCGCCGAGCCCAGCGACGCGAAGGACGTCTATATCGAAGCGATGATAGAGAGTGCGTTACGATCCGCCGCGCTCGCTGAGGACGTCGGACTACGCCACGACCGAATCCTCATCTCCGCCAAGGTCTCGACGGTGCAGGACCTCGTGACTGTGTACCGCCGGTTAGGCGCTCGGTGCGACTATCCGCTGCATCTCGGACTGACCGAGGCGGGATTGGGCATGAAGGGCATCGTCGCGAGTACCGCGGCTGTTTCCATCCTGCTGGCCGAAGGCATCGGGGACACGATCCGCGTGTCGCTCACCCCGCGCCCGGGTGGAGATCGCACCGAGGAAGTGCACGTGGCGCAGCAGATCCTGCAATCGCTGGGGCTACGAAACTTCACACCGCAGGTCACGGCGTGTCCCGGGTGCGGGCGCACGACGTCGACGTTCTTCCAGAAAATGGCCGAGGACATTCAGAGCTACTTGCGCGAGCAGATGCCAACCTGGCGCCGACAACATCCAGGGGTGGAGGAACTGCGCGTCGCCGTCATGGGGTGCGTGGTGAACGGGCCAGGCGAGTCCAAGCACGCGCACATAGGCATCTCGCTACCCGGTACGTTCGAGGAGCCGAAGGCCCCTGTGTACGTTGATGGGAAGCTCGTCACGACGCTGCGGGGGGAGGGGATAGTCCCCGAGTTCCTGGCTATCCTGGAACGATACGTCGCCGAGCGATATCCGGCGCGCGAGATCGTAGGGGTCTGACAGGCGCCTAACGCTTACCGCCGCGGTCCGATCGCAACGGTGCCGGTACCGGACGAGCCGACACGGTACGTTCAGAGACTTGCCGACCGCGACTCATCGGCCGACGAGCGATGGTCGACTGGTTCGGCCTCCGGCAGTCGACCCCGGTGCACAGGTGATTCGGTCTCGGCCGCTTGATGCTCCAGCGCGCGCGCAATGTCATCGAGCTCACGCATGATCGGGGCTTCGAACCCGACTTCGCGTAGCCGGTCGTGGACGCGGCGATACCAGCGTGCGGTAGTGTCGGGTCCAACGTTGAAGCGCCCCCACACAGTTTCCGGATAGTCCGTTCGTTTGAGGTCGGAGAGGATGGTGCTGCCGTTATGCACCTTGTCGGCCGCGCAGACCCAACGCGCGCGGGAGTCCGCCTGCGCGAGCCGCGCGAGATAGTCATCGCGTCGCTCGTCGGACGACAGCTCGATCCCCTCGTCGTCGTACTTGCGGTGTGTCACCTGCAAGACCGTGTCGAGGACATCGCGACCAAACTTGTCGGCGACGCGACTCTCGAGCATCTCACGCGTGAAGCCGTCACGCACACAGTCTTCGATGACGTCATGGAGGATGCCGGCAACGACGGTGTCCTCATCCTGATCATAGCGCGTCAGGATGATCGCGACGTTCGCCGGATGCGTCACGTATGGCAGCCGGGTCCCTTTCCGCACCTGCTGGTCGTGATGCTTGGTCGCGAACGCGAGCGCGTGGTTAATGCGATCGGAGTAGCCGGAAATCGTCATGACGGCGCCCCGTGGCAAGAGAACGGCGAACACGCGGGATCGATAACATAGCAGCGAAGCAGGGCGGGGGGCAGCACGAAGTTCACTCCGACCGCCTATACGAGACGCGCGAGCACGGCCAGAAACGTGACGTGCAACACAGTGAGCGCGAGCCCGTGGACGATGATGCCAAGGCCCGCGCCGACGAGCCCGAGCTTTCGTGTCGTCCACCCAATGGTCGAGAGCACGGCCCCCACGGCGATGATGCCGACGGCGAGGCCAGCGTTGAACCACGTGACCCGATCGAGTCGTGTCGCTGCAGACACATCACGCATCGCGAGGCCTCCTGTCGTCACGGCCGCGAAGACCAACGTCGCTCCGCCCCAAATCAGTACTTGCACCGCGAAGTGCCACACGATCCGCGCATTGATGCGCCGCATTGTGATCGCGGCGATGAGCACTGTTCCGATGAGCGCACTCGAGCCTCCCCACAACGCGAGGCGTAGGAGATGAGTGCGTTCAGCGGACAACAACGTGTCGGACCACATGCTGGGCGCTCGGCGCTATTCCTAGCGCCCCGAAGCCGGGGTAGCCGTCGTCGTCAGCTCACGTTCGCCGGAAAACCACGTCTCGAACGTCCACGGCGGGTCGAGGCTCGGTGCTTCGGCCGCCCATAGGACAATCCCGATGATTTGCGCGCCCTGGTCGCGAAGCGCGGCCACGGCGCTGCGCAGCGTGGAGACGAGAGAATGCGCGACGTGCGCGCATATGAGGACGGCCGGCCCTACTCGCGCGTCGTTCGCCCGCGCGAACGGCGCGACGACGAGCGTGAGCTCGTAGTGGCGTGCCGAGCGAACGATCGCCTGCACGAGCAACTGCGCTTCGCGATTCGTGATCGGCCCCCGCGTGTCGGGGCCACTGGGGACCACGTCGACCCAGCGGTCGCGACCGACGGGGGTCTGCACGGCTGCGGAGGACAGCTCCATGCCGCGATCCAGCACCGCGCGCACTCCCTCGCTCGCCGGCAAATGCAAAACCGACGTCAGCGGTCGCACGTTGAGATCGGCATCGACAAGAAGTGTGCTGCGCATGTCATTCGCTGAAACAGCCGCGATGTTCGCCGCGATGGTTGCCGTCACCGATGGGACATCCCCGGTTACCGTTACGATGGCACGCGTGGCCCCCGCGATACTCGTGTGCGAAGCGAGAATGCGGTACGCGTCCGACGTGGGGTCGATGAGCGGCGGCAAGCGGAGGTCAGCCCTTCGGCGAGTCCGCTCTGGTGGAATCGTCCGCGGGCGAATCACCGCCAGTACGCGGGCGCCCGTGACTCGCTCGGCCTCCTGCAAATCGGAGACGCGCGGCTGCGCCAACTCTACCAGCAGGGCAATCGCGAAGCCGACCATCGCGCCGAGCACGAGCGCGGCCGTCAGGATGGCGATCGGCGGTGCGAGCACATTCGCCTGAGCGCGCGCTTCACGTAGCTGTCGATCGGTCAGCGCGTTCGCGTTTCGCGCCACGGTGAGCGCGTCCCGTGCCGAGTCGCGTGCGGCGAGTGCCACATCGCGGCGGCGCAACGGCGTCAGCGTGTCCACTGCGACGACGATGGGCGCGATCGGCGATGCGGGCCGGAGCTGCGCAATCGAATCGCGGAGTGCGGCGTGTCGAGCCTCGGCGATCGCGCCAATCGACCGGCCGATGGCCGTCGCACGCGCCGTCAGCGCGACGAAGATGGGATCGACCCCGCCGCCGGCGCCGAAGTCCTCGCGCTCGCGTTCGACATCCGCCAGTGAGTCGAGGAGAGCCCGGACCTGGGGGTCGTTGCGCAGCGACGGTGTCTCCCCCAGAGCGCGGTACGATTGCGGTAGCGGAGAATTCTCGACCCGCTCCAGTAGCCGCGCGATCTCTGCGCTCCGCGCCGCGAGTGAGTCGCGACGCGCGAGCGCCGTCGTCGACAACGTGTCGGGCGGCGGAATGTATGCTGGTCTGGCTGCCAGCGCGCGCCTGGCATCGAGAGCCGAATCGGCGGCTCCCAACGCGCGCTCAGCGGAATCCACTGCGCGAACCAACGGGACAGTGTCACGCCACCGAGTCGAGAGCGGTGCAATTTGCTCTGATGCGCGCCGCGCGTCCCGCGGCGCAAGCACGAGGAGCACGAGCGCCACGATGAAAACGGTACCGCAGATGGCAGCGAGGCGCACGGGATGGCGCAGCGTGTTCCTGGCTCGCGCTGCTACCCATGCGGCGCGCATTTCGGCTCGCCGCCGCCGTGTGTAACGCGGAGCTGCCCCGGTAATCGTGTCGACCATTCGCTCGCGATAATCGGAGCGGCGCGCCTACCGCGCAACCTCGTGGCGCACACTTACGAAAAGGGCGGAGGCGCGATGTCGCGCCTCCGCCCTTTTGGACCTACAGTCGAACGTGGTACCGCTCGACCTGCGTTACTGAACCGTGATCGTGCCCTTCATGTTCATCGCGAGGTGCGGCGTGCAGTGATACGGGTACGCCCCCGGCTTGACATTCGCGAAGGAGATCGTGTAGGACTCACCAGCATTCATGAAGAGCGGGCTGGAGAGCTCGCCCTGCTGGTTAGGCATGTTCGCCGAAAGCTGAGGCTTGACGTCCGCGGGGATGACGGCAGGGTCGAACGCAACATTGTGCGGGCCGCCGGACACCATGACGAACTTGATGCCGTCGCCCTGCTTCACGGTGATGTCGGCGGGCTCGAAGCGATACCCCTTCTCATCGCCAACCATCTTCACTTCGTGGGTCTGACCGGTAATGGCCGCCGGCGCGCCCGCCGCCGCAGCCGGTGCCGCCGGCGCCGCTGCCGTATCAGCCGCCGGCGCAGGAGCTGCTGCCGTGTCCGCCGTGTTCTCACCACCGCCACAAGCGCCGAGCACAATCGCGCTGGCTACGAACGTCAATCCGAGAAACCGCATGTTCTTGAGGCCTCCAGAGCCGTACATGGAACTTCTTGTGAATGAAACCGAGACCTCATGATCGTGGTCTCAGAGCATTGTGAATTTATTCACATGCCCTAGGGAATGCAATTGAACGCCATTCCAATGGTCGACACGGCCGGCCTGCACATCCGGGACCATTCGTGAGCGAAGCTCGCCTTTCGCCCTGTCCCCGAGCTGCGTGCGATTGACGTGGCCTTCCCGTCGCCATTACGTTGCGATCCATGCAGATCATTCGCCGCCACCACGCGCATCATTCCCACGGCCTCGAGGGCCGGGGCGATTCGCACGTCGAGCGGATGAGCGACTGACCCATTCGCATACACCGATCGGCGAACGTCTCGGCCCGTCCTCCGGACGGGCTTTTTCATTTCCACCCCCACTCTGGTCGAGCATCCAATGTTGAAGATCGCGCTCCCGAACAAGGGGCGCCTTGCGGACGAAACGCGGGAGTTGTTCGAAGACGCCGGGCTGCCGGTCCGCGCGCGCGGCGACCGTGCATTGTCGGCATCGCTAGGAGGAGAGTTCGAGGCGATCTTCGTGCGCGCCCAGGACATTCCCGAATTCGTGGCGGATGGCGCGGCGGACGCTGGCATTACTGGATGGGACCTCGTTTGCGAATCGGAGCGCGAGCTCGATGTCCGGCTCGACCTCGATTTCGGTCGATGTCGCCTGGTCGTCGCTGCCCGCGATGAGAGCGGCGTCACGTCCGTCTCCGACATTGCGTCGTCCCGGGTTGCTACCGCGTTCCCCCGAGTGGCGCGCCGCTTTTTCGATCAAGCGGGGTGTCACGTCGAGATCGTACCGGTATCGGGCGCCGCTGAGATCGCGCCACATCTTGGGATCGCGGATGTCGTCGTCGATCTCACGTCGACGGGATCGACCCTGCGCGTGAACGGTCTCCGCGAGGTCGCGACCGTGCTCGAGTCGTCCGCAAGACTCGTCACGCGACGACAGGTCGATCCGGCGGGCGATCCCGCGAAGCGCCGCGCCCTGAGCGAGCTCGTCACCGCACTCGACAGCGTCCTGCATGCGCGCGGCCAGCGGTACGTGATGGCCAATGTTCCCCGGGATGCGCTCGATCGCGTTCGCGAGGTGCTGCCGGGGCTGAACGGGCCGACGGTCATCGATATCCTGAATGGCGGCACGCACGTGGCGGTTCACGCCGTCGTTCCGGCTGCTGCGGTCTATCGGACGATCGCGGATCTCAAGGCACTTGGCGGCGCTGGTATTCTCGTGACCCGGATCGAGAGGCTGATGCCATGAGCGCGTTCCGCATTCGGTTCCGCGGAGCGCTCGCCTCGCTCAGTCTGGCGGATCGATCGAAGCTGTTCGATCGGGGACGTACGGCCGATGACATGGTGCGCACGACCTGCGAGGCAATCATCGATGTCGTGCGGCGTGACGGCGACGCCGCGCTGATCTCGCTGGCGCGGGAGTACGACAAGGCGCGGTTGTCTTCTCTGGAAGTCCCGCGCCCGGCATGGCGTGAAGCGTTAGGCAGCATCGGGCCGGAGGTGCGGACGGCGATGGAGCGCGCCGTGATGAACATCCGCCGCGCGCATGAGGCGCTGCGTCCGCAGGCGAGCGAGACGTACACCGAGCCCGGCGTGCTCGTGGGACGTCGTCCGGATCCCCTCCAACGCGTTGGCGTCTATGCCCCGGGCGGCCGTGCCGCGTACCCGAGCAGCGTGCTGATGGGCGTCATCCCTGCGCGCGCGGCCGGGGTCGGAGAGGTGGTCGTCTGCGCGCCGCCAGAGCCGAGCGGCAAACCCGCGGCGGTGACGCTCGCCGCCGCGGAGTTGGCGGGAGCGGACCGGGTGTTCGCCGTCGGGGGGGCGGGGGCAATCGCCGCTATGGCGTACGGCACCCAGACGATCCCACGGGTCGACCGCATCGTCGGGCCTGGCAACGCGTACGTCGCACAGGCCAAGCTGCTCGTCTCCGACACCGTCGCCATCGACGCTCCGGCTGGCCCGAGCGAGCTGCTCGTCATCGCCGACGATACGGCCAGCGCCGGGCACGTCGCCGCGGAGGTGTTTGCGCAAGCGGAGCATGATCCAGATGCGGCCGTCGTTGTGCTGGTCGTGGGCAGCGATGCCGCCGATCGCATCGGCGCCGAACTGCAACGCCTCATTCCTGGCCAACAGCGGCGAACGATCATCGAAGCGGCTCTCCGGGACCGCGGGGCACTTCTCGTCGCTGCTTCGATCGATGACGCGGTGACGTTCGCGAACGAGTTCGCTCCAGAGCATCTGCTGCTCGCCACCAACGACGCGGACAAACTGCTCGACCGCGTGCGCAATGTTGGGACGGTTTTTCTCGGAGAAACCAGCTCTGTGGCGTTCGGTGATTACATGACCGGTGCGAATCACGTGTTGCCGACGGGTGGACTCGCGCGCTCCTACTCCGGGCTCAGCACGCTCGACTTCGTCCGGTGGACGACGTATCAGCGGATCGATCGCGACGCGGCGGCGCGACTCGCCGCTGATGTCGGTGCATTCGCCGAGGCCGAGGGACTTCCGGCTCACGCCTCTGCGGCTCGCGCCTGGCGGCGGTCGCCATGAGAAGCTCAGCCTCCCCGATGAGTGAGTCGTTGCGGCTCGGTCGCGCCACCCTGCGCGATGTCACGCCGTACCCGACTGAGCGGACTGCCTGCGATGCGGACCTGAGCGATAACACGAACCTGTTCGGCGCACCGCCGGCTGCGTTGCGAGAGCTGGCGCGGGCAGGTGCGGACGAGATCAGCCGCTACCCCGGGCTTCATACGCGCCACTTACGGGAAGCGCTCGCCGAATATGCAGGGGTCGGCCTCGACGAGATCGTGACCGGCTGCGGTTCGGATGACGTCATCGACTCCGCCGTCCGTGCGTTCGCCGAACCCGGCGAAGCTCTCGCCTATTCCGACCCGACGTTCAGCATGATTCCGGTGTTCGCGCGGGTGAACGGGCTCATTCCGGTCCCGGTTCCGTTCACCACGTCGCTGGACATCGATCCCGAGGCGCTGCTGGCCACGGGAGCGCGCATTATCTACATCTGCTCGCCCAACAATCCGACCGGGACGCTCGCGAGTCCCGATGCGATCGCGCACGTGATCGATCGCGCTCTCGGGATCGTGATCATCGACGAAGCCTACGCGGAGTTCAGCGGTGGCGCGCATGTTACCAACGCTCCGCAACACGCCCGGCTCCTGGTTACACGAACGCTGTCGAAGGCATTCGGCATGGCCGGCTTTCGCATTGGCTACGGCACCGGCAGCGCGCCGCTCGTTCGAGAGATCGAGAAAGTGCGTGGGCCTTACAAGGAGAACGCGCCAGGTGAGCGCGCCGCCGCGTGCGCCGTGCAGGAAGACGTCGAATGGATGCGCACCTGCGCACAGCAGGCAGTCGAAATCCGCGACCGCTTCTGCGGCGCCCTCCGCGCGAATGCGTTCCGACCGATCCCCTCGGCGGCGAACTTCGTGCTCGTTCCCATCCGCGACGCGGATCTGGTCGCGCGGGTGGCACGTGACGCCGGGGTCGCTCTCCGTCCCTACAGCGCGCTGGCCGGAATCGGCGATGCCATTCGCGTGACGATGGGTCCGTGGCCGCTCATGGAACGGGCGCTCGAAGCGCTGATCTCGGCGCGCGATCGCATTCAGCGCGACCGGGATCAGGCAACGACGGGACTGCGACCATGAGGGTAACCATCTTCGACTACGGCGCGGGAAATATCCACTCGCTCGCCAAGGCTGTCGGCGCCTACGGCGCCGACGTCGTCATCGAGCCGGATCCTGTGCGTGCCGTCGACACCGACGCCCTGGTGTTGCCCGGTGTTGGGGCATTCGGCGCGGCTGCCGAGCGATTGGCGCCGGGCAGGGAGCACATGCGGATGGCGTTAGGCGCCGGACTTCCGTGCCTCGGGATCTGCCTGGGAATGCAGCTGCTCTTCGACCGGAGCGACGAGGCGCCGGAAGGCACACTCGGCCTCGGCGTGATTCCCGGCCACGTCGCCCGACTCGCGGCGCGCCGTGTGCCGCAGATCGGGTGGAACACGGTTGACGAAGCAAGCGATCCGTTGCTCGCGTGTGCCCCGTTGCCGTACGTCTACTACGCGAACAGCTACGTCTGCCGTCCCTTGGATTCGCACGCGTTCGTGCGGGCCTGGAGCACACACGAGGGCGATCGATTTCCCGCGATCGTGCGCGCCGACCGCACGGTAGGCGTGCAGTTCCACCCGGAGAAGAGCTCCAGGCCCGGTCTCCGCTTCCTGCACGCGTTCCTCGAGAGTGCCCGTCAGTGATCGCTATTCCGGCGGTAGACCTGCGCGACGGTGCCTGCGTTCAGCTCGTCGGGGGAGAGTACTCCCAGGAACGTGTCCGCCTCGAGGACCCGGTAGCCGTTGCGCGCGAGTGGACCCGCTACGGGTTCCGCCGGCTGCACGTCGTCGATCTCGATGCCGCAACGGGCCGTGGCTCCAACCGGGAGCTCGTCACGGAGATCCTCCGCGACACCTCGGCTGAGGTACAGGTGGGTGGCGGGGTACGTCGCACAGCTCACGTCGAGGAGCTGATCTCGAGTGGGGCCGCGGCCGTAGTCGTCGGGACCCGAGCCGTCGAGGACATCGATTGGGTGACGCGCCTGGCGACGGCGTGGCCTAACGAGATCATCGTCGCGGCGGACGTGCGCGACCGGCGCGTCGTCACGCAAGGTTGGACACGTACGCTGGCGCGAGACATTCTCGACGTCACCGAGGAATTGAATGCGCTTCCGCTCGCCGGCCTCCTCGTGACCGCGGTGCATCGCGAGGGGCAAATGCAGGGCGCGGACCTGTTCCTCGTCGAGGACGTCGTCGAGGCGGCGTCATTCCCCGTCTACGCGTCCGGCGGCATTGGATCGATTGCCGATCTGCGGGCGCTCGCGGAGCGCGGCGTCTCCGCAGCGGTGATCGGCATGGCACTCTACACGGGCGCCGTCGACCCCTGGCACGCGGCGGAGGAATTTGCGGAATGACCGTGATACAACGCGAGACGTCCGAAACCCGAATCCGCCTGGAGCTGACCCGCGGGGCTGGTCGCGCCACCGTATCGACCGGACTTCGCTTTCTCGACCACATGATGACGACGCTCGCGCGATACTCGCGTCTCGACCTTTCGATCGAGGCGGCTGGCGATCTCAAACATCATCTGATCGAGGACGTCGGCATCGCCTTCGGCGCCGCCGTCGCCGACTTCACACCCCCTACCTGCGCACGCTATGGACATCGCGTCATCCCGATGGACGACGCACTCGTCGAGGTCGCGTTGGACCTCGGCGGGCGGCCGTACTATCGCGGTCCGGTGCCCAGCTCCCTCTACGATCACTGGTTCCGGTCTTTTACTGACCACGCAAAGGCCGCCGTACATGTGCGCGTGCTTCGCGGAGAAGACCGACACCACGTCGTCGAAGCCGCGTTCAAGGCGCTGGGTATGTCGCTCCACGATGCGCTCATCGATTCCGGGGTCGTCTTCAGCACGAAAGGATCCGTCAGATGGTGACACGCCGAGTCATCGTTTGCCTCGATGTGAAGGCCGATCGTGTCGTGAAGGGCGTTCAGTTCGAGTCACTGCGCGACATCGGCGACCCGGTCGAGCTGGCCGAGCACTACGAGCAAGAGGGCGCCGATGAGATCGTATATCTCGACATCTCGGCGAGCGCCGAAGAGCGGTCGACATTGCTGGATCTCGCTCGGCGCACGGCTGAGCGCCTGTTCGTGCCGCTGACGATCGGCGGGGGGGTGCGATCAGCGAATGACGTTGCCCGCGCACTCCGTGCTGGTGCAGACAAGGTCGGGCTGAATACGGCGGCCGTGGCGACACCGGCGATACTGACGGAATGTGCGGAGCGATTCGGTGCGCAGTGCATCGTCGTGAGCATTGATGCCAAGCGAGACGGCGACGGCTGGCGCGTTTACACACACGGCGGTCGAACGCCCACGGAGCTCGATGCGGTGAAGTGGGCGAAGGAAAGCGTCCGACGCGGTGCGGGGGAATTACTCGTGACCAGCATCGACCGGGACGGTTCGCGCGACGGCTACGACCTCGCGCTCACTTCAGCCATCGCCCGCGCTGTCGATGTGCCCGTCATCGCAAGCGGTGGGGCCGGCTCTGCGGCCGATGTCTGTGACGCCATCATTCAGGGCCACGCCGACGCAGCTCTCGTTGCCGGCATTGTCCACGATCGCGTAACCACGGTTCGGGAGATCAAGCGAATCATGAGCTCGCGCAACTTGTCGGTCCGCGCCGCATGACGCAGGACCGGATGCAGGACCTCCTTCAGGCGGTGTCGGAAGTCGCTCGCGTAGCGGGCAAGGTTGCGCTCTCGCACTTCGGCACGCGCCTCGACATCGAGACGAAGCGCGATGGGAGTCCCGTGACAGTCGCCGACCGTGCCGCGGAAGTGGCGGCGCGCGAGTGGATCGCGAAGCGATTCAGGGACGACGCGATCCTCGGCGAGGAATTCGGATCGCATGGAGACGAAACTCAACGTCGCTGGTTCATCGATCCGATCGACGGCACGAAGACCTTCGTTCGCGGCGTCCCTTTGTGGGGCACGCTGATCGCCGTCGTACGCGGCCAGGATGTCCTGGCTGGCGCCGTGTTCTGTCCCGCGGTCGACGAGATCGTGGCCGCGGCTGTGGACGAAGGGTGCTGGTGGAACGGCCTGCGTTGCGAGGTTTCTGCCGTCGATGATATTGCGAACGCGACGGTGCTCGCGACTGACACTCGATTCCGCAAGCACGCGGAGCGGGCGCCGCGATGGAACGCGCTCGCTGCCGAGGCGTCGATCGCGCGTACGTGGGGTGACTGCTACGGCTATCTCCTCGTGGCCACGGGGCGTGCAGAGGCAATGGTGGATAACCTCATGTCGCCATGGGACGCGGCTGCCCTGGTCCCGGTGGTCCGTGAAGCCGGAGGGGAATTCAGCGACTGGAATGGTCTCGTCACCCCGTTCGGCAGCGGCTCGATCGCCACCAACGCCCGCCTCGCGAGCGTCGTGCGGTCGCGCCTTGGCGTCCCCTGGCCGTCCGAGGCTACCGCGACAGGTATGCTACACGGGAGGCTGGATGCCTAACGTGCCAGCGCTCGATCTCGCCACCATTGACTTCGAGAAAGGCGGTGGCGTGATCTCGGTGGTGGTTCAGGACGCGACCACGGGTGCGGTGCTCATGACCGCATTCGCCGACCGCGAGGCCCTCGAACGCACGCTGTCCACGGGCGAGATGCATTTTCGCTCGCGTTCACGAGGTCTCTGGCACAAAGGAGCCACGAGCGGCAACATCCAACACGTGGTGTCCCTGGAGGCGGACTGCGACGCCGACGCCATCCTCGCGCGCGTCCAGCCAGCAGGGCCCGCCTGTCACACCGGCAGCACATCGTGCTTTTTGGTTTCCGGCACGGTCGCCGACGTGTTCGCGGAAGTCGACGCTGTCGTTGCGGCGCGATTTGCGGGGGACGTCGGGCGCGAGCCCGAGACGAGACCCAGCTACACACGCCGACTCGCGAGCGACAGAAACCTGCGTCTCAAGAAACTCGGTGAGGAATGCGCCGAGCTCGTGACCGCCTGTGCTGACGGCGACAGGGGACGCGCGACGGAGGAAGCCGCGGACCTGATCTACCACGCCATCGTTGCGCTCAGAGCGGTAGGTGCGGGGTTGGATGATGTCCGGCGCGTTCTTGCTGCGCGCCGAGGCTACTGAGCGCGCCTACCGGCCGTCAGAACCCGCGGAGCACGCGCGGCGAAAGTCGCTGTGAGTCGCCGACATAGGCAAAACGAACGTTGCGGATGTACTGCCGCGCGACACGTTGAACGTCCTCGGGGCTCACTTCACGTAGCTCATCGACGAACAGGTCGGCAACCCGAAAATCACCGCGGTACAGCTGCGCCCGCGCGAGAAAGTTCGCCTGCTCGGCGTTCGTCTCGTTGTTGAGGAAGTACTGGGTGATGAACTGCTGAACGAGTCGCTCGAGTGCCTCGCGGTCGATGGTGCCCTGCTGGAGCGCCGCGATCTGCTGGCGCATCAATGCGAGGGTCGTGTCCGGTGACACGGTGGTGACGTACAACCCGCCAGTCGCGACTGCCCGCTCGACGAATGGGGCGTCGACATCGTATGTGAGGTTGCGGCGCGAGCGGATTTCGGCGAAGAGCTGCCCGGACAGGACGGCGGCTGCGATGCGCAACGCCTGATAATCCTTGCTGCCCGCCGGCGGACCGGAGTAATAGCCGAGGATGTAGTTGGTGGGAAGCGACCGCGGCTCGAGGGCGACACCGGCAGGACGCGGCGGGAGTGCTTCCGGCAACCGCCAGGTGTAATCGCCGGTCGGGACCTTGGCGAGAGTACGCGTAATCAGCCGCTCGACACGCGCCCGGGGAACGTTCCCGACGATGACGACGAGCATCCGCGATTTCACCACCTGCTCGGCGTGGTAGCGCTTGAGGTCTGGCACCGTTAGGCGGCCGACCGATCGCTCCGTCCCGATGGTGGAACGTGCATACGGGTGGCCGGAGAACGCGAAGCTGTCGGCGATGAACGCGACAAGGGCGTCCGGGTTATCGCCCCGCTGCCGCACCGATGCGAGCAGTTGTTCACGTACGAGCTGCACCTGGCTCGAATCGAGCGTCGGGTGCATGAGCCGACTCGCGAGCACGGACCATGTGGAGTCGAACCCGCCCCGCGTCGACCGCAAGCCGAACATCGTCCAATCCGTCTCGGCGTCGACGACGATCGAGCTGCCGAGCCGAGCGAGTGTCGTGCGGACGCGCTCGCCGGCGTATTCCCGCGTTCCACGGTCTGACGCCTCGAGAAGAAACGGCTCGATCCCGGCGTTGTCGTCGGTGGTCTGCCGAACCCCGCCGAGCAGGTAGATGTTGGCGGCGACGACGTCGTTCGCCGGCGTGAGGCGATGGATGACGCGCACGCCACCAACCTCGTACGTGGTCGTGAGGCTGTCGTGGAGCGTCACTTTACTCCGCGACGGTGAACGGAGCGCGCTTCCGGAGACCTGCGCCTCAGCCACGCCGACAAGGAGCGCGAGTGCTGCGACGCTCGCGCCAAGGTGCTCCTTTGCTGCCAGACGCATGCGCATTACTGAGCAACGCCTCGTGGCAGAAGGTCGGCCGCTGTCAGCGCGATCGATTGCCGCGCATCCGAGGGAATGAGCACGCCCGTGACACGCGGTTTGCCGACGATGTACTTGGCCGCGTAGGCCCGAAGATCCGTGAGGGTCTGCTTCGCCATGTTGTCAACGTAGCCCATGTAGTAATCGAGACTCGCGACGCTCCACCAGAATCCAATGGTCTGGCTCAAGCTCGACGCGCGCTCTCGGCCGAAGGCGGATGTGACGGCACGCTGCGCCTTCACGGCCTCGAGCTCCGCCTTCGAGAAGTATCCAGGCTCGGTGAAGCGCTGGATCTCGACCTCGAGCGCGGCAAGTGCACTCTTCAACTTCTCGGGAGTCGTTTGGCCACTGATCGTGATGGGCCCGACGTTATCGAGCGTGTAGTAATTGACTCCGATTGACTGCCACAACCCGGTGTCCACGAGGCGCCGCTGCAGAGCGGAGTTTGGCTGGTTCAGAACATCCGAGAACACATCGGCGGCGTAGGTGGCATTCGGATCACGTCGGACACTCGGGCCCTGCCACTGCACGAGCACCGTCACGGCACCAACAGGCTGCTCGATGATCACCGCGTCGCTTTTGTCGAGCGCAGGGATTGGCGGAACCGGATCGGCCTTGAACGGATCCTCACCCCGTGGCCAATCGCCAAACGTCCTTTCGGCCAGCGCGAAGACGCTGTCGGGGAGGACATCCCCCGTCACGATCAGCACGGAGTTGTTCGGCTTGTAATACTTCCGCTGAATCTCCCGCATCTTCTCGGGCGTGACCGTGAGAATCACGTCCCGATCACCGATCACGTTCTTGCGGCTCCATTGGCCGGGATAAAGTCGCTTCCCGATCTCGGCCTGCAGCTTGAAAAACGGGCTCGACTCATTCCGGTCGTATTCGCCGATCACGACCTGTCGCTCGCGCTCGATCTCATCCTGCAGGAAGAGCGGTTTGCGAAGTGCATCGGCGATGGCTTGCATTCCCCCGGCAACACTGTCCGCGGGAAGCGTCATGTAGTATGCGACGCGCTCCTCGTCGGTGCGCCCGTTGAACACGGCTCCGAGCTCGGCCGCTCGATCAATGAACTGATCCGGTTCGGGCAGCTTCTCGTTCGCCTTGAAGAACATGTGCTCGTACATGTGCGCGAGCCCCGCGTACTCAGGCGACTGCGTGAACGATCCGTTCTTCACATCGACTTCGACCGTCGCGAGTGGGACCCCGTGGTTTTCCACCACGATGACCTCGAGACCGTTCGCCAGTACGCGCCGTTTGATGATCTTCTCGAGCTCGCCGCGTTGCGCGTGAGCGGCCGACGCCGTCAAACCCACAGCCACGACAAGCGTTGCAAGCACTGTCGTGAACGAATTTCTTTTCATGCTCATGTCTCTCACGCAACCAGCCGTTGACGGCGTGCAACTACTCGATCGGATCGACCTGAACCGGCTCCGGCGGGCCGAACCGCTTGCGCCATACACCACGTTTCGCATTGGGGGTCCCGCGGACCTCCTCTACGATGCCACCTCGGCCGATGATCTCGCAAACGCGGTCATCGCGGCACGCGAGGCTGGTTTGCCCCATTTCGTGCTTGGGCTCGGCGCAAACATCCTCGTAGGCGATCGCGGTTTCCGCGGCCTCGTTATCCGAAATGTGGCTCGCGCCACCACGTTTGGGGACGACGGACAGGTGTGGTGCGAGAGTGGCGTGGTAATGCGTGACCTCATCGCCGAGGCGGTCCGCCGCGGCTGGTCCGGGCTGGAACACTACGTCGGGATTCCGAGCACCGTTGGCGGCGCCGTATGGCAGAATCTGCACTTCCTGTCGCCGGCGCCCGAGCGTGAGCGGACGATGTTCATCGACGAGGTCTTCGAGTCAGCTGAACTGCTCGATGAGCACGGCGGTCGGCATGTGGTCGACAAGTCGTACATGCGGTTCGGCTACGACACGAGCGTACTCCACGAAGGACGCGAGGTGGCGTTGTCCGTCACGTTCCGGCTTACGCCGGGAGATGTTGGCGCCATGCACCGTATCATGCAGGAGAACCTGAGCTGGCGCGGCGCGCGGCATCCGTGGCTCGATATTCACCCAAGCGCCGGCTCGATTTTCAAGAAGATCGAAGGGGTTGGCGCCGGGCGTCTGATCGACCAGTGCGGTTTGAAAGGCTATCGCGTTGGCGACGCGCAGATCTCGCACATCCATGCCAACATCATGGTGAACCTCGGACACGCAACGGCGGCTGATGTTCGCGCGCTCATTGCGCACGCCCAGCAGTGTGTGCTCGAGCGATTTGGTCAGCGACTCGAGCCCGAAATCGGCTTCATCGGCGAATTCTGACCGTCGGCCTGGAGCGAGGCCCGGGCAGATCACAGCACCTGTCCGAACCCGACGACGAATCGCCACGGTTGTCGTCGATCGATAGCGCGTGCAACGCCCACGCTCACTGCTCCGCCGAAGAACCGGAGACGGAAATCGACGGAGGACTTCACGCCCAGCGTCGGGCGTGATACAGGGATGGCTCCCACGCCGGCCATGGGTGGTGCCGTTGTGGGGTCACCAACGCTGCCCAGACGCGCAATCGACGCGCGCGCTGCGCCATTGCTGGCGGCTGCCCATCCACTCTGCACACCCGCTGACAACATTGGGCCGACCGCCGGGAACACCCAGCGCCGGATGCGAAGGGGCGATCGCCACAGCGGCAACGGTAGCATGGCGAGCCCGCGGACAACGGCGGCTTGGTTCCCGGCGAACTCCTTGTAGTCGTAGCCCGGTAGGTTCTGATTCTCCCCGAGCTCGAACAGTTGCTGCGGCGGAATACGGTCACCCAGCACGATTCCGCCGTCCGCGCGGAGCGCGTACAACACCGGGCCGATCGCCTGGCGAGCGAGAAGCCGCACCTCGAACCGCTGCCAGGCGAGGTCGCCGGTCGCGGCGTCCGCCTGAAAAAGCGCGCCGAGCCCCGGGCGGACGAGCGCAGCGTTCACGTCGGGGTGTACCTCGAGCTTGGCGGAGGCGAACCGATATCGCCCGGGGTCCACGCCGCGGTTGAACCGGAAACCCGAGTCGCTATCGATCAGTGGGCCCTGGTCTCGACGTGCCACGCTGTATCGGTCCGATCCCCACCCGCCTTCGAGGCGGATGCGGATGTCCCGCCTTCGTCCGACAAAGCCCGTGACGCCCACCGTGGTGCGATGGCGATCGACGTAGTCGTAATCGTCTACCGAGAAAATGAGAGCGCTCAACGTGGAGCCGCTGTCGAACGGCTCGCGGAAGTCGTTCGTGATGTCGAGCGAGCGCCCGTACCGCACGAATGGCCACCATCGCCCGGTCTGGCGCTCGAGCAAGACGCGGCCGCGTGCAGTGCCCTCCGACCACGCCCATCCCAGTGTACCACGTGCGATGACTCCCGGTGCCGCGTCGCGAAGCCTTGCATCGATGCTCACGCCAGTGTAGGTGCCTTCGACGCGGTTGTAGTGGAAGAGGTCAGATGCCGCCTCGTACCGCGGCCGAATCAGCGGCGGTCCGTCTGAGCGCCACGTGTCGGGGGCGACGTCAGTGAAGTCATCCGCGCGCGCGTCCGCGCTCAGCTCACCGATCTCACGTGTCCATGCATCGTAGCGGTCGATGCTGTCCCGTGGCGCAAAGGTCAGACGATGCGGGACCAGGCGGAGCGTATCGGAACCTAACGAGTCGAGCGCCGCGGCGACTGCCGTATCCGGCGGGTTGATTTCCATCCCGCGAAAGCGGGTGACCACGCGGAACACCGCCCGCTGGTCCCCGAGAATCGGGACCGCAGCCTGCGCTTCGAAGCGTTGGTAGGTCGGAAGCCAGAACTGCTGGTCGAACTCGCCGTTCTCGAGCTCCACGTACGGCACCGCTTCGATTTGCGATGAAACGAGTCGGGCTGCGACTCCCCGCCGCTCGCCGAAGGTGACGAAGTAGCCTCGCATCCGGACGATGTGCCCACGGTCCGCGTCGATCTCGATGTCGCCGCGAAAAAGGACCGTTGGCCGCGTGATGCGATCGGGCCGTGGCTCTACGCGAACGCGCGCGATGGGTATGTCGCGCGCCCCTGGTTTCAGGGTCGTGATCGTATCACCACCGGAGTAGCGGTAGACACGCCACCCGTCTGCAGCGAATGGATGGATGGCCGTCGTCCGAGGCTGACGGCGGCGGGATGAGCGCCGCCGAAGCGAGTCTCCTCTCGTGGCGGAGTCCGGCTGTCCCAGCAACAACGCAATGCGGTTCCCGTAGAGGATTGGGACTGTCCATGCCTGCCGAAACATTCCGACGGCCGACAGTGTGAACCCAACGGACTGCGACCGGTAGCCGACCACGCGCTGCTCGTAGTGACCATCCCGGCGCCATCGGATCACGTTGTCCGTCTGCTCGATGGCGAACGTTTGCTCGACGCCATCGGCGAGCCGAGCCGCGATAGCTAGCTCACTCTCGGCGCGGGCCCGGTACGAAAGCAGCGAATCCGGGACCCGGCGATTCTGCGCCGTCGCACGCTCGACGAGCGCGCGTACCGCGGCTGTGGAGTAGATGGAATCGCTCGGAGCCTGCGCGACCGGCAGTACGAGCAGGGCCGATGCGGTCAGCAGAACAAACATCGACGCTCACCTAGGCGTCTGCCGCCGCGCGTTCCGCCGCTCGTTCCTCGCGACGCACTGCCGCGATAGAAGCCAGGACGCCAATCACGAGAATGAGGGCGACGATTCCGAGCAGGTAGAAGTTGACAACCGGGCCGAACACATCCTTCAGCCACTCGGCGACGAGCATCTTGATGCCGACGAGACCGAGAATCGCCGCCAGAGACACCTTCAGGTACCGGAACTTTGCGATCGCTCCGGCGAGCGCAAAGTAGAGTGAACGCAGGCCGAGAATCGCGAACACGTTGCTCGTGAACACGATGAACGGGTCCGTCGTGATTGCGAAGATCGCCGGTATCGAGTCGACCGCGAAGATGAGATCCGTCGTCTCCACCAGCACGAGCGCTACCGCCAGTGGCGTCAGCATGAGGCGCCCGCTTTCTCGGATCAGGAAGTGCGACTCGCGATAGTCCTGACAGACTGGGAACACGCGTCGCACGAGTCGCATCACCAGCGCTTCATCCGGGTCTGCGGTCTCGTCACTCTTCGACCACAACATCTTCAGCGCGGTGTACACCAGGAAGAGGCCGAAGACGTACAGCACCCAGTGATACCGAGCGACCAGTTGCGCGCCTAACCCGATCATCGCGCCGCGCATGGCTAGCGCGCCCAGAATACCCCAGAACAGGACGCGATGTTGGTACTTCGCCGGCACGCGGAGGTGCTCGAAGATCATCGCGATCACGAACACGTTGTCCGCGCTCAGCGACACTTCGATGATGTAGCCCGTGAGGAACTTGACCGCCGCTAAGCGGCCGTCGTTCATCACACCGTCGACACGATCGAGGTGCTGGCCGAGACCGAGCCAGTGGTTCTCGTAGGCGAAGTAGACGAACACATCGAACAGCACGGCCATCACGAACACCGCGAGCGTGAAGGTCAGCGCTTCCTTCACGGACACGACGTGCGCCTTTCGGTTGATGACGCCGAGGTCCAGCGCAAGAACCACGAGGATGAAGAGGAGGAATCCTCCCCAGATCCAGATCACCGAGTCGATCGTCTACCCCCTGTGTCGGAACGCGCTCGCGCGTTCACCAAGTCCACTGTGATACGCCAACCCCCGCACAGTGGCGATCGGTCGTGGACCGTGACGGCCTCTAGCGACATTATGCTCAGAGCCCTCAGCCAACGAGTTGCTCAGGCCGCCGCAATGTAGCCGAGGTGCCGCCAGGCACGCACCCCGTCGCCAAAGCTACCGGGACGCGTCGGATGCAACCGAAAGCGCTTCGGCCGCTTCTGTCGCGGCCGTCCAAGCTTCGAGCGCGCGTTCGAGCGCGGCCTTCGCAGCGTCCAGTTCGGAGCCCAATCGGGTTGCAGACGCCGCGCCAGCGGTCGTCGTATACAGCTCCGGGTCCGCCAACGCACTGGTCAGCGTGGCGATCGTCTGCTCGATTCGCACGACCTCATGCTCGGCCACCTCGGCGTCGCGCCGTGCTCGGCGTAAGGCCTCGCGCTGGTCGCGTCCCGTGCTTTCCCGGCGATTCACGGTTTGCCGCTCGCGCATGCGATGTGTGGCGGCTTCCTCCGCGGCTTTCACCCGCGCCGCGTGAGCTCGCTCGGCGCTGACGACCTCCCATTCGGCGAAGCTTCCGTCGAAAGGGGTGAGGTGGCGCTCGTGGAGCACCCACACTCGATCCGCGAGCGCCCGTAGCAGGGCACGGTCGTGACTCACAATGATCACCGTGCCGTCGTAGCGCTCGATCGCGTCCTCGAGCGCCTCGATGGACTCGACGTCGAGGTGGTTTGTCGGCTCGTCGAGGATCAGCAGGTTCGCGCGCGCGAGCATCATCATGGCCAAGGCGACACGAGCGCGCTCACCACCCGACAACGAATCGGCTCGCCGCTGCACTTCGTCGCCCGAGAAGCCGAAGCGGCCGAGATGCCCTTGCACCTGCCCGCGCTCCCACCCCGGTCGCAGGTCGGCAATGATGTCGTAGAGGGAGCGATCGGTTGGGACCTGCGTCAGATCCTGTCGGTAATGGGCGACGGTGATCGAGTTGCCTATGCGTAGCGTGCCGCCAGCGGGCTCGAGCTCGCCGAGAAGGGTGCGAAGTAGCGTCGACTTCCCCGCGCCGTTCGGCCCGATGAGGCCAACACGCTCGCCGCGGTGCACGGAGCCGGAGAAACCGTCCACGAGGGTGCGAGCGCCGATCGCAATACGCGCGCGATCCGCCGCGGCCACGATGTCACCGCCTCGCTCAGCCACCTCGAAGCGAATGGCCATCGTCGCGCCCCCAGCCTCGTCAGGCGGTGGACTCAGGCGCGGGAGGCGTTCCAGACGCTTTCGACGCCCCTTCGCCTGTTTGCTGTTCTGGCCAGCGATGTTCCGGCGAATGTAGTCCGTTTCGCTCGCGATCTGTCGCTGTTGCTTGTCGAAGGCGCGCTGCTGTGTCAATCGACGTTCCGTACGCTGGCGCACGAAGGCTTCGTAGCCGCCCGCGTACGCCGCGGTCGTTTCGTTCTCCAGATGCAAGACGTGATCGACGACGTTCGCGAGGAATGCACGATCGTGGCTGATCAGTAACACTGTCGCGCGAGTATCGCGGACGTACTGCTCCAACCACTCGGTCGTTTCCAGATCGAGGTGATTCGTTGGTTCGTCAAGCAGGAGGACATCGGCTGGCGTGACGAGCTGGCGCGCGAGACCGACGCGGCCGCGTTCACCGCCGCTCAGCGTATCGATGCCCTTCGATCGAGCCTCGGTCGGGTCGAAGCCGAGCCCATGCAGCACTGCATCGACGCGCGCCGTGATCTCGTAGCCGCCTTCACGCTCGAAGCGCTCGAGGTCGTGCGCGTATCGATCGAGCATCTGACTCGTGGCTTTCTCGCCAAGCTCGCCGATTTGCGTCGATTGCTCCGCCAACGACCGCTCGAGGTCGAGGAGATGATCGAACGCGCCAGCCACCGCTTGCCACACCGTGGCTGCATCGCCGAAGTCGCGGTGCTGTTCGAGGACCGTGACTCGCGTGCCCGGCGCACGCATGACCGTTCCGCGGGTTGGCGCGAGTGCCGCGGTAATGAGGTTGAAAAGCGTGGTCTTTCCGGTCCCGTTTCGCCCGATGATCCCCCACTTTTCTCCAGAGGCCACCGTGAAGGTGACGTCGCGAAGAATCGTCGTGTCGCCGAACTCGACGGCGACGCCGGACAGAGCGATTTGCGTCATCCCGCAGTCACGCCTCCAGCCACGATCGCCACTCGTCCTCCGCCAACCCGATCGTGAGCCTGTGAGCGTAGCGCGCGAGCGGCATCTTCAGGAGACTCGGGTGGTCAACCAACTTTTCCAACCAGCGTTCGTCACTCAGCCGCGCGTGTGCGAGCCCCAGTTCCTGAAACCGTTTCGACTCACGATCGACGAGGGCGAGCACGCCGAACTTCTGGGAAAACCGCTTCAGCTCTCCGAGCGAGGCGGCTCGTTCGTTGAGATCGACGAAATGTGTCTTGACGCGACGCTCCGCGAAGAAGCGAAGCGCCTTACGAGTGTCCGCGCTTTTCTTGATGCCGAAGACCTGGACTTCCACGAATACGGCGCCGAGTAATGTTGAGATGTCCGTTTGGCGCGGTGATCGCAGGCGCCGGCCGGATTCGTTGAAAATCTACCGCGTTGATGATGAGGACCTATTACCCCGCATGGTGGCTCCCTGGACCACACGCCAGAACGATCTGGGGTCGATTCTTTCGGCGAACGCCGCCGCTCGCGACGCGCACTGAGCGCTGGGACACGGCCGATGGCGATTTTGTGGACCTCGTCCGACTGCCCGCTTCGCCAGCGAGCCCGCGCCTTCTCATCCTGCATGGTCTCGAGGGCGCACCACGCTCGCACTACGCGCGCGGACTGTTTCTCGAAGCGGCGCGCCGTGGGTGGGCTGCCGATCTTCTAGTTTTCCGCGGATGCAGTGGAGAGCCGAATCGTACACCGCGTTTCTATCACTCGGGTGAAACGGGCGACCTGGACGCGGTGGCACGACGACTTCTGGCGGACGATCCCAGCTCGCCGCTCGTACTCGCCGGAGTGTCGCTCGGCGGCAACGTGCTGCTCAAGTGGCTCGGCGAGCTCGCGGAGTCGGTCCCCGATCGCGTCGTTGCCGCCGCTGCGGTCTCCGTACCCTTTGACCTCGCGCGAGCATCGCGCCACATCGACCGCGGATTCTCGCGCGTCTATCAGCATCACTTCCTCAAGTCTCTTCGACGCAAGGCGCTCGCGAAGCTGGAGCGATATCCGAAGCTCGTCTCCCGCGCGAGCATCGAGGCGGCGCGGACGCTCTACGAGTTCGACGACGTGGTGACCGCGCCAGTGCACGGGTTCGCGAGTGCCGATGACTATTACTCCCGCTCGAGTTCCATCCGTTTTCTCACACGTATTCGGATCCCGACGCTGTTACTCAGCGCCTTCGACGACCCATTTCTTCCCGCGGAAGTCCTCGAGAGCGTGGTGGGTATTGCTACGACGAACCCTCGGCTGGAAACCGACTTTCCCCGGATCGGGGGACACGTCGGCTTCGTCTCTGGCGCGAACCCCTGGCGGCCGTTCTACTACGCCGAGTGGCGGGTGACCGAGTTTCTCGACCGCGCGCTGGCAGCACTCCGGCACGAGGCTCGCGGACTGCGAGCTGACGCCACAACGGCAAGGCGCTGAGCGGCGTTTTCTACTACGCTCACCCGTACCATTCCGAGTTCGCGAGGATCGAAACATGACTGGGCGTATCGTCGCTGGAGCAGTTTCCATCGTCGCCGCGATCACCATCGCCGGGTGTGCGGGACGCAACACTCCCTCGGACGATCACTCGAATCACTCGGCGGAGCCGGTTGGCAGTGCGAACGGCGGCGCTGTGCAACGCACTACGCTGCCGCCTTCGGTGGCGAGTGCAGCGGCACGGGTGTCGTCGACGCCGCGACGCAACGAGTGGGCGATGATCCGCACCGGTCCGTCGGACAGTGTGGCCGCGTGGATCGTCTACCCGCAGCGCACGACCAAGGCTCCGGTTGTCATCGTGATCCACGAGATCTTCGGTTTGAGCACGTGGGTCCGCGGCGTCGCCGATCAACTCGCGGCCGACGGATTCATCGCCATCGCGCCGGATTTGCTGACCATGAAGCGCGGCGGCGGTGATCTTCGAACGGAATTGCCCGCCGATTCGGCGCGAAAGCTGATCGCCACACTCAACCGCGATGATGTGCAGCGGTACCTCGACGCTGTAGGGAAATTCGGTACGGCGTTACCCACCGCGACGCCGAAGTACGGCGTCGTCGGCTACTGCTGGGGCGGGGCGGCGTCGTTCGCGCACGCGGTACACGCGTCGACGCTTGGGGCAGCGGTCGTCTACTACGGAACATCACCTCCGACGGACCAGCTCACGTCGGTGCGCGCCCCAGTGCTCGGCTTGTACGGAGGAAACGATGCGCGTGTGAACGCAACGATTCCGCCGGCCGATTCCGCGCTGAAAGCGCTCAAACGCACGTTCGAGCCGCATATCTTTGCCGGTGCTGGTCACGGCTTCCTCCGAGCGCAGGATGACTCGACGGGCGGCAGCAACCCGGCAATGCGCCAGGCGAACGCGGCCGCTACTCGGGAAGCGTGGCCGCTTACCGTGGCGTGGTTCCGGAAGCACCTTGGTGCGTGAGCAGGACAGCCGCATCCATTGCGACTCTCTCCCGTGTAATCAATGCAGCTCGTTTATCTGTTCGCCCTTCTGACCGGATTGGTCCTCGGCGTCTACGCCATGATTCGCGGCGTGGAGCGAATCGGAACGCGAGGACGATCGCCAGAGTTGGATGCGCTCGGGCGTCCAATCGGCACCCCGCGGTTTGCCCTCAGCGCGCCGACTGCGGGGGCGTTCGCCACCGTATTCGGGGTTACCGGGTATTTGCTCTGGCGGTACACAGCGTTATCGGTCGGAGCACAGCTCGTGATTGGCGTGATCGCTGCACTCCTCGGCGCTGTGTTTGGGAGCGTCGCTGTGGCGCGGTGGGCAACTCAGGCTGCGGAGCACGACGTCGTCGATGAGCGATACCTGTTGCAGGGACATCCCGCGCAGGTCGTTTCACCAATCGATTCGTCGCAGTCAGGAGGCATTGCGTACCTCGTTGGCGGCAAGCGCTACGAGGTAGTCGCGCAGAGCGTCGACGGGAGTCCAGTCGACGCTGGCACCGAGGTCGTCATCGATCGCGTCGAGGACGGAATTGCGTACGTCGAGCCCTGGGCGCAGGTGGAACAGCGGCTCTGAGTGCGTGGACCGCCGTCGGCACGCGCCGGGCGGGCGGGCGGCGGATCGGCGAAGCGCAAGGCACGGCGGCGTGTCTCGTGCAGCGAGAGGTAGGGCGGTAACGAGGGGCGAGCGATGTCAGACGCAGCGATTTTCGCGATCGTTTTCGTATCGATCTTCGTGCTGCGGATCATCGCCGCAACGCTTGTGTTCTGCTGGATCTTGCCGGAGGGTGACCGATGCCCGAATTGCAACGCCGTCACCATCCGCATGCAGTCGCGTGGCCTCCTACGGTACATGCGGTGGTTCCGATCCAGCTGGTGTCTCACATGCGGGTGGAGCGGATTGCTCCGCAACGGACCTGCGACGAGTGCTCCAACCGAGGCCGAGCGCCCCCTCACGCATAAGCGATAGCCACCGCCGGACCGTAGCCATCGGTATCCCGGCTATGTTCGGCCTTCGCTCACGTGGATCCTGAGCCACGTCGGCCAGTTGCCGCTCAGCTCGAAGAAGTCATCGAAGTACGAAAGCCCGGCCGCCTCGAAGTCGTCCAGCACATCGCGGAATGCCGTGTCGTCTGGCAACGGGCCTATGATGATCAGCCGCCCGTCGACTCGAAATTCATCGGGCGTCAGGTTGAGCCGCTCATCGATGGCCTGCCTCGTAATTCCTGACCGCTCGTACGCGTCCCGCCTGATGAGCAGGACCGAGTGGCCGGCTGGGATCTCTTGCGCCATTGTCGTCTCCATTCGGTTACCGGACAGCGAAACGCAACAGTAGTATTTCGTCATGTCGACGCCAGGATTCTCGGCTGCACTTGAGGCGGCCTTTGACGTCGTCGTGGTCGGGGCCGGCCACGCGGGCACGGAAGCAGCCGTGGCGGCAGCTCGTGCGGGCGCGCGCGTTGGATTGATCACGAGCGCGCTCGAGACCGTCGGCCAGATGTCGTGCAACCCCGCCATTGGCGGTGTGGCGAAGGGGACGGTGGTCCGCGAAGTCGATGCGCTCGGCGGCATCATGGGTCGCGCCACCGATATGGCAACGCTCCAGTTCCGGATGCTCAATCGCGGAAAGGGTGCCGCCGTGTGGGCCCCGCGAGCTCAATGTGACCGGGGGATGTACCGCCGAGCCGTTCGCTCTCTCATCGAGCGCTATCCGGCGCTTCAGACGATTCAAGGAACCGTCGCCCGACTTCTCTTGGACGACGATGCCGGCGGTAGCGGCGGTGCAGTCATCGGTATCGAGACCCTCGAAGGGCGCCGGTTTGGTGCCCGGTGCGTTGTCATAACCGCCGGAACGTTTCTTCGCGGCCGGATCCACATCGGCACGGGCACGCGAATCTCTGGCGGTCGGGCGGGTGACGCGTCCGCCACGCATCTCGCCGAGCAACTCGAAAACGCTGGCCTTACGGTGGCCCGCTTCAAGACCGGTACGCCCCCTCGTATCGATGGGCGGTCGGTTGCTTTCTCACAGCTCGAGCGCCAGGAGAGCGAACTCGCGCAATTTGGCTATATGTGGTCGCATTTCTGGCGCGATGCTGTCTCGTCACAAGTCGCTGGAGGCCTCCCGGAGAGACCGCAGCCTCTCCAGCAGCATCCCTGCTGGATCACGTTTCTGGGCGAGGAAGGGAAGACCATTATCTCCGAAAACCTGGCTGCATCGGCGATGTATGGCGGTGCCATCGGCTCCCGTGGTCCGCGCTACTGCCCATCGGTCGAAGACAAGGTCGTCAAGTTTCCGGACGCGGAACGGCATCAAATCTTCCTCGAGCCAGAGGGGCTGGACACGAGCGAGCTGTACGTGAACGGGCTTTCGACCTCGCTACCAGCACCGGTTCAGATCGCGGTCCTCCGTTCGATCCCCGGGTTGGCGGACGTGCGCATGACTCGCGCGGGCTACGCCATCGAGTACGACTATTTCCCGCCCACTCAGCTCGACCCGTTCTTCCAGGTCAAGGCCATATCCGGTCTGTACTTCGCCGGGCAGATCAACGGCACTACCGGATACGAGGAAGCCGCAGGTCAGGGAGTGGTCGCGGGCCTGAACGCTGGCTTGGCGTCACTTGGGCGCTCACCGATTCGACTCGGACGCGAGACGTCGTACATCGGAGTCCTCGTGGATGATCTGGTCAGCCGCGGTGTCGACGAGCCGTATCGACTATTTACGTCGCGTTCGGAGTTTCGACTGACCGTGCGCCAGGACAACGCGCTGCGCCGCCTGGCAACCATCGGACTCGACCTCGGTATCTACGACGACGCCGAAACACGTCGCATTCGCGACCGGCTCGACGCCGAAGATCGGGTCATGTCCCTTGCTCGCACGACCAGCGTCCGACCCGACGCGGTTGCCGAGCTTCTGAGCGTTGCCGGAAGCGCACCGCTCCCGCATGCGATGCGCATCGGCGAGGTCGTGAAGCGACAGGGAGTGTCTCTCCACGACCTCTTCGAGGCGGCTGGGCTCCCACAGGATGCCTCGGCGGAAGCGCTCGTGACGATGGAGCTCGAGCTCAAGTACGAGGGCTACTTCGAGCGGGAACGATCCCAAGCCGCCAAGATGAAGCGCATGGGTGAATTCGCACTCGAGGACGGACTTCGATACTCCGAGATGCGCTCACTCTCGACCGAGGCGCGACAGAAGCTCGCGTCGATTCGCCCACGGACGTTAGCTCAGGCATCGCGCATCTCCGGCGTGAGCGCGAGCGACCTGCAGAACCTGGTTATCGAGGTCGAGCGGCAGCGTCGCGTTGCGACGCTGAATACCGAGGCGTCCTAACACCGAGTTTGCCGCGTTGGCCTCGCCCGATGTATAGGCGGGGTCGCCTTCGCGAATTGGAGCGTCGGTGGACTGCTGGTGAGAACTGTTCGCGTCCACCCATCAACCGATCTCGCCGCCCAACGGTCACCTTCCCGCGCGTGACCTCTCCCGACTCACGATTTCGATCGTCGCCTTTCGCGCTTGCCGTTGCGGCGGTCGCGGCGGCGCTGGCTTTCCTGCCGATTGCCAACTGGCTTGAGGGAGGACACTCCGCCCCGTGGTATTCGATAATCGGCGCGGAGTGGCTGAGCGGGACGGCGATCGTATCAGGAATGGCTTTGGTGCTCGCGATCATTTCGCGGCGAGTCAAAGTCGTGTGGCGTCCCCACGCCGCCGACGCGTTCGTCGCATGGTCGCACGAGCACCCGCTGCTCTTCGGCGTTTCCGTCTCGGTGGCGTGTGTTGCCCTCTATGGCACCGTGGCGGCAGTGGTCTTCTCCGCCGTGCCGATCACGATCGACGAGCTCGTGCAGCTCGTTCAGGCGCGCATGTACGCCGGCGGTCGATTGTGGATGCCGGTGTCGAGCGTGCCCGAGCACTACAGCATGCTCAACATCGTCGATGTCGACGGGCGCTACTATGGGCAGTTCCCTCCCGGCTGGCCCGCGATGCTCTCACTTGGCGTTCTCGCAGGCGCGCCATGGATCCTCGGGCCTCTGTCCGGCGCAATCTCCGCGGCGGCGTTCTGGTCTTATGTGCGAGTGGTCGAGCCACGACGCGGCGTTGCCGTCGGAGCCGTCTTGTTGTTTGCAGTGGCTCCGTTCGTGGTATTCATGTCCGGCTCGCACATGAACCATACGCCGACGCTGATGTGGCTTCTGATCGCCATGGCGTCGATGGCGCGGGTCATGACGTCGAGCGAGCCGCGCACTGTTCCAGCGTTCGTCAACGGCCTCGCGCTCGGCTGCGCAGCCACGATGCGACCCGTGGATGCCGTTGCCTTTGCGCTTCCCGCCGGCGGTTGGTACCTGCTCAACGCCATCCGTGACCGGTCTCGCTGGCGTGACGTGTTTGCCGCCGGCGTCGGCGTTGGCATCCCGGTCTTGGGTATGCTCTGGGTGAACGCGAATACGACTGGCGATCCGCTCGTGTTCGGCTACCAGATCCTCTGGGGACGGAGTCACGATCTAGGGTTTCATCGCGCCCCGTGGGGTGTCGCGCATACGCCGGCTCGAGGGCTCGAGTTGGTGAACCTCTACCTTCTTCGCCTCCAGACGTATCTCTTCGAGAGCTCGCTGCCGTCGCTCGCACCGTTTCTCGGTGCGCTGTGCCTAACGCGGAGCGTCGACCGGTTCGACCGCTACCTGTTCGTTAGCGCGACGCTCCTGGTGCTGCTGTACTTCGCGTATTGGCACGACGGGTTCATTTTCGGCCCGCGGTTCGTGTTCCCCCTCGTGCCGATGCTCGCGCTCTGGACGGCGCGGTTGCCGGGGCTGGTCCGCGATCGCGTCGGCGGTGGACTGGTCTATCGGTCGACTTGGTTCGCGTATGGGGTAGCGGGAGTACTCGCGCTTTTCGTTTCTGTCCCTGCCCGAGCGCGTGATTATGCCCAGGCGTTCGTGCCGATGCGGTTGGATCACGTCGACACGGCGCGACGAGCAGGCATCGAGAATGCGTTGATCTTCGTCCGAGAAAGCTGGGGCACGCAGCTCATGGCCCGCCTATGGTCGTTGGGCGTTCCCCGAAGCGAGGCGGAGCTGCTCTACGGCAAGGTGGACGCGTGCCTGCTGGAGTATCGTCTGGGCGCGGTCGAGCGCTCCGGGGTTCGGGACACCGCTGCACTGATGGCGCTATTACCCGCGCTTGTTGACTCGGCGCGCGTCGTGAAGTCGCCGTTCTCGCCGGATGTGACGGAGCGTTACCTGCCCGGAACCTTGTATTCGTCGCGCTGCGCGCAGCGGATACAGGAAGATCGCGCTGGGGTGACCATTCTCGCCCCGTTACTCTATGCGGATTGGGGCAGCAACATCTACGCGCGTGACATGCACGATCGGAACCTAACGCTGGCGCAGCAGCATCCCGACCGGGCCATCTACCTCTTACGGCCTAGCTCGAGCGAAACCGGCGCGCGCGTCGAGCTCTATGCCCTGCGTCGAGACTCCGTGATGACGGCATGGGCCCGCGACGAGTAGCTCGCAGTCGTTAGGCACGCCTCCAGCGGTCGGGTTTGGCGTGCAATTCGAGCGCCGAGTTGGTGACTAGCTCGTCCCCGGGACGCACGACTCGGCAGAGGACTTCTTCCCGGCGTGGGCTCCTCGGGGATCCACCTGCACCGAGCGCCCTGTTTGCCGCGAAGGCCCGCTGCCGACCCGTCTAGCATCGGGAAGGACCTGCCTGTTCGCTTCACGGGTGATCCGATCGATATGCTAGATGGTGTTCACCCGGACCGGCCGGTGCTCCCGCTGGTCTCGTCGCGGAGTGGCGTCGCTCCCGGTGTGCAAGGTGCGGCGACGCGAACGTCGAATAGATGGCGCCCGTGATGGTGATCGGGGCGAGGCGCGGGTGTGGCCGTGTTTCGCCACAAGCTCCTATTAGGAGCATTATGTTACTAATTAGCGGCTTAAATGTCGCGCTTCTCTATCTTGAGGAGATGGGAGTTACGCCATGAAGTGGATTGTCATTCCCGCTGTCCTGAGCATCGTGGCTCGATCGATGGTGGCGCAGCAGTCGTCGGTGACCGCACAGGAGCCTGTGCCGCAAATCGCCACCAGCGCGACTGGCGAGGCCCGAGTCCAACCAGATCGAGCGACGATTGTGTTCGCGGTCGAAACCCGTGCACCGACGGCGGCGCGGGCTGGCGCTGACAACGCGCGTCGGCAGATGGCAGTGCTAGATACGTTGAAGAAGCTGGGACTGTCAGAAGGCCAGGTTTCGACGACTGGCTACTCGGTGACGCCTGAGATGCGGCACGACGGTAAGCAGCCGGAGGTGGTCGCGTACGTCGCGAGGAATACAGTAAACGTCGATGTGCGCAGGATTGACCAAGTCGGAGCACTGATCGACGCGGCGCTCGCTGCTGGCTCAAATGTCGTAACCTCTCTCCGTTTTTATAGTTCGCGCGCGGATGAGGCTCGTCGATTAGCGCTGGCCGACGCAGTTGCGAAAGCGCGGGCGGATGCCGACGCTATGGCCCGCGCTGCGGGCGGAGGTCTCGGAATGCTCATTGAGCTCAGTACATCCGGCCCAGCTCGGCCGTACTACGGCGAGGAAATGGCTATGGCGAGAATGGCCGCGGCCGACACGCCAACTCCAATTGACCCGGGCGAGCAAACACTCACGGTATTTGTCTCCGCTCGGTGGCGGTTCACCCCGTCAGCCAGGTAGCCCCACAGAGTTCGCAATCAGACCCGACAAGAAGGCTGAGCACAGAGCTCGGCCTTCTTGTTTCACGTGAAACATTGCCCAGAGCAGACGCAGCAGTTTGTTCGGCCCATTGTTTCACGTGAAACGTTCTAGCAAACGTCCAACGGCAATTCCTATATTTCGCGCCCCAAAGTCTCCGGAACAGCGCAGTGGGAAAAGTCGTAGCAATCGCCAACCAGAAGGGCGGTGTCGGTAAGACCACGACAGCCGTTAATCTCGCCGCCAGCCTCGCGGTAGCAGAGCAGAGAACGCTACTCGTGGACGGCGACCCACAAGGCAACGCGTCGAGCGGAATCGGCCTGGCAAAGGACGCGATGACGAGGACAGTCTACGACGTCCTCATCGGATCCACCCAATTGGCCGACGTGATTCACGCGGCCGTTCAGTTCAGGCATTTGGACGTCGCGCCGGCTACGGCAGATCTTGCGGCGGCCGAGGTCGAGATGGTAGACCAGCACGAGCGCGAACACGCGATGAAGGCCGCCCTCGAGACCGTGCGTGATCGATACGATTACATCCTGATCGACTGCCCGCCCTCGTTGGGCCTCATCACGGTAAACATGCTGGCGGCGGCTGATTCACTGCTGATCCCGGTGCAGTGCGAGTATTACGCCCTCGAGGGGCTGTCCCAACTGCTGAACACCGTTCACCTCGTTCAGCGCAGCCTGAACGAAACGCTCGCCGTCGAAGGGGTTCTCCTCACTATGTACGACGCGCGGCTCAACCTGTCGCGGCAGGTTGCCGCCGATGCGCGTGAGTACTTCGGCAACCAGGTCTTCGAGACGGTAATACCCAGGAATATCCGACTGGCAGAAGCCCCAAGCTTTGGCAAGCCAATCATCCTGTACGACGTCGCGTCGATCGGCGCGCAGTCATACATGAGCGTCGCAAAGGAGCTCATGTCTCGGAACACGTCCGCGGTGCTCAGCTCGGAAAGCCCGGCCCTCGCTCAGCCTAGCCCGGCGGTTTGAGTTCGACAAGCCGCTCTTGGTGGCCCCGTCGGTAATCCACCCCAACCAAACCACTGTATGGCCGACAAACCGCGCCGTTTGGGCCGAGGGCTCGAGGCGCTACTTGGCGCGACTCCAGTTTCGTCACCCGCGCTCGCGCCACCGACGACGGCGGACGCGGAATCGCCCTTCCAGCAGTTGCCCATTGCCCGAATTCGCCCCAATCCGTTCCAGCCGCGACGCGAGTTCCGAGACGACGAGCTAGCCCAGTTAGAGGCGAGTCTCAAGGCAAGCGGTCTCATTCAGCCAATCACCGTCAGATCCGTCGGCGACCACTACGAGCTTATTGCGGGCGAACGACGACTCAGGGCTGCCACCCGACTAGGGTGGACGGATATCCCCGCCATCGTCAAGGACTACGACGACCGCGCGCTACTGACCTTGGCCCTCGTCGAAAACCTGCAGCGTGCCGACCTTAATCCCATCGAAGAGGCGGAGGGGTACGCACGCCTGATCGCTGAATTCCAAGTCACGCAGCAAGACGTGGCGACAGCCGTCGGGAAAGATCGGTCGACTGTGGCTAACTCGTTGCGCCTCTTGAACTTACCGGCCTCCGTGAGACGTATGTTGCAGGACGGTCAGCTTAACGTAGGTCACGCCCGCGCGCTGCTCGCTCTTCCCAACGAGCGCGAGATCGTCGACGTCGCCCGTGAAGCAGTCGCGAAAGACCTCTCCGTCCGCGAAGTGGAGCGCTTAGTGAAACAGGCGACCACCCCAAAGCGTCCACCGAGTAGGCCGCCAGCGGAAAAAAACAGCACGGCACGCACGGCGGAGATACGGCGCTTGACCGACCGTCTCCGCCGCCGCTTGCAGACAGACGTGACGCTCGCCGTGGACGACACGGACCGCGGTGAGTTGCGGATCGCGTTCTATTCTGCGGACGACCTGAACCGCTTGATCGAGCTCATCACAGGGCATAACGAGGACCTGTAATGCGATTGGGATTCATGGCCCGCCTACGGAATGGGTACGGCAACATCTACACTCCGCATGCAGGCTCCATGATCATCCAGGTACAGCGTGAAACAGGACTCGCGAACCGAACGATCATTTTCACCGAACGCCAAGTCGCACTTCTGCGTGTCCTCGGCTCTCGCGTCGGCGTCATCATCGCGGCCGTCTTCCTGTGCACATGGTTGCTCTTCGCGGTCCTGAGCGTTCGTGTGCCCATGCTGTCGGGACGTATCGCGCAGCTCGAGCGGGAGAATCGGCGCATCGACTCACTCCAGATCGCGCTCTCTCGCATAAACGGACGTTACGAACAGGTTCGCCAGTTACTGGCCGCTGCGGGCGGCGCACCGAGCCGGACGGAGGCCGAATCCGCGCGCGGGCAACCCGCTGCTCCAGCACCCACCGCCACGCCTAACGTGAGTCCGGCTCCAAGCCCCGCGCCACCCACCGCGGCGACGTCGAGACCCGACACCACCGCGACGATCGTTCGCTAGCCCCGCTGGCGATTCTTTGCCGCCCGCAACCGAATGTAGGTACCCGCAATGTCGATCTTCACGAAGCCGACAACAGAGAAGGTTCCGATGCGTACTGATTCGCCTTCACCCGACGCAGGTCTGTCCGTCATCGCCGCGGGCATGAAAATCGTGGGCGATATCGAAAGTACGGGGGTCGTGAAGATCGAAGGCGTGGTCGAGGGGGCCATTCGCGGCGCCCGTCAGCTGCTCCTGGGCCGACAAGGCACGGTCCACGGCGATATCCGCGCCCATGAGGTCGTGATCGGCGGCATCGTGGTGGGAACCATCGTCGCCGATGAGCGCGTCGAGATCCAGGGCACGTCGAGCGTCCAGGGCGACATCTACACGAAGACCATCGTCGTGCTCGAGGGCGGCGTCATCAACGGCGCGGTGCGGATGGGAGATGCCGCCGTGAAGGACGCTACGCCGAGTGGCGCACGAGAGGGACAGCGTGAGAGCCGCGACGCGGAGCCCCCACTACGAGCCGGGCTTGCACTGACGCAATAAGCTGCCGGCTGGGCGGGGTGGCGCGAAGACGGTCGGCGCGGTTGAATTACGACGGCCGACCCATGACGCGCATCCCTCTCGACCCATGATTGCGCTCCTCGAATTCCGTCGCATCGGACGGACAGTTGGTGTATTCGGCTTCATTGCCGCACTGCTCGCGTGCGCGGGCGGGGAAGGGGAGCAATCCAATGCGAAGGACTCGGGTAGCAATGCGCGGCGCCTTCGCGTCGCGCTGCTGACGCCTGGACCTATTTCCGACCGTTCATGGAACGGTGGCGCGTACGACGGGTTGATGGCGATCCGTGACTCGCTCAGTGCCCAGGTCAGCCACGTGCAAACGAAGACACCCGCGGAGTTCGAAGAGAACTTCCGACAGTACGGCGCGCAGGGCTACGATCTCGTCATCGGTCACGGGTTCGAGTTCCAGGATGCCGCCGTGCGCGTAGCGCCCGAATTTCCGAAGACGATCTACATCACGACGTCGGGCAATACAGTGCGCGCCAACGTTGCCGGGATCCAGTTCGCGTTCGAGGAAGCGTCGTACCTCGCCGGGATCCTCGCGGCCGGACTAACGAAATCGGGAAACATCGGCGCGATCGGCGGGGCCGAGCTCCCGCCGGTGAAACGCAGCTTCGAGGCGTACGCGGCGGGTGCGCATTCGGCGAGACGTGGTATCAACGTGGTCGTGTCGTACATC